>Ga0194116_10002163_pt1 | contig 26093 bp, 31 predicted proteins | sample TA2MahsurfametaG_4_FD_148617 | JGI IMG/M metagenome (GOLD analysis project Ga0194116, IMG submission 148617) | Freshwater microbial communities from Lake Tanganyika, Tanzania - TA2015008 Mahale S9 surface | ecosystem: Environmental > Aquatic > Freshwater > Lake | place: Tanzania: Lake...
GTGTCGGGCGAAGGGGTGCAGCAGGCGCTGCTCAAGCTGCTGGAAGGCACGGTGGCCAACGTGCCCCCCCAGGGCGGCCGCAAGCACCCCTATCAGGACTGCATTCAGATCGACACCAGCCAGATCCTGTTCATCTGCGGTGGTGCGTTCGTCGGCCTGGAGGATGTGGTGCAGCGGCGCATGGGCCGCAACTCCATCGGCTTCATCCCCGAGGGAGGCCGCAGCCGCAACCGCCAGGGCAAGGATCAGCAAGCCGCCCATGTGCTGCGCCACCTGGAACCCGACGACCTGGTGAAGTACGGCCTGATCCCTGAGTTCATCGGCCGTCTGCCGGTGAGCGCCGTGCTCGAACCCCTCGACAGTCGCGCCCTTGAGGCGATCCTCACCGAACCGCGCGATGCCCTGGTGAAGCAGTTCCAGACGCTGCTGAGCATGGACGAGGTGCGGCTCGACTTCGAGCCCGGCGCCGTGGAAGCGATCGCCGCCGAAGCCCACCGCCGCAAGACCGGTGCCCGGGCCCTGCGGGGGATCGTGGAGGAGCTGATGCTCGATCTGATGTACGACCTGCCATCAGACAAGAGCACCAAGAGCTTCACCGTGACCCGTGAGCTGGTGGAGGAACGCACCAAGGCCAAGGTGCTGCCCATGCCGGGCAGCGATCAGGTGCAACAGGAAACCGCCTGAGCGGATCCCTCGGCTCGAGCCGCCCCCTATGGCTGCCGCTGATCACCTGCAGGTGCCGCGCCAGCACGGCCTGTTCAACCACCACGGCATCGATTTGGGCGACGGCACAGTGGCCCACTACCTCGAAGGGCGGGCGATCCTGCGCAGTCCGTTGGAGGAGTTCAGCCGGGGCCAGCCCCTCAGCGTGGTGGCTTACAACCCGAACGACTGCTCAGCGCCGAGGGTGACCCTGCGCCGGGCGATGAGCCGTCTGGGGGAGCAGAACTACAACCTGCTGTTCAACAACTGCGAGCACTTCGCCCACTGGTGCAAAACCGGGCGCCACCGCAGTGAGCAGGTGGAGAACTGGCTCCACACCGGCAGCCTCGGGGCTCTGGCCCTGGGCCAGTTCGTGCCGGCCGCCGTACTCACCGGCGCCCGTGTGCTGCTGCGCCAGGGTGTGCGGCTCAACGATGCCCAGCTGGAGAAGGGCAAGGCCCTCGCCCGGCGCAGCATCGAACAGCTCGATGGCCTGCGGCTGAAACTGCAGAACCGGCTCGAGCAGGAGCTGGCGCGAGCGGAACAGCGATGGCACCAGGGGGAGCAGCAAAGCCAGGGCTTTGAAACCCTTCGGCTGGCCGCGCAGAAGCTGGCGGATCAGCTCAGCGAGGTGGAAGAGCTCGAAGACAAGCTGGAGCGCATGCTCGAGAACGGCCAGTAGCCTCCAGCCATGCCGGCCGCCTACCAGCCCCTCCACCACAAGTACCGCCCCCAGCGCTTCGACCAGCTGGTGGGGCAGGAGGCGATTGCGGCCACCCTCGGCAATGCCCTGCGCTCCGGACGGATCGCACCGGCCTACCTGTTCAGCGGCCCGCGCGGCACCGGCAAAACCTCCAGCGCCCGAATCCTGGCGCGCTCCCTCAACTGCATCGGCTCCGAAGGCCCCACACCGGAGCCCTGCGGCACCTGTGAGCTGTGCACCTCGATCGCCAACGGCAACGCCCTCGATGTGATCGAGATCGACGCCGCCTCCAACACCGGCGTGGACAACATCCGCGAGCTGATCGAGCGCTCCCGCTTTGCGCCCGTTCAGGCCCGCTGGAAGGTGTATGTGGTGGACGAATGCCACATGCTCTCCACCGCGGCGTTCAACGCGCTGCTCAAAACCCTGGAGGAGCCACCGCCGCGGGTGGTGTTCGTGCTGGCCACCACCGACCCCCAGCGGGTGCTGCCCACGATCCTCAGCCGTTGCCAGCGCTTCGACTTCCGGCGCATCCCCCTGGAGGCCCTGGAGCAGCACCTGGCCTGGATCGCCGAGCAGGAGCAGATCGGGATCAGCCCCGAAGCCCTGCATGTGGTGGCCCAGCGGGCCCAGGGCGGCTTGCGCGATGCGGAGAGCCTGCTCGATCAACTGAGCCTGCTGCCGCCACCGGTGGAGTCCCAGGCGGTGTGGGAGCTACTGGGCGCGGTGCCGGAGCAGGAGCTGCTGCACCTGGCCGAATCCCTAGCCGCCGGCGAACCGCTCGGGCTGATCGAGGCGATCCGCACCCTGCTGGAGCGCGGCCGGGAACCATCCGCTGTGCTGCAGGGCCTGGCCGGTCTGCTCCGTGACTTGGTATTGGCTGGTGTAGCTCCCGATCGCCTTGAGCTCACCAGCTTTTCGCCTCAGTTCCGCACTGCATTGCCAGAGCTGGCCAGGCGCATCGGCAAGGCGCCGCTGCTGCGCTGGCAGGCCCAGCTGAAAGGCAGCGAGCAGCAACTGCGCCAAAGCGTGCAGCCGCGGCTTTGGCTGGAAGTGCTGTTGCTCGGCCTGCTGGCGGAGCCTCAGGCCCGCTCCGCAGCGCCGGCCACCGTGGCGACACCGGCAACCGTGGCCGCACCAGTGGCCGCAGCCGCTCCCTTCATGGCTGCCGCGGCATCAGCCGCGCCCCCCGCTGCCGTGGCAACAGCTCCGGGCGCACCGGCCCCGGCTCCAGCAGCACCCCAGCCCGAACCGATCCCCGAGCCCGCACCTGAACCTGCGGTTACAGCCGCCCCCACCAGCCCCGCTGGCCCCGACCTCACAGAGCTCTGGCAGCAGATCCTGGCGGGCCTGGAGCTGCCCTCCACCCGCATGCTGCTCTCCCAGCAAGCCGTTTTGGCACGCCTGGATCAGCAGCGGGCGGTGATTCAGGTGGCGGGCAACTGGATGGCCATGGTGCAGAGCCGCCTGCCCTTGCTGGAGAAGGCCGTCACAGCAGCGCTGGGCAGCCCTCGCCAGGTGATGCTCGAGGCGGGTGGTGCTCCACCGCCCGTGGCCGCAGCACCGGAACGTCCGGCTCCGCTCCCTGCCGTTGCAGCGCCGGTGGCCTCCGCCACACCAACTGACCCCACACCAGCAGCCGCGGCGCCGGAACCGGAAGTCGCCAACTCACCGACCAGTCCGCCAGCCGTGGCCACAACGGCAACCGTGACCGCTCCCAAGCCAGCCGTGCAGCCCCCCGCGCAGCCGGCCTTGATCGACGATCAAGCCAAGCGACTAGCCGACTTTTTCAACGGTGAAGTGGTGCAACTCGATGGCCCCCTGCCGGAACTGGATCCGCAGGCGAGCAGCGATCAGGCCGCCTGAGCCCGATCCCACCTGAGTGGACAGCACCTGGGCTCAGAGCACCTGGGTGGTGAGATCCGATTCATCCGCCGGAAGGTCGTCACCCTCACCCACATGGAGGGTCTTGGCCCACACGAGGCGCTTGGGCAGCAGAGCCATGCGGAGGGTGGTGTAGGGAATCACCACGAACCAATGGCCCAGATAAGCAATCCCCAGGGCCAGGTTGAGCGGGTGCATGGAGGGCAGCGCCGGCCCTTCGCTGGAGCGGCGACAGCCCACGAGGATGGCGCCGCCGGAGAGCCCGAAGGCCACAAATGACAGGGGCCACATCAGCGGTGAGCTGCGGCTGAGCAGGCTGGTGAGGAGATCAGCCGCGGCCATCACCGGCAGCACGTACTGCAGCAGGAAAAAGCCGGTGAGATCGAGCTTGCGAGCTGCGCTGGTGGCGCTACCGGTGAGCTCAGGCCAGTAGTCGAAGAAGCGCTGCAGACCTCCTTCGGCCCAGCGCTGACGTTGGCGCCACAGGCCGGCCAGGCTCGTGACCGCCTCCTCCTGAATCGGGGGATCCCAGAGCAACGCCACCGGCTGGCCTTGCACCAAGAGGCGGAAGCTGAGGTCGAGATCGTCGGTGACCGTGGCTTCGTTGAAGCCCTCACAGGCCAGAACGGCCTGGCGTTGCAGCAGCTGACCATTACCGCGCAGCTCCACAACGCCGCCACTGCGCAACCGCCCCTGCTGAATTACGGCATCGAGGGCCATTTCCATGGCCTGAGCGCGGGTGAGCCAGTTGTGATCGGCGTTCACCACGGCCTTGCGCAGCTGCACCGCGGACCAGCCGCCCTGCTCGGCAAAGGCCACAAGCCGCTGCAGGCCATCCGGCTGGAACTGGGCATCGGCATCGAGCACCAGCAGCCAACGCCCCTGCAGTTGGGGCAACAACGCGTTCAAGGCACCGGACTTCCCGCCCCCTGCGTCGCGGCTGCGGCGCAGCACCTGCAGCTGCGGGTAACGGCGCTGATAGCTCTCGAGCACCTGCGGGGTGCGATCTTCACTGCCGTCATCGATCACCCAGAGCCGCAGCTGTTCCTCTGGATAGGTGAGCTCCGCCAGCCGCTCCACCAAGCGCCCGATCACCGCCTGTTCATCCCGGGCGGCCACCACCAGATCCACCGCAGGCCAATCGCTCAACGCATCGCTGCCAGCAGGCGTGGCGGCGCTCCGCAACAACGGCCAGAAGACAACCCGCAGCGCGTAAGCCCCGAGCAGAAATGTGAGCGCCAGGGCCGGCCACAGACTCCGGTCTGCTGGCAGCCCATGGGGAGCTGCTCCAGCTGCACAACAGCAGAGCAGGAACAGTGAGGCCTGCAATCGGCGGGCTCCTGTGGCTGTGCCCCCAGAGGCCATGGCGTGTTCCAGGTGAAGGAACTCTAAAGGGCTCCGCTGTGGGCCTTTCTCAAGGGGCCAGCGTCAGCGATTGGATCGGCACCAGGCGGGCACCGGGGTAATAGCGACTGAGAATTTGATCCAGTCCCCAGCCACGGCCCGCCAGCTCAATCGCCCCCGCCTGCGAGAGGCCGGCTCCGTGGCCGAAACCACCACCCACCACGCTCCAGCGGCCCGGCCCTGCGGGGCTCAGGAGGAAGAGCGTGCTGGGCAGCTGGCGGTAGGTGCGGCGAATGGCATCGCGCTCGAGCACCACACGGCCCCGGGGTCCCTCAATCGCCAGGCGCACCACCCGGCCACTGGCCCCCCGCTCCAGCACGACGGGCTTGAGCGGAGCCCCCAGGTTGGCGGCACGCGCTCCGAGGCCCTGGCGAAGCTGGGCCTGATCAAGCTCACGGCGCCAACGGAAGCGGGGATGGGACGCACCCACCACCCCGGAGCGTCGAGCCAACAAGCGCGACAGTTCGGAGGGGTCGAGCGGCAAGGACAACCCCTGAGGGGCTGCACTGAGCAGATCCAACGCCGGCTCGAGATAGCCGAGCTCCGGTAGAGGCCAGGCTTCCTCCTCGTCGGCATTCACACCTCCATTACTGGCGTGATACACCGCATGGATCGGTTGGCCATCGGCGGCCAGCACCCGGCCGGCCGTGCTGCTCACCGCCTGGCGCACGGCAGCGCTCGCATCACGGGGATCGCTGTACACCTGGCACTGGGTGTCGGAGCAGAGGTGGTAGCCATCCACCGCGAAGCGATGCTGATTGCGCAGCGCCCAGGTGCGGGCGAGTACCGCCTGGGCCGCCAACGCGGCAGGCGGTGAGCCGGCACCGATCTCATGGGGCACAACCCCTTGCAGATAAAGCTCAAGCGGCACCTGCTCCACCAGGGTCCAGCTGCCATAGGCGTCCCCCTGCAACCGGAAGGGCCCAGCGAACACACCGCCCCTGAAACGCAAACCGCCGGGTGCCTGGATCTGAAGGGCACCCTCCAGGGATCGCCAGCCGCTGGGCGTTTTGAGCTGGGGCACCCGGGTGTCCTTCAGCCGCTGCTCCAGTGGCCGGGCCGTCAAACCTGCCGGGGCGGGCACGCCGGCAGGCGCCCAGACCTCCCAATCGCGGGGGTGAGCCACCTCGGCCTTCACGCCCTCGCGGCGCCAGGCCAGGGCCGCCTGCTCCGCCGCTTCAAAACTGGCGAAGGGGCCAAGCACCTGGCGCTGGATCTGCACCGGGCTGGGCAGGGGCTGCGTCGCCCAGCGCAGCTGCAGGCGCTGAGCGCTAAAGCGTGCACCCCGCGCATCCACCAGCTGCAGCGGAGCCGATGCGCCTTCCAACAGCAGCGGTTCTGCCCCCAGGTGGGCCGCCAGCGACACCCATAACACCGGCTGACGGCCAGCCACTGCCGGAGGCGCCGGCACGGGCAAGCGGGTCAGTGATTCCGCCCCAACTCTCTGACAGCCAGCCGTGAACACCGCCATCGAGATCAGGGCGGACAGCACTCGGGCAGCAGCCATCGCATCGACTGGGGCGCAGGCTTGACCCTAGGGGGAGTTGGCGGAAGGGACTCCCAGGTCGTACCCTCATTGTTTGTGCCCGAGCCCGTAGACATGCCGAAGCTCAAGACCCGCAAAGCAGCCGCCAAGCGGTTCAAAGCCACCGGCAGCGGAAAGTTCATGCGCCGCCACGCTTTCCGCAATCACCTGCTCGACCACAAGAGCCCGAAGCGCAAGCGTTTCCTCGGCACCATGGCCGTGGTTGACGAGCGCGACGCGGACAACGTGCGCGCCATGCTCCCCTACAGCTGAATCGCCCGGCTGACCCGCTGTTTCACCGTTTTCTGAGAACCATCGATGGCACGCGTTAAGAGGGGCAACGTTGCCCGTAAGCGCCGCAACAAGATTCTTCGCCTAGCCCGCGGCTTCCGCGGCGGTAACGGCTCGCTGTTCCGCACCGCCAACCAGCGGGTGATGAAGGCCCTCTGCAATGCGTATCGCGATCGCCGCCGCCGCAAGCGCGACTTCCGTCGTCTCTGGATTGCCCGCATCAACGCTGCAGCTCGTCTGAACGGTCTGAGCTACAGCCGTCTGATTGGCGGCCTCAAGAAGGCCGATGTGCAGCTGAACCGCAAGATGCTGGCCCAGCTCGCCGTGGTGGATCCCAACAGCTTCACCGCTGTGGTGAGCACCGCCAAGAGCTGATCGTTACTCTCTGACTGCGTTGCCTGGTCGGGTTGGTTGATGGATTTCTCACTTCCTCAGGCCTACCTGATCGGGCTGTTGGTGATCCTCGGAGGAGCTGCTGTTTTGGTGGCTCGCCAGATCTTGCGGGTGCGGCGTGACGAAATTGCCCTGATCCGGCTGGAAAACTCCAGCAAGTCGGGCGAACAAACGGCCGCCGACCTCTACGAGTTGGCCTCCGTACAGCTGCGGAAGCGCCTGTACAACCAAGCGGCCGACAATCTGAAGCAAGCCAGCAAGTGTACCGCTGGCGAGCCCCCTGAGGCCCAGGCGTTAATTGAAAACGCACTGGGTTTTGCTTTGGCAGCGCAGAACAACTACAGCGCCGCCATCAAGCATTACCGCACAGCTCTGCGCGCCAAGGCCGACTATCCGGTGGCTCTCAACAACTTGGCCTTTGCCCTCGAGAAGCAGCAAAAGCCCGAGGAAGCCAAGGAGACCTATCTCAAAGTGCTCGAGCTGGACAGCGGCAATGGCACCGCCAAAAAACGGCTCAAACGCTTAGAGCGTTTGGAGAGCACAGCAGCCTGAACACCAGGCGGCTGTGCATCAATCCCCTCACCAGAGGCCGCGAACGGCAGGAGCAGTAGCAGTGCCACTGCCCACGGGATTCAGCACCAACTGACCGCCCGCATTGGTGAGCCGGGGTGCGGACCAGCCGGCGAGGCTGAAGCCCTGCAGGCCAAGAAACAAGCCGCCATCCTCCAGGCCGGCTGCACTCGCATCACCGAGCAGCAGCAGATCGAGCTGGTCGGAGTTGGCATTGAGGTTGCCCTGCACCGGCAGTGTGGTGGAGCCCACGGTGATCTGACCGCGCAGATCCACCATCTGGCCAAGCGCCGTGGCTGAAGCCAGATCCAGCTGCACGCTCACGGGTGCAGCGTTGCTGAAGGCTTGGTAGGTGCCGCTCCACTGGCGGGGCATCTGGGTGGCGAGCTGGGCAGCACGCGCCACGGAATCAAAGGTGCGGACTGGCGCCTGCTGACCAAAGTTTTCAGAGAGCGGTGTGGCAACGGCCGCCGGTTCCTGGAAAGGCACGGCACTGCCCACGGGCAGGGGCGTCGCAGCCAGCAGCAGCGGAATCACAGCAGGTCTTTAAAGATGCCCAAGGGTAAGAGGACCGGGGCGATCAGTCAGGACCGCGCGGTACGTTCGCTGCATGGCCCAATCCGCTGCCGTGACCGCCTCCACCTCCTCACCCACCGACCCTCTGGTGATCGGCGGGCGCAGCTTCCGCAGCCGGCTGATGACAGGCACCGGCAAATATCCAAGCCTTCAAGCCATGCAGGCCAGCCTGGCCAGCAGCGCCTGCGAAATCGTGACCGTGGCGGTGCGGCGGGTGCAGAGCCAGGCCGCCGGCCATGAAGGGCTGATGGAAGCGATCAACTGGCAGCGGATCTGGATGCTGCCCAACACGGCTGGTTGCGCCACAGCGGAAGAAGCGATTCGGGTGGCGCGCCTTGGACGCGAACTCGCCAAGTTGGCCGGCCAAGAGGACAACACCTTCGTGAAGCTGGAGGTGATTCCCGACACGAAGCACCTGCTGCCTGATCCGATCGGCACCCTGGAAGCTGCTGAACAGCTGGTGAAAGAGGGCTTCACCGTGCTGCCTTACATCAACGCCGATCCGCTCCTGGCCAAACGCCTCGAAGAGGCCGGCTGCGCCACCGTGATGCCCCTGGGCTCACCGATCGGCTCAGGCCAGGGCATCCGCAATGCCGCGAATATCGCCCTGATCATCGAAAACGCCCGCGTGCCGGTGGTGGTGGATGCGGGCTTGGGGGTTCCGAGCGAAGCGGCCCAGGCCATGGAGATGGGCGCCGATGCCCTGCTGATTAATAGCGCCATCGCCCTGGCCGGCGATCCGGCGGCGATGGCGCGGGCGATGGCCATGGCCTGTGAAGCCGGTCGCACCGCCTTTCATGCCGGCCGCTTACCGATCCGCGCCGAGGCCAGCCCCAGCTCCCCCACCGCCGGCCGCGTGGGCACGTGAAGCTTGTGAACGGGACGGTGGCAATTCCGCGAACCGTCCGTACTGTCGTCTGAACGACGCACCACTGCGATGCAGGTCACCGAAGAGGACGGCGGCAGGCTGAACGCCTTCGCCAAGGAGCCCCGCATGGAAGTGATGGGGGTCGGTGAAAGCAGCGCCAGCAACAGCAAGCTGCTCTTGATCGGCGGCGCCGTGCTGGTGCTGCTGATGGTAGGGGTTGCCGTAGGGATCAGCTGAATCCCTGTAGTAGCTTGCGTTGACGGAGCGAAGGCTCGGTCAGTCGCTCGCCTAGCAGGAGTCCAGCGGTGAAGGTTTTCGTTCTCGGCGGTGACGGCTTCTGCGGCTGGCCCTGCGCCGTGAACTTGGCCGACCAGGGACACGATGTGTTGATCGTGGACAACCTGAGCCGCCGCAAGATCGACATTGATCTGGCGGTGGAGTCGCTGACTCCGATCGCGACCATGCCCGACCGGCTGCGCGCTTGGGAGCAGACCGGCGGCAAGCCCATGCGCTTCGTGCACATGGACATCGCCCACGAATATCAGCGCCTGCTGGATCTGCTGCTCGAGGAACGGCCCGACTCGGTGGTGCACTTCGCCGAACAGCGCGCCGCTCCCTATTCAATGAAGAGCAGCGCCACCAAGCGCTACACCGTTGATAACAACGTCAACGGCACCCACAACCTCCTGGCCGCCATCGTGGAGAGCGGCCTCGACATCCATGTGGTGCACCTCGGCACCATGGGCGTCTACGGCTATGGCTCCCACCGTGGCGCCACCATCCCCGAGGGCTACCTCAAGGTGGAGGTGCCTCAGCCCGATGGCAGCCGCTTCGAAGAGGAGATCCTGCACCCGGCCAGCCCAGGCAGCGTCTATCACATGACCAAGACGCTGGATCAGCTGCTCTTCCTCTACTACAACAAGAACGACAAGGTGCGGATCACGGATCTGCACCAGGGCATCGTTTGGGGCACCAACACCGACGCCACCGACCGCGACCCTCGCCTCACCAATCGCTTCGATTACGACGGCGACTACGGCACGGTGCTCAACCGTTTCCTGATGCAGGCGGCCATCGGCTATCCGCTCACAGTGCACGGCACTGGCGGCCAGACCCGCGCCTTCATTCACATCCGCGACTCAGTGAAGTGCGTGCAGCTGGCCCTGGAGAACCCTCCCACCGGCGGTGAACGGGTGAAGATCTTCAACCAGATGACCGAAAGCCATCAGGTGGGCGAACTGGCCAAGAAGGTGGCCGCCCTCACCGGCGCTCAGATCAACCATCTGCCGAACCCCCGCAATGAGGCGGTGGAGAACGATCTGATCGTGGACAACCGCTGCTTCATCGAGCTGGGCCTCAACCCCACCACCCTCGATGACGGCCTGCTCAAGGAAGTGGTGGAGATCGCCGGTCGCTACGCCGATCGCTGTGACCGCAGCCGCATCCCCTGCATCTCGGCCTGGACCAAGACCCAGGAAGCGGCCATCCAGGCCGTCTGAGGGACGTTGCCTTGAAGATCGCCCTCTTCACAGAAACCTTCCTACCCAAGGTGGATGGGATCGTCACCCGTCTCACCAAAACGGTGGAACACCTAGTGGCGGCTGGCGATGAGGTGCTGATCGTCTGCCCTGAAGGCGCTCCCGACACCTACATGGGTGCCCAAGTGTTGGGGGTGCCGGCTATGCCCCTTCCGCTCTACCCGGAGCTGAAGCTGGCCCTGCCCAGGCCGATGGTGTCGGACGCGCTGGAGCCCTTCAACCCCGATCTGGTGCATGTGGTGAACCCGGCCGTGCTGGGGCTGGGGGGCATCTGGATCGCCAAGACCAAGGGCTACCCACTGGTGGCCAGTTATCACACCCATCTGCCCAAATATCTCGAGCACTACGGCCTCGGCATGCTCGAGCCCGTGCTCTGGGAGCTGCTCAAGGCAGCCCACAACCAGGCCCAGCTCAACCTCTGCACCTCCACGGCGATGGTGTCGGAGCTGAGCGAGAAGGGCATCCAGCACACCGCCCTCTGGCAGCGCGGCGTCGACACGGATCTGTTCCGCCCCGAGCTGCGCAGCGATGCCATGCGCCAACGCCTGCTGGGGGGCCGCAGCGACACCGGCCAGCTGCTCCTCTACATCGGCCGGCTCTCGGCTGAGAAGCAGATCGAACGGATCCGGCCGGTGCTGGATGCCCTGCCCGATGCGCGGTTGGCCCTGGTGGGCGATGGCCCCTTCCGCCAGCAACTGGAAACGCTGTTCGCCGGCAGCGCCGCCACCTTTGTGGGCTACCTGGCCGGAGAAGAGCTGGCCAGCGCCTACGCCAGCGCTGATGCCTTCCTGTTCCCCAGCAGCACTGAAACCCTGGGGCTGGTGCTGCTGGAAGCAATGGCCGCCGGCTGCCCCGTGGTGGGAGCCAACCGCGGCGGTATCCCCGACATCGTGGGCGATGGGGTGAACGGTTGCCTCTACGAACCTGATGGCCTCGATGGCGGGGCCGGCAGCCTCACCGCCGCTGCCCTGCGCCTGCTCGGCGATCCCAGCCAGCGGGAACAGCTGCGCCTCAATGCCCGCCAGGAAGCGGAGCGGTGGGGCTGGGCCGGCGCAACCGAGCAGCTGCGCGGCTATTACCGGCAGGTGCTCAGCAGCAGCAAGAATCCTGCCCTGGTGGGCTGATCAGCTCTTGCGCAGCTGAGTCCACACCTCAAGCACTTTGCGCGCCATCGGTAGGGCGTGCACCGAGCCCCCGCCAGGGGTGTTCTGGGCAAAAGCCACCACCACGATTTGTCCTTTGGGATAGGGGGCAAAACAGGCAAACCAGGCATGGTCTGGCCCACCGGTGCTGTCCTCGGCAGTGCCGGTCTTGCCTGCCGCCGGAGGCACGCTGGGCACGTTCAAGGCGTGGCCGGTGCCATCAGTCACCACCTTGCGCAGACCACGGGCAATGGTGGCCAAGGTTGCAGGCTTGATCTCAACCTTGGTGCGGCGAGGTGGATCGGTCCAATCGAGGCCCTGATCCACTAGGTGAGGCGTGATCAGGTAACCACCGTTGGCGAACACGGCATAGGCCCGCGCCAGCTGAAGCGGCGTGATCTGCACCACCGACTGCCCGATCGACATGCTGGCCATGTCCTCAGGGATCCAGGGAGAAGAGCCCGGCTTCGCCCAGCCACGGCCCTGGGCCGCCCAACGCTCGTTGCCGACGAGCCCCGGGCTTTCCTCGTAGCCGATCTCAATGCCCGTCGGCTTGGTGAAACCCAGGCTCAGCGCAGCATGGTGGAGGGCGATCGAGCCAACACCCACCCCCACTTGATAGAAGAAGGTGTTGCTGGAGAAGCGCAGGGCGTCTTCGTAGCCGATCGTGCCGAAACCTGCCCCGTTGTGATCCGGGAAGCAATGGCCGCCATAGGTGATGCACCCACGGGTCACCAGCTTGGTGTTGGGGGGAAACTTGCCGCTCTCCATCCCCGCCATGGCGGTCACCGCCTTCCAGGTGCTGCCGGGGTCGTAGGCGCTCATCGCCCGACTGAGCAGCGGCTTCACCGGCGAATTGAACAGGGCGTCGTATTCCTTCTGGGTGGTGACGCTCTTGGAGAAGAAGTTGGGATCAAAGGTGGGGCGGCTGGCGAGGGCCAGGATCGCTCCATTAGCTGGATCGAGGGCCACGATCGCGCCACCGGGCTTGTCCTTGAGCACCTCTTCGGCAGCGCGCTGCAGATCCAGATCGAGGGTGGTGCGCAGATCCTTGCCCGCCTTCGAGGGGCGATCTCCGAGGATGCGCTGGATCTCACCCATGGCATTCACCTCCACCATCTGGCCGCCCCAGGCGCCGCGCAGATGCGACTCGAAGGCCGCCTCCAGGCCGATGCGGCCGATGCGATCGCGAATCTGATAGCCCTTCTTGGCCAGGCTCTTGTATTCCTGCTCGGTGATCGGCTGGGTGTAACCCAAGGCATGGGCCCCAAGGCTGCCGTGGGGGTAGCTGCGCAGCACATCCAGATCAACCTGCGCTCCCTGGAGGCCGCTGGTCTGCTCGCGGAAGCGCAAGACCTGTTGCGGCGTGAGATCGCTAGCCAACTCGATGCGGTATTGCTGAGCACCAGGCCCGCCACGGCGCTTCTGCTCCAGCTGCGCCTCGGGCACCCCCATCAGCTGACTGAGCCGCGCCCGCAGAGCGGGCCAATCCCGCTCCTTCACCAGCTTGGGCTGCAGGTAAAGGCTGTAGGTGAGCCGGCTCGACACCAGCACCTGGCCATGGCGATCGAGGATCCGGCCGCGGACAGGGTTGCGGGCCAGCAAACGGATCCGGTTCTCGTCGGCCCGTGCCCTGTTCTCCTGGCCGTGCAGAAGCTGCAGCCAGCCCAGGCGCAGCACCATCGCCGAGGCAAACAGGACCACGAGTGCCAGCAAAACCGCCGGCTGCTGCTGCATGCCCGTCTGCCGTTGTCCGCCTGAAAGCAACGCCACGGGGCTCAGGCCTCCGGCTGCAGCCGCTGCTCGAGCAGGGTCAGCCGATCGGAGATGCGTGCCAGAGCCTGCTGCAGCTCGTGGCGATCTTCGGGAGCCGGGGCTTCAGCCGGAACGTCGCGCACCTCCACCTTCATCACCGGATTGCCCAGGCCCGGTTGAAGCCGATCGAGACTCTCGCGCACCTGACGGGCCGCCGTCTCCCCTTCATCCTTGAGCTGGGCCAGAGGGTCAGCAACGCCGCTGAAGGCATCAATCACATCGCGGGGCCCGCCACGGCGCACCCGCTCCGCAACCGCCAGACTCACCGGCAACACGTCTTGCATCAGCGTGAGGCGCAGGGCATCGAGGGGATCAGAAGCCATCGGAGCCGAGCGGCGGCGCTGCAAGTGCTCACAGTCTGGCGTGCAGAGGCGGGCTGCTCAGCGGGCGCCGGTTTCCACGGGTGGTTGCACGATCTGCTGCCGGCAGAACTGCTGCGATCCCCACCACCAGCCAGCTCCAACGGCCACCACCACCAGGGCCGTGAACGGCAGCAGCGCCTGGCGGGTCACGGGCAACACCATCCACTCGCTCCAGTCGCGCAGCAGGCGTTCGCGATCAAAGCGACGGCGCTCACTCACCTCCTGCTGCAAGCGGCGCTTGAGCGCCTTGGCCACCCAGCGCTCGAAGGCGCGTTTCTTGGTGACGGCCATCTTGCGCTCCACCTCCAGCAGCTGGCCTGGGGTGAGCTCGGGGTTGAAGGTGCTGATCAGCTCCAGGCTCTTGAGGAACATCTCAACAGCCCCATCCTTGATCACCCGCTCGTCATCGCTGAGCAGATCCCATTCGAGTTCGGGATAGAAGCGCAGCCGGTTGGCGCTCACCTGATCCTCAGCCAGCTGGCCGGGCTCGCGCAGCCAGCGATCGGTATTGGCATCGAAGCGGCGCCAATAGAGAAACGGGTTGAGATAGATCACCTTGCCGGCCAGCTGGATGCTGTCCTGCTGGAGGCGGCGCTGCAGCTGGAGGTCCTGCTGGGGGGCGGCGGTCAAGGCTACTGGGCCGGGGCCCCGAGGGTAACGGAGCCTCCCGGTTGCGGCTAGCCGGCGCCCTTCACTCCCACTCGATCGTGCCGGGGGGCTTGCTGGTGATGTCGAGCACCACGCGGTTCACACCCTTCACCTCATTGACGATCCGGTTGGAAATCGTTTCCAGCAGGTCGTAGGGCAAACGCGACCAGTCGGCGGTCATGCCGTCTTCACTCGACACGCAGCGCAGCACCACCGGGAAGGCATAGGTGCGCTTGTCGCCCATCACACCAACGCTGCGCACCGGCAGCAGAACGGCGAAGGCCTGCCAGATGTCGTGATACAACCCTGCTTTCTTGATCTCCTCGCGAACGATCAGGTCGGCATCGCGCAGGATGTCGAGCTTGTCGTCGGTGACCTCACCGAGGATGCGGATCGCCAGGCCGGGACCCGGGAAGGGATGGCGACCCACGATCTCCTCGGGAAGGCCGAGGGTGCGGCCCACCTTGCGCACTTCATCTTTGAAGAGCTTGCGCAAGGGCTCCACCAGCTTGAACTGCAGATCCTTGGGCAGGCCGCCCACGTTGTGGTGGCTCTTGATCTTCACCGCCACCCGCTCACCCGTTTTGGGATCGACGTTGGTGCCGGCGCTCTCGATCACATCGGGGTAAAGCGTGCCCTGAGCGAGGTAATCGAAGGGACCAAGGCGCTTGCTCTCCTCTTCGAACACCCGGATGAATTCCGTGCCGATCAGCTTGCGCTTTTCCTCGGGGTCAGTGATACCGGCGAGCTTGTTGATGAATCGTTCGCGCGCATTGATGTATTCCACGTTGATGTGGAAACGCTTATCGAAAAACTCCACCAGAAACTCGGGCTCGCCTTTGCGCATAAAGCCCTGATCGATGAACATGCAGGTGAGCTGATCACCGATCGCCTTGTGCAGCAGGAAGGCGAGCGTGGAGGAATCAACACCCCCGGAGAGTGCCAGCAGCACACGCTTATCACCCACTTGCCGGCGCACATCAGCCACGGCCTCATCAATGAAAGCCGCGGTGGTCCAGTCGGGCAGACAACCGCAAATGTGATAAACGAAATTGCGCAGCAACGCCATGCCGCACACGGAGTGCACCACCTCCGGGTGGAACTGCACGCCGTAGAGGCGCCGCTCGTGGTGAGCCACGGCGGCTTCCGGGGTGTTGTCGGTGTGGGCCAGCCGCACAAACCCATCCGGCAGGCGCTCCACGGAATCACCGTGGCTCATCCACATCGTGGAGCCTTCATCCACGTTGGTGAGCAGATCGGTGGGGTCGTCGACATAGAGCGGTGCCTTGCCGTATTCAGCGCGGCCGGCGGCCACCACCGAGCCCCCCAGCTGCTGCACCATCAGCTGCATGCCGTAGCAAACACCAAGCACTGGAATCCCCAGATTCCAGATCTCGGGATCACACAGCGGTGCGTACTCGGCGTACACCGAACTGGGGCCGCCACTGAGAATGATGCCCTTGGGGTTGATCGCCTTCAGTTCGGCTGCCGTTGTGCTGTACGCCATCACCAGGGAATACACCTCGGTTTCCCGCACGCGCCGGGCGATCAGCTCGGAATACTGGGAACCGAAATCGAGAATCACGATCGCCGGATGGCGATCGGTTTCGCCGATGGCGGTGGGGTTCACGTTGGACATAGGGCGGCCAGCTGCTGCGGCCCGGGCAATCTCTTCACCCTAGATCTCGAGCCCTGAAGGCCTTCAGCCACTCAGCGCCCAGCGGGCCCTCGGCGCACACCTGCCGCTGGCGATCAAACAGCACGGCCCCCACCTGCATCCGGCTCTGGCCGTGACGGGCCAGATAGCTGCAGCTGCGCGACTCCACGGCCGCCGCCAGGCGCTGCTGCAGAGCCTGAGCCCCACCCGGATCCACGGCGGCCAGATCGCGCAGCGCCTCATCCACGCTCGCGGAGCCAGCCAGCTGCTGCAGCCGCTCCAGCGGGAAACCCAACAGGGCCGCCTGGGTGGTGAGCACCTCGAGGCGGCCATCCGCCAGATGGTGGTGGGTGTGAAAGATGCCCCCCGCCAGCTTCAGCAACTTGCCCTGGTAACCGAACAGCAACAGGCGCTCCATGCCCTGTTCGGCCGCGGCCACCAGGAGGGGCCCCACCCAGTTGCCGGCCTTGAGCAGCAGCACAGCCGGCAACCCCAGGCGGGGCGCCAGATCGAGGCCGTTCTCCCCGATCACCAACACCAGATCCTTCGGCAGAGAAGGGTCGGCGGCACGCCTGGCCAGCTCGGCGCGGGCGCTGGCCAACTGGTCGGGGTCAGCACTGCGTTGCACCGCAGCCTGGGTGCCGATCAAGGCCAGGCCATCGACCACACCGAAGGCAGCATTGCTGGTGCGCGCCGCCAGCTCACGCCCCCCCGGCAGGGTGATGCGCAGCCACAGGGCATCGCCCTGGGGCACCAATGGCCTGAGATTGCACTCCAGCAGCTGCAGGGCGAACTGCGACACACACAGCTCCGTGCTGCCGGCCTGCACACCCACCCCCTCGCCGGCCTCCAGCTTCAACCACTGATCCGCGGCTGGCTGCCCGCACCAGCGGGCCTCCACCCACACGGGCAGGCCTCGGGTGAGATCCAGCCCATCACCCGGCTCACAGCGGGTCATCCCCAGGGCACGACCCGCCTCCAGGCGGGCCGCCGCTTCCACCGGCACCGGCTGGAGGGAGGCATCGGCTGCATCGGGCCTGAGTTGAAGCTGAACCAACGGCGAGAAGGGCCGATCCAACAACTGCTGCACCGCCGCCTGGGCTGCGGCAGCCACCCACACCGGCAAGGTGAAGCCGCCGCTGGTCATGGCGTTAGAGACAGGGGAACGGAAGGCCGTTTTTTAAGGTGGTGGATTGCGCCGCATCGGGCTGCGCAGCCGCCTCCAGATTCGCCCCACCAGCCTCTTCCATGCAGGACAAGCTCACCCTGATGATCCCCGGCCCCACTCCGGTGCCGGAAACCGTCCTGCAGGCGATGGGACGCCACCCCATCGGTCACCGCAGCGCCGACTTCCAGAAGATCGTGCGCCGCACCACGGAGCAGCTGCAGTGGCTGCATCAAACGAAAAATGATGTGTTGGTGATCACCGGCAGCGGCACCGCCGCCATGGAAGCCGGAATCATCAACGTGCTGAGCAAGGGCGACAAGGTGCTCTGCGGCGATAACGGCAAGTTTGGTGAGCGCTGGGTGAAGGTGGCCAAGGCCTATGGCCTGGATGTGGAGGTGGTGAAGGCCGAGTGGGGTCAGCCGCTCGATCCCGACGCCTTCCGCGCCGCCCTCGAGGCCGACAGCGCCAAGGCGATCAAAGCCGTGATCCTCACCCACTCGGAAACCTCCACCGGGGTGATCAACGATCTGGAAACGATCGCCAAGCACGTCAAGGCCCACGGCACCGCCCTGACCATCGCCGACTGCGTGACCAGCCTGGGCGCCTGCAGCGTGCCGATGGATGCCTGGGGCATCGACGTGATCGGCTCCGGCTCCCAGAAGGGCTACATGATGCCGCCAGGTCTGGCCTTCGTGGCCATGAGCGATCGCGCCTGGGCCGCCGCCGAGCGCTCCGATCTGCCGAAGTTTTATCTGGATCTGGCGAAGTACCGCAAATCGGCCCACGCCGACAGCAATCCCTTCACCCCAGCGATCAACCTCTACTTCGCCCTTGAGGCGGCGCTGGAGATGATGCAGGCCGAAGGATTGGAGGCAATCTTCGCGCGCCATGCCCGCCACCGCGCCGCCGCCCAGGCCGGCATGAAGGCCATCGGCCTGCCCCTCTACGCCGCTGAGGGCTGCGGCAGTCCGGCGATCACCGCCGTGGCACCTGAGGGCATCGACGCCGAGAGCCTGCGCAAGAAGGTGAAGGAGCGCTTCGACATCCTGCTGGCCGGCGGCCAGGACCACCTCAAAGGCCACGTGTTCCGCATCGGCCACCTGGGGTTCGTCTGCGATCGCGATGTGCTCACCGCTGTGGCCGCCATCGAGGCGACCCTGCAGGAACTGGGCCTGCACAAAGGCAGCGCCGGCGCCGGCGTGGCCGCCTGCGCCGCTGCTCTGGCAGGCTGACTGGCCAGCTGATTGAGGGGCTCAACCCCTGCAGGCAATGCCTTCCGACCTGCCTAGGGTCGGGAGGGATGCTTTGCCTCCCGATGCGCCGCTCCCTCGCTATCGCAGCCGCCTGCCTGAGCCTGGCTCTGGTGGCCTGCTCTCCTGTGGAGAAGAAAAAGAAGAACAAGGTGGCGACCGAACAACAGGCCACTGTTGATGTGTGCGACCAGCTGACCAAGGTGGGCGCCGCTCTTCAAGCCAGCGCCGCCCTCAAGCCCACGTCCACCGTGGGCGAAGCCGAAGCCGCCGGCAAACAGCTGCGCACAGCCCTGAAAGGGTTGAACCAGGCCGAAACCACCCTGGAGGAAGCGCGCCTGGACGCGTTCCAAAAGCAGGCCAAAGCCTTTAATAAGGAATTGAAGAAGGTGTCGAAGGAGAAGCAGCTCACCCTCGAGGAAGCCGCCAAAACCCTGAAGCCCCAGGCCGACAGCGTGGTTGCAGCACACAAGGAACTGCAGGCCGCCGTTCAGTGCAACGGGAAAGCAGCTGCCCCGGCCAACTGATCTAACGCTCAGTTGCTATGGTTGACCGAGCCAATCTTTGGATTCATCCATCGTTTCGGCCAACCAATCTGAAGCCCTAAACTTCAGATTTGCGGGTGTAATTCAGTGGTAGAATGTCAGCTTCCCAAGCTGAACGTCGCCGGTTCGAGCCCGGTCACCCGCTTCTAAAAACCTGATTGCCAAGCCTCAGTTGCGGGGCTTGATCAATTGAAGAACTTGAGGGCCAACACTTCCGGCGCGTCGCTCACAATCCAGCGAACGCAGAATCAAGCGAGCGGCGCCTTCCACATCACCAGCAGCCGCTGCCAGTTCAGCCGCATCGGAATGGCTGGACGCTTCTTTAAGCAGGTCTTCGCGGCGAGCAGCAGGTGCCGGAGCCTGACGTGTCGCTTGCATGCGTCGACATTGGCTTGCGCTGATGTTACCGGGCGTGGTGGTGAGCAAACAGCCAACCACAGCCCGATGATCGAATCAGCACAGAGCCAAGATCAGGTTCCGGGCTCCTCTCGGTTACCACCAAGGGCATCGATCTGTGCCCGAAGCTGCTCAACGCGCTGCTGATCACCACGGGTGATCGCTACCGCCAGGGCAAATTCCAGCTTTTCAAGCTGGTGACCACCCTCTGCAAATCCGCGCTTCTGACAGGCGGGGGTTGGTGCGGTGCGATGGCTGTTGGAGAAGGCCATGGTTCGCTTTCTTTTCATTGTGGCACCGCTGCCAAGGCCACCGTCAGGCCGCCATCGGCTCCTGCTCGTCGTCGAGCAGGCTGCGGCAATCAGCCAGCAGGGTGGCCACACGATCCAGCCGCAGCAGATCGTCGGGATCGGGCTGAGGCTCTGCAGCCACCCGATCGAGCTGCAATTCCATGGCAGCCAGGCGCTGCTCCAGCTTCACCAGGCGCTGGGACAGTGCCGCCACCGTTTGCGCCAGATCTTCGGTAGATCGCGTGATCCGGAACGACACCGATTCGCCGGCCATGGTGCACAAGCCAAGTGCACCGATCACAACACACATGCGGCCAGGCAGCCAGCAGACTTGAGCCATCCCACCGATCTGGCAGCGATGAGCGCGCCCCTGCAGCTGCTCGCTTATCTGATGGCTGGCCTTGGGGGAGGATTGCTAGCGATGCGCACGGGCATTCCCGCCGCACCGCTAGCGGGCGCCCTGCTTGGAGCTGGGCTGCTGAGCCTCAGCGGACGGCTGGAGGTAGCGAACTGGCCAGTGGGCACGCGCACAGCGCTGGAGATCGCCATCGGCACCGTGATCGGCACCAGCCTTACCGGCACCGCCCTCACAGAACTGAGGCAGCTCTGGAAACCGGCCCTATTGATCACGATCACCCTGGTGATGACCGGCCTAGTGGTGGGGTTGTGGTGCAGCCGCCTGCTGGGCATGGATCCGCTGGTGGCGCTACTCGGAGCCGCCCCTGGGGGCATCAGCGGCATGAGCCTGGTGGGAGCTGAATTCGGCGTGGGCGCTGCTGTGGCGGCGCTGCACGCCGTGCGCCTAATCACGGTGTTGCTGGTGCTGCCCCTGGCCGTGCGGGTACTGGTGGGCAGTGGCCTGACCCAGCCCCCGGCCCCCTGAAACTGCACTCCACTGGATCAGTGCCCAGGCGCCCGATACCTTGGGGCACGCCGCATTGCCTCATCCATGCTCCGTTCAGCTCTCGCAGGGGTGATGCCGGCCCTGATGCTGACGGCGGCAAGCCTGAGCATCGGCTCGGCGGCCCACGCCGCCACGGAGCCCTCGGGAGCGGCGGCCAAGGGCGCACAGGTGTATTGCTTCATGCGCAACTCCGGCAACAACCACGAGGTGAGCTGGCTGGCGGCCTATGCACTGATCAAACGCCAGAGCGCCAGCCTGTTTAAAACCTCACCGGAACACGCCGCGGTGATGATCACCGAAGCTGTGGTTCAGAACCCGGGCACCTTCCCCGACTGCGGCAAATATCTCGGTGATCTCTATGCAAATGCGGTTCAGGAGCAGAAGAAACAGAAGGAGCAGAGCGAAGCAGCCGGCGCCGCAAAGAGCACCGAGGGGGGAGCGACTCGCACTGAGCGGTACGCCTACTAACACCACGGCTCTTGCTTCGGCAGCCGCCCTAGCCCTCACGTTGTTGGCGGGCTGCGTCAACACCCCTGCCGATCCCACCACCAGCCTCCCCGGGCTGGGCGACTGCCTGAACCGCGTGGAGATGAAGAAGCTGCGGCGCGCGCTGGCCCGCTGCAATGAGGTGGTGGACGCCCATCCGCTCCAGCCGCAACCCCTCAATGAACGGGCGTTGCTCCACAGCCTGGCGGGCGACAACAAAGCCGCCTGCAGCGACAGCCGCGCCGCGGCGGAGCTGCTCAAGCGATTGCCGAAGACCCCTGCGCCCGACCCACTCCTGGTGGAGGAGATTCAGCTGCGGGCCAAGAGCTGCCAAGCGCTCACCACTGCTCCAACAGCTGCCTCACCAAAGCCGGCAGAGCGCGGCGCCTGAGCAAGAGCTCGATGCGCTCTGCCTTGCTGGCGATCAGGTCATCCACCATCTGATCGGCCACCCCCAGCTGCAGCCAGTGGCAATGCAGGCTGCCCTGCATCCCGATGCGGTGGCAGCGATCCTCCGCCTGCTCGGCATCACCGGGGGTCCAGGGACGCTCCAGCAACACCACGTGTCTGGCCCGGTGCAGGGTGAAGCCCAGGCCCCCCACACCAAAGGTGCTCACCAAAAGGGGTTCTGCGCCGGCCTGAAAACCATCCACAATCCGCTGCCGTTCCGCCGCCGGCTGCCGTCCCGTGAGCAGGGCGCCGCCAAGACGCGCATGCAACAGCTGCGCTGCGGCCACAAACGCCGTGAACACCACCACCGCTTCCCCCTGTGCCAGCAAGCGCTGCACAAGAACCGTGGCGGCGGGCAGTTTGTACTCAGCACTGATCTGGCGCAGGGCCGTGAACACCGCCAGCACCTCGGCGTCACGCCGCACCAGCCCTGCCGCAGCCCGGCTGCGGTAGTCGTCCACCTTCAGCTGCAGGCGGTGCTGAAAACCCTGGCCCTCCGCATCGCTCAGGCTCACCGGCACCATCAGGCGCTGCTTGGGCGGGAGATCCAAGCAATCCTGCTTACGGCGGTGCAGCACCAGCGGCCGGGTGAGCCGCTGCAACTCCTCGAGATGGGTGGCCCCCATGGCCTGCCATTGGCGTTTCCCGCCCCGTTCAAGCCAGTGCCCCTGGCAGTAGCGCTCCTCAAAAGCCCGCTGATCGGCCGCCAAGGGATGTCCGATCGCTGCCAGCAAGGGAAACAGCTGCACGGGCCGGCCGTTCTTCATCGGCGTGCCACTGAGCAGCCACACCGCCCGCAGCCGCGGATGACGGCTCAGGCGCAGGAACGCCTGGGTGCGGCTGGCCTGCAGGTTCTGGGCGTAGTGGGCTTCATCGGCGATCAACACCGTGCCGGCCGGAGGCAGTTCCGCGGGCAGGCGGGCCCAACTCAGCAACTCCAACTGCAGCTGCAGGGCTGAAGCTTCCTGACGCCAGTGCTGATGCAGCCCAGCGGGTGCCACCACCACAATCCGGCAATCGGCGGCGCGCACCATGGCCCGGGCCGCCACCAAGGCGGTGAGGGTTTTGCCCAGGCCCATGGCATCGGCCAAGACGGCCCCACGGCGGGCCAGGAGCCAGCGCGCCGCCGCCCGCTGATGGGCAAACAGGCTGCGGCCATCCGGAAGAGGCTGCTCGAGACCGGCGAGCTCCACCAAGCGGCGGTGGGGGGGCAGCGGCGGCAGGGGCTGCTCGAGCCAGGTGAACCACTGCTCCAGATCGGGGGCGACAGCGAAGCGATGGCCGAACTGGCCCCGCAACACAGCTGCTGCCTCCAGGGGGAACTGCCAGCAACCGCGCCGGCCGAACCAGTGCCCCCGCGGACGCACAGCCCGCAGTTGGGCCTGCGTGACCGCATCGAAGGGCAGCTGCAGCTCAATGCAACCGGAGGCCCCAAGACGCATCAGACAGCGCTGCGGCGCTTGGGGGCGTGCGGGCAAGAGGCCAGGCAAGCAAAATTTATTCTAACGACGCTTCAAGGCGAGGCAAGCAAGGCGATCAAGTGCGAAAACTGCATCGCTCGACACATTGACATCCCAGCCACCGCAGGCAAACTCGTTGCAACCGAACCACGCGGATGCACGCCAGGGATGCGGTGTTCCTTGAGGATCTGTGCCCCAAACTTCGTGTTCGTCGCTGGAGACAATCTCTCCATTCGTTTACTCACAAAACCTGCATTTACTGCGGGAAACCATCTGAATCCATCGACCACGTGCTGCCCCAGAGCCGTGGCGGGCTGAGCACCACTGAAAACTGCGTGCCAGCTTGCCTGGCCTGTAACGGCCGCAAGAGCGACGCCGACGCCTTCGAGTGGTATCGGCGCCAGCGCTTTTATGACCCCCGCCGGGCGATGGCGATCCGGGCCTGGACCGATGGCGACCTGCGCCTGGCGATGCGCCTGCTGCAGTGGGCCAGCCCCCAGCGAGCGCCCCTGGGCCTGCAGGCGGCGTGATCCGCTGGCCTCACCAGATGCGGCAGGCAGCCATACCGTTGTGTCGCTGGCAGATCTCCGCCTGGGCAGCGGGCTGCTCTGGCGCCAACAGGGCAGCCCCGAGCAGCAAGGCAACAACCACCGGCAACACCAGCTCTCGGCGACGGATCCGCGGCCGCACCATGGGGGCCGCTGCCAGCAAAGAGGAAGGCCGCTCCAGGGCGCGACCCACAGCCAGGGGAGTAGAGAAACAGGACGCGGTCATCGCCGAATCGAATCAGTGATACAGGTGTACTCATGACCTCCCGTGCTGTCAACCCGGGGGCCAGGGTGCTGGTGGTGGGCGGCGGTTACAGCGGCGAGCGCTTCGCCCGCGCCGCCGCTGCACGCGGGGCAACGGTGTGGCTCACCCATCGCCGCGAAAGGGATCTCGGTGGCGAGACCGCCACCCCATCCCCGCTCTCCTGGCTGCGCTTCGACGCAGACGCCCAGGCGATCCCATCGCTGCCAGAGCAGCTCAGCCATGTGCTGATCACCCTGCCTCCCCAGGCCGATGGGAGCGACGCAGCCCTCAACCACTTGCTGGAGCCCCTACGCCAGCAGCCGCTGCGTTGGCTGGGCTATCTCTCCACCACGGGGGTCTACGGCGACAGCCAGGGGGCCTGGGTGGATGAGGACTCCCCCACCGAGCCGACCCTCCCGCGCAGCGAGGCGCGGCTGCGCTGCGAGCAACGCTGGCTCAGCAGCGGCCTGCCGGTGCAGAGCTTCCGACTGCCGGCCATCTATGGCCCGGGCCGCTGCCCGTTTGAGCAGCTGCGCAGCGGTACGGCGCGGCTGGTGCACAAGCCCGGCCAGGTGTTCTGCCGGATCCATGTGGACGACATCGTGGGGGCACTGCTGCACGCCACCGACCAACCCGAGGGCAAGCGGCCAGCGGTGATCAACGTGAGCGACGACACCCCCTGCCCCTCCAGCGAAACCCTGAGCTATGCCGCCCACCTGCTGGGCTGCAAGCTGCCGGCGGTGCAGCGCTTCGAAGCCATCGCCCCTCAGATGAGCCCGATGGCCCTGAGTTTCTGGGCCGACAATCGGCGCGTAGGCAACCATCGGCTCTGCGGCGAACTGGGTTACCAGCTCCGCTATCCCAGTTACCGGGAGGGCTACGCCGCCAGCCTGGCGGAAGAGCAGCGAGCGAAGGCTTAGGTCTGCTGTCCCTGGGGTGCAGGATTCTCGGGATCCGGCACAAAGGGAATCCCCACGTCGTGCAGGAGCCGCTGCCAGTGCAGCTCCACCCAGCCGCTCTCCACGCCCTTCACCAGGCCGAAGCCGATCAGCAGCAACAACACCCAGCGCAGCATGCTCAACCAAGCCAGCCCCACGCACGCTAGGCGGGCTCCCCTGGCTATTTCCCTAGGGGATCCAGCTGGAATCGGCGCGGAGGTCACGCTCAAGGCGCTGGCTCACTGGCCCGCCGATCAACCGGCGCCACGGCTGGTGGGCTGCCGCCGCTGGCTGGAGCGCAGCTACCAGCAGTTGCGGGCCTGCACGGATAGCGCCCTCGCAGACCCGGCAAACCTGGATGTGCTGGATCTACCCCTGGAGCAAGCGCTCGAGCCAGGCCAGGCCGGCGCCGCCAGCGGTGATGCCAGCTTCCACTGGCTGAGCGCTGCGGCGGCACAGGTGCAGAGCGGCGATTGCAAGGCCCTGGTCACCGCGCCGATCGCCAAACACGCCTGGCACGCAGCCGGCCACCAATACCCGGGACAAACAGAACGGCTGGCTGAACTGGCCGGTGTTGCGGAAGCCTCGATGCTGTTCACGGCCCGCTCCTTGAGCAGCGGCTGGCGCCTCAACACCCTGCTGGCCACCACCCACATCCCACTGGCGGAGGTTCCATCACGGCTGGATGCCTCAGGCATCAGCCGCAAGCTCGATGTGTTGCTGGCCTTCTGTGAGCGCTTTACGGCCCAGCCACGGCTAACGGTGGCCGGACTCAATCCCCACGCCGGCGAAGGCGGGCAGCTGGGACGGGAGGAACAGGACTGGCTGATTCCTGCCCTGGAGCACTGGCGGCAGGAGCACCCTGGCGTGACACTGGATGGGCCGCTGCCGCCGGACACCTGCTGGCTAGAGGCCGGCCGGGCCTGGCAGGGGCTCAGCGAAGACGCCAACAATGCATCCCACGGCTACCTGGCGCTTTATCACGACCAGGGACTGATTCCGGTGAAGCTGCTGGCCTTTGACCAGGCGGTGAACACCAGCCTGGGATTGCCGTTTCTGCGCACCTCCCCGGATCACGGCACGGGGTTCGGGATCGCCGGGCGAGGCATCGCCAGGGCCGACAGCATGCGTGCGGCCCTGGACACAGCGCTGGAGCTGGGTTAGGGCTTCACCCGCATCAGCACCTGGCCGAATTCCACGGGGGTGCCATTTTCCACCAGGATCTCCACCACCTCACCGCTCACCTCGCATTCGAGCTCGTTCATGAGCTTCATCGCCTCGAGGATGCAGACGGTCTGACCCACATTGATGCGGGCGCCGAGCTCAACGAACGGCG
>Ga0194116_10002165_pt1 | contig 26074 bp, 26 predicted proteins | sample TA2MahsurfametaG_4_FD_148617 | JGI IMG/M metagenome (GOLD analysis project Ga0194116, IMG submission 148617) | Freshwater microbial communities from Lake Tanganyika, Tanzania - TA2015008 Mahale S9 surface | ecosystem: Environmental > Aquatic > Freshwater > Lake | place: Tanzania: Lake...
ATTAATTAACTTATTAATATATTTTATTATTAATTAACTTATTAATATATTTTATTATTAATTAACTTATTAATATATTTTATTATTAATTAACTTATTAATAAAATATATTAATAAGTTAATTATTAATAAGTTAATTAATATATTTTATTAATAAGTTAATTAATAATAAAATATATTAATAAGTTAATTAGTTAGTTTAATTTATTATGCTAGTTTTTCAATCCGTTTAAGGTCATTGTTTCCTCTATCAAAAGCTTGTATAAAAATAATTTTTCTCTAATTAGAAAAACGTGTACGTGCTGTTTATCTTTTATTTTTTTATATTTTTTAATCTTTAATTCATTTTTTTTTATGTCTTTTATTATTTTATCCATTTTTGCTACTGTTAATTTTAATCCGTTAACCTCGTTAACCTATATAAGGTAAACCATTTATGTTGATTTTATCAAAACCATTTATGTTGATTTTATCAAAATTCATTTGTTTTTTTAAAACTATAAAAAGTATATTAGTTTTTTTTTGTTAGGCTATCCGTGAGTACTTTATCACTACTTCGTTTTATTATTGTATTTTCTATTTTCTAGTTAATTTAATTTATAATTTTATAATTTAGGTGGGTGACGCAGTTATTTTTTTTTTTATGCAAAACGTAATTATATTTTCACTAATTTTTTGAGGTTTATACTATCTTGCTAGTCTTTTCTATAAAATAAAAAATCACACCAGTAAAAAACATTTTTGTGAATGTGGTTTTAAATCTTTATCTGATATAAACATTCAAATAAATTTGAATTTTGCTATGTTGTGTGTATTTTTAATTTTATATGATATAGAGTTCACTTTAATTTTTCCGTATTTGTTCAATATCTGATATACAAATGCACAGCAATTTTGTTTGTTTATAATTTTTGTGAGTTTAATCATTAGTTCTTTATTTTATGATTGACAAGTAAATTCTTTAAGTTGACAGGTCTAATTAGTGTATTTTAACAAATTATCATTACATCAACTGACAGTCTTTAGGTGGGTATAACTCAATGGTAGAGTGTCAATTTGTGGCATTGAATGTTGTGGGTTCAAGTCCTACTACTCACCCAAATCTTTACAAAAAAATTGAAAAAAAGTAAGATATTTTTTGAAAACATAAATTTCATACACACAGCGTTAATGATAAAACTAAAAAAGAAAATAGATAAAATAGATTTTAAGAAAGTAAAATTGTATATTTTGTATTTCATAAAACCCATCAAAGCAATGTTGACACAGCAAAAAAACGCCTTAAATACAATTACTATGATCATAATTACACAAAAAAAGCATAATCCCAAGGCTGTTTTTTTTGAAAAAAAAACAATATTTACATTAAGTTTGGGTACCTGTTTAAAGTATTTAAAGATTCCCGCAGTGAAGGCTTTTCGGAGAAGTTTTAAATATCTCAAACTTTTCTTGAATTTATTGTCCGTTACCTTCTTCAGAAAAAAAAAAAAAACAGTTATTTTTAACCTAAGTGGATTTGATTATAATTTATTGTGTTTACAAAAAACAATTACAACAATGTTTTTAAAAACTAATTTAAAATTATTTTTTTTGTTTTTTATAAAAATACCATTTTGTAAAACTAAAGGAAAAAAGATTAAATCGATAAAAAAAAGGATTAAAAAAAAAATATTGTTAAATTTTTTGGAAAAATAGAATAAAAGGTAATATATAAAATATTTAGCACGATCGTATTTATGTTGATGTGCAGCCTTTTTTTAAAGAAAAATGCATTTAAGCAAAAAACATTTTGTGTTCTTCTATGTATTATTATTTGCAATGAAATGTTATATTCTAATTGTAGACTATTTCCGTTATATTCACAATATTATAGCTTAATAAATTATTTGAATACAAATAACAACATTGTTTTGATTATAGTTTTTTTGTATTTATTTATAATGATGTTTTTTAACAGGTATAAAGTATTTTGGATCCTTTTGCTTCTATTTGTACTTATATTTTATAGCCCATATAGCAAATTCATGATATTCAATAATATTATTACTTATGTTTTGAAAATAAATAGTAATTTACTTAATGGTATTATGCTAATACATCCACCCCTATTATATACAACTTATTTTTTAATTTTTTGTCACTTTTATAATTTTAATGATAATACTATTAATAGATTTATACAATATAGACAATGTACTGTCAATACACAAAAAACAGCACTATCACAAAGCCTAATGTTGCTTTTTTCTTTATTGTTAGGATGCTGATGGGCTGAACAAGAATTACATTGAGGTGGTTGATGAAGTTGGGATTTTGTTGAAATTTTAGCTCTTGGTATTTACATTTATAGTCTATTTTACATACACTACACACATATTAGTAGGTCACAAATTTTTTTTTTATTATTACTTTTTATATCTTTTATATGTGTTAGATATAACATCGTAAACTCGATACATAACTTTTCGTTAACAAGGGTAATAAATCAATATCTCTGCTATATAAAATACTCTATTTTATTTGGCATTATATATATATGTAAATATATCACACATATCTTAGTTAAAGAAAAGTATACAATAAAATATATTTATTATGTACCGGTTATATTATATATAATTATTTTTATGTTGATTTTATACTTTTTAAAAAATTATTTTGGCTTCGGAGATATAATTATACACAATAATACATACATTGTACTATTAAAGATTATATGTATATGTTTTACAGTAATATTTGCAGATTCTCTCTATTTTGGTGTATTTTTAATGCATTTATTAATAATTAATATAAACTGAATATTTATATATCTTTTAACAACAATTCTTTATATATTTTTGATAAATTCTAACACAATTTGTAAAAATATAATTCACTGAATACACGTTTGTTTGCTGTTTTTTTTATGTTTCTCAGTACTGCAATATTATGTTATATATAATGATAAAATTATTGATAAACATATTATATATGAAAATTCAATTAAAATAAATCAAATAACAAAATGCGTATATATATATTTTGATTTTGATTGTTTAAATTTTTTAAAAAATGTATTTACTAATATGTTTATTGATATACAATCAAATACAATCACAAGACCAAAAGATATTTTTTATAAAAACATTTTTTATAAAAATATCTTTGAAAATTATAATTTATATTTTGAGAAACTTAGTTTTAATAATCAAATATTTATTAGTTTTATATTTTATCAAATCTTTTTAAATCTTTCTCTGTTATTTTTATTATTACTTTTTACAAAAATTTTAAAGAAAAAAGCTATTCATATATAATATTTAATATTTAATAAAATAATATAAAAGAGTTAAGAATAAACAATATTGTAAACAATTTAGTAAATTTTAAGTACAATATAAAGAAGTTTAAATATGTTCTATTTTTATGCGATTTTACATAAAAAACCAAGAAACCACAACATTAAAAAAACGTTATAATATTGGGTATAAAATAGTTGGTTTGGTTTTTGGAGAATTCTCATTTACACTATTAAAAAGCTACAATATAGAATATATATATATATATAATTTTAAAAAAAAATTAAAAAAATTTTTTTTTTTTAAGAAGTCTAAGTATAGACACGTTTGGTTATTTTTACATAAAAATTATCCGCTTACAAAGAAATCAAAAAATGCTAGGATGGGTAAAGGTAAAGGTAGTATTGTTCGATATTGTTCTCGTATTCTTAAGAATCACAATTTATTCGAATTCTCGGGATTTAATCTAAATGAGTTAATATCATTAAAAAGGATTTTCAATAAAAAGGTTAATATACCCGTAAAAATATACACCAATTTCTTTATCAAAAAGAGTTATGTAATAAGTGGTTGTGCAGAAAAGTTTTTCTTTTTCCGAAGATATCGGAATTAACAATTATGAAGTTGTATTACAAGTAGATTTTGATCATTAAAACAACATTCAAAAGCCATTTTAAAGTAAAAATAACAGGAAAATCAAAAAATAAAATTATAGTTAAAAATGTTATTTTGTTTATACTTTTAACCAAATTTTTTTTAAAAGGTTTTACAATAAACATGCACTTTAAGAAGTATTGTAAAAATATAATTAGTATATTGAAAGCACCTTGTAGACACAAAAAATTTTTTCATAAACTGGTGTATGAGTATTATATAGTTAATATTGTATATAAATATAAAGAGTTATATGTTTTAAAGAAAATCTTTGAAACGTCATTTTTTTTTCATAATTTAAAAAATCTTTATAATAGAGTCGGAACGACATCGTTAAGCAGAACAAAAATCTTAGTTATCTTACCAACAATGCTGGTAAATTTTTTCAAGGTTTAATATCTACTATTTATTTAATCTAGAATATCGGAATTATTTAAAAAAATTTTGTTTTTAAAATATTTTTACAAAAAATCTGTAGCATCATCTATAAAAATGTATAGTAACATCTACAAAAAACCATTATTACTGTTTATCAATATATGTTTGATTTTTTTTAAAGCTATCGTTATATTTAATAATAATTTGATAAATGTATCATCGAGATACAGCCTCCAAAATTGATTCTTATACGATTACGAATTATTAACTTAAACATTAGTGTCGATAAACTTTAATGAGTATTTTATGTTTATACCCTTTATACTTTTTTTGTTCTCATTCTGATCTGTTTTTTTCAAACTATTAAATAGTACAAATCTTGTAAACTCAGAATTAGACAAAAGCAAAAAAATAAAAAATGTGAGTACACCGAAACAAAACTATTTTTTCGTTTTAATTGAATATTATTTACTGGGTATTGTTACATTACTACTACTGTTTTCCTGCATACATGGAAAAAATAATATTACATTATTTAATCATCTCATTTTTACTGAATTTCATGTAAGAATTTTCTTACTTTTCTTAACAATATCTTTTATGTTTTATTTCATTTTATATGCCTCCATTTTTAATAAGGCTGAGTATCCTCTTGATTTTTTTTTTAGTTTATTAAACTTACTTATTTTTTTACCTATCTTATTTTGTGTTAACAATTTTTTTACATTTTTATTTGTATTAGAGTTGATTTCATGTTTTTTGTTTTATATGTTATCTGCATCTAAAATATGATATAGAAATATTGAAGAAGTTAAAATTAATGTTAAAAATGAAAAGCCGCAACTGTATGTAAATATGATTTTTTTTCAGTACTGGATTACTTTCTTTTCAACAATATTTATTATTTATGCTGTTTTAAACATTTTTTATTTTTTTGGAACATCAGAATGATGTTTATTTAACTTCATTAATAATGTGTCAAACATGACAACATCAAGCACAACAAAGAATAATTCTTTTTTTATTTCAATTGTACTTATATTTAGTGTCTTTCTAAAACTAGGTATTTCACCAATACACTTATTTAAAATTGAAACCTATAAGGGTATTCCTTATTTATCTATACTATTCTATACAACATATTATTTTATAATAGTTTTTTTTATGTTTTTATGTTTGATGAACGAAAACTTTTTGTCTTTTATAAATTTTTACTATTATATATTTTTATTAATTTTGTTTTTGGGTCTCGTATATATTACAACACTACTATTTGATGTTAATTACTTAAAGGCTTTTTTTGCCTATAGTACTATAATAAATTCTTTAGGTTTTTTGGTTTTATTTATTTCAAGGTTCTAAATCTAGAAAACAAGATTATTTACAACAGTAGATTTTGAAATTTTTTTTTAAAAAAATTTATATAACCTCGAGTATAACTACTTACAGTTATGCCTGAAAAAAAAATAAAATAAATGTTGGTGATACTAAATCAAGTTTTATACAATTTGCTAAACATTTTTTTAAAAATGGGTCTTTATTAAAGTATAGGCTATATTTGTCTAATATCTCACAAAAATTTCAATATTTCCTATATAAGGATTTCTCCACGTTCTTAAAAGATTATTCACATATGCAAGGTGTTATGGAAAATTTTTTTTTAAAAAACTTAAATTTTTTAGAAATTTTTCAATTAACAACGAATTTAATTAAACCACCCTTTATAATGAAGTCTATAAACATCCCAAAAAAACTAAGAAGAAAATCTGGAATAAAATATTTGGTAAAAATTGCTTATAGACCGGAACATAAAAGATTAAATAGTGCATTTAAACAATTACATGCTTATAGCAATTCTTTACGAGATAGTACTTTTGAAGCTCGATTATATAAGTCTATTTTATACACGTTTTTTGAATGAAAAGATTCAATGCTATATAAAAACAAGGTTTTAGCTTTTAAAAAATTTTTAAAAATTTAAGTAAATTTTATTATTATTATGTTATTAGTATTAGCTGTAAAAACGTATGTTTTAGGTGGTTGTATGACTCCAATTGCTTTTGGTGTCCTGGGTACAGGAATTTTATTTGGTTGTTATAATTTAGCTGTTGCTAGAAATCCAGAAGAAAATGAGAACCTGTTTAACGCAACTTTAATGGGTTTTGCATTAATGGAAACGTTTGTATTTACTTCTTTAATCGTTGGTTATTTAATATATTCTTTGTAAATATTAGATTAATTTTTATTTATTTTTTTGTACTATGTTATAATCACTATGAAAACTCTTATTATGTGTTTAGTCGCTATAGCAATTAGAGGTACTTTACCGCGATATAGGTTTGATCAAATAACACAATTAAATTGGAAACATTTCATTTTTATCTGATTGGGATATTTATTACTAAATAGTGCTTATACGTTATTACTTATTTAATTTCATAAAAAAACATATAACTCTATTTTCTCAACGTTGGGATGGTTGTAGTTGTGTGGATTTTCTCATCTTCAAGTTATTTGATGTTATTGAACTGTTTTTTCTCTCTAGTTTTACTGTTTGTTTAACTGGATATCAAACTGGATATCAGAATATCCTTTTTTAGAATATAGCTTTATTTAATAGCACTGTCAGCGTCTATTTAATGTTTATAGTTCAGGTAGCTCAGGGGTAGAGCGTTAGCCTGAAAAGCTAAAGGTCGTTGGTTCAAATCCAACCCTGGACAAGTGTTTATAACTTTAATGTATTTTATAATAATTCTTATATTATCTTATCCTAATTTTTCTGAAGTATTTTTTTACTCAGTTTGTTGCTTATATTTTCTAATTTTCTTAAAAACTTTCTTTCAAATGAACAGATACGTGTTTATACAGTATGACCTATTTAATTTAAAAAATTATTTTTTAGTTTTTTTAAAAAAACTAAAGATAGGATTAAAATCCTTTTATATACTACATAATAAACTCTTTAAACCGTATCGCAAATATATAATAGTCCTAAGATGAAAGCCGCTTTTTAAGAAAACCTCATACTTTGGTTTATATAGAGCTAATCGCGTTCGTTGACTAAATAAAACAGAAGAAAATGTAAAATAATTTTTAATTAGTTTAATATTAAACATTGTTGTTATAAAACGATTATTTTTTTTAAAAAAAGAGTGTAGTATTCACGAAAAAAATACATTTTTTTTAGAATATCTCGCAACTGTTAATTCTTCTTTCCCGTTAAACATGAAAATTTTTAACAAAACTGTTAAACAGTTAACGAAAAATTTTTTTGTAAAGGCTGTCTTAAGAAAGAGATTAAAAACATTTAAAAAACCTTTTAATTTTTATAAACATGTATTGTTGTATCAATTTTTTAATAAGTTTATTTTTAATTTTTTAGAATTTTTTTTAAAATCAAAAATATTATTTAATTTTAAAAAATCTAGTGGAAATAAAAAAATTAGAAGATTAACTTCAAAAAAAATTTTAAAAAGGTACTTTCGACGAAATATAAAAATTGGTTTGGATATTTTTGGTATTTTATATTATACTCTTTTACTAAAGGATGGTACATTCTTTGTAAACTTTTTTAAAAAAGCATTGGAGCGTACAAAGTTAAGACTACATAAAAAAGCTTTAGTAGGGCTACGAAAACTATTGGGGAGATTTTTTAATGCATATCGTAAGTGTTTTAATTTGTTGGGGTTATTTTTAAATATAAAAGGTAAGTTAGGTGTAACAGGTAATGCTAAAAAAAGAAGATATTTTTTTTATTTTGGTTGACATAATATCACTAAACGTACATTGCGTATAGATTTAAAACATGTACCAATTTGAACACAAACAGGTACACTTGGGTTTACTTTTTATTTATTTTTCTAAACTTTTTTCCCTTTCTTCTTTAAAACTATTTGTCTTGATATTCTTAGACCCTTCTTAGTGAAAATGTTTATAAATCTTACATTTAAAATAGTTTTGATAATCGCCATACTTTTGAACGTATATTTTAGGTAGAGTTTACTTTTTCTTATTTTTTTTATATACATATTTCTTCATCATATTGTTGTGATATGGGCTTTATTAAAGACGAGTGTTACGCTACGATAATTTCGTTTTCTAATTTTGTAACCTTTGCCGGCAAATTTTATTTTTGCATACATGTATTTATCAAATTGTGCAATATATTTATCAAATTGATAAATACAATCAGACAAATCAGACAGTCTTTTTATGCTGTTTTGACTAATCTCAAACTGTTTATTTGATAAAATTTTAAGCTTAGTGGTATTACATAATTTTATTAGAAAGAAAAAATATATATTATATATATATATATGGTATATATTTTTATTCTTGAACACGCTATAATTCTGATTTTTTAAAAAAAATTTTTTTTCTAATATCATTATGTTACTTTTATTTGTTAAAGCCTTTTATGTTTGTAAGTTTATCCATTAGAATTAAACTTTTTATTTTGTGTCTACAAAAACTAAAATTTTTGAACATACCGTGTCTTCTTGCAGTTACAAGACAGATTTTATTTTTTTTTGAGATTGTAGAATTTTTCAAACAACTCTTTTTATCTAATATGTAGTTGGCATATATTTTATTTCTTACAATAGTATTATTATTTTGTATAATGCTTTTTAAAATTTTTGTAAAAATTTCTTTTTTTATTAAATTTATTCTTATTAATTTCTCTTTTAAAATTTTTTTAATATTGTGATTTTGATTCATTTTATAAATTTACATAGATTATCTATCAACTTCTCCAAAGACAACGTCTATAGTGCCTATCAATGCCACTAGATCAGCCAAAAAATGACCTTTTGTTATTTGTGGTAAAACATGCATATTGTGATAAGCCGGTGAACGTACCTTGCATCTGTATGGTGTACTACTTCCATCGGATATTAAAGATACTCCAAATTCACCTTTAGGTGATTCAACAGATTGGTACGTTCAATTTGACTGTACTTTCTGACCCTCGCTTCAATATTTAAAATGTGTTATTAGGTTTTCCATGCTGTTATAGTTATTTTTTAATATGTGTTGGTTTCAGTCTATTCCATTTATATACTTTAGTATTGTATGTGGTGTTATATTTGTATAATTACTATATTTATTGAAATTTTTTTTCTTTGATTTTAATTTCTTGTGCTTAATTATTTTATAAATACTCTGATTTATTATATTTAAACTCTCTGCCATTTCATTCATTCTTATTAGAAATCTGTCATAAGAGTCTCCGTGTTGGCCTACAAAACTTCTAAAGTTTAAAAAATAGTAATTAGCATATGTTTCCAATTTCCCTAATCGCAAATCTCTTTTTATACCTACAGACCTTGACATAACACCAGTTAAACCGTAGTCTAGACATGTTTGATAAGAGTAAATACCAATATTGACAAGACGATGTTTTCATATCTTATTGAATGTTAATATGTTGTGCATTTCATTTAGTGTTGTAAAACAATTTCTAGAAAATTCTAATATATCTTCTATCAAGAAACTAGAAATAGAATCCAGATTTGTTTCATTTGGCCTATAAAAAGCTGCGTGCATTCTTGCACCAGAAACTCTTTCATAGAATTCCATTATTTTTTCACGTTCTTCAAATGCTCAGAATATAGAAGACATACTACCCACGTCTAATGCATGACACGCAATTGCTAACATATGATTTAGAATTCTTGTTAACTCGTCATACAAAGTTCGTATTTGTACAAATGTCGATGAATAATTTGTAGTACCTAATAAATTTTCAATTGCTAGACAGTATGCATGTTCCTGTATTAGCATGGAGCAATAATCAAATCGATCAAAATACGGTAATGATTGTAAATAAAATCTATCCTCCATTAATTTTTCTGAACCTCTATGCAACAGTCCAATATGAGGGTCTGCTTTTTCAACGATCTCACCATTTAATTGTAATATCAGTCTTAATACACCATGTGCAGCGGGATGTTGAGGACCAAAGTTAATATTTACTGTTTTTATATTTTTCATATTTGTTGTGTCTCTTGGTACTTGAGGTTTCCAAATTTGGAATATATTTCTATTCATATAATAAAAAGATGTTCTCTTTAAATCTAAATTACTTTGATTTAGTAAATGAATTTGGATTATGCCTAGTTTTCTTTAATTCTTGAATTTATGTTTATTCACTGTATACCTTTTTTTGTGTCTTGTTTTTGTTTGATATAAAAAAAATGAAAACTTTAAATTCTTTGAAGAATTTTGGTAAACTGAATATTGTAACAATTACTATTGTAATGGTATTGTTGAGTATTGCTGGTATACCGCCATTAGTTGGATTTGTTGGTAAATTTTTGCTTTTAAATTTTTTATTGTTCAAACAGTTTTTCTATTTCATAATTTTATTTTCAGTTGTAAATTTTTTTTCATTATATTTTTATTTACAATGTTTGAGGTTTCTTATCTCAAAAAACCAAACAAACATGTTTATATTAAAAAACAAACGAGTTTATTTAAATACAACTATTATAACTGTATTAGTTTTGTTAAACTTATTTAATTTTTTTGGTATTTTGTTTCTTGGAGATGTTCTCTATTGGTTTTTTGTGCTTATACTACAAAAACATACTTTTTAACTTATTTATGTACATGTATATTATTTATATCAAATAGAATTATTTATTATATTTTAGTGACTTTTTCTCAAATTTTTAAAAATAAAAGATACTTTAAAAAAAAAAAAAATTCGATACTTGGAGATAGACCTCAGATAAGTGGTGTCGTTACAAAAGTTAGAATTGCAACACCAAGAAAACCAAATTCTGCTAGAAGGCCTGTTGTGAAGGTGTTGTTATCAAATAAAAAACAGAGAGTAGTACATGTACCTGGAAAAGGACATAACCTGAGAAAACATTCTGAAGTTTTAGTAAGTGGTGTTGGTGCTAGAGATTTACCTGGTGTACATTATTCTTGCATACGTGGTGTATATGATTTAGTATCTGTAAACGGAAAAACAAGAAGACGTTCTATCTACGGGGTAAAACGACCAGACATTTTGAAAAAAAAATTACGTAGAAAACTTAGAGTATCTTAAATGTATTTTGTATATAATGAGAGTGGATTATGTTGTAACTCCAGCAAAGGCTGTTGTTTCTTGAGCTCGGCAAGGATCTTTTTGACCACTTACATTTGGATTAGCTTGTTGCGCTGTTGAGATGATGCACGCAACTGTAAGTCGTTATGATTTTGATAGATTTGGTGTTATTTTTAGACCTACACCAAGACAAGCTGACTTCATAATTGTTGCAGGTACATTAACAAATAAAATGGCACCAGCACTTAGAAGAATTTATGAGCAGACTATGGATCCAAAATGGGTTATATCAATGGGTAGTTGTGCAAATGGTGGTGGGTATTATCATTATTCATACTCTGTTGTTCGTGGTTGTAATAAAATTATACCCGTTGATATTTATATTCCTGGATGTCCACCCACCGCAGAAGCGTTGATGTTTGGTGTTATCCATTTGCAAAAAATTGTTTATAGACAGATAAATGAAGAGTGTAGAAATTTCAATAAAAAACAAGGGTTTGACAAATACCTTTAAAAGATGAAGAATACGTACATATTTAAATAAAATGTTACATAAAAAACGAAATCGTTTTTTTTTAACGAAATACCTTCGGTTTTTATTCTTTTTTAAAAAAGGGTTTTATTTAAGTAATATTAAAACTATAAAAGTTTTAGAAAAAATATTTACAACTAATTCTAAAAATATAAAAATATTTTCAATATTTCCGACTGAGTTTAACTTTAAAAAAAAAATCTTAATGTTTATTTAAAACATTTTTATAAAAACATATAAGCCCATCACAAATACTTTACGTTTCAAAAAATCACAATTTTTATTAAGGTATAAATGCGTTTTCACTTTTTTCAAAAAATTTATAAAAAATAAAGCAGGACGTAATAATAGTGGAACATTAACTGTTTTTTCTAAAGGTCAAACAAGAAGAAGAAATGCTTTTCTTTCAAACTCATTATGTTTGTGAAATAAAGGAGTTGGTATTGTTTCAAACATAATAAGAAACAAAAAAAAATTGTCTTCTGTTGTGCAATACTCAACAGGTTCGATTGTTATAAACCCACATATGTATGGAACAAAAATCGGGCAATTTATTTTTTCATCTGTGTTACCATACAAATTTTGATCTAATTTTAAAACAAGTTGTTTAATTCTCTTGAAATTTTCACTAAAATTTTCTATTATTTCTAATATTTTTGTTAACAATACATCTAAGTACGCCGTTTCAGCAGGTACTTTCTGCCAAGTCTTGGAATTTTATACAGATTATAATTTAGTTAAAGTTGTACTTCCGTCAAAACAAACAAAAATATTTACTGGTTGAGGTTTTTGTATCCTAGGACGAAATTCTAATATTCATACGAAATATTTTTTATTTGGTAAAGCAGGATCTTTAAAATTACTTGGAAAAAAACCCAAAGTGCGGGGTGTAGCTAGAAATCCGGTTGATCATCCACATGGAGGTAGAACGAAAACAAATCAACCAGAAGTTTCTATATGAGGTTGAATTGCAAAAAAAAATAAATAATATATATGGCTAGATCAATTTGAAAATTTAAGTTTTTTTCGAGGAGTATTTGAAAAAACATGTTTTTAATGAAATTCAAAACAATAAAAGCTATAAAGCTCTTTTGTCGTAATTCTTGTGTACCGAAAGATTTTTTTAAAAAACAGTTATACATATACAAGGGTAATATTTTTAATAAGGTTTTATTTAATCGTTATCAACTTTTTTTTAAATTCGGTGAGTTTTCTTTCACGAGAAAACCGTTCAATTTTCCTCAAAAAAAAAAAAAATTTAAAAGATAATTAATAATGGGTCAATCAAGTTTACCAATGCTAACTAGATCTGGTATATATATGTATTGAAATAATTCTTGATTTAACAATTTTAATCAAAAGAATTATTTATTAAAAACTATGTTTCTAGAGAATCTAATAAAATTTACTTGTTCTGAAAAAGTTTTTAAGTTTTTCTTTTTTAACCGATTTTTTTCTTCAGGAGGTTTTTTTTTAAAGTTTATAAAAAGTGTAGTGATACAAAAAAAAGAGCAGTTAATGTCAAGAAAATTAAAAAAAAGATTAAAAAGAAAAAGGACAAAAATAAAACTTAACTTTTCTAAATTGTGGTTTATAAAATTTAACGGTTTTATTTTGATTACCATTTTTTGTTTTTTCTTTAAGTGAAAAAAAACTTTTAGAATGTGACAACGTGGAAAAAAAAAAAAACTTTTTCTAAATAAGTCTACTAGGTTGTATTTAACATCGTCGCAGTGACATAATAAAGATACCGAAATTACTACTAAAAAAGTTTTTTTTTTTTAAAGAAGATGACCGACACATAAAGCACAAAAGTGATTGCTGCTGTTTATTAAGTTTTGTCTGTTATTTATTGAGTTTATTATGTTTGCGTGAAGGAAAAAAGGTGAATGGTGTTTTTTTGTATACTAGTTATAGTCTACATGATTTTTTTTTTAAATACTCTTCCTATGGGTTTTCTAAAAAAATTTTAAGGTTGTTACAAGATAGATTAGAGACGCGATTAAACAAAAAGATAAAAGAGTTCTCTGTCTCTAAAATGCTTGTTATATATAATATATTATTAAGTATTGTGCCTTGTGATAAAGAACTAAAAAAAAAAACAGTATTTAACGTGTTTATGCTCGATTTGATTAACTCGTATCGTGGTTTACGTCATTCTTTTGGTCTTCCGTCAAGAGGTCAAAGAACATGAACAAATGCGTGATCTGCTTATAGATCTAATTTAACGTTAAGGCAATTTAAAATAAAGTTATCAAAAAAGTTGTATAGTACTATAACCATAAGTGACTTAAACGTTGCTTATTTAGCTGAACAAATTAACAGTTTATGAAAATTGCAGTGAGAGTCCGAATGAAAAAAAGCTAAGAGACAACGTCAATTACAAGCAAAAAAATCTAGAAACTTTTATAAGGTTGATTTACGCAGCATTGCATCTGGAAATGTCGCAATAAAAAAGAAACAAATAAGCAATTATATCGTTGGTTTCGATCCGGGTTTTACTAAATATGTTATAAAACAATCATTGAAATTTAAATCAAAATAAAATTTAATTTTTTGGCTCCCAAATATAACTTACTACTATTTAGATTTCTTTCAATTATGTTTATCTCTTTGAAATTTAGAATTTTTTTTTTTTTTTCTGGAGAAAGTAACAGCACACATTTTTTGAAAAAAATTAATAAAAAAAAGACTTTTTTCTTCAAAAAAAAATTTAATGTACGGCTTTTAAGCATTCGAAGGTTGAAACATGTTCTTAAAAAAAAGGTAAAACCTAGAAGAGTCGTTGACGATAAGTTCTTTTTCAAAAAATTTTTTTTTAAAACGTTATTAAAAGGTAGGAGGTTTTTAAAAAATTTTTTCTTTGGCAAACGCAGGATGCGTCAAAGAGTTTTGACAAAAAAATTACATAATTTAGGTACAAATTTATCAAAATTATCAAACTTTATCAACACGACAGAATTTACGATATCAAATATTCTTTTACGTTCTAATTTTTTTTTTTTTAAAAAAGATATTACGCTCTTCTCGAAAACAAATAAAATTTTTTTAAATGGTGTATCTGTTTTTAAATTAAACACCTTACTTTTTGTTGGTGATTGTGTTCAATTACCTATATCAATTCAATATTATACTTATATGAAGTTTTTTAAAAGATATTTTAAAAAAAAGTTAGCAGAGTATAAGAAAGATTCTTGGAAATTTTTTAAAAAAAAGTTTGTTAGAGGTAATCTCCACATAAGAAGAAAATTACCGCGTTATTTAGATTTTTTTTTTGTATATAAGTTAAATACACCTAAATTTTTAGAAATTGACTATTTGACAATGACTTTATTTGTTTTAAAAAAAAACGAATTTAGATTAAACGATATTTTTTACTATAAACAATTTAATAAGATTTTTTTTCCTTTGTATAATTGAAAAAAAATAAATTAAATATTTAATTTATTTTTGTTTATTATCTAATTTATTTAAGGTTATTACACTTGTGAGTATGCCTTTAAGAATTTTGGTTGGGAGTTTTAGGGTACAATTGTATTTGTAATGATATGGTTGGTATGAGAGGCACAGACATTTCTAACATTTTTGACCTTGATATTTGTGTAAATGCTCTTTACACTGGATTCAGTTGATTATATACATGTGTAGAATTTGCATATGCATATGATTACAAAGTTACTTATTTTTGATTTTTAAGTAATATTTATGATGAATCCTTCGATTTTTTTTTTCTTACTTATTGATACTTTAATTTAAGTACTTCAAGTTTGCAACTTTTTTGATCTGTTTTGTTAGATTTTTACACAAATTCTAATTTGTTAAAATTTGTAGTTACAGATGAGTGACTTCGAAGTTTTTTATCAACTAGGGAAACAACACTCTTTGTGTTACATCACCCTGAACTAATTTTTGTTAGATCTCAGATCATTAATAATTTTTTCATTAATTTTCTTTCTGATACGAACATTTCAATTTACGAGTATTTAGAGTCTGAATCTTATATCACTCCTATATTACTCTTTCCACAACTTATATTTATAGTATATGTTGTATTAGTTGGTACTTCTTTCTATTTTTCTTTTTATATGAGCTTTTCTAAAGAAGAGAATACGACTGATGCCGATTTCTTGTCAAATAGTATGTTAGTTGAGTCAGAGAAAGAAATCGGCTCCTCTGATGATCTATTAATGACTGTGTTAGTATTTTTATACGTTTTTTGTTGGTATTTTTACATACATTTTTACACTTTATGTACAAATTTTCCAGAAATCTCACTAGTTTTTTTTTTGATGCCTATCATGTACTACGTAATTTTAAACACGCCGACATTATTACTTTATGACTTCGGTATATTTTTCGTCTCTTACTTAAGAGGTGTAGCGCCATCATCTGTATTATCACTTGAGTTAATGTATGATTATGTTGCTGTAATTGCATTTTATGTTAGAGTTTTGGTGCAAGGTGTTAGACTTATTCTTATGTTTTTCACTTATGCTGGTATGCATGACGTTATCTTATATTACGGATACGATCAAACCTTACTCATCGGAAATGAATCTATATGGGAAGAGATTTCTAACATAAATTTATCTGTAAATTCTTTAACTTACTTTTTCGTGTTCATTCTACCAGGTCACGTTCTTTATTGATTGTATGAACTTTTCCATACATTTTTTGTTGTAACTGGTCAATTTGTAGCATATTTTGCTATGATTTTCTGATTATTTTTATTTTTATTCACATTTTTTGTTGTTGAGAGACAAGAAAACTATTTTAACGAAAAACGAAAACAAAGACAAAAAACTTTTAAAAAAATACGAGATTTAAATAATGGAGGTTAGTATTCCTTCTTTTATAAATATGTTATTTTTCCATTTTTTTACTTTTACTTTTTTTCGAGAAGTTCAATCAGGTTTTTATTTGGACTTTTTCTCAAAAAAAATTTGCGAAGTTTTTTTGAGAAACGTTTTCATATATACAGCCTTGTTTTTCGGTGAAAAATATATGATAGAGATCCTAACTAAAAAAATTGTAGACAATTATGTATACAGTACAAATTCTTATATTGGTTGAAATTCGTTAAAGTATAATTTATTTTTTTACAGTATGCTATCTCTTATATTTTATGTTTTAACCTTTTTCAATCTTATATTATTATTATATTAATTATAAGTATCTTGTTTTCATAAAGTTGTTTTTTTTAGTAAATCTTAATATGTTTTTAAGATTGAATTATGGGGGTACCACACTCCAAGGCTTTTAGAACTAAACCTTATAGTAAATAAGTATCGTGAGAGAAAGGTGAAAAGAATTTTTTGTATAAAAGTTAAAAGATCTTGAAACCCAACACTATAAACAGTTAAAGCAATTTGTTTTAGCGTACCTTTTGCATAATGGACCAGTGAGTTTATTTTAATGGCGAGCTAACGCGTAATGTTAATGTAATAGTCATTATTATAAGACCCGAAGCTAAACGAACTAATAATGACTAGGTTGAAGATTTTTGTCAGAGGACCGTACTCGTGAATGTTGCAATATTCTGGGATAAGTTGTTATTAGGGGTGAAAGGCTAATCAAGTTTAGTGATAGCTGGTTTTCCGCGAAATCTATTTAAGTAGATAGGTAAATATAGATTGGTAGTGGTAGATAAAATTTAGTCTTAAATTAGTTTTTAGAAATTAATTAAATACTTTGAATTTCCGAATACAACCATTTTTATTTTACTAAACAGACCATTAGCGCTAAGGTTTATGGTCGAGAGGGAAACAGCCCAGATTGATGAATAAGGTATTTAAAAATCAATAACTATCAAGAAGTAAAATTATTTTTTAGAACGGTAGGCTTGGAAGCAGCCATCCGCTAAAGAAAGCGTAATAGCTCATCTAAAAGTATATGTATTTTTAATTAAAATACAATTTAATTTAATTTCGACAATGTAAGAAAATAATTGATTTACCGAATTTACAAACTTGTGGTAGCGGAATATTGTATAAAACTTTAAAGTAAAATTGTAAAATTTTATTAAGTTATTACAACAATTTATACTGGTGTAAGTAATAGATATGGTGTGAAAATCATCATTGTCTTAAATATAAGAGTTACCTCGTACTGATAATCTTACGTGGTGTGAAGCAATCCCTAATACTAAATTGTTTAATTTTGTAGATGGGTGATTATTAAAGTTTTGAAAATTTTTTTAAAATTGTATATTCTTAAAATTTTTTATAAGAATATAATTTCATAACCGGGAAAAATTTAATCAAAAATTGTATTAACTCTAACACAGGTTTATAGGTTGAAAAAACTAAGACATAAGAGTGAATAATGTTAAAGGAACTAGGCAAATTAACCCCGTAACTTCGGAATAAGGGGGGCTGAAAGCATAAAAAAAGAGGGGGTGGCGACTGTTTAATAAAAACATAAGATTTTGCTAAATTATAAAATGAAGTATAAAATCTGACACCTGCCCGGTGCTGCAAGGTGAAATAGAAATGTGCGAGCATTTTTTATAAACCCCAGTAAACGGCGGCCGTAACCCTGACGGTCCTAAGGTAGCGAAATTCCTTGACGGGTAATTTCCGTCCCGCATGAATGGTGTAACGACTGCCCCGCTGTCTCTAACATTATCTCTATGAAATCGAAATAGATGTGAAGATGCATCTTTGTATAGCTAGACGGAAAGACCCCGTGCACCTTTACTATAATCTATTACAATATTTAAAATATCTTTACATAGTTATGTAGGAGATTTTTCAATTATGGAAAACTACTTGAAGATTTTTTAAGTATATTTTTTTTAAAACTAACATTTTTAAAGTTGTAGGTTGGTAGTTTAACTGGGGCGGTTGCCTCCTAAAATGTAACGGAGGTGTTTATACGTTTAATTTTAATTGAGTTTAACTCTATGCAAACTTGTAATAAAAAAAATTAAACTGATTAATGTACGTACTTGTATATTAAGGATATTTGTCTGATATAGTGACCCGGTATATATTTGTGGACTTTATATCGATCAACGGATAAAAGGTACGCCGGGGATAACAGGCTAATGAGTTTTGCGAGTTCTTATCAATAAACTCGTTTGGCACCTCGATGTCGACTCATCACATCCTGGTGGTGAATAATCTGCCAAGGGTTCGGCTGTTCGCCGATTAAAGTGGTACGTGAGTTGGGTTTAGAACGTCGTGAGACAGTTTGGTCCCTATCTACTATACAAATAAAAAAAATTTTGAAATTCTACTTCAGTACGAGAGGACCAGGAAGAGTTAACCTATAGTTTGACATTTATTAAACATTAGTATTGATGTTAAGCCACGTTAATATGTGATAATTTTATAGAATCAGTTTCAACAATTTTTTTAATAAAAAAAATTTAGATGAAATTTTTTATTATGTGTTTATATTAATCTATTCGTAACAGTTGGAGATATATACATAATTTTTTAATTATTTAGTAATGTTGTGTTTATAACCTATATGGCGGAATTTGGTAGACGCGTGTGGCTTAAAACCACATCCATCGGGTATCGGTTCAAGTCCGATTATGGGTACTTTTTAAGTTACTAAATTTTATAATGTGTGGGGTGAATACCTAAGGTTTAGTTGAGTGTGTTAATTAAATAACAATAACCATCTTGTAAATTTTCTTTTGATATGTTTATTTATTGGTAATAGATGGGTTCATGTTTATTTTAATGAAGTGAAATATCTTAGTAATTAATAGACAAACTTATTGGGAGCAAGTAGTGATGAGCGAAAAAAAAGCCTATTTTTTTGTGTTGTTGAATTTTTTGAATATGTGCCAAAGTTGGTGAAAGTCCTGTAAACGTTTTATTTAACCGCTTGGGTGGTCTCAATGTGGGCTCATTCCCCATGATCCTAGAGTTCGATTCTTTAGAGTGGTATGTATAATCATTTGTTTTAATTTTATATAAATCCTTTAATTTTTTTAAAACTATTAGTTGTTTGACAGATCACCTATTTTTAGTTTTCGCAAATAGCGTGATTGTGCATCAATATCAACAAAATCAAATAAGTGCAAGTGTAGATGGACTTTCTTCTAAAACCATTAGATTTTTAAAAGCATCGAAGAATACAACAACTAAAGAAGAGAGACAGGATAGTAGCTATGTTTTTAGAAATAGAAAAAGTACTACATTTCTTGCATATTTAAAGTTTTTAAGTAACTTCAAGTTAAGTTTATTATTTTCATTTTTTTTTCGCAAAGGTATAGGCTGCTTAATTTCTTTCTTATTTTATAACTTTAAAAATGGTTATAATATACTTTTTTTCGATTCTACTTATAATTTCAATTATATTCCTGTTTCGAATAAAAGATTATTAAAACGAAGTAAAAAAAATTTAAAAAAATTATTTAAGTTTTTCCACATAAATTGTGTAGTTTTACTAGATATCTCTAATAAACGATTCGTTTTTAAAAAACTTAAAAAAAGGAAAATGCTTATAATATCATCAGAATCCAAAATTTTTAAAAAATTTTTGGATTTTTCTATAATAACTCACAGTTTTTTAACAAACTACTTACTTTACCTACTAGTTATGTTTATTTATAAAAAGGTGAAGACTACTTTGCTTATTTAATAATATGGGTATTATTCTATAAAATTTCTTATTTTTTTTTTTTTTTTTAAAAATGTAATAAAAAAAAAATCAAATAAATGTGAGTAAGTTTTTCTCCAAAAAAAATTAAATTTAGGGATATTAGAGATATTGAAGAATATAATAAGTAAAAGAAAAAGACAAAATAGTGGTTACGCTCTTAGAAATGAAAAAAAAGTACTGTACTTTCTGTAAACTTAGAAATTTAAATAATTTTAAGTTAATTCTATTATTTTTATTTTTTTCAAATGTGTGAATTGTTTAATTTCTCTTTTATCCTGTGATTCTGAAATGGTAATGATATTTTACTATTTTTATTCTATTTTTTAAAAATAATTTTAATCATATTTTTGGTTTGATCAAAAGATTGTTAAAACAAATTTAAAAGAATTGTTTAAGTTTTTCATATGGATCATGTAGTTTTATCAGGCATTTCTAATTAATAAATGATTTGCTTTTAAAAAACTTAAACACATAAAATAACTCAAAGTATTAAATAATACTATCTATTTTATTTACTGATTACGCTTACTTATAAAAAGGTAAATACTACCTTATTTGTACAATCTATAGATATTATTTTATATGGTCACTCATTTTTTTTTCTCAAGTTTTATAAGATTTATTTTTCTTTTTTTAGTATTAGGCACTTTAATATCTTACGTTTTATATTACTTAACGCAAATAGTAAATTATCAAAATATTTTAAGAAATGATTATTTATATAACATGATTAAAATTATATTGTTGTCTACCTTATGTATTTCGTTTATTTTTTATGTGTATTTTGTTTACTTTTATTTTGTGCATATATTATGTGTTGCAAACTATAATATATTTGATAGTTATTTGTTATTACCATCAATGAGTGTAAATTTGTTCTTATTTACGGTTGAATTTTCTTTTGATTTTTTTGGTATTGTTATCCTATTTTTAGCCTATTTTGTTGGAATTATATCAATTGCCGCGTTAGATACTAGGTTATTTTGAAAAAATATAAAATATATATTTTCTTTAAATATTTTTATATTAGTTGTATTTTTATATGTATTTTCGAATAATTTGTTACTATTTTTTTTATTTTATGAGCTATTATTAATACCTTCTTTTTTAATTATTTACTTTGTTAGTCCTAGTAGAAGAGCTATTCAAGCATCTTTATATTTTTTAATTTGGACACAGATTGGTTCTTTCTTAGTCTTATGTGTTATTGCTTATATCATATCTTTTGTCGGTAGCAGTAATTTTGCAACAATAGCAGTGTATTCATTTTCTTATAATGAGGTTTTATTTATCTATTTATTTTTGTTTTTAGGGTTTGGTTTTAAAGTACCCATTTGACCGTTTCATTATTGATTAACAAAAACACACGTTGAGGCACCAGCTGGTTTTTCTATGTATTTGAGCGGTTTTTTAGTAAAAAGTGCTGTATACGGCTTTTATAAAATTACCAATTTGTTGGGAAATGATATAAATACAACAATATTTAGTAGTATCTGTGTTATCGGTATTGTTGACGCTTCATTAAAAATGTGAGGCCAAACCGATTTGAAGAAATTGGTAGCGTATGGGACTGTTCAAGAAATGAATTTGATATATTTAGTTTTTTGTTGGGGAGATACATCTGCCATTTTAGGTGGTATACTATTTTGTATTACGCATGGTGCTTTATCTGGGTTAATGTTTTTTTTAGTTGATTGTATTCAACGAAGGTTTAATTCTAGGTCAGTAGTTGAAATTTCAGGAATATTACAGCTAACACCAAACCTAGGTATTGGTATTTTTATTATGTGTATTTTATATTCGGGTTTACCAGGAACATTAAAATTTTCTTGTGAGTTTTATATATTTTCTGGATTATTTGAAATATCACCTATATTAACTATATTCGTTTTTTTTATTGCTAACGTGCTTGGTTTGATCGGATTTTGTAAGTGTTGGTTTAATGTTTTGTTTGGTATGTGCTTAAAACATCCTGACAAAGCACCTTTTGATCTAATTATAAAAGAGTTCTATGTTATTTTTTCTTGCGTTTTGTCTTTATTTTTATTTACTTTTTTTATTAATTATCTTTTATAATATATCTTTTACATGGGGTGTTTGATATGTTTGTAAAAATATTAAAGACCTATACAATTATATTTCAGTACGTAAAACAAAAAGAATATAGTTTTTTATATCTTATTTTGTTTATTTCTACTGTATTATTTGTATTAGTTAATTTATTATTTTTTTTTTAGTATGCTTATTACGTTATGTTTTCGTTTCATAGATTGTATTTTTCTAGTCGCAGTGATGTAAATCATTGATAGTCTATCTAAATTTTCTCTGAATTTCAATAAGTGTTAGATTCATGAATTTTACTTCTTAATACACTTGGTCTTTGTGTATTACATGTTGAACTTTTCGAAATGCATCAAGAGTATTCTTCTACTTTTGGTCATTGAGCATTTTATCGTGAAAAATGACCAGAAGAAAAGTCTAGTTGAGTTTTTTGTTATAATGATATACTCTTTAATCGATTTGTATTCACTAAGAAACATTTTGGTTGATATTGATGACCAAAAAAAATCCCTATTATAAGTTATTCCTTTGTTGTAGAATCACCAACTGACTATCTTTACTCTTGGTTTGATAGACGCAATCGCGTTGCTTTTTTTTTATCGGATAGGTTTTATACGGCAACAGATAACACATTCCGATATGCTAAGATCCAACGGTTTTATTTTGAACAACTGATTTTATGTGACTATCATTTTAATAGTAAAAACCCGCAACCTAAATATGTATACACATCAGAAACATATGAAAAAATGTTTTTTTTTATGTGATTTACTATGAATTTAGCAACATATCTCGCTTATTTTTTCAATTAGCCTATATACATAAAATGTATTAATATTTACACATTTTATTTATATAGATACTTGAAATCAATTTGATGTTTTTTTTGTTTTTGTACAAAATGATTTGCTGTTTATAAATAATGATGCTTGGTTTTTATTTAACGTAATGTTCTTTCATAATACATTGTATTAGTTTTTATAAAAATAAATTATCGATATTTCATCATTTTTATATTTATCTTTTTTTATAGTTTAAAAAAACTTGTATAAAGAATGTATAAAAGAAATTATTTATCATTGATAAATCTTTAAATAGATTCTAACTAAGTAATTTGTTAAGTGTTATCAAATTAATGAATAATTATATTCAACTTTAATAGTTTTTACTAAATTTAAAAAAATTTTTTTTGTTCCATTTTTCGTGTAACTTTCTATAGTAAATCTAAAGAAAAAAAAAATTAATTTTTCATTACGTAAATCAATTAGAATATTAGTAATAGGTTACATTTTTTAAAAGAGGTTTAAATAACTTTTATTTAACATATTTATATAAAAAAGGCAAAGGAACAAACCTGACGGGAGAATAGAATCATTTGTATAATATATTTTATATATTTAGCTGTTATATTTTGTTTTAACTTAGCTGAAAAATATAATGTTCTTCTTTCTAAAACGACGCTTACTGATATTGATTTATTTATGTTTCTTTGCATGACTTATTATCCTCATTTAATACTTTTTATCATACATTATTATTGTATAAAACGCGTTTACATACTAAATAAAAGATTTGACAATAATTGATTCTATGGTATAATTTCGCTTCCTGTCGCTTATGCCTATTTTAGATTTGTGTTAATTACTAAAGCCTTTTTTTTTCTTGATCATACGGATTGTATTCTTTTCTGGGAGTTTTATAAAGCGTTTTTTATATTACGTTGATGTTTTTTAAAATTTGAATATTCAATACATCGTATATACAATGTTAATTTAAATGTAATCTTATTTATGCTATCTCTTACTTCTCTTCATCTTAATTATGTTTTATTTGATCTTATAGATCTTGCATCACTATTTTTTACTATATTCTTCGCTTTCTTACAGAGGTCAGAAGAATAGAATGTAGCTATAAAAAATTTATTTAAGTAAAGTTAAGATTATTGGAAATAATCAAATTATTTTATTAATTAAATAATCTTGTTCTTTTCTTTTAAAAAATAAAAACATTTTTAAGTAGAGTATTGCTATATTCTCTGTTAGTGTTTAGTAAGTATTTCAGAATATAATAGTTCAAAAAAGGTTTATCCTAATATCGGCCGATAAATGTGATGTTTGAACAATAAATACTTTTTATTTACATAGAGGGTCTTTGTGTAAATTTGTTTTTTTTTAGTGAATCTTATAAAGATTAGTGTTAGAAAGACTAAATCAGAAAATTGATTGGCTCGGAAAAGTAAAAGAAAGTCAATAGTAGTTAGAACGTTGAAAGAGTTTTTTTATCTGATTCTTCATATGTTAAATATAATCATAATTCAGTCATTATTTTTTTAAAAAAAGTTGATACTATAAGATAGTGAAGTTTTTAGTCCTATTACAAGAAAATTGAAAAAAAGAAATCTTTACCATTTTTCAAGTCTAGTTTAATATTTATATATTTTTTTGTTTAAATATAAATATTTTTTGGGGTTAGATAAAAGGCTCATATTAATAGCAATAATAATTGTAATATTATATCTTTCGTCAGATCAAGTAACATATACAATAGCTTTGAACGAAACTGTTATAAACAATGAACTTAAATTAAGTATAATCAATACAATTAATATATGTCTAATTGTTATTATGTGTATGACAACTGAATACGTTTATATAAAAAAGACAAAGGAACAAATCTGGTGAGAGAATAGAATTATTTGTATAATATATTTTATATATTTAGCTGTTATATTTCGTCTTAACCTAGCTGAAAAATATAATGTTCCTCTTTTTAAAACGACGCTTATCGATATTAATTCATTTATATTTCTTTACATTCCCTATTCAATACTTTTTATTATACATTACTATTGTATAAAACTTGTTTATGTACTTAATAAAAGATCTGACAATAATTGACTTTATGATATAATTTTGTTTCCTGTCGTTTATGCTTATTTTAGATTTGTGTCATTTACCAAAACCATTTTTTGGCTTGATTATATGAATTACATTTTTTTATGGGAACTTTATAAAGTGCTTTTTATATTACGTTGATGTTTTTTAAAATTTGAATATTCAATACATCGTATATATAATGTTAATTTACCCGTGATCTTATTTATGCTGTCTCTTACTTCTCTTTACCTTAATTACGTTTTATTTGATCTTATAGATCTTTCATCACTACTTTTTACTATACTCTTTGCTCTTTTACAGAGGTTAAAAAGTCAATAACTTTTACTTAATATAGCTTAATATTTATGTATCTTTTTGTTTAGCACTAGGTATTTGTTGGGGTTAGATAAAAGACTTATATTAACAGCAATAGTAATCATAACGTTACATCTTTTGTCAGATCAAGTAACACATACAATACAAGAATGTACAATACAAGAGTATATAACAGATACAACAATTAACATGAACTCAAAAAATTATGATGTAAGTGAACAAAAAGAAAAAGAAAGATTAATCGTTTTGAATGAAACTGCTAAAAACAATAACCTTA
>Ga0194116_10002168_pt1 | contig 26048 bp, 24 predicted proteins | sample TA2MahsurfametaG_4_FD_148617 | JGI IMG/M metagenome (GOLD analysis project Ga0194116, IMG submission 148617) | Freshwater microbial communities from Lake Tanganyika, Tanzania - TA2015008 Mahale S9 surface | ecosystem: Environmental > Aquatic > Freshwater > Lake | place: Tanzania: Lake...
ACCCCACAGCCTAGGAATCCCGCCCTCCGAAGGCAGGGGTCGTGAGTTCGAATCTCGCCGGGCGCGCCATCAAAACCCGATTACGCTTATTTTTTGACCGGCGCCGGTTTCTGCGTACGCGCATAGTTCTCGAGGCTGGAAAGACTGGGGTCAACCCACTTCTCGGGAGCCACTTGGTATTGCGGGAACCGCTCGAGCACGCGCTTCGCTACTTCAGGCGGTACGGCATTCACGCTGGGCACCGTGGTGAACGAGCCGGCGTAGAGAATGTGGCCCGGTGTCTGCCCCATCAACATCCACGGCAACCACGGAGTCACGCGATTCCACACGCCAGTGTGCGGCAGATGAGTCAGCGCAGGATTTTCGAGATCGTCGCGACGGATCTGATAGCGGAACATTTCGGATACGCGGTTCATCGGACCCGAGGACTCTCGCTGCCACACGGCAGGATCGAGTGCATTGCGGTAATAGAGATGGATGTCGCTCTGCATGATGACGGTGTCATCGTTGAGCAAAGCCCAGTCACGCAGGAAGGGTCGACGCGGTGGCTTCACGGCATTGAGGCCGCCATAGCTCGGCGGGTCGGGGTAATAGTCGGAGATCACATAGTTGAACGGATCGTTGGCCACATCGACCACGCGAACTTCTTCGTTGGTGTAGGGGTTGAGCCAGCTGTCCATCAGTTCGCCGGTCTTGAGATCGCGATAGAAAATCAGTTCGCGACACATGCGCTGATAAGAATCGTTCGGCTGCTTGACTACGCGAATCGACGAAAACACCTCGAAACCAAACAAAGGACGAACCGCTTCGCCGTCACGCACGCCCTGCACCATGCCAGTGACGTAACCGTTGACATACTTGCCGGGTGCCGTGTCACCCTCGATACGCGCTGTGGTTTCGCGGTTCCAGACTGGATCTTTGAAGAGCGCACGCAGTGCATCGTTTGACATCCGCGGACGCGATGATGATTTCGAGGTTGCCGCGTCAGCGCCCGACGACATCGCCAAAGTTCCGGCTGCGCCTGCCACCACCGTTCCCGAAGCAGCAATGAAATCGCGGCGACTGTGAACGCCTGCAGGCTTGATTTCTTCGGTCATGGTGACACTCCCTCTGATCTGATTGGTGTATTTCGACAGCTTGCGAACAGGTCGAGCGCAGATTTGCGAGCAGCAGTGTCGACCTGCAGCAAACTTAGCACGGAGTGAAAGATGTTGTCGTGGAAGAACGGTCGTCCACGTTCAGCCTGCAGGCAGCCGCCGTCGAGACCCATACGGTCGAGAAATCCGTTCGAAGCCCAGAACACCATCGGGACACGGGTCTCCACCTCGGGCGCAATGGCGTAAGGCAGTGCGTGCAAAAAAATTCCATTTTCGCCGAGCGATTCACCGTGGTCCGACACGTACAGCAGCGCCGTATCCGCGCGATCGGCGAGCGCCTCAAGAGAGCGCACCGTACTCGCCAAAAGATGATCGGTGTAGAGCACCGTGTTGTCGTAGGCGTTGACGATATCGCTCACCGGACACTTGGAAAAATCGGTCTCGCGGCACACCGGGGTGAAACGCTCGAACTCTCGCGGGTAGCGCAAGTGATAGCCCGGTCCATGACTGCCGAGCATGTGCATCACAACGAGGCGTCGGCCCGCCGGTTGCATCAAGGTTTTTTCAAACAATCCGAACATGGCACCGTCCATGCACGGACTGTCGCCGACACAAAACTGTGGATGCTCCTCGCGTAGCGCCCTGATCTCCGGCACCGCGCGACATACACCCTTGCAGTTCGTGTTGTTGCCGAACCAGTCGACGTCGAAACCCGCCTTGGAGACGATGTCGATGAGATTGTCTCGCGCACGGGCTTTTTCGGCGGAGAAGCCCTCACGACCGAGATCAGAGAACATGCAGGGCACGGAGATCGCCGTCGACGTGCCGCAAGACGAGACATTCGTGAAATTGACGAGCTGCGGAATTCGCGCAAGTTCGGGTGTCGTCTGTCGAGCGTAGCCGTTGAGTCCGAAATTGGCGGCCCGCGCAGTTTCGCCCACCACCAACACCACGATCAAAGGACGCGAGGCATTCGCTTGCTGCCAAACCGCACCGGGCTTGGCGTCGCTGCCGATGGCCTCGTAGGGAAGTTCGGGCTTGGTGATCTCACCCACGTAGCTGCCAAGACCCGCCAGGTAATTGACCGGCACCAGGAGATGCCGAAGCTCGCGATTATTGCGCAGCGTCGAGGCATGATCCTGATAGAAAAAGGCTGCAATCACGCCTATGCCCAGCACCGTCAGTCCGAGAGCTGCGCCACGGTGAGCGAGTTCTCGTCGCCAGCTCGCGACGATGAGCCCAACCCGCATCACCAACAAAGCGGGCAATACGCCAAGCAAACCCACGTAAACGAGAAGGTTGACGTTGACGAGCTCGCCCGCTTCGACCCCATCGGTTTCGAATACGTTGCGAATCATCACTTTGTCGATGCGCACGCCGTAGGCGTCAACAAAATAGGCGGCGAGTCCCGCGACCAACAACGCGATCGCAAGCAATGGACGAGCGAGTGGTCGCAACAACGTCAGCGGCAACAAGAATATGTTGATGATCAAAAATGCCAACAGACCGAATGAGGCGAGATACATCACATCGGCTAACGATGCGGCGGGGCGAATCTCGAGCACTCGAGTCCAGAACGGCACATTGAGGGCGATCAAACACCAGAGCGCAGACCATGCGGTCAGCGTCGTGGAATGGAACTGCAGTCGCGGGAACTTGAACTTCATGAAGGGTCGGCTAGAAGCTGCGCTTGGTCTCGACGATGACCTGCATGCTCTTCAATGACTTGTCGCCGTTCACCGGAAAAGCCAGATCGATATGCAACACATTTCCAAGTGCAGAACGGCTATTCCCGAGCCGCAAACCCACGCCGACATCCCCGAGGATTTCGTGTGTCTTGCTCGCATAGGGGTCGCGTCCCCAGGTACCGCCGACGTCAACGAATGCCGCAGCGCCGACGTGTACGAGTCGAAACGGATACCAGTCGGTGAAAGCTCGCTGCTCGAGCGTCAACAACCATCGGCCTTGTCCACCCTGATAACGCAGCGGATAGCCACGCAGGCCGGTGTCGCCGCCCAGCATCAGCTCGCGATCCGTGTCGAGTTTTTCGCCGGCATCCACAGACAGCCCCGCAAAGAAAAGACGTCGCTCGGACTGACGATGGTAATAACGCGCCAAGGCATTCAATAAAGTGTCGACGAAATTGCCCTCTTCATAGCGTCCATTGAGCGAGCCGGCGAGCAGCAAGCTGCGCTTGCCGCTCAACTCGAAGCCCTTGCTGGCGCGCGAGTTGAACACCAGCGCATTGCGATCGGCACCCAGACCCGTGGTCGCATAACCGATACCCAACGCGGCATTCAAACCATATTGGAAATCCTCGGTGCGCTCGATCTGGTCACGGTTGCGCACAGCGCGAAAATCATTTTCGACCCACTCGACAGCAGCCCAGGGATAAACGAGTTTGCGATCGGGGGGCAACACGCTCTTGAAAGTACTGCCCGGGACTTTGGAAAAACGCCACTCGTCGCTGGTGACCCCCACTGTCCAACGGGTCACGAAATTCCCTTTCAGTCCCTCGGAGAAACCAAACCACGCATTTTGCAGTCGCTGCTCGGTGCCATACTCGGCGACCCGTTCACCAAGGTCATAGCGTGAATCGATCCGGGTGGTGTCAAAGAATAAGACACCGCCTGCACGATGAGTATCAAGCGCGTAAAAGGGCTGCTCCAAAGAAAAGCGCTTGGCGCCGCCATCGCTGAAGTCGGAGTACTCGGCCTCCAGCGCCCACCAGGTACTACCAAGTTGTCGATCGACGAATCGTACCGAAGTGATATCGCGCTCGACCTCGTTCAATTGCTTGACGTTGATCTGCGAGCCACGGCCGAGAAGGTTCAGCTCCTCGAGCTCGATACCCGAAGTGCTTTTGCCACCCTTGCGACCAAACGAGACGCCCGGATTCAGCGTCCACACATCGCGAGTCACGACTTCAACATCGACCACCCCATCGGTGTAGCGTATCGGACGTACGGCGGCGTCATAGAGATAGCGGGTGTCGCGCAGTAATCGCTCGCTCTCCTCGAGCAGCCGACCCTGGTAGACATCGCCCTCCTTGAACAACAGACGATTCACGATGGTCGATTCGCGCGTATTGATATGTAGTCGATTGGCGGCGCGGAACAGGTAGTTATTCTCGTCCGCACGTGCAGTGTCGAATACGTCGAATCCACGTATGGTGACTTTGCCGATCTTTGCGCCTGCTGACTCGAGCGTAGCGTCATCCGGAACATCGACCGGACGGTTCTGCTCGAGAGCATCGTTGCGAGCCGTCAAAAGCGAGCGAACGCCGGAAGCCGATGCGGGCGGCGGCAACAACGCGAGCAGAGCGGCAGCGGCAAGCAACGCAAATCGCAGCACGTTGATCGATCTTGCGCGCGAGTCAATCATGCGGTGCATGCCGCTTATTTCCACCTTCAAAGAATTTCAGATAGAACCCAAAGCACATCAACCACGCAATCAGTGCCGAAGCCAGATCATGCGACAAAAAATGTGCTCCGCGTGACTGCTGGGCGAGCGAAAACAGCCCGCCAAGCACAAGCACCCCGACCAGCGCCACCTGCGCACGCTGCGGGTACGGGTCCCTCCAAAGAAAATAGAGCGCAAACAAGGCGAACGCCGAAGACGAGTGGGCGCCCGGAAAGCACGCGGCGTGGGGCAACCCATCAGGTCGAGGCAGAGACCACTCGGCGTACGGCCGCGTACCCCCAAAGCCCGCGACATCCCAGGGGCAATCGACATTGGTCAAGGTTTTGAGCCCGCCCACGACAAGTGGCACCAAGGCCATGCAGAGCGCGAAGTAACCGAGCGCGCGGCGGTGTACACGCAAACTCGGCACTCGAAAGCTCGCCGCCCAAGCGCCGATGGCGAGCACACCGATGAGGCGCATCAGATCGCGACCGGCGGTATGCAGCACTTCGTTCATCCAGAGGCTGTCTCGCCCAATCCACTGGCCGTCGCTGGCGCTGAAAAAGAGCGTGCTGGCGATGCCGCGATCGGCATCGAACCACGCGAGCACGATCAGGGCGAGCGCACCGAGCAGCAACGGAGCCCAGAAGTGACTGAGGTACAAACTTGTGGCGTGATGGCGTGTGAGCACGAGCTGCAAAGAGATGGCCGATGACGGACTTGCGAGGCTGGCAGACGGGTCACGCGGCGCGACAATGTGACCGGCACTCACCTGACAAGTTCCGCGGCACATTGTCGACGACGACCGCGGTGCGAGAGAAGAGCGATGCGCCCCATTCGCCCAAGCGCTTTGACCGCGAGTTACCGTGCGGTCATGATGACCCCCCATTGGAGGTCCCACCATGAAACAGTTGTTCGCATTTTTACTGGCCCTTGCCGCCCCCTTCGCGCTGGCCACCGCCGAGGTCGGCAAAGCGGCTCCCGAATTCCGCCTGCAAGATCAGACCGGTGCCTGGCGGTCGCTCGCCGATTACCGCGGCAAGTGGGTCGTGCTCTACTTCTATCCCAAGGACAACACCCCGGGCTGCACGACGCAGGCCTGCGAATTCCGCGACGAAATCTTCGCCTTTCGTCGTGCCAACGCGGTGATCCTCGGGGTCAGCGTCGACAAGGTCGACTCCAAAGAGGCCTTTGCCAAAGAGCACAGCCTGCCCTTCCCGGTGCTCTCGGACGCGAATACCGAGACCACCAAGGCCTATGGGTCGCTGACCAGCTACCCGCAGTTCAAGCTGTTGAATATCGCCCGCCGCGACACCTTCATCATCGACCCCGAGGGTCGGGTCGCGAAGCGATTCGACAATGTGAACCCCAACGGACACTCGAAAATGGTCCTGGCCGAGCTCGCCGCGCTGCAAAAACGCTGAATCTGTCCAGTCAGGCTTTCACCTGAGCATCCGCGGGCCGGTGCTCTCACGGCAAAGTGAGACTCCGGCCCGATTTATGTTCATCCAGACGATAAAACTTTCGTGCCTGTGACCGATATAGGAGCTGAGGGGGCCATCCAGCCCCTACTCGTAACCTCCGCACGGAGACGGCCATGCTCGATCTGCCAAATCTCGCCATCAGTGACCGCCACGCGCGCGGCCTGCGGCGTGATATCGAGCGCCGGATCCGCGACAGACGCCTGAGCTATCGGCTCGAGCGCTGTCCCCGCAAGTTCGGGCCGCGGGTGCGGATGGTTCACGAGCTCCTTTACTCGACCCTCGGGCCCGGTCGCGCGATGCTGCTCGAACGCAACAAGAAGTTTGCCATGTGGGTCTGTGGCGAACTCAATGCCGATGGACTTTATCAGTTGCGTGCGGAGGCACTGCGCAAGCGGGATAACGAGGTGCTCGACGAGAGCTACGACTTCCCGCTGCTGGCCACAGCTCACTTCTACGAGCGACTCATCCAGGGTCTGCGCTACGAGGGGCATACGCTGATCACCACGCTGGTCGATGTGGTCCGTTTGCTGATCGAAGAAGTGGGTATCGACGAGGCCGCTGCAGAGGAGCGTTGGCCCACTTGGCAGCGTCACGGCAATGCGTGGTTTGCGCTCGAGTACGGCATGGTCGCAGGCGACATCCCGCGCTATGGCGAAGTGGTACTGCGGACCATCATGCCGCTTGCCAGCCTGCACTCAGCGCGCTTTGCGGAATGGGAAGCCATGCGCGCCGAGGGCCGACTGGTGTCGGTGTCTTTACCTCAGGCGTCACGCGAAGCGTCGACCAACGGAAAAACGGCCGATACGACCTCGCGCCAAACGACAGCGCGCGTCTGGCGCTCGTCCAGCCCCGCAATGTCGATGCGCTGAATCTCGTACCCCAGCTTGCGCGCGAGCTGAACCGAGGCGTATTGATCTGCGACGCTGCCCTTCGGCAAAAAAGCCAGCAGCAGCTCGACGTCGTCGAGCCCCTCACCCAAAAAAGTCCGACCGTCGATGAATTTATTGACGTGAAGCACGGCATCCCATGACACCTCGCGCTCGAGCAGGCGACGGATCCGGGTGACCGTCGGCCGGACCCGTGATGACTCGGCTCGCACCACGATCATCAAAACTTCATCGGCCTCGCGTACGAGTGTGGCGTCCCAAAATCGCTCGAATCCCCGCTCGGTGGCGTGCTGTGTGCCGTAATAGGTTTTCGCGACTGCAAAGTATGCGAGCCCGATACTGAACGGCAGCGTGAGATCGATGATGAAGTTCGAGTAGCTGATACTGAAAAACGTGATGATGATGAGCAGGGTCTGACTGACCGCGAAACTCTTGTTGATCAGGTCCTGGTCGACACCCATCAGGAATGCCCGCGCCAGTGCCGCAAGCATGACGAGAGCGAGCGCGAGACCGAGCAAAGGCGATGTGGTGCGCAGTCCCGTACCCGACAGCAGATCGTCGATGGCCGTGGCGAGGATGGTGTTGTCCTCGGTCAGTGTCGAAATCGGCGTTGGTTTGACGGTGGATATGCCGGGTGCCGATGCACCGATGATCACGATTTTTCCTGCATAGCGAGACCAGTCATGGGTCTTGCCACCACGCAGGGCCTCATAGAGTTCGGTAAAAGAAATCCGCGTGTAGTCGCCGCGTTTGTTGCGCCAATTGAGCTTGACGTCAAGCTGATCGTTGGCAACCGCCGCGCCTCCAGCGAGCTGCGCCACCACGGCCGCCGTCGATGGCAATTCATAGGCCCCGGCCGGCAACCAATACGGGTAGCGGCGAATCATGCCGTCGGCGTCGGACTGCAGGTTTGCCGCGCCCATGTTGCGCTGCAGGCTCTCGAGTGCCGGCAAAATGGCCGCCACGGTCGAGGGCGCCGTAGACGCAGCGTCTGCGAGACGCGCGCCGGGAATCAGCCGAGCCTCGAGCGCGCTCGCCCCATCGTTGGCCTGCGGCAGGCGAACGAAAGGAAAAACGAGCTGCGGGTAACTTCGAGCCACTTCGTCGAGCGCACGATCACCGTCGGGATCCCGCAGATCGCGCTCGGAAATGATGCGATTGACGAGTACGGCTTTGGGTTGCGCTTCGGCAATGTTGGCGATGGCCTCTGCGATGACCGAATTGCTCCAGGGCCAACGTCCGTAATCGCGACCCACGCGCTCCAGCGATCGTTCATCGATATCGATGATCAGGATATTGGGGGACGGCACCGGGCTCGAAATGCGCAAAGCGAGCAGTTGATCGTCCACGTTCTCACCGTGATCAACCACCATACCCCGCAAAAAATGATCACCGAAGACGAATACGCCCATGACCACCGCCAACAGCAAGTAGAAATGCATCTCCCAGCGACGCGTGCGACTGCCAATCAATGGCAATACTTGTTCGATGATTTTTTTGATCGTGCCGCCGTACTTGATCATGGATTGCCTTTTCTGTACCGCGTGATGCGTGTGGCCGCCGCAGAGACGCGGGCAGCGGACTCAAGATCGGCGCTCGACGCTCCGGCGAGCGTGGCGATGCGATCGGCAATCGAGGGCGTCGTGGCGCGCAGCAACTCGACGTCTGTACCCTGTACGGCAGCAGCCGCCACCCGCTCGAGAACCGTCACGAGCGCGGCGGAGTCATAGCCTGCTCTTGCCGCGAGGCGTGCACCCTCTTCGTCAGCAATGAAATCGAGTGCTGGATCGAGTGGCCGAAGGTAGGTGTCGATGATTGGCGTACGCAGCTGCTGCAGATGATGCTGCCGGCGGACATGTACCATCTCGCGAGCCAATACCGCTGCCAACTCGTCTTCACTGCCCAGCAGATCAAAGAATCCGCGACTGAGGATGACCCAGCCGTCGGGCGCGGCAAACGCCACCACGGAGGGAGAGTCGACCACCACGAAGCGCCACTCTTGTTCGGGCCTACCACCGAGTCGGCTCGCCAGTAGCTGACCTACCCCACTGACATAGAACTGCAGATCCGCCTGGAGGATCGGCTTGGCGACGCCCAGCACAATAGCCGCGAGCTCGGTGCTCACGGTGCTTGCGTCCGCAAGCTTTGTCGTATTCTCGTTCACAGACTGCGCAGACCTCGACATGCGCAGATCGCGCAGTTGCAGTCCGCCCTCGGCGATGAATCGGTTACGCGCTGACTCATCGATCACGGGTGCACTGATCTTTGCCGCGGCGGCGAAATCGGGTCGCCCGGCTTTGAGTGTTTCGCGGGTCAACGGCGCGTTGCGGCCAGGGACGCCCCGAGTTCCGCTCGTAAGCACCACATTGCCGGCGGCAGCCCGCCCGGTGTCGGCCGCGGCCAGACCCGCGGCGGGAGCCGCGTTCGACACCCGCAGCGCCGACAGCCTCACCCACCCGGAACCACCCTGCGCCGTCTCGACACTCCGCCAAAATCCCCGACGCTCTCCGGCGATCACCCGATCCCCGGCACGGACCCGACCGACCGCGCGAGCGGAGGGCAAGGGCTCGGCACGCAGTACCTCATCGACGGTGAAGAACGCGCGTTGCCCGGAGCTCGCGGCCACCCCAAACGACATGCCCGCCATGAACAACATGCCGGATAGCCATAGCCTGATGAGCTGTGAGAAGCGCATCCGCACAATCTAAAGCCACCGTTGGATACTTTGAAGTCCCGATTGCAGGAGCCCGCCCTCCGCCTCCCTATAATGGGCGATATGGCATTCGGGAACAGAAAGCCTGTGCTCGCCCAAGTCGCGCTAATTGCGGCAGGGCTTGCTGCGGTCTGCTCACCCGCCGCGGCCGTCGATCGTATCGTGGTGAATATCGAGCGCATCGAGTCGGGGGCAACTGTGCTCGAGAACACCGAGCTCGACCTTCAACTCGACCCACGCACTGCCATGCCGAGCGGCACCCTGCGCATGGGCTCCACACCGATCGGGCCACTCGCCATGACTCTCGCGCTGCAGGAGGAAGGCGCGCGTGGTTTGCGCTTCAAAGGTGAGCGGCTGCGGCTTGCCGGGGGCAGCTTCACCCTCGGCGCAACGCTCGCCGGGCGTAATTGGACTTTTGATCTAGACGCCACCGACGTCGCGGGTGATGCGCTGCTGCGACTCGGGCGCAACATGGTGAGCGTGCCCAAAGATTTCACGGTGCAGGGCTCGCTGGATGCATCGCTTCGTCTCGCCGGGCGTACCGATGCAAGTCTGCCCACGGTGGCAACCTTGGGCTTTCGCAGCAAAAGTCTCGGCTTCTCGAATGAAGCAGGCACCATTGCCGCCGAGGGCGTTGATCTCGACAGCGAACTCAAACTGCAAGCGACCGCCAGCGGGGGTTTCGATTTCTCGGGCCGGCTCGAAAGCGCGCGCGGCGACGCACTGTTCGACGACATCTACATCAAGCTCGGCTCTTACCCCACGCGCATCAGCTTCGCAGGTTTGCTCGAAGGTAATCAGCTGGAGATTTCTTCATTCGACTTTAAGCAACAAGACTTGCTGCATGCCAGTGCAAGTGCGCGGCTTTCGCAGGCACAGGACTTCCTCGATGCACCGACCGACCTCGAAAGCCTGCAAATCGATTCAGCCACCCTCGCGTTGCACGAATTGCGCTTTCCGGCCGTCTATGCGAGTTACCTGCAAACGGCTCTTGCAGGTGGCGCACTCGATTCCCTCGAGTCCTCGGGCAGCATCGCCGGAACACTGCAGATCCGTGACAACCAGCCGATCTCGGGCAACCTGCAACTCGACGATCTGTCCTTGCGCGACACCAAGGGACTCTTTTTCATTGAGCACCTGCGCGGTCGTGTGAGTTGGGTTCCGGACGACGAGGAGCCCCTCGAGCCCTCGGTGATCACCTGGGACTCGGCGGGTACCTACGATATCAGCGGCGCGGGCTCCTCGATGCGTCTGGTGCTGCGCGGTCGGTCCGGATCTTTGCTCGAACCCGTCCGCCTGCCGATATTCGATGGCGCAATCAATGTTCAGGAACTGCGCGTTCGCAATGCGGGTCTGCCCTCGATACAGGTGCAGTTCACGGGCGAAATCGAACCCATCAGTCTCTCCGAAATCAGCAAAGCCTTCGGTTGGCCCGCCCTCGGCGGCTTCGTGACCGGGCGCATCCCGGCGGTCGAATACAAGGACGACACGCTGAGCGTCGGCGGCAATCTCGAAGCTGAAATCTTTGATGGAATCATCCGTGGCAGCAATATCAAACTGAGCGATCCTCTCGGTCGATGGCCACGACTCACCGCGGATCTCGCGCTCGAAAATCTCGACCTCGAAACCATTACCTCGACCCTCGAGTTCGGCACCATCACCGGGCGCATCGAAGGTCGTCTCGATCAACTCGAGCTTTTCGCTTGGGCACCGGTCGGCTTCGATGCGTGGCTGCGTACGCCGGCAGGTGATCACAGCCGCAAGCTCATCAGTGTCGATGCGATCAACAATATCGCCAATGTCGGCGGCACCGCGGGCACCGGCGTCGCCGCCGCCATGCAGGGCGGTCTATTGCGCTTTTTCTCGCGCTATCAGTACAAGCAACTCGCCATTCGCTGCGTACTCGAAGATGATGTGTGCCAGCTCTCGGGCGCGCCGATTGCCGGCAATCGGTATTACCTGCTCAAGGGCGCGGGGTTGCCGCGCGTCGATATCATCGGCAACTCCGGGCGCATACAGTGGTCCGAGTTGTTGGACCAGATCGCCTGGCAGATCCAGACTGGCGGAACATTCACGGTTGATTGAATTCACGCAGAGGTGAACACATGAAGAGCCTGTTCAAGCTCAAGGTATCCATCGCCACGCTGCTGCTGTCGGCTTGCGTCACCATCAACGTCTATTTTCCGGCAGGTGCTGCCGAAAAAGCGGCTGATCAAATCATCGACTCGGTCATCAAGGGCAGCGGCGGCGCACGACCCAGTCCGGCAAGCGCGCCATCCGGCGCGGCATCGGGACGAACAGATGCGGCATCCGAGCGCGCAGCACCGGGCGGCAGTGCGCTACTCAAAGAAAATACCTCTCTGCTGCAGTTCGTGGCCGTGCGCGTGCTCGATACTCTCGTGCCAGTCGCACACGCCCAGCAACAGGCAAACATGGATGTCTCATCACCCGAGATCCGCGCCATCACCCAATCCATGCAGGCGCGCTTCGGTCAGCTCGAGCGTTTCTTTGACGCGGGCTTCATCGGCCTGACCGCCAAGGGCCTCATCGATGTACGCGATATCAGCGCAGCAGCACTGCCTGATCGTGCGCTGGTCAAAAGACTGGTCGCCGAAGACAACGCAGACCGCGATGCGCTTTATGAAGCCATCGCCCGTAAAAATGAGCGTCCCGAATGGGAGGCCGATATCCGCCGTATTTTCGCTGAGCGTTGGGTGGAGCGCGGTGCAAAACCGGGCTGGTACTTCCAGGACAACGAAGGCAACTGGAAGCAGCGCTGACCAAGCGGCGCTGACCAAGCACCCCATCTCTGGCGGCAATGAACAACACCGCGGAACGCAAGCCGGCACGCTGGCGGTGGGCGCTCGTGCTGCTGCTTGGCTTGCCGGGGCTGCTGCTCGGCGTGGTGCTGTTGCTCGCGGTCGTTGGCATTCTGCTGCGCGATCCCATCGTCAACTCTTCGCCAGTCCGCAACGAGATCAGCCTCGCGCTGCGCGAACTCACCGGTCGTGACATCACACTGCGCGGTGAAATCGATATCGACGATTTCCCGTGGATTGCCGTTGTTGTCGGCCCGGGCACCTTCGGCAATCCGCCGGGTTTTGTTGGACCGCCGTTGTTGTCGTGGCAGGAAATCCGTTTACGCGTGCACTACAGCACGCTCTACGAGCCGGCACCGCTGCTCGATCGCATCACGATCACCGGCTTGGTGATCGAACTGCGTCGCGATCGCGAGGGTCGCGATAACTTCAGCGACATCGGCCCCATCGAGCCCAGCGGCCCGCCCGAAGCGGCGCTCGCCATGCCAGCCATCGAGCTTCGCAATGCGATCATCCGCTACACCGACGAAACTCAAGCCACCGAGCCATTGGCTGCCCTCGATGGAGTAAACCTCACCGTCGAAAAAATCTCGCGAGGCGCGGGCCTGCCCGAGGGCGCGCACTGGCAGGTCGGCGCGTTATCGTTGACGGCTAACGCAAAGATGACGCAGCCAAGCTTGGCGGGGCCTCTCAATGTTCGCGTGCGCGGCTTGGATGCACGCATTCCTGAAGACGCGGATATGTCGATCGACGTCGCCAACGTCGAACTCGGTTTCGATGCGCTGCGTGCAAATATCAACGCGCTCGTATTTCGCCCGCCATCCTTCGCGGCCGCGGTCAGTCTCGATGCAATCGCGCTTGATAAGCTGCTGCGCACGGCAGGGGTCAACCCCCCCTTTCGCAGCACACCGAGCTTGCTGCGGCTGCGCAAACTCGCGATGCAGACGCGCTTTGACGGCAAGCTGCTGCGTCTCGAAGACCTTGCCCTGAAAATCGACGACTCAAGCATCCGCGGTCGCTTGCTGCTCGATGACCCTGTGCGTCTCACACTGGAGATCGACCGCATCGATCTCGAAAAATATACGGCGGCCTTTGGTGGCGAGTCGGACTATGACCCTGAGGCGCCGCTGGCGTTTCCGGGCAAGCTCCTGCAAGACCTGCCGCTCGATGGCCGAATTCGCTTCGGCAACATCAGTGCCCGCGGTGCGAACCTGAAGGCCGTTACCCTGCGCCTCGAAAGCAGCCCGAAGGGTGCGTCACCCCCCCGGTAGCGGATATACTCCCGCGTCATTTTTAACCGCGCCCCGGAAAATCGCCGTGAGCAAGCAGGACTCCCAGTTTTTCAATATCTTCAGCCTCGTACTCGGCATCCTCATCGTCATCGCGATCCTGCTGTTTGCCTTGGCGCGTAGCGTAGGCAAGGACACCCAGTCGGCCCATGTGCTGACCGACCCGAAGTACCTGGCCGAAGTCGAGAGCAATCTCACCACCGGCCGTGTTGCGGTTGCCGGGCGTGATAACTCGGCGCTTGCCATTGTCCCCGCGGCGGGTGCGGTCGTAGCCGGACTCGCGGTTCCGACCGACGGTCCTGGTGTGTACGAACAAGTGTGCGGCGCCTGCCATCTGAATGGCATCGCTGGCGCACCCAAGTCGGATGATCGCGCCGCCTGGGCGCCGCGTATCGCACAAGGCAAAGACACGCTCTACAAGCACGCCATCGAAGGTTACACCGGCAAACAGGGCGTGATGCCCGCCAAAGGCGGACGGTCAGACCTCTCGGACGACCTCGTCAAGGCAGCCGTCGATTACATGGTCTCGAAGACTCAGTAAGACTGCGTCAGCTCAACGCTCGACGCATCGCCAAGGCGTCGATCACATCTTGTTCTTCGATCACGGCGTCGGCGATCACGGCGTGTTCGATCCCGGCCTTAGCCGCCACGCGCAGATCCGCGATTGTCTGCGCAACTCGAATCAGCCGATCTTGAGCGCGCAAGCTGGTGCCTCGCTGGCTTCGGGCGGCGAGTAACGCAGCGTTGGCTGCAGGGGTCAAGCGAGCGTGTGTCGCCAGCGCGGGACTCGACAGCACAGCATTCAGACAATCCTGGCGTTGCATTTGCCGCCGTCGCGCACTCGCGATGCGCTGGCGCACACTCTGCTCCGCAGAGGCAGCGGCATCGCGCGCGTTCTCAGGTGCAGACCCATCGCCAGTTGGCACGCCTTGTTGTCTGGCGCGGCGGTGTTCGGCGAGATCGGCGTTGCTCACCGAGTCGAGTTCGACTCGCAAATCCAGTCGATCAAGTAACGGCCCGGAGAGTCGTGACCGATAACGCTCGCGTGCAGCGCCCCCACAGCGACAACTGAGCTCGCGTGAGCCGAGATAACCGCAAGGACAAGGGTTCATCGCAGCAATCAACTGAAACCCGGCGGGGTATTCGGTCTGCGCGCCGACTCGCGAGACGGCAACTCGGCCAGTCTCTAGCGGTTCACGCAGCGCCTCGAGCACGCGCCGATCGAACTCCGGCAACTCATCAAGGAAAAGGACCCCGCGGTGCGCGAGCGTCACCTCACCCGGACCCGCGTTGGGCCCACCGCCAATGATCGCGTTGGCAGAGGCCGTGTGATGGGGGCTACGAAACGGGCGATCGAGCAAACGCGGTGCGGCATTGATCGCGAGTGAAGAGATCATTGCCACTTCGAGCGCCTCGGTATCGGAAAGTGGGGGTAACAGGCTGGGCAGTCGTTCGGCGAGCATGCTCTTGCCGCAGCCAGGCGGACCCACGAGCAGCAGACTGTGTCCGCCAGCCGCCGCCACTTCGAGCGCGCGTTTGCCGAGGGCCTGACCACAGACATCGCCGAGACGCAGTCCCTGCAGTCTGCCCACACTCGGATTAGCGGTGACCTCCGGAGCGATGACCGTCGGTGCGCTGTGAGTGTCGGAAGGCAAGACGTCGCGGCCTTCGAGCCAGGCACAGACGCCGAGCAGATCGGTGGCGCTGACGGCCGCGAGACCTGGATACCAGCGCAGATCGGACGCATTTGCCGCGGGTAATACGATTCGATGGCCCTGCGCCGAGGCAGTCGCCGCCGCCGGCAAGGCACCCTGTACCGAACGCAGATTGCCAGCGAGACCGAGCTCGCCGAGCAACTCGAGCGCTGCCAGATCATGCCGCGGAGCGAGCTGACCCCCCGCCACGAGAATGCCGATGGCGATGGCGAGATCGAAACGCCCGCCGTCTTTGGGCAGATCGGCGGGCGCCAGATTGACGGTGATGCGCCCTGCGGGAAACTCAAAGCCTGAATTCACCAAAGCCGCGCGCACGCGCTCTTTGCTTTCTTTGACCTCGGTGGCGGGCAAGCCGACGATATTGAAACAGGGCAAACCCGCGCCGAGGTGGACTTCGACATCGACCCGGGGAGCCGCGAGACCGACTTGCGCGCGACAGAGGATGCGCGCGACCGACATGGCAGTGCTGCGTCAGTTGCTGCGAGGGGTTTCGAGCTTGGCCTCGAGTTCGGCGAGGCGCTGCTCGACGGCTTCGAGACGAGCGCGAGTACGCTCGAGAACTTTGGTCTGTGCGGTGAATTCGTCACGGGCGAGCAGCTCGAGCCGCGCAAGATTGGCCTGCAGGACGGCGCGAAAATTGGCTTCGAGGTCTTGGCGCATGTTGCGCACCGTGGGGGGCATGCTCTCGAACAACCGGCGAGCGAGATCGTCGACGCGAAAATCCATGGTGTTACCTCCGTTGTCCGCGGGCCTTGCCCTTAATTGACGCAGGATGCCGAGTCGGAAGCGCCAAAACGGTGCGTCCGCCCGAAGAAAACCTGCGAAAAACCGCCTGAATTGCCCGGTTTCGGGCGTGCGGGGGATGGCATGGAATCTGCAAAACCCCTGACGCGAGCCGGACGACGCGAAGGATAACGCGGCGGCAGGCAGGGTGCCGAGTGGCATTAACCGCCGGATCGACCGGATACGTCGGCCGTGAGGGCGAAACGTGGCATTGAAATTGATCACCGCGATCATCCGGCCCTTCAAGTTGGACGACCTCGAGATGGCGGTCGCGCAACTTGGCGTACAGGGAATGACCGTCAGCGAGGTGCAGGGATATGGCGCCGCGCATGGCCATCCCGAGGTTTATCGCGGTGCGGTTTACAGCATCGACTTCGTGCCACGGGTGCAAGTGCAGATTGCGGTCGAGGACAGCATCGTCGAACCGGTGATCGAGGCAATCGCCAACGTCGCGCGGACCGGCAAGGTGGGAGACGGCAGGATTTTCGTGGCGGAGATCGAACAAGCCATCCGCATTCGCACCGGCGAAACAGGCGTGGCGGCAACTTGAATTCACGGCGAGCAGGGAGACTCTCATGAAAACTTTGAACAGGTTCATCGCAGCAGTAGGCAGCCTCGCGGCTGTGCGGGGTCTGCAACGCAGACTTGCCGCCGTGGCGGCAGTCGTCTTTGGAGCATTCGCTCCGGCGCTCGCTTTGGCGCAGGACGCGCCGGTTCCCGACAAGGGCGACACCGCCTGGATGATGGTGTCGACGCTGCTCGTGGTATTGATGACCGTTCCCGGACTCGCTCTCTTCTACGGCGGCCTGGTTCGCTCAAAGAATATTCTGTCGGTGCTGATGCAGGTGATGGTCGGATTTTCTTTGATCGTCGTGCTCTGGTGCATTTACGGTTACTCGCTCGCCTTCACCGAAGGTAGCGCGTTCATCGGTGGTACCGCGCGGATCTTCCTTGACGGCGTGTGGGACCCGGTCGCAGGAACCTTTGCCTACGCCGCCACCTTCAGCAAGGGCGTGTACATCCCCGAGATCGTCTTCGTCGCTTTCCAGGCGACCTTCGCGGGCATCACTTGTGCACTGATCGTCGGTGCTTTCGCGGAGCGCATGAAGTTTTCGGCGGTACTCATCTTCATGGTGATCTGGTTCACCATCTGCTATCTGCCGATCGCGCACATGGTGTGGTTCTGGATGGGGCCCGACGCCTACACCGATGCCAGTGTCGCCGACGCCATGACCGCCAAGGCGGGTCTGCTGTGGCAGTGGGGTGCGCTCGACTTTGCCGGCGGCACAGTCGTTCACATCAACGCGGGTGTCGCGGGCCTTGTGGGTGCATACATGGTCGGCAAGCGCGTGGGCTATGGTCGTGAGCCGATGCCGCCGCACAATCTCGTGCACACCATGGTTGGTGCCTCGCTGCTCTGGGTGGGCTGGTTCGGTTTCAATGCCGGATCTGCGCTCGAAGCCGGCAACTTCGCCGCCCTCGCTTTCCTCAATACTTTGCTCGCCACGGCAGGTGCGGTGGTTGCCTGGTCGATCGCGGAATGGGTACTCAAAGGCCACCCCTCCATGCTCGGCGCTGCTTCAGGTGCGGTCGCGGGTCTGGTAGCCATTACACCGGCTGCGGGCAATGTCGGCATGATGGGCGCGTTGGTGATTGGGCTTGTCGCTGGCCTCATCTGTCTTTGGGGTGTGACCGGCCTCAAAAAATTGCTCAAGGCCGATGACTCGCTCGATGTGTTCGGCGTGCACGGTATTGGTGGCATCCTCGGTGCACTGCTCACCGGTGTGTTCAACAGTCACTCGCTCGGCGGCCCGGGTCTCGTCACTGACTGGGTCACAGCCTCGGTGGGCACAAACCCGATCGCGACGCAGGTGCTCATCCAGGCCAAGGCCGTCGGCGTGACGATCGTATGGTCGGCAGTGGCTGCATTCATCGCCTTCAAGATCGCTGATCTCGTGGTCGGCCTGCGCGTCGCCGAAGAGGAAGAGCGCGAGGGCCTCGATACCAACGAGCACAACGAGCGGGCCTACTACAACTGATTTCTTCAGTTTCTTTACGGTACATTCGTCCCCCCGTTCCGTAGAGCCTCCAGGGCGACCATCGCAAGGTGGTCGCCCTTTTTTATTGGGGTGAATTGCTCCTGATAAGATGCGCGCATGCGTACAGGTTTTCTCGGTCTCGGTGCGATGGGCGCTCCCATGGCGCGCAATCTTCATAAGGCGGGCCTGCTCGCTGGGGTGTGGAACCGCGGCGCCGACAAGGCCAGTGCTCTTGCCACCGAACTCGGTTGTCAGGCCGCGACCACGCCCGCCGAGCTCGCCACGCGCTGCGAGGTGCTCGTGCTCTGCGTCTCGGCCGATGCCGATGTGCTCGAGGTCGTCAACGCCATCGCGACCTCCGTGAGCGCTGGCACCATCGTCATCGATTGTTCCACCGTCAGCGCCGATACCGCGCGTAGCGCCGCGGCGCTGCTCGCGACACGCGGCGCGGCTTCTCTCGATTGCCCCGTCAGTGGCGGTGTCGAAGGGGCACAAAAAGGCACGCTGGCGATCATGTGCGGGGGTAACGAGAGCGATTTCGAGCGCGCCCGGCCCGTGCTCGAGGCCATGGGCAAGACGGTGCGGCTGTTCGGTGCACACGGCGCGGGTCAGGCGACGAAGGCGACCAACCAGATCATGTGTGCCGGCATCATTCGCGCTGTCGGTGAAGCCATGGCTTTTGCCCGCGCGCAGCAGTTGCCCCTTGAGCGCGTGGTCGAAACACTCGGTCAGGGCGCGGGCAGTTCGTGGTACTTCGTCAATCGTGCTCCCAACATGATACGCGGCAGTTTTCCGGCGGGCTTTCGCGTGCGTCTGCACGAGAAAGACCTGCGTATCTGTCACGACATGGCGGCGGCAAGCGGCGTGTCACTGCCCGTCGTCGAAGACATGCTGCGCGAATATGCCGAACTCATTCGTCGCGGCCATGGCGATGAGGACATCTCCGCGGTGTTTCGTCTCAAGCAAGAACTCTTCGAAAACGCGCCGTTCCGCAATCCGCCTTTGCCTGAAATCTTTGCTCTGCTGCGCCGCGTGCGCACCATTGCCATGGTGGGATTGAGTGCCGACCGCTCGCGACCTAGCCATGGCGTTGCGCGTTCGCTGCAGCGCTTCGGTTATCGGGTGATTCCCGTGACACCATCGGCAAAAGAAATCCTGGGCGAACGCTGCGTACCCGCGCTCGATCAGCTTGGCGAGGTATTGAGTCCCGGCGAGAGCGTCGATCTCGTCAATGTATTTCGACGCCCGGAGCATGTTGCGGCAATCGTCGATGACTGCATTCGCCTGCGCATGCCGGCGCTGTGGTTGCAGGATGGCGTGATCGACGAACACGCCGCGCGGCACGCTCGCAATGCGGGACTCTTCACCGTGATGGATCGCTGTATCTTCCGCGACCGCGCGGCCATGCCCTGACCGATGGCGAATTTGCACTTCACCAAAATGCACGGGCTGGGCAATGACTTCATGGTCATTGCCGCCAACGACACCGACGCCCTGCCTGCGGCAAGGCTCTGGCGTGCACTGGCTGATCGTCATACCGGTATCGGCTTCGATCAGGCGCTTGTGATCCTGCCGCCGCGCCAAGCCGATGCCGATGCCTACTACCGTATCTTCAACGCCGATGGCGGCGAGGTCGAACAATGTGGCAACGGCGTGCGCTGTGTTGCCGAATGGCTGCGGCTGCAAGGCCGGGCCGCTGCAGTCACGCTTAAACTCGACAGCCCCGGCGGTCGTGTCGAAGCCGCCTTCGCCAGAGCGGGCATGGTCGCCGTGAATATGGGCGTACCGCGCTTCGCGAGTGTCGGTGAATCGACGCTGCACATCGACGATGAAGAGATTTCATTTACCGAGGTTTCGATGGGGAATCCGCATGTCGTACTGCGAGTATCGTCGGTCGACGAGGCGCCGGTGAGCACGCTCGGCGCTCGGCTCGAGTCTCATCAAAGATTTCCGCAGCGAACCAATGTGGGCTTTCTGCAGGTGATCGACCCGACGCATGCACGCCTGCGGGTGTTCGAGCGTGGTGTTGGCGAAACCCGGGCCTGTGGCACCGGTGCCTGCGCCGCCATGGCCAGTGCAAGGCGGCTGGGGCTATTGGCAGATGAGGCCGAGATCGCGCTGCCCGGGGGCACTCTGCAACTGTGCTGGCGGGGTGATGACAACCATCTTTGGATGACAGGCCCGGCAGCGGTCGCATTCCGCGGCGAAGTCGATCTGTCGCAATTCGCCTGAGTCGGGTATCGGGGGCAAGAACCAATGGTCAGCAGCGATGATGTCGTACGGTTTCTGGAGCAGCATCCGGATTTTTTTGATCAACATTCGCAACTGCTCGAGCAACTGCATGTGCCACATGGTGGCAACGGTGCGGTGTCGCTGGTCGAGCGCCAGGTGAAAGTACTGCGCGAGCGACAGATCGTGAACCGCGAACGTCTGGCCGAGCTCGTGCGCGTGGCGCGTAGCAACGATCTACTCGCGGAGCGCGTTCACAAGCTGACGCTGCGTCTGCTGCATGCCCGCACGGCCGACGAAATTTGTGCGCAGATCGACGCTTCGATGCGCGAAGATTTCGAGGTGACGCCCTGCAAGATTCTGCTCTCCGGGTCCGAACTCAGCGTAGTGGAATCTTTGCTCTCCGCGGGCAGACCGCGTTGTGGCCATTTTGCCGAAGCGCAGCGCATTGCAGTTTTTGGTGATGAAGCTGCACAAGTGGCATCGATGGCGCTGGTACCGATCGGCGCCGGCGCATCGCGTGGCGCGCTGTTGCTGGGCAGCGCCGATCCGCATCGATTCAATCCTGCCATCAGCACCGACTTCCTCGCTCGGATCGGCGAGATGATCAGCGCCGCACTGGCGCGTTGCGGCGTCGAACCGCGGGTGTGACGCCGGACGCGCAAGCTTGGCGTGATCGCTTTGGTGTCCACCTCGACACCGAACGACGGCTGTCGGCGCATACCTGCAGCAACTATTTGCGCGAAGTCGACGCACTCGTCGCATGGTGCGACAAGAGTGGCATTGAGCGTTGGGAAACGCTGGATGCGCAGCATCTGCGGCTCTTTACTGCACGCTCTCACGCCGAAGGACTTTCACCGCGCAGCGTGCAACGCCGCCTCTCGGCGGTACGCTCCTTTTTGCGCTATCTGCAGCGCGAGCGTGTGCTCAAAAATAATCCGGCTGCCGACGTGCGGGCGCCCAAAGCCCGTCGCAGTTTGCCGGATACACTCGATGTCGATCAGATGACGCGGCTGCTGGAGATTCCCGGCACCGACGCGCTCGCCATTCGCGACCGCGCAATCATGGAGTTGTTCTATTCCTCGGGGCTCAGACTCTCGGAGCTTATCGGTCTTGATCTCGGTGCACTCGATCTCGCCGACCGCACCGTCAGAGTGACGGGCAAAGGCAACAAAACCCGCATCTTGCCCGTCGGTCGCAAGGCCATCGAGGCCCTCGAGGCTTGGCTTGCTGCAAGGGCAGCCTCTGCAGCCATAGGCGAAATCGCGCTCTTCACCGGTCGCAATGGACGGCGTGTGGGTCAGCGCACTATTCAGGCGCGGGTGGCACGCTGGGCACGCCTGCAGGGCCTGCCCGTTCACGTGCACCCTCACCTCTTTCGTCATTCGTTTGCCTCGCATCTGCTCGAGTCCAGTCAGGACCTGCGCGGTGTGCAGGAACTACTCGGGCACGCAGACATCGCCACCACTCAGGTGTATACCCACCTTGATTTCCAGCATTTGGCCCGCATCTACGATCGGGCCCACCCGCGGGCAAGGAAGAAAACATGAGTGAAATTTTCAATCCGCACGGCACCACGATACTTGGTGTGCGGCGCAAAGGCGTCGTCGCCATCGGCGGCGATGGCCAAGTCACCCTCGGCACGACCGTGATGAAGGGCAATGCGCGTAAAGTGCGGCCGCTCGGTCAAGGCAAGGTACTCGGCGGTTTCGCCGGCGGTACGGCAGATGCATTCACCTTGTTCGAGCGCTTCGAGGGCAAACTCGACAAGTTCGGCAATCTCACGCGTGCGGCGATCGAGCTCGCCAAAGATTGGCGCTCCGATCGCTACTTGCGTCGACTCGAAGCTTTGTTGCTGGTGGGTGATCCGCACAAGCTCTTTGTGATCTCGGGCAACGGTGATGTGATCGAGCCGGAACATGATCTGGTGGCGATCGGCTCGGGCGGTGCCTATGCACAGGCCGCCGCCCGTGCGCTGCTCGAAAATACCGAACTGACGGCGCGCGAAATCGTCGAGCGCTCGCTCAATATCGCCGCGGATATCTGCATCTACACCAACCGAAACCTGGTCATCGAGGAGCTGCACACGTGAGTGACGGCGCACTGAAGCCGCGACAAATCGTCGGCGAACTCGACAAACACATCGTCGGTCAGGCTGCGGCCAAGCGTGCGGTAGCCATCGCTCTGCGCAACCGCTGGCGCCGTATGCAGGTCGAAGAGCGTCTGCGTCCGGAGATCACCCCGAAAAATATTTTGATGATCGGCCCCACCGGCTGCGGCAAAACCGAAATCGCCCGCAGGCTCGCGCGCCTCGCCAACGCGCCTTTCGTCAAGGTCGAAGCCACCAAGTTCACCGAGGTTGGCTATGTCGGTCGTGACGTCGACTCGATTGTCAAAGAATTAGTCGATGTTTCCGTGAAGATCACCCGCGAGGCTGAAATGGCCCGCGTACGTGACCGCGCTGCCGACGCCGCCGAAGAGCGCATCCTCGATGCGCTGCTGCCGAAACCGAAGCTGATGGGATTTTCCACCGACGAGCCTGTGCAGCCTCGGGATGCCGATACCCGCCAGAAATTCCGCAAGATGTTGCGCGAGGGCGCACTCGATGAGCGCGAGATCGAAATCGAGCTGCGCGGAATGGGCAGCGGACTCGAAATCATGGCGCCGCCCGGCATGGAAGAGATGCAACAGCAGTTGCAGACCATGTTCCAGAACCTTGGCGCCGGAAAAACCCGCGCCAAAAAAATGAAAGTTTGCGATGCAGCGCGGATGCTCATCGATGAAGAAGCGGCGAAGATGCTCAACGAAGAGGAACTGCGCGCCAGTGCAGTCCGCAACGCCGAGCAGAATGGCATCGTTTTTCTCGATGAAGTCGACAAGATCTGTCGCCGACAAGACACCTATGGCGCCGATGTCTCGCGCGAAGGCGTGCAGCGCGATCTGCTGCCCCTCGTCGAGGGTTGCACGGTCAACACCAAATATGGCCCGATCAAGACCGATCATGTGCTGTTCATCGCCTCGGGGGCCTTCCATGTCTCCAAGCCCTCCGATCTCATCCCCGAATTGCAAGGCAGGTTCCCGATTCGCGTCGAACTCGAGCCCCTGAAGGTCGAAGATTTCGTACGCATCCTGACCGAGCCCGACGCCTCGCTGACCACTCAGTACGCGGCGCTGTTGCGTACCGAGGGCGTCGAGGTCGAGTTCACCCCCGAGGGCGTGCGTCGACTCGCCGAGATTGCCTTTCACGTCAATGAACGCACCGAGAACATCGGCGCGCGAAGACTGCACACGGTGATGGAACGGCTGCTGGAGAATTTGTCCTACGAAGCCAGCGAACGCCCCGGAACCACCCTCGCCATCGACGCCGACTATGTCAACGAGAGCCTGGGCAAGCTCTCGCAAGACGAAGATCTCAGCCGATTCATTCTTTGAACAACTCCCTTTGAACGACTTCGCGCTCGGCATCGTCGTCTTCACAATTGCGGCGGTGCCGGCATCGCTGCTGTTACTCGCCTTGGCCGATGTCATTCGGCTCGAGGGTGAGGGGCAACGTCGTCGCTGGATACGCAATTGTCTGTGGGCGCTCGCGGTCCCGGCGAGCGTGCCGCTCGCAGTGGCCGTCTGGGGCTGGGCCGGCGCAGCGCACCTCGAACCGCTATGCCAAGCTTATGCCACACCGGACTATCGTTCGGAGCAAACAGCCGACTCAAGGCAAAGAATAGATGCGCCTGTCATCCTGCTCGACAGCAAGGGCGTAGCGCCGCAACCTTGGCTGACAGCACTTCAGACGCGGTTTGCGGATCGCCTCATTACGGATGCTGCCAACCCCGCCGCCGGGGCTGCGACCCATGTACTCGAGGTTCGACGAGTCACACACCACCGAAATCTTTGGTTCGATGTGCAAATGGAGCGGTTCCGTGTCATCGATCGGCACTGGGGCGCAGTAATCGGAGAGGCCGATGAGCTTTGGGTGGACGCGGGCCGAGCGCGTTATCACTGCGGCGTGATCAGTGGTCCGGTGGTCGTAGCCAGCGAACGCAGCCCTTGGCCGGGCGGCGACGGCATTGCACGCTTCGTGGCGCGTGCCTTCAACCCGCCTCGAGGCGCCGCGCCATCGCGCACACTCACACCATGAAGTTGAGATTGCGTGCAGCGAAATTATTGATGCTGGGCGCCACTTTCACGAGATCAGCGTCACCCACACCGAACCAGCTCGCGAGTGTGGCCGCGTACTGATCTGCCGATACGGTCGGAATGATACGACCGCCACCGACATCCCAGATACCGCCGTTCTCGAGCAGCGGATACGCGCCGTAGAAACGCCCACCGCGCACCGCCCCGCCCGCAACGAGCTGTATGCCACCCCAGGCGTGATCGGAGCCGTCACCGTTCGAGGTGAGCGTGCGACCGAAATCCGAATGAGTGAAGAGCGTCACGTTGTTCTCCATGCCGATCTCGCGCATCGAGTCATGGAACATCTTCACGGAGCTGCTGATATTGGCGAGCAGGCCAGGCTGATCGCGTACGAGGTCGTCATGCTGATCAAAACCACCCGTCGAGACAAAGAATATTTGCCGCGAGAGGTCGAGGCTTTGCCGCACCGAGATGATCTTCGCCACGGTCCGCAATTGCTGTTGCAGCGAAGACAGCGTGCCGGTGTTGGGCAAAGCATTGAAGCTGTAGCCGTTGGCAATCGCCGTACTGACGCGGTCGGCAAACTGCGCGGCACGCTGTTGCACGCTGGCGTAGGCGCGTTCGTACATCGTGTTCGAGGAGGAACCCATGGTCGCCGTCAACACCGACTCGAAAGACTGGCGGCGCAAAGGTCCGGCACCGGTGGTCGGAAAGGCTGCGAACTGCGTCGGGCCCGTCGCACCCATGACATAGGGCTTGGCGATTTCACTGGCCTGAAAATACGTTTGGCCTGCAAGCGACACATTGACCGACAGCCCTTGATTACCGGCCTGCGCGTTCAGCACATCGGCCACTCTTCCGGCCCAGCCTGATTTCAGGGTCGCGCGGCCACGCAGGCTGTGCCACTGATCTTGCTGATCGTTGTGTGAAAACAGCTGCGGCGGCAAAGTGTGGCCCGTAGTGCCCGCTGTTTGGTATTGCGTCTTCGTAGTCGGGCGAATCAGCGGCCCGATATTGGTCATTACCGCAAGCTTGCCCTCGGCGAACAGGTTGCGCGCCCCGGTCATGCTGGGGTGAAAGCCGTACGAAGGATCACCCGCGACCTGCCCCGGCAAAGTAATCGGCAACAGCGAGGCACGATCAACGGCAAGGCTCGAAGTCGTACCGCCGCCGCGCGAGCGTGAGTAGGCGTTGTACTCGGCTGCGCTCGACGGCACGACCATATTCCAGGAATCGTTACCGCCGAACAGGAACAAGCAAACCAGCGCTTTGTAATCTGCGAAGCCACCGGTACCGGTCATCTGCGCGTGCACCGTGCCCGCGGTACGTCCGAAGGCATAGGCGACACCACCGGCAGCAGCGGCCTTGATGAACTTGCGTCGAAGGCGATTCATGGAGACTCCATCTGCTCAGCGTTGCAGCGCAAACTCGGGCGAGGTCGTCACAAAGAAAATGGC
>Ga0194116_10002171_pt1 | contig 26030 bp, 9 predicted proteins | sample TA2MahsurfametaG_4_FD_148617 | JGI IMG/M metagenome (GOLD analysis project Ga0194116, IMG submission 148617) | Freshwater microbial communities from Lake Tanganyika, Tanzania - TA2015008 Mahale S9 surface | ecosystem: Environmental > Aquatic > Freshwater > Lake | place: Tanzania: Lake Tanganyika...
ACCATGAGCGACCCTACCATTCCGCTTACCACCAATGAGTACGACGAGTGGGGCAATCCGGCCAACAAAGAAGCCTATGACTATATGAAGTCTTATTCTCCCTACGACAATGTAGAGAAGAAAGCCTACCCCCATTTACTAGTCACTACGGGTCTGCATGACAGTCAGGTTCAATACTTCGAACCTGCTAAATGGGTGGCCCGCCTACGAACCCTTAAAACAGATAATAATTTGCTACTCTTAAAGACCAACATGGAGGCCGGACACGGCGGCGCCTCGGGTCGCTTCGATTACCTAAAAGAGCTGGCCTTAAAGTATGCGTTCTTTATGGCGCTAGAAGGGATTATAAATTAACGGCAGCGAGCCATATAAATCTTCCCAAATAAATGAAGCATGATTCAATCAATACTCCGCTGCACTGGCATTTAAAAGATGGCAAATTCATAAGGCCGTTCCGATTCAATGATTATGCAAAGACCATTGAGTTTGTCAACAAGGTGGCCGCCATTGCCGACGAAATGGACCACCACCCCAATATGCTGGTGGGCTATAATACCGTGGAGTGTACTATATGGAGTCATAGTGCGGGAGGGGTCACCCCGCAATGTGTGGAGTTCTGTGAGCGGGTTAACAGGCTAAGGACTGATTAACAGCAGTAACGACCGGATTATTTTATTCCTACCACCATCCCCAATTCCCAAGCTTTCATGGCATTGGCAAAAAGTCCCTCGCTAGAAAGGTTAACATCGTAGGTTAAGCCAAACCGAATGGACTTGGTAGTGAATCCAACGTAAGGAGATATCGTTTTTGTATTACGGTAGAATATCCCGGCCCCGATTTGTTGCGTTCCCTCCTCTCCTTGCGGATATAGGTTAGCGATTAGCCCTCCCGTAAAATAATCACTGGAAGCCTGCGACTGATAAAGTGTAGTTATGCTAAGCGATAAGTTAGTGGTTAAAAAACTCTCTACACTCCCATGCACTACATAACGCGTGGGCAAACGTTCAAACACATCCGATATACTCGTTTGTCTAGGGGTATTAAAATGATAGCCTGCTGCTCCCACTACAATATTTGTACTTTGCTGTCGGTGTGTAAATAGAGCTCCTGCGCTCATTGATATATAATCATTCATGGCGCCAACAGCAGATTCTCCGGTTGGAAGTGTAGTGTTAAACCCATGGCTATTGAATTGTTGCCCCCAAGTAAGTTGAGAGAAGTCAACACGACGACTGCCATAAATACCGGCAAGCCCTAACCCTACCTTCGACTTTCCTTCTTCATCTAACGAAAGCAGGTAGGCAATATTCATAGAGGCATAGGTCGATCGGAATGCCCCGTCTAGCGAAAGATCGGACATAAACATACCTCCCATACCCAACGTGTTATTCTCACCGACCTTTCCGCCCAATACTTTGCCCGTAACGGAGGCCAGCATTGTATTGTACGAAGAAGAAGCCCCAATCCACTGCTGGCGATAGTTGGTATACAAATTCAACGAATTCGAACCATAAGCAGCTAAAGCAGGATTATTAGCAAGAGGCGCATTAAAAAACTGTGTAAAAACTGCATCCTGACCGAACAGGATGCAGCTGTTTAAACACAGTAAGAATAGTAAAGAGGTAGACTTCATAAATTACTTCATTAAGAGGGTTTGACCATTGGCAGTTACAACTTTGCCATTTTTATCTGTACCTACAGCAAACCAAGTATACGTATCCATGGGCTGTTTGACGCCATTCAATGTTCCATCCCAACCGGTGGTCGACATAGAGCGGGTCTCAAATACTAATTGTCCCCATCGATTATAGACTCTGAAATACTGCAATGAAGCGAAATTTACCAACTCAGGATAAAGTCGTTCATTCTGACCATCGCCATTCGGGCTAAACGCTTTAGGCACATACACGCCGCTCTCTTTAAAGACATATACACTAAGAGTATCGGTTGTTGCGCAACCAGAAATCGATGTAATTCTAATGAGATAATCTTGCGGATTACCAGCATTGAATACAGGATTTACGGTAGTTGAATTAGACAATCCAGTTGTCGGAGACCACTGATAGCTGGCGCCGAAATTTCTAGCAGTAAGTGCAGTAGGCGTATTTTCAATTGCCTTTACAAAAGGATAACGAACTCCCACTTGTGGCTTATCTACCGTAATTGTTCTTGACTCGGTCCTTGCCAACGAAGGACAACGAACAGGAGTAGCCTTAAGAGAGACCGTGTAAATACCCGGAATGGTAAATGTATGAATTGGCTGCGCCAATGTAGAAGTTGCACCAAATCCAAAATTCCATTCCCACTGAATCGGACCACCACTGGTCGTTACTGTCTGATTAGTGAATTGAGTCGGAGCATCTACGCAGTACTTATCGTATGAGAAAGCAACTTGCGGGCTTCGTTGCAAAGTCATAGAGATGGCATTGCTGGGAATACTGCGACAACCCTGCGCACTTCGGGTAACTACCGTATAGGCGCCCTCTGCTACTGCATTAATAGTTGAATTTACCTGCCCTGGCATCTCCGTATTATTAATATACCACTGATAGCTGTTGCCTGTTCCTGTGGCATTTAATGTTACACTGAATCCATCGCATATAAACGAGTTGGCAGGGGCGTTTATCTGTACGCTCGGCAAAGAAAGCACCGTTATCACAGTCGACACCGAACGACTACATCCAAGTGCATCCGATCCGGTTACTACATAGGTTCCAGATTGAGTGGGCACAAAAGAAACGCCGTTAGTAATACCTCCGTTCCAACTATAGGTGCTCGCACCGCTGGCAACCAATGTAACAGGATCACCTGCGCAAACGGTTCCGTTGATAGGACTAGAGGCTACCGTAATAGTAGGCAAAGGATTAACGGTTACCGCCCGCTGCGCCTGGCTACTACATCCATTGGCGTCTGTACCAATGACCGTGTAGCTATTGGTTTGAGTAGGATTAAAAGCAACTCCATTGACTATACCACCACCCCAACTATAGGTAGATGCGCCCGTCGCCGTAAAGGTAACAGGACTACCAGAACATACAGTTGCGTTGGCAGGAACAGAAGAAACAGAAATTACTGGTAGTGGGTTTACCACCACCACCTGAGCGGCACTATTTACGCATCCATTCGCATCGGTGGCCGTAACCGTATAGGTGCCGGTTTGAGTAGGCGTAAAGGATACCCCATTGGTTACGCCACCCGTCCAGCTATAGGTACTGCCTCCAGTTGCGATCAACAAGATCGATCCCCCCTGACAAACAGCACTGGTTGCAGGTATGGCGCCAATGTTAACACTAGGCAACGGATTAACCGTAATGGTCCGAACTACTTGAGAGCGACAGCCGTTTACATCTGTACCTGTTACAACATATGTACCGGACTGCGAAGGCGTAAACGTTACTCCATTTGTAATTCCTCCACTCCAGCTGTAACTATTAGCTCCAGTAGCAGTGAGTGTTACTTGTCCTCCTGCGCAAACGGTTGCACTAACGGGGTTCGTGTTGACTATAACCGTTGGAAGCGCGTTAGTTGAGATCTCTAGCGAAGCAGAAGTGTTAAAACACCCACTGGCATTGGTAACTCGTAAACTATAGAAGCCGGCATTGCGAACAACATAGTTAGCCCCTGTGGCATTTGTAATTGCAACTCCGCTGTTTAACCATTGTATATTGTTGGTTGATGTGGTCGATAAGACTACACTATCTCCCACACAGAAGCTCAGGGCCGAAGAAGCGACAATGGGTACCGCAGGCTTCGGATTAACAGTTACGGTAATTGTATCTGAATAAGAATAGCATCCGTTACTATTTACAACTCGAACAAAATATTGACCGCTCGCACTTGCATTATAGCTTTGCAAAGCGCCCAACACTTGCGTAGTTCCTACCCTAAACCAAGCATTACTTGAAGAAGAAGAAGAAGCAAACTGAACCGTCTCTCCTTCGCAGAAAGTAAGCGCACCACTGGTGGTAACTTGAGGTCTTGCAGGCAAGGGATTAACAATAAGCTCTACCGAACCGGAATATACTTTACAGCCATTGTCGTTCTGATTTACACGACGATATATACCAGCCTCTCTGGCATTTAAAGTAGTGCTTGAGTTAGTGCTGATGGCCCCATTGAATTCCCAGAAAGAGCCAGTGCTACTTGTTGTGGTCAATACCACAGCATCACCTTGACAAATTGTTCTTGTGCCTGTAATATTAATAGTAGGCGTCTCGGGGCAATCCAGGCTTCTTGATCCGGTACGGCGATAATTTCCTTGGAACGTTCCCCAAATAGGAGGAGTAGGATCAATACCTGAAACTGGCGTAGCCGGTCTATCTGCCATCATCTCGCCCAGATCGATAATGTTGACCAACCGGTCTTCTTCTGCACAAAGCGAAGAACGCTCTGCATCGCTTAAGCGAATGGGCAAACGGTAAGACAGCGATGTGTTAACGGTATTGGTATTGGGATTATCATACAGTCCGATAAAGTTTCCTGTCTGCGTACCAACATAAACCACGTTATCGATATAAAGGAGATTCGCACTTATAGGATTGCTTTCTTTATGAGACCACTTTAACCGGTTAAGTGTATCTACCGCTACTATATGTCCCTCTGTGGTAGCAAAAACGATGCTACCATAGTCAGTAACAGCAGGTGTTGCTTTTATGGCTCCTTGAGACTGTCTGGTCCAAAGTACTTGCCCGTTGGCAGGATCAACCTTGTAGAAGACACCTTGGTTCGTGCCTACGTATACATTACCTCTGGCGTCAAGCACAGGAGATGATTCTACCGGCGCATTAAGACTAGTTGACCATAATTGCGATACGGTACCGTTCGAGTGCATACGAATCTTGATCAACTTACCCGATGTGGTGCCAAAATAAAGATCATTATTCAGATCAACAGCACCTGTCTTAGTAACTATTTCTCCAAGGTTATAGTCCCACTTTGGAGCTGTCTGTGCAGAGTCTGATACGATATTGAATCCATACAAGCGCCCACTTTCGCTTACAAAAACCAACCTACGATTACCTGTAATAACCGCAGATACGTTGATGGGAGCATCGCATAAATAACTCCATACGACCGCCCCGGTTAGATAATTGATTGCTTGGAAGTTCTTATTCGATACGCCCACATAGATTCGTTTGTACATAGAGTCAATAGTGGGAGTAACCAGAGAAAGTCCACCCAAGGGTATCGTTGGCCAAAGAGATACCCCGGCCTTGTTAAATCCATTCAAGCTACTACCAGAGGTAATAAAGACAGATGAATCGGAAGCCACAGAAGGAGTAGTAAATATCTTCTGGCTCACGATTAGCGGATAAACTGTATTACCCATGCGATCGAGTCGCAATATCTGCGCACCCGTGGTTGGGCTAAAGGTAGAGTCAGCCGTATATATAATATTAGGGCTAACCGCCGTAATACCCCCCAGGATACCGCCTGTAAACTGCTTGGCGAAAGTTTTTAGTATGATAGTGGCATCCGCTGTATCTCTGGCCCCGTCATTATCTTCTGTAATCAAGCGAAGTTTGTTGGTACCGCGGCCATAATAGTAGATCAATATAGAGTCTCCGACACTTACGAGACTATCGTTCACGTACCACTGGTAAGATACTATTTGTCCATCAGGGTCATAACTACCTTGTGCACTGTACACGCATCTTACAAAATTAAATTCGCCCACGTTGGGGAATTCCTTGTTAGGCAGTGTCGTATTATCTGGACGCTTATTAAAAGGAACAGCAGATATTTCGTTACTATAATCACTATGTATGCCTTGGGTGTTGACCGCTTTAATGCGGTAGTAATACCTACGATTTAGTTGCAGACCCAAGGTATCAAGGTATTGTAATTGAGTACCAGGTACAGAGTCAATAAAGACCGAGGCCCCTGCAGCCGTATCCCGATAGATCTTAAAGTAAGCGATATTAAATCCATTGGGGTTGGTCCAAGACAAGGTATCTTGTTTATTAGCCGGAGAGACCCTTGTCATCTTAGGAGGCAGTACAAAGGTCAAGAATCGACGACTAGTCGACCACTTACTGTAATGGACCGAGTCTTGTGTGCGAACTCGCCAGAAGTAAAATGTATTGCCTAGCAAGCCTGTACGGGTAAAGAATGTATCGGCAGTAGCAAATTCAGATACATTGCTTTGGAATGTACTATCGACAGAGAGCTGCAACTTGTATTGCTGTGCATTAGGAATACGATTCCAACGGAATGTAATGGTCGTATCCGCATCGGTCAGCTGGTTGGCAGGAAGAACTAATCCAGGAGGTGTAAATGAAATCGTTCTAATAACATTACTGATTCCACTCTCTTGTATGCCGGTGCCGGTAGATGTTAATCCATAGAATAGTACCGTATTATCGACCGTATTGGCAGAGTCGGTATAATTATACCGCAAGCTGGTACTATCATACAGAGACAGGCTTGATGAACTAGTTCCTTTATATACCTTAAACGTAGATACAGCATTGAAAGGGGCTTGTATCCATTTGAGCAAAACAAACCCATTGCGAGAACTATCGGCATTGATAAATGGAGATGGATGATCGTAGATACTCTCAAAGGCGCCAGCATCGGGCTTAGAACCTGTCGGATTAGGCCGAGTACTGTCTGCGAAGTCTTTAGATAATACTATGTCGGTTGCCCCTAGTCCAATCGCAGGGGAGTAATTTCTAAGTCGGAAATCTGCATTGGCACTATCCACAAATTCAGGACTTAGGTCTAGGTTCGTATTAAATAATGGGAATCCACCTTTGTAGATACTATTCTCTACGGTCATACCGCCACCATAGTTAATGGCGGATGGCCCCCAGATAATACAGTTTTTAAACGAAGGGGGATACGAAGTGATTCCGGTATTATACAACCAGTTAATCTGGTTGTTTGTGTAGGTTAAATTATAGATATACGGGATGGAATCTACTTGATTCGACAGATCAAGGAAAACATTAGCGTTATTGTTATAGACAAGACAGTTACGTATAGTAAAGTTATTGGCCGTAAACTGTAAAATTTGACCTTGGTTATTCCTGAAGATACAGTTCTCGATTATCGGATTAGATAAGCGAGAGTAGATTGCAGAGCCCGCCGTGGAACTAACTCCGCCGGTAAAGGTCAATCCTTTGAATAAACTGTACCCCCCATAGGCCGTAATAGCAACGATCTGCTGTTGAAGCTGAGGCCTTAATATAACCTGGCGAGCTCCGTTGATGCCAATAAAACTGAGTTGCTTATTGCTATAGCTAATATTCTCGGCATAGGTTCCATTCCCGATCATGATACTATCAAGAGAAACTGCACGCTGAACGGCCCTTACAATAGTTTTGTAAGGAGAGGCTTGGGAACCAATACCGTTGGTATTATTACCGAGAGTTGAGTCTACATACCAACGCCTTGTCGGAGTCAATTGAACATAAGGCGAGTATTCACTAATGGCACCCGTGCTATTAATGGCCCGAATTGAATAAAAATAAATTGTGTTTCTCGCTATACTCGTATCATTAAAAGAAAGAGTGACTAACGTGTCCACAAGTAAAGAACTGGCGGTAGAGTCCGTGCCTCTGTATAACCTATAGCGGGTCCCCGTTCCGCTAACAGTGTTCCACGTAACACGTGCAGTGGCGGGGCTATTACTGATGGCAAGACCGGTTGGCACTCCTACAGAGTCTGGGCGAGCAGAAAGTTCATTACTATACCCCGACTGAACAGAATCTGCATCAAACGAACGAATCCTGTAGTAATAAGTAGTGCCGTTGGCTAGTGCTGTAGTATCGGTATACCTATTTTGAAGTACCCCACTAATAACAATCAATGGCTGCAAAGTGGCCGTATCGTTGATCGAAGACTGGCTGCGGTAGAGCTTATAGCCCACAATACCATCCGGTGGGGCTTGATTCCAGAATACGGTCACTTTTTTATTTCCTGGCTCAACGCTGGTTAACGATGGTGAAGGAAATTTTCCTAGCGACTCATAGGCGCCAATGTCTGGCTTTGAACCAGCAGGCGTCGGGCGTGGGAATTGATAGTAATCTTCATTGACCCTTACGGTGGAGTCACCCGCACCAATACAAAGCGAATTATTTAACAGCCTTATATAATTGGTATCGGCAAATAACGGATCGACATTTATATTACCTGTTCCGGTATAACCACCTTTTACATTCGAATAGGTAATGGTAACAGGACCGGTGTTAGGTCCAATTGTTGAGTTTACTTCGCTGGTTGCATTACCTCGTAAAATAGAATTTCGAACTACGACGTTACCGCTAGCCATATAAATAGCGGCAGCATTGTTATTAAAGAAATTAGAATAGTTAATAAAGGTTGTGGTCGTACTGGAACCCTGGCTATGTATGGGATTAGCCCCTGTATTCTTAGCAAAAATACAGTTGTTGATAAGGATAGATGAGTTGTTAGCTCCGAATATAATAATTGCAGCCCCATTCTCATTTCCTTGGTTGTACTTAAATACCGTTCTGAAAACTTTTACGGTATCGTTAGCGATTCCGTTCAGTACCATAGCACCCCCTTTTCGGCCGGTATTACGCAAGAACTCACAATCATAGATAAGCGCTTTACCCGTAAAATAGGCCCCTCCACCATCTATATCTCCTGCAGCCGTGCAATCAGTAACCCGCATGTGCCGCATCTCAACTACGCCTTGCGTGTTATAGAGTCCGGCACCCACGCTGCTAAACCCGTTTCTAATAGTAAATCCTATATACTTTGAATTTGGATTCTCCGCCCTAACCACTATTCCCATTCGTTGACCATCGATAATGGTACTTGTCTTTGCCGCAGTATCGGTATTATCTAAAATAAACCTAGAGGCCAGCGTAATTTGCTTATTGACGCTTATACGCTCATTATAGATACCAGGGAGCATCAACACCGTATCTCCATTAATAGACTGTGAGATCGCATACGATATCGTTAGCAACGGAAGCGCAGGAGCTCCCATATTTTGGGTATTACTACCCATTCCCACTTTTACATACCATATGTTAGTGGGCAACAGATTACCACGATTAGAATAATCGCTCAGTGCCCCATTAACATTACGAGCGCGCACCCAATAATAGTAACGAGTATTTCTTACAATGGCGGTATCTACGTAAGAAGTATCTGTTATGTTTTGTATATAGAGAACCTTGCTGGTAGAGTCCGTACTTCGATAGATATCATAAGTGGTGGCTTGACTTTGCCAAGTTATACGAGCCCGCTTGGGTCCATTTATAATAGTCAAGTTGGTAACAGGAGGAACCGAATCGGGAATAGCCATCAATTGTCTACTAAAAGGAGAAAGAACGGGTGTGGTGGCAGTATCTGCAGACTTTATTCGGTAGTAGAAAGTATCCCGATTTGTAACCCCAACAGAGTCAATGAACGAAAGTGTAGAAGAGCCTACCACCGTTGCAATCGGGGTAATGGTCGAGGTATCAGGTATTGGCTGACGACTTCTAAAAATTCTGTATCCGGATATTCCAGCCGGCAGATTCTGCGTCCAGAAGAGCCCTACTCTGCGGTTCTCTGGCTCAGTACGTAAAAAGTTGGGGGCCGAAAAGGCAAAGGCACTCTCAAAGGCACCTAGATCGGGTTTGGTTCTACCTGCACGTATACGCGCGTTGCCGGCAATATCTTTTGCAGGTAAATAAGCAGAAGTAGCCCCTCTTCCAATCACCGCACTCCAGGCTTGTACACGGTAATTGCCAAGCGAACTATCAATAAATACAGGATCCCCACCCATATTTCCTGTGGTGTCAACTAGCGTAATGTTCAAAGCGATCATTCCTGTGCCTCCCAAATGCCCACTTGCGCCAAGAAGATTATTTCTAATAATAGTCGAGAACCCTAGATTATTTCCGGTAGAAATTCCAGAATAGATATCTCGTTGCACGTTGCCATAAAGGATATTATTCTGCACCAGAATAGTGTATGTATTTGAGGAGTTCCAGGTAGTAAATGTTAATCCATAGCCGCTATTATTGGCGATGGTATTGTTAAGTATAATTAACGAATCAGTAGGCGAATTAATGATACCAATACCGCTTACCCTGTTATTGTAAACAAGGTTATTTATTACCCTGGGCCTTGTTCTATCTCCGGTAACTGAAATCGCATAGCTACTTGAACTGATACCTCCATTAGGTGATGAGTTTGAGTAGAAAGTGCTATTCAATAATTGCGGTCTTCTGGGGGCCATGCTGGCCGCCAAACTAGAGGCGGTATCAGAGGTAGAGCCCCATCCTTCGAGCGCAACCAACTTATCGTACCTATTTCCAAAAAACACGCAGGAGTCAACAACACCCCCTAAACGAACCGAAATTAGATTTCCCCAAGAGTTACTGTTACCGTTATTTCTAATAATTGACCGACTTAGCCGCTTTAATTGAACAGCTGTAGTTCCGGACATCGATCCTCCATACATGCTCTGTGTCTCAAGACTCACGATCGGACCCTGAGCCTCTTCGAATGTTAACCCATATAAATGAAACGCACTGGACGTCGTAGATTGCACCAATGCGCTGTTACCGCTTCCTATAAAATTACCGTTAATGCGAGCGGCAGAAATATCGGCCGTATCGCCTGTCAATAGGAATCTGGAAGCCAGCATAGAAACCTTTCCTCTCAGATCTATCCGCTCTTTATAGATGCCTGCATACACTACGATCGTATCACCGGTGCTAGAATTGTCGGCTGCCTTGTTGATCGTAGCCAGCGGGAATGTTGCAGAACCTAAGCCGGTGGTATTAGAACCACTTGTGCCATTAACATGCCAAATATTCGATGGTGTTGTGAAAAGAACGGCACTGATCTCACTTACCGCACCGGTCGTATTCATTCCTCGTACCCAATAATAATACCTTGTACCCCGAACAGGCATAGAATCGATAAAGGACTGCTGGGTGATAGTATCGGTCAATAAAGCCCTAGAGGTAGAGTCTAGGCTCCTATAAACCTGATACTTCGTTGAAGTACCAGACCAGGTAAGACGAACCCGATTAGGACCATTAGAGAGAGCAAATTCTGTAGGCGCCCCCACTGAATCGGGGCGAGCTGAAAGCTCGCGGCTGAAACTGCTTAATGCACCAGCTGCATTCGCAGACTTAATTCGATAATAATAAGTAGCCCCATTAGTGGCCGTATCGACATAGGTTGTTGAAAGAGCGCCGGCTACTGTTGCATATATTGCCATAGTAGAAATGTCTGCTATAGGAGCATCGCTTCTGTAGATTCTATATCCCGTAATGGCAGATGGGGTCGCATGATTCCATACTAAACGAACCAGCCTATTTTCAGGTTCTGTTCTAATAAAATTAGGAGCCGGGAAGGGATGTGAGCTTTCAAAAGCGCCCAAGTCTGGCTTAGTTCTGCCAGAGAAGATACGGGCGTTACCTACCATATCCTTAGCGGGTATGGCCGTAGAGGAAGCCGTACCGGCACCAATGAGTGCACTCCAAGGTTGCAGACGATAATTGTTAGATGCAGTATCTATGAATTGAGGGTTGCCACCAATATTACCCGAAGTGTCGACTCTTGTAATATTAGTTGCTATTAAGCCTGTTCCACCCATATGCCCGGTAGTACCAATAAGATTATTCGATATTACAGCCGTGAAACCACTGCTATTTGAGTTGATGCTTGAATACAGATTACCCTGCGTATTACCACTAAAAATATTATTCTGAACAACAGCAGTATACGTTTGACTAGACATCCCGCTTGGGCCATTAAACCAAAGACCATAGGCTGTGTTATCGGCAATGGTGTTATGCAAAATAAAAATCGAATCCGAGGGACTACCTATGATGGCAATTGGATTTATTGAGTTTCTATAGAATAAGTTGTTAATGATACGAGGACGTCCCGATCCTGAGATGGAAACGATATAGTTACTAGACCCCATGCCACCCGATGAATTCCCATTTGAATAAAAAGTACTATTAATTACTTGTGGTCTTCGCTCGGCAGGCTCAGATGTAGAGGTTGAGCCCGAGGTACGAATTATTGTTGAGTTTCGATTGCCGTAAAAAATACAAGAATCGATTACACCCGCCATATTTACGTTAAGTAAGGTGTTCCAATTGCTGGTTAGTCCATTGTTTCTTATAATAGAGCGACTTATTTTTTGTAATTGTACCGCTGTTGTTCCTGAACCAGTACCTCCCATTTGAGAGTTGAGCTCCAGATTAGCGATAGTTCCGGGCGCCTCCTCTATGGTAAGACCAAATACATGAAATGGTGAACCCTGCCAGTTATTGGGCACAAGTGACTGAAGCAAATTACCCATCGAGCTACCAGTGAAATTACCATTAATGCGTGTGGCAGAGATATCTGCTGTGTCTCCTGTCAATAAAAAGCGCGAGGCGAGCATATTAATCTTACCCTTAAGATCAACGCGCTCACGGTAAATGCCCGGATAGGCAACGATCGTGTCACCTGTAGTTGAAATATCTGCCGCCCTATTGATAGTCGCCAGCGGGAAAGAAGCCGATCCTATCCCTGTCGTATTAGACCCGGTCGTTGTGTTAACATGCCATATAGTAGAAGGATTGGTAAAGACCACCGGGCTGATCTCACTTACAGCGCCCGTTAGATTCATCCCTCTTACCCAGTAATAATATCTTGTACCACGCGCAGGCATCGAGTCTAAAAATGTCTGTTGGGTAACCGTATCGGTCAACACCGCCTTCGACGTAGAGTCAGTACTACGATAGATTTGATACTTTGCAGCGCTGCCGGACCATGTTAGTCTGACACGATTCGGACCATTAGAAGCGGTAAGACTTGTTACACCAGCCACCAGATCGGGCATCGCATCTAGCTGATTACTCAACCCACTCTGTGTACTATTGCTCGTGTTAAAAGACTGCATTCGATAGTAATACCGGGTGCCATTGGTAACAGCCACGTCCTCATATTGGGTTTGCGTTAGCGTACCGACAGTATAGGTTGGTGTTAAATTGCCGGCATTTGTCTCGTCTATACTACTTGAACTTCTATAGATATAATAGCCAGTTATACCTGTGGTGGAGGCAACATCCCAATTTAATATAACCTTATTGTTAAGGGGTTCAATGTACGTTAAGCGAGGAGAGACGATTCGATTCTTATTTTCATAAGCGCCAATATCAGGTGTTGAGCCAGCAGGCATAGGACGAGTGGAGTCATCTATATCTCTTGTCATGCCTGGGTAGGGATTGGAGAGGCCACGCCCAATGGCAAATTCATAGTTTGGCAAACGGAAATCTAATGCAGCCGTATCAATAAAATAAACATCACGCCGTACGGTATTATTAGTGGAATTTAAAGTTCCATTTGTTGTATCAACATAAAGAGAAGTTGGCCGAGAAAAATAAATATTGTTCTTGTAGATGACCCTGGTATAATTTGAGCTGGTCGCATTGCTAGGCATCCAAGTGCTGAATCTAATCGGAGCTCTAAAGATATTATTATAAAAAAGTCCTCTGAACTTACTCTCATAGCTAAAATTGAAATCGGCAGTATCGATTGTATTGCCCCCGGCAAAGGTGTTATGTACTAATATGATACTATCGGTCTCCCCATTTCTCCAAGTACGGTTGATAATATATCGAGACCGATAGAAAACGCTATTTGTTACCCGCTGATAAGAAGCCGGATCGCCACCAAATATGTTTATATTATTTCTATAGAATTTATTGCGATTGGCTTCAATATAACGCAACCCATCAATTAAGTTAAAGTCTTGTGATGTAGGGGTCCTATTGTCCTGAAACAAGACATTAGAGATAATTGCTGCCCGGTAATTAGAGTTACCATTACTGTTATAGTAGATAGCCCCGGAGGTATTGTCGTTAAATGTAGAATTCTTTAACTCGGTAGTGTCAGATGCACCGAAAACCCCTCTAATATTTTGGTTTTGAAAAATACTTGCACTATCTACGAATATTTTTGCAGACTCGAACGAATAGGCCGTGCTGTTTCCATACATCATATTGTTATTGGTGCTAGCGGGCCCCAATTCAGTTATTCGAACCTTGCGCATACGAAGAACGGTGGGATAGACATTATTCCAAGAAGAAGAGTCCGGATGACGGGCTAACTTGATCATAATACCAGTTGCCTTTCGCAGTGTAACGCCAATAACATTCAGCGATACGTTACCATTAATGCTATGTTGGCTGGATGTCAAATTAGCGCCATCAATAATAGAAGTATTGATTAAAGTAGCATCGCCTGTAAACAAATACCCTGATGTTAATGTAAAGGTCTTACGATTTTGGGTCTGTGGTATTACTACGCGCTCCTGATATACGTGGTTAGAGATAATGATAGTATCCCCACTTGATGCGGCATCGAACGCAAGTTGCAGGGTTCTGATAGGAGCATCGACAGAACCTGTATTCGTGTTAGCGCCCGTCACATTATTGACGTAAATACGGGTGCTAACATAAGAGCCTATAGAGTCGTTTACCTCGTTGGTAAAAGAACTTTCCAATCCAGACCCGGCGTAGTTAATCCCTAACGAATCAAATGCGGAAACTTTATAATAGTAACGTGTTTGCTGCTGTGCAGCGGAATCAACATACGAGGTAGAGGTAGTAACTGCTAACCTTGTGTAATCGGTAGTTCTTGTTTTTCTGTATACGTAATAGGCATCTAAAGGAGTAGTTTGACTGGCCTCCCACTGCAGATTAATTCGACGATTTTTTGAGATCGTTAAAGCGGTGGCAGGTTCCGGCACGACATTAATAAGCCCGTATTGCGACTCATTACCGTCAGCCTGGTCTTGCGTACCATCGATAGCGTTATCAATGGCTGTAACATATAACTCACTGCCAATATTTATGTTGTTGTTGCTTACTGTATATACAACAGGATCTGCCGTTGTAGCCGAAACAGTACCAACCAGCTGATAGTTTCCGCCCACTAACTCATATACCCTGTAACCAGAAAGATCAGATTCAAGGTTTTTACTCCAACTCAATTTAAGTGCTCCGCCTTCCATATACTTTTTCGCATTGCGGGGAGTAGAAATAGGTGCAGAGGGGTGGGAGCTGGATGCTGTAGGAGAGAAAATAATCAATGCTCCCACCGTTCCATCCGTATTTCGATCGTATATCGTAGAGGAGATGCTTGCTGCATCGATATTAGCCCAATAATTATTGGTAGCAGTTACATTTTGAGGAGCCCCACCCAACTGGGTAACCCCGAAATTACCTGAAGCCCTAATATTAAATTCTCTTGGAAGGCTAATAGCCCCAATAAATGAGTTGTTTTGAATAGAGGGGAGGTTGGTATTGGAACTGCTTTGAATAAAAATATTATTCTTAAACCCACCAACTATATTGTAACGAACCGTGGGTGGTGTCCCAGCGTTATTCCACCACATTCCGCCATCACCGATATTAATTCCGTTGATATCACGGGTTGTTTCATTGACCCCTATAAGATAGTTGGACTCTACAACAGAGTTATCACGAACAGTAATAACATCAGTTGATGTAGAACCTGTTATTCGATTGTTGCGCAGGGCACCTCCACTTTGCACTCTAATACTTGAGTTAAGATCTACCATTCTATTCCCTCTAACAATTGCATTGGTGCCAGTCACATTTAGTTGAGAAGAGCCCCCCATGCCCATCCAATTGCCATAATTGGGGCCAGAACCTTTAGTTATATTCGAATACGTTAATTGAGACCCGGTATTGACATTTATTTCATTACCAAGAAAAATTCGAAAGCGTTAATGTAGAGGTGTTGAGACTAATTGTACTATTTGAAGAAAACCTTGAACTTTCGATTGTTGCATTAGAAAAACTTAGCGTGCCACTTGAATTTTGGAATCGGCAGAATTTAAAAATAGAGCCGGTTGATCCCGTTCCAAAGCTTATACCCCCCCACGGTGTAGTAGCAACGCTAGAGGCAAAAACAATGGTATCATTCGGAGAAGAAGTACCAGAAGCGAGAACTCTACCTTCTATCGATAAACTTCCACCACTTGTAAAAAGCAATTGCGCACCAGGATCGATCGTCAATGTTTTACCTGCCTGCACAATTACGGGTACACTAATTGTGTGGGTACCCCGGGCTAACGTCATGTCTTGTGCGATTAACCCATTGGTGGGAATCTGACCAAAAACATTGGTGCTTAACAGTAAAGAAATAGCAGATAACAGTGCTGCAATAGAATACGACAGCTTCGAGTTAAAGCTTCTCATAAGTAAGGTTTGTTTTATAGAAAGCACATTGAAGCTAACCAAAAGATGAAACAGGAGAAAATAACTTTATTGCTAAACATTTTGTAAGTATTAATACTTAACTAAAATAAGTCTCTAAAAAATCTAACTCAAATTTGTTTGAACACCTCCTCCAACCTGTCCAAATCCTCTTGTCGGTTAAAGGCCTGTATGGAATAGCGAATAAATACCCGGTCGCCTTGCCGCATAATAGGTATCTCTATTTTAAACTCATCAAAAAGTCTGGCTTTAAGCTTTTCAGGCTCGCTGGTTCGAATGGGAACACTGAATAATTGTCGCACAAAAAAATCATCGAGGGGCAAGAGCGGTTCCGTCTCTAACAGATTACAGAATCGCAGGGCATTGCTCAACACCAGCTGCCGGCAATGGGCAGAGACCTCTTCCCAATTATGCTCCTTCATAAAGTCGATAGCAGCCGGAATACAACAAAAGGCTGAGAGATCGCGCGTTCCTTGCTGTTGGTGATAATCTAAAAACAACGAGTGAGAGGGTTTATCCGACTTGTAACCCCAACTAATGATCAAGGGATCGAATAAATGTTGATGTTCTCTTCGTACATAGAGAAAACTGCTTCCCTTAGGCGTCATCATCCATTTATGACAAGCACCGGTATAAATGTCAGCATCGAGCGTCCGTAAACTAATGGGCACCTGCGCCGGACCATGGGCACCATCTATAAATGTCATGATACCAAGCTGCTTAGCCGCGGCTACAACCTTCTCTATCGGAAAACGAATGGCAGTAGAGCTGGTAATATGACTGAGAAAAATAAGTTTGGTCTTTTTGGTAACTCCAGTCATCAATTGATCGACAAAGTCGTCCTGACTTTGCAATGGCAAGCGTATGGGCTGCCTTACATAATGCGCTCCCGCCTTTTCGCAATAATATTGCCACGTGCGATCGCAAGCCCCGTACTCTAAATTCGTCGTCAATACCTCGTCTCCGGTTCGTAATGCAAAACTCTTGGCAATAATATTAACGGCATACGAAGGATTGGTAACGAATACCAGATCGTCGGCATCGGCATCCAGATATTCGCCGAGGGCCTTTCGGGCAGTAGCGACATACTGCCACCCGGTGTTGGTCATAAATTGTATCGGCCCTTGCTCCAACTCCAATTGAAATTGTTGATACCGCTCAAACACCGGACGAGGACAGGCACCGAACGAACCGAAATTCAGAAAGGTAATGTCGGGGCGAAGTAAGAACTGCGATTTATGTAAAGAGAGAGGCATGAATTACTATTTTCTCAGTTACTGAGGTTGGTTGCCGAAAGAGTGGTGGTCTTTTCAAAGGCATCATCGTATTCTACCCGCAGCGTCCTCATCCAGCGATCCCAAAATAAAAAATAAAGTCCGTAGTTGCCCTTAAAATATTTATGGTGTTGATTATGACTGACCGATGTATTGACCCAGCGGCCGATCCAATGGGTGTTAAATCCCCGAGGGTACAGCTCCCAGCCCAGATGGCCATATACATTATAGGCGATCGACAAAAGAAAAAAGAGAATGATGTGCGTGGTATGTACCGGAATGGTAAAAAGAAAAACGGCGAATATGCCTACCTCTACGGTTGCTTCGAGCGGATGAAACGCATAGGCCGCCCAAGGGGACGGGTTGGTAGACTGGTGATGCACCAAATGAAAATATCGAAATAAGCGAGGATGATGCATAAGCCGATGTGTCCAATAAAAATAGGTATCATGCATTAGAAACATAATAGGAAAGATGCCGACGTAGTACCACCAGCCTCTCTCTGCAATCGTATTGTACAAAGTGGTGAACGGCCGAGCGGTTGGGTTAAAGATGAGCAGTAGGGGAATCAAGCTAAAGATTAGAATAGTGCCAACCGAGTACAAGATTTCTCGACGATAATCGCTGATCGCAGGAAAAGCCAGCTGAATTTTTTGGGGAGCGATTCGAGATCGTAAGAGCACATAAAAAAGAAAAAAGGCCAACCCGGCAATTATAAAGTAGCGACTGCCTACTCGCTCGAGCACTTGCAGATATCGTTCGAGCCATTGATTCATAGCTGCAAAACTATAGCAATTTAATCATCGATCCGGTTGTCTTTGCCGTCAATGAACAAAGCGCCGATCACAAAACAAACAGCGGCTACGGCCATAGGGTACCAAAGTCCTTCGAGATAAGGTTTATCATAAGGAAGTGGAAGGCCGGTCTGTGCCGCTAGTTCATTGGCCTGCGCAGCCCGGCTGGTCAAATACGTAGCGACCAGCGGAAGCATGCCCCCAAAAATACCATTGCCGACATGGTAAGGCAGCGACATAGAGGTGTAGCGAATCCTGGTAGGAAATAGCTCGACCAAGAAAGCCGCGATGGGACCATATACCATGGTGACCAGCACCACTTGAATAAAAACCAATCCCACCAGTTGCCAAAATCCGTTCGTAGAAAGTAAAATAGTTTGAACGGTTCCCTTTACTGCTACCAAGGTGTGTTCCCCCGAGGTCCCTACCTCGTACATGACTGTATATAGGGGTCGATATAAAATGACGGCCAGTAACATCCCCGATAGCATGATCCATTTTCTACCGACTCTATCGGAGAGCCATCCAAAGAATATAAAAAAGGGCGTTCCTGCTAACAGGGCCCACATAATAAGCTGACTTGCCTGCGCTAATTCCACCTGCAAGGTGTTTTGAATAAAACTTAGCGCATAGAATTGTCCGGTATACCATACCACCCCCTGCCCCATGGTGGCGCCGAATAACGCGAGTAGAACGAATTTTAGATTGAGTCGTTTGCCAAAACTTTCACGAAGCGGATTGGCAGAGAGTTGCCCCGACTCCTTGAGGCGCGCAAATAAAGGAGACTCCTGCATGCGCAGTCGTATGATAATGGAAACGCCCACCATTACGATAGAGATCCAAAAAGGAATGCGCCAACCCCATTCGGTAAAATCATCGGCCGACATCGACTGCTTTACCGTAATGATAACGCCCAATGAAAGAAATAATCCAACGGTAGCGGTAGTTTGTATCCACGAAGTCCAAAAGCCACGCGCATTCGGCGGAGCATGCTCTGCCACATAGGTAGCGGCTCCGCCATACTCTCCTCCTAAGGCAAGGCCTTGCAATAAACGTAATAGTAATACAAGAACAGGTGCCCAATATCCAATAGTCTCATAGCCCGGCACACACCCGATGGCAAAGGTGGAGAGCCCCATCAGCACCAATGTCAGTAAAAAAGTAAACTTGCGCCCGGCCAAATCACCCAATCTTCCAAAGACGATCGCTCCAAAGGGACGCACTACAAAGCCGGCACCAAAGGTGGCCAATGTTGAAAGCAAGGCCACCGTAGAATCTCCCTGCGGGAAAAACTTGGTGGCGATCACTACAGCTAAACTTCCAAAGATGTAGAAGTCGTACCACTCAATAAGTGTACCTACAGAAGAGGCCGCAATAATGCCGACCAGTCCTTTAGCCGAAGATGTGCCATTCATGCAACTATATTACAACTAAAATCCCTTTTTATCAGACCTTTCGGGATTCGTTGTCTTTGGCGCTTCCGGCATTTGAATGGCCAGCATACGCCCTTTTGATTTCTGTAAAATAGAAGCGGCCTTTTTTACATCCGCTACAGAAAACGCATTGTAATACTTTTCGGCATTGACCACGTACTCCGCAGATCGTTCTCCCAGATGAATATCTTGAAGGGCCCCTAGCCAGAATTCATTTTTCTTGATGTCTTCGCGGTGTTTTTCGATCCATGCTTTCTTGACCTTAAAGATGTAACTGGTATCAACCCCATTGGTGGCAAGTGATTGTAGCTGCGCATTAAAAGTGCTGACCAACGTATCTACTTTGGCGGGTCCGCACGGAAGCTGCAATACAAATTGATAACTCCCCACCGGAAGTTTGGTCACATCGATATTGGTACCGCCCCCATAGATCCCTTGTATCTTCTCTCTCATTTCTTCGATAATGGTAATGTTCATCACCTCGCTAAGCCCGGCCAGTTGCAATGCCGTAGCCTCCGAATAAGGGACCTCACCATGATAGATGCCCAAGATCAAACTCTTGTCGTCTTTGCCTTTTTTATAGCGAAAGTTATTGACACCACTAAAGGGTCGAATCTTATTGTCAGTAAACGATGCTTTACCAGTGGCAGGTAGACCAGCTACATATGTTTCGAGCAATGCCATCATTTCTTTTTCGTCGAAGCTTCCTACGATCACCATATGCAAGCCGGCAACGTTACCTAACCGTTCGCGGTAGATGGCCAGTGACCGATCGAGATCGATCTTATCAAAGTTCTCTGCCTTTGGAACAGCAGTAGGAGCAAGCGGATTGTTCTCGTATAAAACTTTATAAAGGGTGTCGATAAAAGCGATCTGTGGGTTGGCGCTCAGCATGGCCACCTGTGCTTTGTTGCGTGTAATCACCGAGCGGTAGAGCGCACTGTCTTTGCGAGGCTCCAGTACGGCCAGATGCAATAATTGAAACAGGGTTTCGAGATCTTTTTTGCTGCTGTTCCCGGAAAAGCCAGATGTATACTGCGCAATAGAGGGATTCAGACTCACCGATTTTCCGGCCATGGCTTTACGCATATCGGTAGGGCTAAATTCACCGTAACCCATCGCACCCACCATCATGGCCGCGTTCTCGGCGCTGAACTTATCTTTTAACTCGTAATTACTAAGGCCGCCATAGCGCGTAGCCGAAAGTAAGATCTGGTCGTTTTTAAAATCAGTAGACTTAAGCGTAACCGTAACCCCGTTCGATAACACCAGTTCGGTGGTGCCCAGTGTAGGATTCTTTTTACTGCTCACTACCTTACCGGAGCGAGGCGCCCCCCGAAGCAAACTAGAAGCTATCGCCTTTTCTTCGTAAGGCGTAATGCTGACATCGGTGGCGCGAGAAGTGCTGACCATCGACAATAGAGCAGACTCCGTAGGAAGTAATTGTTTATCTTCTTTTTCAGGACCAGTAACATAAGAGAACAAATGCTGGTTATTGCGATAGAGATCGGTAAGTGCATTGACCTCGGCAAGTTTTATACCTGGCAACATCGACTTTACATACGCGAAGTCGGTGTCGATGCCTGGAACCGCCTCTTGATCGGTAAAATGACGAATGTACTCATCGGCGTAGTTGGCCGATTCGGTCTTATCGCGGTTATTCCAAAGTCGCTCGTAATTGGACAGTATATTTTTCTTGGCGCGCTCCAGCTCTGCTTCTGTAAAACCAAATCGTTTTACACGCTCGATCTCTAGTAGCGAAGCATTGATTCCCTTACTGACATCTTGCGTACCGGTAGCGCCATTTATGCTAAACGACTCATGAAATTTCGCATAGCTATTAAAGCCGGCTCCCGCAAACACAAATGGCGGATCGGCTTTTTGAGTCAATTCTCTAAACCGATTATTGAGAATAGAAACATAGATATTTCTAATCAGATCGCTTCTGTATTCGACCACCGTACGGCTGGGCGAAATGGAGCGGGCCGGAAAATTGATACTAAACTCATAGCCGGTAGCCTCTTTGTCTGTTACCACCATGGCCTTGCTAGTCGCATAAGGAGGTACGGCCGCATAGCTTCGCTCGCGAACTGTTGCAGGCATGGCAAGTCCGTTAAAATGTTTGTTGATATAGCGAAGTGCTTCTTCTTTAGAGATATCGCCCACCACAACGACTGCCATTAGATCGGGTCTGTACCAGTCTTTATAAAACCGACGAATGGCATCGGTAGGGAAATGCTGAATAATGCTATCGACCCCTATAGGCAATCGAGTAGCGTATTTAGATCCTTTAAATAATTCGGGATATACTTTTTTGAACATCCGCTCGTCACCGCTTTTTCCTAATCGGCTTTCTTCTAAAATAATGGCGCGTTCACTGTTGATATCCTCATCGAGATAAGTAACCTGGTGGGCCCAATCTTCTAAGATCTGAAATCCTTTTTCGAGATTACCGGGTTGATCGGAAGGAATAGGAAGTATATAGACCGTTTCATCAAAACTGGTGTAAGCGTTCAGGTCATTACCGAATTCAACGCCGATATTTTGTAAATACGAAACAATGTCGTTCTTCTTAAAATTGCGCGTGCCATTAAAGGCCATGTGCTCAGCCATATGCGCCAACCCTTGTTGGTCGTCATCTTCCATAATGGAGCCCACTTTTACGACCAGTCTCAACTCGACCTTCTTTTCGGGTTTTTTATTCTCGCGTATAAAATAAGTAAGTCCATTGCTTAGCTTACCCTTGATCACGTTGGCGTCAAAAGGAAGCAGTGTAGCAGGGTCGGGTTGGGCCATCAAACGAAGCGCGAAGAGCAGGCCGATCAGCAACAGGGATTGTTTTTTCATAAAAAGTAGTGGGTTGGGGCTCTTAAAGCAGGTAAAGGTATCCAGGAAATCAGAGAGTCTTTTGGGGGTTTTTCGGCTGCACGAGGGGTAGTTTCGGGAGGGGTGTTTTGTGTCAAAAAAAGGTAAAATCGAGGTATAATAAGTAAAAATATCTGTAATACTTTGATTTAAAACATTTTGCAAAAACTATTCTCACTCATTTCCCCTAAGCGAACATGCAGCAATTTTTCGACCAAATTTCTCTTTAGTTGTTAATAATTGCTGAATTTTGCAAGGCTGTAGTTCGTCAAGGTTGATGGCCTACACATATAACAAAACTAGCTCTGCTTTAATTAGTTCGTTTTCAATAATTAGTGTTTTAATAAATTTTAAATTTTAATCAGCATGAGAAAACTGTTGCAACTCCTGATGTGCGTTTCCATCAGTGCTTCACAGATTTTCGCGCAAGGGAAAGTCGTGAAAGGAAAGGTAACTGACGAAAAAGATGGGTCTCCTCTAACAGGAGTTTCCGTTGTCGTAAAAGGTACCAATTTTGGTACTACTACCGATAAGGATGGTGCGTTTAGTTTAACATTACCTACTGGCGCCAAGACATTGGTACTATCTTCTGTTAATTTTACTTCTCAGGAAGTCTCCATTGGTAACCAATCAATTTTTTCTATCACCCTTGTTTCCGAAGAGAAGACCATCTCTGAAGTAGTGGTGATAGGATACGGTACGCAACGCAAAAAAGACCTGACAGGATCAGTTGCACAGGTAAAAGCAGCAGATTTACAAAACCGCCCAATTCAAGGACCAGACCAAGCGTTGAGAGGGCAAGTGGCCGGTGTCTCTGTAACCCAAAGCTCAGGAACTCCAGGCGCAAGTCTTAATGTAAACATTCGTGGAACCGGATCGATCAATGCCAGTTCACAGCCTCTTTACGTAGTAGATGGCATACCTCTTAACATTGGTAGCTATTCCCAAATTGGAGTAGGGGGCCAAACCCTCAATTCTTTAGCCGATATTAACCCCAACGAGGTTGAATCGTACGAGGTTTTAAAAGATGCCGCAGCCGTTGCAATCTACGGAAGCCGTGCCGCCAATGGTGTTGTGCTCATTACAACCAAAAGAGGAGCTAATAAAAAGACAAAAGTAAGCGTCAATACCTTTTATGGAATATCAGATGCTTATAACAATATCCCCGTTGCAACCGGCCCCCAATATGTAGAACTGCTACAAGAGGGAGTTAGGGAAAGATTAGGCCCTACTGCCCTTCCCTCAAACCCATCGTTACGATTAGTGGGCCTTGACAACGCCCCAAGCACTTATCCTACCACAAATTGGCAAGATCTGATCTTCCGTCAGGCTTCAATAAAAAGTATAGATATCAACGCGCAAGGTGGAAACGATAAAACTCGATTCTTTATTTCCGGAGGCACATTCGATCAGAATGGTATTGTAATCAACTCTAACTTTAAGCGCTATAATTTTCGAATCAACCTGGATAATACCATTACCGATAAACTAAAATTGTCTGGCGGTATAGCCCTTAGCCGTTCAGAAAGCAATCGTCTTCGTAATGATAATAATATCTACGGAGTTGTTAGTACCTCTATCTTGTTAGGATCACACATTCCCGCCTACAACACTAATGGAACATACGGGAGAGACCCCAATGCCTCTATCGAAAATCCCCTTGCCAATGCATATGAGGTAACAAATGCTGTGCGCAACAATCGTATTTTGGCTAACATCGGTATCGATTACCAACTCTTTAAAGACCTAAACTTTCGTTCACAATTCAGTGTTGATTACCTGAATTTTAGAGAGCAGTACTATATCCCCAGTACACACGTGCAGGGTGCAGGTGTACGTGGTGATGGAACTGAGGGATATACGCAAGATCTCAACTGGATCTATGAGAATATCTTGACTTATAAGAAAAGTGTGGGCCAGCACGACATTGCCTTTACGGGTGTGGCTTCTTACCAAGAATCTGACTATGAATCCATCCTCGGGCAAGCCCAAAACTTTCCTGGAAACCAGATAAGAAGAATTTCAGCTGGTTCGGTACGTGTACAGGCAAGCTCCTCCGGATCTTCTTGGGGATTAACCGGATATATTGGTCGTATTAACTATGCCTATAAAGGTCGCTATTTGTTTAGTGCAAGTTTGCGCCGTGATGGTTCTTCTCGTTTTGGAGCTAACCGTCGCTGGGGAACATTCCCCTCTATTTCAGGGGCCTGGAGATTAAAAGAAGAAAGTTTCCTCTCTAATGTTAAGTTCTTGAGTGACCTAAAGATTCGTGCCAGCTATGGTAAGGCAGGTAATGCAAATATTGCAGACTTTGCCTCACTCCCCTTGGTAGGTGTCGGCGCCAACTACATTCAAGGCGCTGGTCTTGCTCCCTCACAATTAGGTAATCCTAATCTCGGCTGGGAAGAAGCAGAACAAACTGACATTGCCTTAGAATTTCAGTTGTTCAAGAAAATCAACGTTACCGCAGAGTACTACGTTAAGAATACTAACAACTTATTACTCGCTAAACCTCTTGTAGGGGCCTCCGGCTTTACCTCTGTAACGGAGAATATAGGACAACTACAAAATAAAGGGGTCGAGCTATCTATCAATGGCGATGTGGTTCGCACCAAAGAATTTTCATGGAACACTAATTTCAATATCACCTTCCCCGATAACAAAGTGATTACACTGTTTAATGGGGTACCCTTTGCCTCCGGCTTTGCCAGCTGGGTAGAACAAGGCCAAGATTTAGGTTCTTTTCGCGGATTTGTTGTAAAAGGAATTTTTCAGACGGCAGCTCAAATTGCGGCGGCCCCTACTCACTCAGCCGCTACGCGCCCCGGCGATATTGAGTTTGCTGACCTAAACAAGGATGGCCGTATTACCACCGATGACCAGCAAATTATTGGTAGCGCAGTACCTGATTGGTTTGGTGGACTCACCAATAATTTCTCGTACAAAAATTTCTCATTGAACGTATTTGTACAATTTGTTCAAGGGAACGAAGTATACAATAACACGCGTTCTTTTGCAGAAGGAATGAATGGCGTGTTTGGACAAGCAGCTAGTACAATGAATCGCTGGACTCCTGCAAAACCCAGCACCACAATGCCACGTGCCGTTTATGGTGACCCTAGTAATAATCGCCGTGTATCTACTCGCTGGGTAGAGGATGGTTCTTTTGTTCGACTCAAGAATATCGTGCTGTCTTACCAGGTTGGAAAATCTAAATTCTTTGTCCAGGCAGAAAATCTCAAAACATGGACAAAATACCAAGGCTTTGACCCCGAAGTAAGCACATTCAGTATTACTAATACTGCGCCAGGAACTGACTTTTTAACTTTTCCCCAAGCTAGAACCTTCAGCTTTGGCGTAAACATTACCCTTTAAACGTAAAAATCATCAAGTATGAATAAGTTAAAATTTTTACTGCTTGCTGTCGGCATGGTTTCAATA
>Ga0194116_10002172_pt1 | contig 26026 bp, 13 predicted proteins | sample TA2MahsurfametaG_4_FD_148617 | JGI IMG/M metagenome (GOLD analysis project Ga0194116, IMG submission 148617) | Freshwater microbial communities from Lake Tanganyika, Tanzania - TA2015008 Mahale S9 surface | ecosystem: Environmental > Aquatic > Freshwater > Lake | place: Tanzania: Lake...
CAATCCCCAATTAGACTATTTTAAAAGATAAAAGATTATTAAAATTTTTTTATTATTAGAATTAATTGTTTCTTTTATAATAATTTCAATTAAAATTTTTAATAAATAAAAAAACTAAGAAAAAAGAATGGAAAAATTCATTTCCCTTGCAATTTCCCTAATCTTGGTAACCTGGTATTACATAAATTCATTAAAGTTAAACTTTCTTTTTAAAAACACACAAAATTGGAAATACTCAATTTTATCAATTTTCGTATTTACATACATATTTTTCAGTGTACTTTTCCTCTTTATTGATTCTATGACTATTTCACCAGATAAAGAATTATTAAAATTCAAAGAAGATTTTTGTTTAAATTTTCTTTTAATTTTTGAGATCTTTATAATGATCCTTGCCCCTTTAGCCTATATAATTCTCTATGAAACTTCTTCCAATGAAAATGATAATAAAAATACAATAGACAGTAATAATCAAAATAATAATTCAATTTATAATTTAAATGTAGCAATTGATGATTATAATTTTATTAAAAATAATAATTATTCAGAATGTCAGCAATTTGATAAAGTTATCTTAGAAAAAGGTCCAGAAAAAAATTCTCAAAAATTTTATCTTTTAATTTTTGCTTACTGCTGTTATATGATACTGTTAATTTCTTTAAATGTAATTTTTTTAAAGATAAAATTTGAGGATTTCTTCAATAATAAAATGGATAAGATAAATAAATATTTCGTTTATGATCAAACTAATTCTGATAAAGAATATGAAATTTACGGAACTAAAGTTCCTCATGGGTTGTCAAAATATGCATATATTAAAAATGATTATCAAAAAATAATATATTTTAATTTTGGCTTATTAATGATGTTAGGAAAATTTCTAGGATTTACTTACATGCCTTACGGAATGTCATTGTTAGTACATGATATGATATTTCAAAAAGATGAAAAATTTACTAACAAAAGATCCAATAATGAAGAATTAAATAATTTGCAAATTAAGGATAATATTGAAAGAATAATTTTATATAAAGAAATATGTGATAATAACTCAATGAAAATGGCACTCAATCCAATAGATAAAAAAGCAAATAGCAATAACTCTGATTTTGTCAAAAATAATAGCAATGGAAAAAATATTGACATTAATCAACAAAATGAATATGATAAATTAATTCCAGTAGTAAATGAGAATTCCTATAAAGATGAAGACTTAGCAAAACACAAGAAATACATGATGAAATTTTTAAGCAATACAAATTTAAAAAATTATAAAGAAGAAAATTCAAATGAATTTGAAGAAAGTAAAGAAAAAGATAATTCAAATGAAAAAAAAATAGTAATTAAAACTTTAAAAAGTTATTCTGACGAAAAATCAAATAAATCAAATTTTTACACAAATAGCAATAGCAATAAGACAAATAATAGTTCATTATTTGAAGATTCTAAAGATTCCGCTTCTATAGATAGATCCGACAATTTTGAAGAGGATGATTCTTTAATATTAAAAGATGTGAAGAAAAAAGAAATACACAAAATCAAAAACAACTTCAAAACAAAATCAACTGAAAGTGGAGGATTAATTAGCTGCGAAGCAAAATCGAAAAATTCTTCTTTAGAGATGAATAATGGGAACATTTGTGAAAACCAGAATACGATATCTTATGGAAAATCGAATTCTAATATTGATTATGAGAAAAATCTAAAAAATGATTATAAAAATTTAATTCGAAATATCCAAACACAAGAAACTATTATGGAGATTAATAATGAAAATCAAAATAAAAAATTAACTTTGGAAAATAAAATATCTGATTTGGTAGTAAAGGAAAGGAAATTTTCTAATGAAAGAAAGAAATCTGGAAATCAGATACTAACACTCAAAAAGTCAAAAGATGTTTTAGTGAATTTCGAGACTTTAACTGAAAATTCAAACCAAAGATTTTACACTTATAAAAACTATTTAAAGGTATTCTTATACACATTGCTAATTATCATTTGTATTATTACCATTTATTTAATAATTTATTCTAAAATCATTATTCTGTATTCAAAAATAGTTTATAATATATGTGGGTCAGAGTGTGGATTTTTATCATATAGATTCGGTGAAAAATTTACATTTGATTATATTAGCTATTATTTAATAAATTTTTCAAAAAACAAATACTTGAAATTCGATTTTTTCTTTTTCGCTTCCATACTGATATTTAGAATGCTAACTGTAAGTAAGGCTATTTCTGTTAAAGGTGTTGCATTTCTTTGGAATATATTTTACACTCCTAATCATACCTTGAAAAATTATCAAGTATTTGTTCTATTTTCTGTGATTATCTACACTGCTATGGTTTTGCTTTATGATTTTACATATTTATTTCCTGATTATTTAAGATTTAATGGATTAAAAAATTTTTGTGATTATACTACGATAGATAAAGATTATTGCGGTGTCTCTTTCTTCGGACTTTTGTTCCTTAAAATTTCAATGAATTTTCAGGTTTTTATGTACTTTGATATTCTTGCTTCTGGAATTTTCATTTCCAATGGAATAATTTGGGTATTTAGATTAATTGTTAAACCATTAGCTTATTCTATGTTTATTAAATTAACTGAACGACACTCTGGAAAACAGGAAAGAATTGAAAAAGATCTAGTTATTTAATTTTAAAAAAATTTAACACAATTAATTTAAAAAATTCAAATAATTATCCATTAATTTTTTTTTAATTTAATAACGATTAATTTAGAATAATTTTAAACAATAATCATAGATAATTGAGATTTTTAAATTAATTTTATAATTGGATAAAGCTTCGAGAATCGATAGATAAGCTTTTAATTCTGTTTAAAGAATAAAAAATTCTTAGATTATATAACTAAATCCTAATTTTTTCCATATCTGGTTTTTAATTATTTTTCAATAAAAGAAATTTAATTTTTTTAACCTATAACTTCTTTGAGTTATATAATTTACTTTAAATGATATTTTTAAAAAATAAATCAAAAGAAATAAAGAAACATTTCTTTTAATATTTTTTATTTCCAATTTTTTTATATTAAATAATAATTTTTTTTAACAAATCTACCTTCTAATTAATGAATAAAATAATTTCAAAGATTCAACCTTTTAATTGATTATTCACCTAATAATTTAGATATATTGCTTTTCAAATTCTTTAATTAATTTTGCTCTTTTTTCTTCATCTCCAATAAAATTTCCTATATCATTAATTATTGGTTCTGAAATTAATTTAGCTAGTCTATCACCTTCATTTTCATCTTGAACATTTACTTTTTCATAGAAGCCTTCCGTTTCCATTGAAATTCTTTTGAAGAAATTTTCTGCATCATTCCTAAAATCTATTTTTTTTTCCTTATTTTCAACATAAAAACCATAAATAGGGATTTTTTTCTCTTTAATTTTTGATAATTCCTCTTCAATATCAATAACATCTTTAAATTCAGTACTATTCCAATAATCCAAAGGTTTCATATTGTTTTCAGTATATGTATCATTATTATGATTTCTTTTTAGAAAAGTAGTTTTGCGAGTGTTACTAGCTGAATCACTAAACAAAATTATATTAGTTAATTTCTTTTTTTCTTTTGCAGCATCATTAAGACATAATTCAATCGCTTCTTTTTCCCATCCTCCAAAGCATTCTGCTTTTGTTAAGAAATTAACTAGATTATCAGGTTTCATTTCCCATCCACTACGAACAAGGATATTCTCTTTACTTACATCATAATTTCTGAAGAGTACTATTTCTATGCTAAAAGAATTTTCCTCAATTTCACTTTTTTTCAAAATATCATTTAATTTGATAAAGATTTGATTAATTACATATCTTAATTTATCTATCAAAACATCCATTGAAGATGTAGCATCTAAATAAATTTTAGTTCTTGCAATATATTTAGAGAATTGAACACCTCTATTAATTTTTAATATTTGTTTCTTAATTTCATCAATTTTATTATTTTTTATATATCCAATTAATTTTGTAAATTCAGTGTGAATTTTTTTAACTTGCTCGATTATAGCTTGATTATTGTTAAAAATTATTTCATTGTGATCATCTCTGCTTTTCATTACATAATCATATTTACACATTTGTTGGTCCAGAATTTCTTTCGTAATTTCAAATTTGTTTTTTAATTCCTCATATTTTATTATTAAGCTATAAGAACCAGTATTTCCTTGCCTAGCTGTTCTACCCATTATTTGAATTTGTTCAGCCATATCATCTGAGAGGAATGTTTGTATAATATGTAATCCTCCCTCTGAATTCAATAATTTGTCTCTAATTATAAAATCATATCCTCTTCCGAATGATGCTGTTGCGATAGTAATAATATTTTTTCGACATGCAGCTTTTATTGCATCTTGAACTTCTTTATCATTTAGTTCTTCGGTTATTATATTAAAATCTGATTTTAAACATTTATTTAACGATAAAAATTTTTTTATGCATTCCACATCTTTAAAAAAGATTAAAATTGCTCTTTGAGGATTTCCAGAACTTTGTCCAATTAAGCCTTTTTTAATTTCTTCCTTTATTCTATAATAATATTGTATATTTCCATTTACATCACCAATTCCATTATAATTTTCATTTACATTTTCATTAACATTGTTGATTTTCATTATAGTTAAATCTTCTTTTGAATCTTTGATATTTGCTACTGTATTTGATTCTTCAATTTTACCTTCTTCTTTGAGATTAGCTATTGTATTTGATTCTTCAATTACATCTTCTCCTTTGAGATTTGCAACTCTACTTGATTCTTCAATTTTCATTTTCCCTTCTTCTTTGATATTTTCTACTGTATTTGATTCTTCAATTTTACCTTCTTCGTTTGATTTTTTAATAAATACATTTAAAGAAGCTAAATCTTTGGGTTCATGTATATTGTCATATTTATTATTCAAATCATTTTCAATGAAAAAATTACATTGTTTGTTGAATTGTAAGTTATTTCTACCAAACACTGAAGGCAAAATTGTATATCTTTTAATATCATATTCATTTGAAACCATTTTTTTCTGACCAACTCCTAATATTTCTACAGTACCACTGACTCCAAAAATATAATCAAACATTTTTGGAATTTCAGAAAAAGAAAAATCACAACATTTTATGGTGATACCAATATTTTCCTCTAAAGATTCCCTTGTTATTTTACCATTTTCGAACTCTTTAAAATAAGCAAAAACGGTTTTATATCCATATCTTATATTATAGACTACCTGATCATTATCTTTGTAACCTATTTTATTATTGATTGCAAAATACTGATGAGATTCAAAATTATATAAATCCAATAAAATATCTTTTAAACTTTCATCCAATAATTTATCCCAATCATTAAACATTTCTTTACAATTCTTATATTCTGTTGATTCTTTAATTACAGGGATTATTTCATCTGAATCTATTGATCTTTTACTCCAAATAAATTCGAATAATTCAGTGATAATTTTGTGTTTATGAATTAAACTTGAAGAATACATTTTTCCATGAAATTCTTTAGAGAAGAAAATATCCACTTCATCAAATAATAAAATTTGAAATCTTTTGCAAGATTTCACCTGAGCAAGAGAATTTTCATTTGTTTTGAATATTAATTCACTCAAATATTTTTTTATATTAACATTTCTATTTAATATTTTTTCCAAGACACTAATAAAATTACCATAATGAATAAAATTCGAGACTCCAAAGAAATTAAATAATTCTTCAAATGAATCATAATCTCTCTTACTCAGATTAAAACTATAACAAGCAACACTAACTTCATATCCTAATAGAGCAAATATTATTGATGATAAGCCCAAAATTATGCTTTTCCCTTCTCCTGTTCCAACTTGGACCATATTGTTTTTTAATTTATCACTTTTTTTTGTATCAAAGCAGAAGATTTCAAATATTGCAATAATTTGTGCTGGATGAGGTATTAATAAGTTTTTATCTTCAAATTTTGTATCATCAATATTGTAATAATTTTTGGATCCATTTATAGTAAAAATCGCACTTACATGAGCCAGGATAACGGGTAGATTAGTATAAATATTGTGTTTAATTATTTTATCCTCCATAATTTCATCAAATTGATCTGCAATTAAAATTTTCAATTGATTTTTTATATTTATCATTCCTTGTTCGCTATTTCTGAGATGCGTTTCAATCAATCGCTTAAACTCTTCAAAATATTCATTGTATTTTTCTTTTAAAAAATCTTTTATTTTCTTGTTGTACTCATTTATAAATTCGTTGTTTTCATTTATAGATTTAATATTCAAATTTTCTAAAACATAATCAATATCAAATTTTTCAGTTAGAGATTTATAAAGTGAATTTCTAAAACCATCAAAAATATTATATATTCTTGTAATTTCATATCCATATTCTTCATCATCTTGAAGTAATTGCCCTAATCTATTAAAAATTTCTCCAGGTTGTTCTTTTGTTTTTAATGTATCAATATAATCAGTAAGAATTGATTCAATCTCTTTTTCAAAAAATTTTAAAAATGATTTTAATTTCTGTAATTTTATCATATTTTTACTAATTTTCGGAAGATTAAATTCTCCTTGCAACGTTAAGTCTCTTTCAGTTTTAAGATTATTGATTAAATTTGATATGAAAATATTTAAATAATCGTTTATATCTTCTTTATAATGAGGAAAAGAGGCTGATAAGTAACTGAGAACTTCGACCAACAAATTAATTTCATAAAGTTTTTCTTCCTTTAAATTTTCGATGGATAATAAACAGATATTGGAAATTGTATTTTTAATATCTTCAACTTTTTTTATTAAAAATGAATTCAATTTATCATATTCTGTTTCATCGTTGGTGAATTTAGAGAAATAGAAAAAATATGTATTTATCTTTTGGTTTATTGTTCTAAAAAATACTTCATGGCTTTTTTTATCTTGTTGTTTCATTTTTTCTTGTATTAAATTTAAATTTAAATAAATATCATTTAGATAATTTTTAATGTAATTGTTTTCAATTTCAGTTTTTCTATCTTCGGGAGTTTTATATGATTCCAAATATTTAATAAAATCTTTGTGATTTCGCATTAAAATTTTTTTAATTTCATCATTAAATATGAATGTAATTTGGGTATAGATTTCTTTGAATTTTAAGTAAAATTTGTATAAAATCTTTGAAGATATAATTTCTTCCCTTAATTTTTCTTGATAAATTTCATCAATTTTAATAAGAAATTTCTTAATTACTTTAAGACAATTTTGAATTTGAATTTGCAAATCTGGTATGAATTTTTCGACAATATCGACTGGCTTTTCATTTAACAAAATTATCAATTCTTTAAATAAATATTGAAAGTTTTTGGAGTTTGAATCTGAATTGATTTGAGAATAAAAAGAAGAATCAAGATCAATAAAATATTCATCTGACTTTTTGCTAAAATTTGACTTAAATTCTTCTAAATTAAAATATTTTATTTCATCATTGCATATAACTTTTATTATTTGATTGAATTTATTTTTGTAATCAACTTCAGAATTATGAAGACAATTTTTAAATTTATGAGTATTAATATAAAAATCATATGTTCTTGAAATATTATGCCTTAATTTTTCATGATCGAAATCTTCAAATATTTTTCCAAGCTCTTTTCGGAGAATATCTGCTTTATCATACATATATTTATTAACTTGATTCTTTATATCTTGAGGCCAATTGTCTTTAAATTTATTATTAATTTCCTGATAATTGTTTGCCAAAATCAACTCATCAATTAAATTTTTTAAGGAAGATTTTTGTTTAGATAAATTATTTTTATCTTTTACAATTTGATGGACTAGATGGGATTTTATTTCATCTGGTAAATAATCTGTAGATTTATCTAAGTCCAATAATAATTCATCTTTATCATTTATTGAAATATCTTGAGATATTATATTTAATGTTTCTTGTCCGTATTTTTTATTAATAATATCGATTAAATCAGTATAAAGTCCATTATATTGGCTCGAAATTTCAACATTTTCTGTTATTTCTTTTTTATTTAATTGTTCAAATAACTTTTTCGGTTGAATGATTCTAAAGTTTTTGATTTCATATTTTGTTTTATAAAGAAATTGTATATTTTCTATAACTTTTTCTTTAGCATTAGTTATTTCATTGAAATTTATGTTATCGTTTTGGACACTGACCAAAATATTTGAATAAAGAGCAAGTTTATTTAAAATATTTTCAGCATTCGCAAACTGATAACTGTTGAAATAAGCGATAGATTGTTTCTTCATCCTATCAAACAATATTTTTATTTTTTCGGATGTGTAATCCCTGACGATTTTTATTTCTTCAAACTCAATAAACTTTTCTATATTAAATTTAATTTCATTTAATTTTTTCAATTTATCTTCAATTTCCCTTATATGATTTTCTTTAATATAATCTGTATGAACTAATTTTAAATTGTTATAAATATAATCTTTCGCTTCTCTGATAATATAATTTAGTTGATTTTTAATTTCTGCTTTTCTCCTTTGATTTATAGGATTATTAGAATCTCTATCTATTTCTAAACAACTTTCTCCTAATCCAATAAAGTCATTATTTTTTATTTTTTCTTTATCTCTACTTTCTACAGTTGGAAAAGACCGGTTAATCATTTCAAAACAATCATTATATAATTTGGAAAATGTATTTAAATTAACATTATTATTAATTTTAAACTGATCAAAAGGAACTAATTTTTCTAAGAGAACTTCTATAACGTTTCTCAATAAGTTTAAATCTATATTTATATTATTATTTTGTACAGTTCTAAAAAGATATTGCTTTAGTTCATTAATTTTATCTAAATAATTTTCTAAGTTATAATTTTCATTTTCATTTAAAATTGAAAATAAATGATCATATTCAGGCTTAATTTTTATTTCTTCAATTTCTTTTAGGCATTCATATCCTATGCTTATAATATTACAATCATTTTCAATTGATTCTTTGGTGAATTTTTTATTTGTAAATATATCCATCATTTCTTTAATCGAATTGAAGATAATTTTTTTAAATTTCAAGGTAGATTTATTTAGAGAAGACTCATATTCATTTATCAGCCAGATTAATTTTTCATTTGAAAATTTTTTAAAAGTTTCTAAATAAAATAGTCTTTTCTTATAGTTGATTTTAAATAATCTGAGATTTGATAAAATATCCTCTTCATTAAAGGTTTTTATTTGATCATCTAGAAAACTCTTAATCTTTTCTTCAAAATTTATTATTTCTTTATCATAATTATTTTCTTTCAAAACAATAGTAACAATCTCAGATAAATTAATTAATGAAAGTTTGAAAAAGCCTTTTACTGTATTTACAAAGTAATTTTCATTAAAAGAAATACTATTACCACAATTTGACTTATTCATTACTTCATTTCTTAAATATTCAAAATCGTCTTTTATATTTGAATAGAATTTATCTTTAAATATTGGATCTAACAAATGGAGTAATTCTGATTTTTCAACAATTTTTATTTTACTGCAAATGGTTTGTATATTTTTTTTAAATGAAAAAATATTATCTTCATCATTTAAATTTATTAAGCCATCAAATGAAGAAATATATAAGTTTTGAATTTTTGTTAAAATTGTTTCCAAAATCTCACAAGTCTTTCGATAAGTTTCTGCAACATAAAATGAAATTTTATCAATTTCAGAAATCGATTTAAGAGATTGATAATCATTAATTAAATCATCTATAATTAATTTATCGTCTGATAATATCATTGAGTTTATAATTTCATTTCTCTTTTGAATATAAACTTTTGCTGAATTTCCTATTTTTTCAGTTGCTTCTCTTATTTGATTTCTATCAAATAAATAAGAAATCCGGCTCTCATTCAATTCATTAATAACATTTATCAAGTCTTTTAATTCAATAATTTTTTCTTTGGTAAGAATTTTAGTTTCTTTTAAAAAGATCTCGCATATATTTTCAATATTGCTCTCTAAAATTGATTTTATATCTAAAATAAGCTTCTCTGATAATTCTGTTTCATTTTTGTTGTTGATATTTAATTCCAAGTTGAAATTTATGAATTTCATTGATTCTGAAAATTCTTGAGGAAAATGAGATATAATTTTATCTAAGTTCTTGACTAAATGAAAATAACGATAACTCTCTTCATATTTAAAGGAAGAAAATGATTTTTTGTATTCATCAAGATAATTTTTCAATATTTCTCCTTTTAAAAATTTGTGAAAATTATGATAACTTTCCTGATATTCAACTATTTCATTAGTTAATAAAAACATATTAGTCAATTTTTTATTTATTTCTGAAAGGAATTGATAGTCAAATTCCTCTTCTTTCGGTAAGTCCAATTTAGAAATATCTTTAATGAAATCTTCTATTAATTTCTGAGCATATGTAAATTTGAATATACCCTCAATTTCTTTCAATGAATTTGTTACATCATCTAAATTTTGAATATTTTTATAATTTAATCCAAGTTCTTCCACTTGTTTTAAAGAGAATATATTATTTTGGATCTTTATATCATTAAGAATAATAGTAATATTTTCATAATTATTATTCAATTTTTTCTTAATTAATTCATTTATTTCTTTTATTCGTGATTGTATATCAGTCATTTCTTCAATCTCATTGAAGAAAGATAATTCTTTTATTTGATTTTTCAACAATGATAAGTCTGCATTCTCTAATGCATTTAATATAATTTTTTCTTTTGAATTGGTATACTCTTTTAAATCTGATTTTGCTTTTGGTGATAATGTCAAGTTAAAAACATCTTGAGGATTTTTCATTGCATTCATTTCATCGATTTTTTCGTAAATTTCATCTAAATTGCTTCTATCAAGGGGGTCAATTAAGATTCCTTCTTTAATTATAGATTTTGAAATTTTATTCAATGCTAAAATAAAATTTTGATTGTTCTTTTCTTCCTCGGTAAGATGTTCTTTCAATTTAACTATTCTCCCTTTTAACTCCTTAAATTCTTCCTTTGTCGCTTTATTTACAGCGAATAAAAACATATCAATATTCCCTTTTACTGAACTCACTAAGCTAATTATAATATTTATAAGGTCTCTCACACCTTGACAATTGTTGGCCACCATATCTTTGTAATTTAGTACATATAGAATTTTTAAAGTTTTACAAGATTTTAAGAATCTTGTTACTCCTAAATTATTTGAAATTTCAGTTTCAACATCTCTATTTTCAAATAATCCTGGCAAATCTGCAATATATATGCTACCTTTTAAGTCTTTTAATCTAATTTCTTCATAATTTACTTGAAATGCAACAACATATCTTGTTTCAGAAAGTGCTTTGTAGGATGTTTTAATATTTTCCAATTCAGGATAAATAAAACTTTCTGCATAAATATGAGGAATTTGTCCATTGATAAAAATTTTTTTCATTTCTGAACCCGCTAAATAAAAAGTCGTTGTTGATTTACCGGCATTTGAATTCCCAATTAAAGCCAAAACATCTTTTTCTTTAATTTTTTCAGCAGCTTTTATACTCATTTCATAATTTTTTTCAAGCTTTTTCATATCTATTGGAATAATCTTTTTTTGTAATTTTTTAAACAAATTAAAACTTTCACCTAAGCTGCAATTTTCTAATATCTCTTTTTTCAAGGAATTTTTCAATTTTTCAGCTCCATCAAAACATGAAATATTATTTTTAATAAAAAAATCCTCAATCTTGATCCATAAATCAGAAAACTCTATTAATTGTTCTTTTATTTTTAAATTTGCCAGATTTGGAGTTTTGATTTTTGATAATATCTTCAACATTAGGATTTCTAAAGATTTTAAATATTTGATAAAGCTTTCTGGCATTAACACTAATTCATTTTCAATGTTTTCAATATATTTATTATCTTCCTCTAATTCAGATAAATCAATTTTATCAAAAAATAAACTCTTTGAATTATTAAATTCTGATAATTTCGGTGCTTCTTCATTAAATTCTCCTAATAAATCTAATCCAATTTTATTTATTGGCTTATCTGCTGAAAAATGAGTTGGAATATAATCATCAAGGGTTTTTGTTTTTTCGGCTGTTAGGCATGTGATTTTATGGTTTAAATTATTTTGTGAAAGATTTTTTTCAAGATTTAACAATAATTCCATTTTTGATTTCTCTATCAGTATAAATATTTCATCAATAAGTTCTTTATCAGTACCATAATCATCATAAACATTATTACTTTTTATATATATGCTTAGATCAAAATTTTCTTGAAGATTTTCTGTTAAATTATTGAATTCATTATAATCGAATAGTATTGGATCATCTTCAGAAACTTTATTAATTTTTTCTTTCAAATCTTCGGGATTGTCAATACTGTTATATCTCATATAATCAATTAGTGTTTTATGGTGTATCCTTGATTTTGCTATTTTTTCTTTTATTGAATCAAGATCCATTTAAATATTTTAATTGAATTGTTTTTTTAATAATTCATAATATATTTTATTTCAATTTTTAATTTTGAGAAATTATTCAATAATATTTCTTTATTTTTATTGAAAATATTTTTTTATTAAATAAAATTTTTTGTAAATAAAACTTTAATCACTACAACGTATAATACTTTTTGAATTTATATAAATTAAGTCTCTTTATTTTCATCAAATAAACTCATCTAAGCAACATTTTCTCAGGTTTAGTTTTAATTTTTTAAAAATATTGTATGTTAATAAAATTTCTTTTTAGTAAATAAAGATAAAAAAAATATTTCATTAATCCAGAGTAGGATTTTATTAATTTATCTTTTTATCTGATAAAAAAAAACTCTTCCAAATAACAGAAATGGGATATAATAAGAATATTTTTCATTGTTTCCATATTTTATTTTAATTCAAAATATTTATTATCATTAAGGTTTCTCTATAAATTTTTCTAATCAAAAAGAAGTTCATTAATTTCTTTAAAATATTAAGCAATTGAATTCTTCTATATATACCACTTATTTTCTTATTTTCATTTAGGAATTTTAAGTCTTTATTTAAAATTATTATATATATTTATATATAAAATAATTTTATTTCAATCTTATTTTCTTCTATTTCAGGGAAAATAATCAAGCTTCTTTTACTTAATAATATTATCATTTGAGAGGTATTTTTAGAAATCGCGACTTTTTATATAAAACTTTTAAATTAATCTCAGAAATCCACTTAGAGCTCATTAGTCTCAATGTTTTCCCTCAAATCCTCCAACTCTTATTTTATTTTATCATTGAGATAATTTTTGAATAATAAATTTTATTTTTAATATAAAAAGCAAATTAAGCTTTGAATAATATAAAAATTTATTTAAAAAAAGTCAAAAAGGACATAATATACGTTTTTATTTTTTTTGCTAATATAAAAATAAAATTAAGCAGCATGTTTTTAGTGAATTATAATTGATATGAATTAATAACTTTTAAATTATATGAAGTTGATTTAAAATCATATAAAAATCTCTGGTTCAAATTTAATTTAAAGGAACTCAAATTTTAATTATTATTAAAATAAAATTTAATGATTAAATAATCTTATTGTTCAATGTACACAATAAAAGAAAATTCCTCAGTTACTAATAATGATTTTTTTAAAAACATCAATCAACAAAGTTTTGTTTTTCACAAAAAGCAAAAAAGTGATATAGACAATCCCATTAGGAATTCTTTCAACAAATTAAATAAATCAAATTCAACTAGTAATTTCCTAAAATATCAAAGCCCCAAATTAACGGGAGGAATTTTGAGAACTCAAGGTAATTAATTAATAAATTCAATAATTTTAATAAAAAAATATTAGAGAGAAATGAAAATTGGTCATACTTAGATTTAAATCAGAAAAAAGTGACAAAAGGTTTAAATATGCCTATTTTCTTTAATAAAAAAAACGAAAATTCTCAATATTGTAATACTTTTTATAATTCTATGAAAAATGATAGAAATTCAAAATATAATATACCAAATAACATTAGTGCAGAAGACATTAATTTTAATCCAAAAGAAGGTAAGAAAATAAAAGAATATTCAGAATCACAAAATAAAATTTTCTATGAAAATGAAATCTCTAAGATATTGAAAGATGATATAATTTTAAAAAATGAATCAGTTCAAAAAGAGTCTGATAATCATAAGAAAAATAATTTTAACGAAGATTTTAAAAGGGATTATAATTATGATGTAAAAAAGACCAATAAAAATCCAGATAATAATCCAATCGAAAAAAACACACATAATAACTTCAAAAAGGTTGATAATACAGGTTTAGAATATTTTAAGGTCAATTCCAAAAGCAATAATTTCCAAACATTTCTTAATAAAAGATCAAATAATCAAGATACTAAGAAACCTTTGGAATCATTAAAAAAGAATTTAGGGCCAATTTGTGAAAACGAAAGAAACGAAAGTAAAAGTTTATTTGAATCCTTAAAAGCACATGGATATGAATACAAAAATTTAATAAAAGAGGCTTTTGATCAAAGAAACAAACTTTCACAACTAGTTCCGAATTCTAATATAATTAGTAAACACATGAATAAATCTGATATATTTTTCAATAAAGATAGTAGCCATGATGAAAAAAACTTGACTCAATTATTTAATAAAAGCTCTATTTCTCCAATTAAAATAAGAAATCTGGATAAATTTCGATTTTATAATACTTCTAATATTGTAAAGATGGAAAATCATAAATATAAGGATAGTGATATTTTTCAAGTTAAAAATAATTCTATATCATTAAATAAAATTGGAGAAAAACATTTATTTAGAGAATACAAAGATTATATAAATAAGAAAAATAACATTACTTGTACTTCCAGAAGCAATTCTGAGTGGGGACCTAAAAATAATGTTATAAGTTTGATGAATCATGAATCAACGAATTATGATTTTTTCAACCCTTTAATAAAAAAGAAATTTTTTACAAAAGAAAAAGTTATCAGTTTGGCTAATGGATTTAATCCAAATAAAATTCAAAAATCAATCAGCGAAATTTCAGATTTAACAAGAGTAGCTTATCCAAATTTTAATAAAGACTTTAAAAAAGCTTTTGAAAATGACAGTACCATTTTCCGAAAAAAAATGAGTGTTTGTGATTCTTTTAATAATTTATATAAAGAATATGAAAATTTATGTAATAAGCCATTTGTAAAAAATTAGTCCAATATAAATTAATTTAATTCATATAGTGAATGATAAATAAATATAATAATTTAATCTTACAATTATTATTAAATCAAAAGCATAAAATTCTTTAATTGTTTTGAAATTCAACTAAATTTTTTTTTTAAAATTAATATTTATTCTTCAAATTTGAATTTTATTACATGTTTCTTGAGTTTTAATATTGAAAAATCAATTTGAAAAAAGCTATTTTAATTTTTTTTGAAATTTCTTTTTCCTCAAAATTTTTTAATTTTAAAAGATAAAGTAAGTTCTTTTCGAAAAAAAAGAAAAATTTTATTTTCAAATTTAATTATAAAAAAGCTTTAGGAATATCGTAAAAAATCATTTGAAAAATTGAGATTATGATAGATAAATAGTTATATTTTGTCATCACAAATAATTAACCAATCAAATCTGATTAAATTGTTTTTAAATCAATTTTATTTATTAATATGTATTTAGATAGAATTTGAATTTTATTGTTTAATAAAAAAAAAGTTTATTAATCAAATCCAAAATATGGAAGTGGAAATGAAATTAAACCAAGAAAAAGTTATAAAAGAATGTATACTGAATAACAATATTGACGACAAATTAAACGGAAAGTTTGAGGATTATTTTGATGAAAAAAATATTTTCAATTTTCCTGATTTTTTTGAATTGGATTTAGTCAATTCTTGGGATGAAAATAAAACTTCAGAAGATATTAACATAAGGCCTTTGTTGAATATTATTAAAAAAAATAAAATTTTACTGTTGCAAAATTTGGATCAGTTTTATGTTAATAGTATAGTATATTTCCACCGCGAAGTTACATACAAAGGTAAAATCAGCTTAATCGAATTTGATCAGCAAGTGATTAAAGACTGTCTTATAAAAAAATGTTCTATAAATAACATGAACGAATTAATTTTGGTTTGCAAAGAGCTAGATATATATTATTCTCTTCAATATAATTATAATGAGTTAACTCAAGCTGAAAAGGAAGAATTAAAAAACCCTTTTTGTGATATTTTAGCCTGCTATTTTGATATAGAAGAAAATTATTTTTATATATTTTATGAATATTATCCCACTTTTTTGGGATCTCAAATGCTATTGGAAAAATTAACAATGAAACAAAAATTGATTATAATAAAAAAATTTTTGAACATAATAAAATTTATGCATTGCCAAGGTGTGTTAAACAGAGATATAAAATTAGAATCTTTCTTAATAGATGAAAACTTAAATATTAAACTATTCGATTTAATTAACTCAATTCGAATAGAAGATTTAACAGATTTAAATAATTCGGATAATTTATTCTTAACTCCTAAATGGGTTGCACCAGAAATTACTCGCTGTTATCCAAGGCATGGATTCCATCAAGATATCTGGTCTCTTGGTTGTTGTATGATTGAATTTTTATTGGATTATGATAAATATAAAAATCATTTATTAGAAAAACTTATTTCGAAAATATTTTCTATCGATAAAAACATTGATTTTATGCCTAAAATTCCTAGGGATATTGATGAAGACAATGCTCTTCTTATTTCTAGGTCTTTAATTTACAATGCTACGAAAAGACTTAATATTATAGAGTTCATAAAAATGTTTAATGAAATTCTTAAAAAACAGGAGATTCGAGAAATCAAAATAATGGAAGTTGATATTGAGAAGATTAAATATTATATCGAATTAAGCCAGAAAAAGTTTATTTTTAATTTTGATGAAGAAAAATACAGAAAGGGTAACTGTCCTCATGATGAAAAAAGCAGTAAAATCTTTAATTTAAATTCAACTAAATTAGATTTATTATTGAACTTTCTAAATTTAATCAAGGAAATTATAATTGTATTGAATGTAAAAAGATTCTATGTGAAACATGTCTCATCGAAGCACATGAAAAACATAAATTCATTAACATTCTTAAAGATTTAGAAAATAAAACGACCATTTTATCTAATTTATTTGAAGAAGTAGATAATATTATTTGCGAAACAACTTTCAATTACATTGAAAATTTCAAAGCTAGCTTTGAAAAAGACTACATCAATGAAGAAAATCGAATAAAATCTATGTTCAAAGAAATAAGAAAATCAATTGATAATCTTGAAATAATTCAATTGGAAGCTTTAAAGAAATCTAGGGATGAATTTCTGAATAATAAATTTGATAATGTATTTAAAGAAGCTGATATCACAAAAAAATATTACAGCTTCTATAAAGAATCGAAAAGCCAATGTAATAAATTTATTGTAAAAGTTTTATCACTCTAAATGAAACTTGTTTTGCTATTATCAAAAATTAAAACTTAAGCATTTTGAAAACATAATTTTTTCCCTAAATTTCTTCACAAAATTCTTAAATAAATTTTAGTTTTTTCCCATTATCACCGATTTAATAACTCACTCAAAGCAAATGAAATAAATATTAAAAATTATCTTTCATATAAAGAATGCTTTGATAAATTCCACGAATATTCAGAAATTCTTAAACATTATTCAAATAACCTTAACCAAAAGTGCAATGATTTGAAGCTTTCAGGAAAATACACTTTCCGACACGAAAACTATTCAGAAGAAATTTCTAAATATCTAAAAGCTACTGCTTCTAAAATCAGTTTAGATAAACATAAATTTTTTGATTATCTCGGATATGATATTCTCCAAATAAATAAAGAGCTTCTTATGATAATTCCATTAACAAACTGTGTAGTTTCATATAATAAAAACCTTTATAAAAAAATGCAATGCGATTTTGATGAAAAAAGCACCAAAATTAAAAACTTTTTACCTGGGTCTTCGACAATACATGTGAATGATCGACTATATATAACAGGCGGAGAACTGCATGATGAAGCGGTAAGCTTTTTCTTGAGTATGAATATTCAAGAAAAAATTATTGAAGAACTTGTTGAATTAAATTATGCTAGAAGGTTCCATACAATGATGAATATCCTTGATAAATACATAGTCGTAATTGGTGGTTGGAATTCTTCTCAAGTTGAACTGATAGATTTAAGCTCTTCTAAAGCTTGGGAAATCCTCCCTTCTATGAATTATGAAAGAAGTGATTGCAGTGCATATTTATTTAATTCTTCATTTATATATGTTTTCGGTGGCTGGGATTATAATAACAAATGCTGCATTTCTGATGTAGAGAAATATGAGATTCTAACCAAAGATAATTTAAATTTAAAAAATAAATGGGATATCATAAGCATAAAAAAAAACTTCAAAGTAGTGGAAAAATATAATATGGGTATTGTGCCACTTTATTTTGAAAAGACTGAATTTACAGAAAAAATTCTTTTAGTTGGTGGATTTGATGATGAATATGATTATTCTTGTTCTGTTGTAAAAGTGGAAATTTCACATCATGAAGATGAAAATGTAAATGTAAATGTAACCAAAGATGTTAAAGGGCTTCCAACTGATGGAGAATCGAGTTTTTGGTATGAAAAAACTTTTCATATTATTAAGAATGAACTAGATAATGAATATTTGGCTGTAAATTTCAATAGTTTTAATAATTTATATGCATATTCATTTGATAAATGCGAATTCAAGCTTTTTATTAATGAGTTTACTTAGAGAAATTAATTAAGATGGAAATATATCTTATTTTTGCTTTATTATTTTTTTTATTACTTAATTTATTTAATTTGAAGTAAAATATTTTTTAAAGTTTAGAAACTTTCTAAAATTATTTTTTGAAAATCATATAATATTAATAATTTTATAATTATCCTAAAGTGGTGAATTTTTTTCTATTTTTAAGTTTAAAAAATTAACTGATTAAAATTTTGTAAGATATTTGTTTTGTAGAGATTTTTTATTTTAGTCATTAATAATTGATTAAAAATTTTAATTTTATAAATAAGAGTCTATTAATTATTATACTTCTTCTCGAGAAATTTCAATTTTTACCTCAATATTTCAACTTTATTTTATAATAAAATTTTTTATAAATCTTTTAAAATTATTGACAGCTCATATAAATTTTATAATCAGATTTTTCTATAACTAATATTTTAATTAGTCATCTTGTAAGGAATATCAAATATTAAAAATTAAATGTTTTTATTATATTGCTTAATAAAACTAAATTATTATTTTTAAAAGATTGAATTTTATCCAATAATCATTTCTTAATTAAACTCAAGAAAATCCGAGTTGAGCAAATTAAGATATTATAAATAAAAATTTCTTACAAATATGTCATTCAATCAAACAAATAATATTTTAATTCTTGAAGATCCTTGGCATAAAACGACTTGTGTTCTGTCTAAATCAGATACAAACTTAGTAATTTCTTCTTCTTTATTTGTAATGCTTATGACTCCTGCAATGGGTTTTATATATGCAGGCTTGGTTAAACCAAGCAGCTTGTCTTCTACTTTGGGAATGTGTTTTGCAATTTTTTCTCTAAGCAGCATTATTTGGGCCTCTTTTGGCTATTCTTTAGTTTTTGGAGACTCTTTAGGAGGCATAATAGGTAACTTCAAATATATTTTTATGCAAAACCTAATGAGTATGCAAAATAAATGCCTGAGTAAATTCTCTGAATATATATGTTCTAAAAAAACTCATTATTGGGATAATTGCGGAATTCCCGAATTCATTTTTTTCTTTTTCCAAAATAAATTTGCAGGAATAACACCAGTAATTATAATGGGAGGAGCTTGTGAACGAATGTATTTAAAATATATATTAATTTTCATAACTTTATGGATTTTTGTTGTTTATTGTCCTACAACTCATTGGCTTTGGAACGAAGATGGATGGTTATATATGTTAGGAGTAAGAGATTTTGCAGGAGGTTTGGTTGTACATGTATCTAGTGGATTTTCTGCTCTTGTTTGCAGTCTCTTTATGGGAAAACGACGTAATCAAAACAATCATCAAGAAATTGTAAACTATCCCCTAGTGATTATTGGTATGATGATGCTGTGGTTTGGTTGGTTTGGGTTTAATGGAGGAAACTCATTTGCAGTTGGAATGAGATGTATTTATACTATTATTAGTACAAATATATCTGCTTGTACAAGCCTTTTTGTATGGATGATTGCTGATTTACTTTATTATAAAAAAATCACTGCTCTTACTATGGGAATGGGAGCACTCAGTGGATTGGTTGGGATTACTTCTGGAGCTGGTTATATTTATCCACAATTTTCTTTTATTTTCGGTTTAATTTGCGGCTTGATAAACTGGATAAGCATATTTTATCGAAGAAAGACATCTAATTATGATGATTTTGATATATTCTCTTGTCACGGTATTTGTGGACTTTTGGGAATTTTCCTAACAGGGCTTCTTGCAACAAAAGATGTTGATCCATTTTTACCAATGAATGGGCTTATTTATGCAATTATAGCAGGAGATGCAAATAAAATGTTTATAGTTTGGCAAATTGTCTCTATATTTGTAATTTCAGCCTATTCTTCATTGATGACTTTTTTAATTTTATTTGTGCTCAATAAATTGTTTAAAATAAGAGTGCTTTCTAGCGAAGAAATTTATTTTGATAAAATAAATTTGTTTAATAAATATAGCACTGAAATGAAAAAATTAAATGTAGAAGTAATAAGATAATTATTTAAGAGCAAAGGTTGAAGATATTTATTGGGAAGCAATCAAATCAAAAGAATTCCTTTTTCTTTTTTCTAGAATTTTAAAAATTCATTTTAATGTTTTTGTAGATATCACTTATAAATAAAATTGAATATCATTAAAAATAAAATAAAAAAAATCTTTTTAATAAATTTTTGAAAAAATTCGTTTTGATCTTAAATTTATTGGTGATTTTTATTTAATGTTAAAATTGCGAGTTATTAATTTACAAATAATATTAATTTACAAATAATATGGTTTTAAAAATGATATATATTTTATCTATTATAATATATAATTTTAAATTAAAGAACTGATAAAATAATGATTATATGAATCTTAGTTTCATCGAAAATAATAATTTAAAAATTTAAACATTCATAGGTTTAATATTTTAGATATATATATCTGCTATTTCAGTTCCTAGATAAGTATCTCTTTTTGAATAATTTTTGAATTCTTCATATCCGTATTCATTTTTGTTCAATTTCTCTCTTTCATAATGCAATTTTACTAATAAGGTATTTCAAATTTAATTTCTTACATTTAAAAATAAATTTGAAAATCTTTTAATATTATAAAATTATTCTATAAATTTAAATATTGTATAAAATTAGTTTTTTACAATTATTCAGCTTATCTAACCCATCTTCAAAAATTTCATCGTTTTCTTCAGTTTTAAATCCATAGGCACTGAAGCCTAAAAAATTGCTTAATTTTCCGTAAATGTCAAATATATTGAATAAAATAAACAAAATCAATATTGTCGGATAAAAAAGAGCAAAATTATTTCCAAAAACTGGAAATAAATCCATAACTCCTAATAAATGCTCTAAGCTTGTCCTATAAGTTCTCATCTTTAAAATATATACAAAATTTAAACACAAAGGATATCCAATTTTACAAATGAAACTTGTTAAAAAAAGTAAAGATGAAGCATCAGTGTTTTGGCTTTTTGAAATATGGTAGATTCCATAAATTTTTAGGTTAAATAATCCATAAAGAGAAGTTAAAAAAAGAAATATTAAAGGTAATAAGACCATAATATTCATTGTTAGAATGCTATTAGTTTTCTCCAGAAAAAACGAAAAAACTGATAAAGGCATATCTAAAAATAAAGTTATTTCGGATAAAATAATAGCAGCTGAAAATAGTGCTGCAATCACACCAAGAATCTTAAGGAGAATAGGTCTAATATTTAAGTAGTATGAGTCATCTATTATTTTTTATTTTTTATAAAAATAAAATTATAATTCAAAAATACTTAAAAACTTGAATTGGAAAAATTAATGCCTAAAATAAAAAGGTTATTAAATAAACTCTTTTACAATAAGTTTTCTCTTTTTTATTTTGGTTGGAACTAGGATCAATATTGTTTAATTTAGAAGAATTGTATTTCACTGAATGAGCTGTATCCTGATTCTTCAAGAGATTTTTAAGATAATACCATTCTTCAAATATATCCAATAATTCACTATAGTAAAATTAAAATAATAATCTAATTTTTTAAATATACTTATTTAATCTTTTTATATCTGACAAATGATATAAATTATTGTGTATTAATTTTATAAGTTTTTCTGTTTGAGGATTATTGGTAAAAAAAGCTGCTTCTTCTTCTAGAATATTTTCCTATATTTTTTGATGATATTATTTTTAAAATTTTACTTCTAATTGTAATTTGTCAACCAAGTTTTTTGTTGAATGATCAATTTCAAAATCGAAATTGTTTTTGATTTCTATCATTTTCTAAAATGATATTTAAGCAAATTATTAAGATAAAGGAATATTTACCCTTTGAATTTCATGTTGCTCATCTTCTTTTTGATTCAGGTTTTGCTGACATTTTCCTGCGGACCATTCCAAATATCTTAATCTATTTTCGTAATCAGATAATCGAAATAATTCTTTTGGAATTGCGACTAAGCCATATCCTAATAAGAAAATGATAAGAAAAAGTCCCCATGCATTTGATAAAGATATCAAAAACCCTTGTAAATGTTGTCTGTTTTAAAAATTAAAAATCTTTTTTTGATTTAATTTAATATTTTAAAAAGTAATATCATTTTATAATAATTGAATTTCATAAACAAGTAAATTCAAGTTTGTAGGTTTATAAAATTTATACAATCATAAATATCTTTTTACCCTGTTAATTGTTGATTATAGATTAAATAGGCAACAAAAAATATCCCCGCAATTGCAAATATCAAATAAAAAACCAAATTTGTTTTGATGGCTTTTTTCAGTTTATTTTTCCTTGTTAATTCAGTTGAAATTACATATTCTTGAGCAACAGGGATAATTACCCAACTTAGTACATAAATAACCCAATAATCAATTGCATATAAATAATCATAAAAATTCCTTAGCTCGATGTAGTTAGTAGGAACATTTTCTAAAGGTGTTTTTAGTGACTTTAATAATGATTAATTCTTACTAGTAAAAGATCGAATGGAACTAAAACTGCAGGAAGAAAATTCAAAAACCAAGTGCCTATAACAAGTATTCCAACCCAAGCGCTTATTTTCTTTTCAGCATATTCAAAGTAAAGAAATATAGTAAATATTAAACAAGTTAGAAGCTCAATATAAAATAATAGCATTTTTTAATATAAATTAGATTATATTTAGCATTATTTAAAATAATAAAAATATATTTTAATTTTAAAAAAAAATTTTTAAAACTTTAATAAATTCCTCTTCAGTATTATTTAAATATCTAAATCAAATTTTTAAACACAAAAAAATTTTTAATTTTTTATCTTTAACATTTTAAAAAATTGGAATTATTTAGAGACATTTTAAAAAAATATAAATTCCAAATAATGAAAATTAAAAACTTTAAATATAAATAATTATTTTTTTTTTATTTTATAGAATTACAATATTATTTAAATAAATTCAAATTTTATAAATAATTATAATTATTATTTTAAAAATAATAAAGGCAAAAAATATTAAATTTCCATAAATGAATGATTTGAAAAATTTATCCGATAATATTTTAGGATTTAATGATTAATTATTAAAATTTATTTTAATCCTCTGATTAATCCACAGAATATTGAATGAGAATTTGAATATGATTTTGGATAGCAAAGTAAGCATTTTTCACATTTTTTAATATCTTTTTCACAAATTATATTATGATCTTCATATTCCCATCTTTTCAATGACATTTTACAATTTTCACATGTAATAGAAATTTCTTTACATTCTGATAAGTGAATTCTCAATCCATCTTCTAATTTGCCAATTATTCTTATTTTTCGTTGACAAGTTTTACAATAATACTCTATTCCATAATTTTTGCATAGTGGAAAATGATTTCTTATATTGTTCATATGAAGAACTTCTCCACAAGAAAATGGACAATATAAACTTATTGAATTTAAAATATTATTAATATATCTTGGGATAGGAGCTTTAGAAAATTTTATTTTGCAAAAAGGACACATTTCAGAAACACTTAAATATTGGTTGATGCAAACTCCACAAAAAAGAGTTTGGCAATTACCGCACATTATTGGATTATGAACTAAATTAGTACATATGCAACATAAAAAATAATCTTTTTCTTTTATATCTTTGTCTATAATTAAATCTTCATCAATTATTAATTCATCTGACTTTAATTGATTTTTAATTTGTTTAAAATCTAAACATTTTTTTAAAATTATTTTTTACTAAATAATAAATCTTGGGATGAAATCTGATCGATATTCAATTTTTCCTTTTGTTGAAACATATTCAAAATCCATGCTTGATTTACAATATTAAATGAAAATGATAATTTTACATTATCAAATATTCTATTAAAAAGATTATTACCCGTATAATTAATAAAACTTGCTTTTGAATCTTTATAAAATTTCAACTTTTCTAAAAAGCTTCTAAACTCTTGCAATTCTTGAGATAAGATAGTATTTTCTCTCTCTAAAATAATCAAGTAAGTTGAATTTTCGAAAGATGTGAATTTAATATTTTTCCATTGAATTTAATTACTTAAGTTAATATTTTCATTTTTAAATTCATTAATTGTTTCTTTATCTCTTAAAATTGAATTTTCTAATCCAGAATTTTTGTTGTTCTGATTAATATAATAATCTAATTTCGGTGTGTTTTGTGTAAAACCTTTTATTTTTAAGATTTTTAATTTTACAAGTATATAATGTATCCGATGAATTCGACGATTTAAAACCATTTATCTCATTTTTATTTTGAGGTTTTATTTGATTTAATTGATATATATTACCATTATCTTGATCTTCATCTTGCTTCCTTTTTTTAATTTAATTCAACAATATTTTTTGGATAGAAAAAAAATCCTAATCAAATAAATTTTAGTTACCATAATTCCAAGCTTATTTTAATTTGAACTTTAAATACCATCTATAGGATTATTTGTTAATTTTACCTATCACTAAAAAGACATAAAGTATGAAAATTACCAAGCACTAATTTTTAAGATTAAATATTTATTTACATCCTTTATAAGAATATATGAGTTCCTTATTTTACCATCTTTCATTTAAAAATATTTTCTTACTGTCTAAATTTAATTTATTACAAATAGTTCTCTTACTGACTAGATAATCAATATTCTATATTACTGTCTAGAATTAATTTATTTTTTACTGTCTGATTTTATTATTTATATGATACATCCTATAATTTAAAAAATTATTTTACCATCTAGAAATTATTCTTTTTATCCTTACTCTCTATTGCGAATTATTTTTTAAAATTTACCCACTTTAAACATTATACTTGAATTATTACTTGCTATGAAATGATATTATAATCATATTTAGACCTTACAATGTACTATCGAATTTTCATTTTAAATAATTGTAAGTTAAATACATCCTAATATTAATCTTATTTTATACATTCTAGTTTTACTAAGAATCTTTACTCCCTATTTTCATTAAATATAGAATTTTTACATGCTGAGAATTATAAAATTTATATTTTACTTGCTATATTCATCTTTATGTTTTTAATTTACCAATTTAAATGCCGTCCTTTAGAATTATATTTTCTATCGACTCTATAAATTTATTATAAAAAATTTTACTTCATTGATTGTTTGATAATTAATATATAATATATTTTTAATAAATTTTAAATGTAAAAATTCGGAAAAATATTTAAAAATATTAGTATTTAAAAAAATATAATATGAAACTATTGAAAAATTAATTACTAATTGGGAAGAATAAACTTAAT
>Ga0194116_10002173_pt1 | contig 26025 bp, 28 predicted proteins | sample TA2MahsurfametaG_4_FD_148617 | JGI IMG/M metagenome (GOLD analysis project Ga0194116, IMG submission 148617) | Freshwater microbial communities from Lake Tanganyika, Tanzania - TA2015008 Mahale S9 surface | ecosystem: Environmental > Aquatic > Freshwater > Lake | place: Tanzania: Lake...
TGGTTCATGAACTTGTCCATGCCCTGCAGGACCAGCGCTTCGGCCTGATCCGAATGCGCGAACGGGCCAAGGACTCGGGCCAGGACGAGGCGCTGACAGTGCTCATCGAGGGCCATGCGCTGGCCATAGAGTCGAAGTACACCAGCGACAACTTCTCCGACGAAGAACAGTCGCAGTACGACGAGGCGATGGAGGGTGGCGATGACCCGGCCGTCGACGAAGTCCCGGAGATCATGTCGGCACAGCAGCTTTCGCCCTACGTGTTCGGACCGACGTTCGTCGAAGCACTCGAACGCAAGGGCGATGACGCACTCATCGAAGCATTCATGAAGAGGCAGCCAAAATCACTCGAGCAGACGATTCTTCCGTCCAAGTATTTCGCCAAAGACGACCCCGAAAGGATCGAGAAGCCGAGGCGGCCCGAGAGGTCGAAGCTGGCAGTCTCGGGACAAATCAGCCAACTCGACCTGTTTTTTCTTCTCGTGCGCACCCGGGGTGCACCCGAGGCCCTGCGCCTCAGCGACCTGTGGGGAAACGGCTCGTTCGCCGGTTTCAATGTGGGCGACGACGACTTCTGCGCGGTTCTGAATCTTCGTGGTGAGACCGACGGGGCGACCGAGGAACTGCGCTTGGCCTTCGACGAGTGGGCAAAACTGCCTGGTCTTCGCTCGGCAAAGATCACCGGTCATGACGAGTACTTCAGCATCGAGGCGTGTGATCCGGGCCCGAAGGTGGCGATCGAGTTGCCGTCCGAGGTTGACACGCGTCAGATGTTCTGGCGGTCCTCGGACATCTCCTACATCTGGCGCTCAGAACCCACGACCGATGCCGAGTGCGTGGCAACCGGTGTCTACACCGAGTTGACGACCGAAGAAGTAGAGAACGACGAGCGCGCCATCGAGCGCTACAACCAACTCATCGCCGACTGCCGTCGCGATTGAGCGAAAAGACGGCTACGAAGCGACGACTAACCTCCCTCGCGTGGGGGAGCTCAACTTTGCCCGAATCCTGAAGCGTGGACTCATGTTCGCCGACGACCGCGCACTCGTCGACCTTGCAAAGAGCCACGACGTCACCTACCGACAGCACATTGACCGCGTCACGCAATTGACCGGCGTCTTGCATGGGCTCGGAGTCGTGCGATCCGACCGGGTTGGTGTTCTTGCGGGGTCGTGTCACGAATACATCGAGCTGTGGCATGCCTGCCTTCTCGGCGCGGCGATCATCAATCCGCTCAACAGCCGCCTCGCACCCGACGAGTACGTCTACATCCTCAACGACTCGGGTACGACGGTTCTCTTCGTCGACGAAACCTTCGCGCGACTCGTCCATGACATCCGCCCACGCCTCGAACACCTGCGCACGGTCGTGCTCATCGGATCATCCGACGCCCCGCACGACCTGCGCTTCGACGACTTGATGGCCGCGCAATCACCCTGCCCGATTCCGGCCGAACCCGACGACGACCAGCCGGCGGTACTGATGTACACGGGCGGCACCACCGGACTCCCCAAGGGGGTGATTCTCCCCCAAAAGGCCATTGCCCTGATCACCTACCGCAGCCAAATGGGGATGCTTATCGAGCCCGGTTGGCGCTATCTCGCGTTCATGCCACTGTTCCATGTCGGCAGCATCATGACGTGGGCGTTGCTCATTCCGACCGGCGGTTCGGTCTACCTGCTGCCCGGCTTCGAGCCAAAGGCGGTGATGAACGCGGTGCGCGAACACCGCATCACCGCCATCGCCGGGGTGCCGACAATGTTCGGCCTCATCCGGCACCATCCCGACTTCGAACCATCGATGTTTGAGTCGCTGACGCTGATGGGTTACGGTGCCGCGCCGATGCCCGACGCGCTGCTGGCGCGTTACATGTCGCTGTATCCGAACCTCAACTACTTCCAGGCGTACGGCATGACCGAGTTCGCCGCGACGGTGTGCGCACTCACGCCCTACGACCACAGGGTCGGTGGCGAGATCCTCGGGTCTGTCGGTCGGCCGTGCATCGGCGTGGAGATCGAGATCCGCGATCCCGAGACGACCGAACCGCTTCCCGTCGGCGCCGTCGGTGAACTCTGGATCCGCTGCGATTCGGCGATGTTGGGCTACTGGAACAAACCCGACGCGACCGCGCACGCGTTGGTCGACGGCTGGTATCGGTCGGGCGACGCGGGCCGTATGGATGAAAACGGATACGTGTTCCTCGCCGACCGCGTGAAGGACATGATCGTCTCGGGGGGCGAGAACGTCTACTCACTCGAAGTGGAGAACGCAATCGCAACCTTCCCCGGCGTCACGCAAGTGGCCGTCGTCGGCCGGCCGCACGAAATCTGGGGTGAGGCGGTGCATGCCTTTGTTGTCTGTGCACCGAACACCGTCACCGAGGCCGACCTCGACGCCCATACCCGCCGGACGATCGCGGGTTACAAGGTGCCCAAGTCGTGGACCATTCAGTCCGATCCCCTGCCGTTGTCGGGGGCGGGAAAAATTCTCAAGCGTGAGTTGCGGGATCGGCTGGTCGAACCCGCGCAGTAGCGTCACGTCATGACCTTCCAAAAACTCGATCCCGCCATCCGCGACCTCGCCAAGGGCGTCAACTTCGGCACGCTGTCATTCATGCTGCCCAGTGGCCGCATCGCCAGCCACGTCATGTGGGTGGATGCCAACGACGACCACATCCTCATCAACACCGACCTCGGGCGCATCAAGTACGACTCGATCAAGGCCAATCCGGCGGTCACCGTTGCGATCTGGAAGGCCGACAATGCCTACGCCTACGCAGAGGTACGGGGGCGCTGTGTGGCCGAAGTTGCGGGCCAAGAGGCACGCGACCACATCGATGCCTGCGCGGTTCGTTACACGGGGAGCCCGTATTCCTTCCCCATCGACAAGGGCCGTGTGATCTTGAAGATCGCCGTCGAGAAGCAGCGTTCGCTGAATCTCTGACCTCTGTTGCCTGTTTGTTCACCGCGCGGCACTCCGCGTGGCGTTTCCGTTCAGCTTGGTGATCGGCATTCCGTTGTCTCACGAGATCGCGCACACCCCACGAGCAGACTTCCCTTGTCCGCAACGCTCGATCGGAGGAAGTCATGGGAAAGCTCTGGTGGTTCGCAATGTTCATCATTTTCGGTGTGATCTTCCCGGCCCTCGTCATCGTCGTCATCGCAGTACTCCTCGCTGCCGTCATGGCCGGCGGTGCCTGACGTGACGATCATGTAACGCCGTCGAGCACCCTTCCCCACTGCACTACCGTTTCGCCATGGGCTTCAGAGAGTCAATGCAGAACGGGTTCGGGTCAGCCAAGGAAAAGTCCGAGGCAACGTTTGACAAACTGCGCAAGCGTGGCGGTCGCACCGCCCAGGTAGTCGACACAAGTATCAAGGCCGCGAAAGGCGCAGTCAACGTCACGTCACGTGCAACAGCGAAGGTGATGGACAAGACGACAAAACTGATGGGCCTCGACCGTTACCGCGCAGAGTTGGAGGCGGCCCTCGACGAGGCGTTGCGTGTGATTGCCACACAAGAGGCGAGAATCGCTCGACTCGAGGAAGAACTCGGGGATCCAAGAACATGAGCCTTCCCGAGCATCCTGAGGAAGAAGTTCCGGCCGGCATACGCGCGTCGTTCGACCACAGTCTCCAGCGGTTCGAGGATCTTCGTCGCCGTCTCACCTCGAATGAGCGCCGCATCCTGTGCTTGGAAGGCCGCCTCACGCGTGATGATCCGACGTGGTCGCACACTGTCGGCACGGCCGATGCGGTGATCACCGCGGTTGCCGCAGTCGAGATCATCGCCGACCAAGGCATCAGTTCGGGCACACTCCCACCCCATGCCGATGGCGTTCTCGCCCGCACGGGACTCGACGCCGATGACATCCAACGTTTCGCGACCTCGGACGAGCCGTCGCGCATGGGGGCGGTCAACCACATCCAGGGCCACGTCGGTGAACAAATTGCGCTCGATCTGATCAACTCGGGACACGTACCCGTTCCCGACGGTCGCGTGGCACGTCTTGCGGCTTCGCCCAATCAGCCGGGTTGGGATCTCGATCTCGTCGACCCGAGTGGGCAGGCATCAACGGTTCACGCTCAGGTGAAAATCTCTGATACCGCGGCAACGATCCGCGAGCACTTCACGCGGTATCCGGATGTTCACGTCGTCTACGCCAACTCCGAGGCGGCCGCGCACTTTGCAGGGGAACACGGATACACCGTGGTTCACCCCGGCGCGCACTTTCCGACGGGCGGTGGACGAACAATCGTTGACATGGGTATCAGCCATGCTTCGGTACGCGACGACGCGCTCAGCATTCTGCATGGTGGTACACATGAACCACTGCTACAGAAGGTCCTGACGGATGTCCCCCTGATCAGCCTCCTACTGATCGCCGGCCGCGCCATGGGCAGCTACCTAGGCACCGACATGAAAGAGTCCGACATACTTCGCACAGCCGGCCGCCGCACGCGCGATGTACTCATCGCAAGTGGATTGGGGCACGCAGCAACGGCAGCAACCTCTGAACCCATCACCGGATCAGTGGCGGCGGTCGGGTATCTACTGCTCGGCAACTCGATTCGCGCGGCCCGCGGCAGCATCGACCGCGCCGCTGATCGTTTTGTCTCCGCACGTACCGCGCTGGCCACCTTCTCTCCCACCTGACCACACGAGCGAGCCAACTTCAACGAGCAGGCGACTTTCAAACACATCGGTGCACCGGGGGCACGTCGCGTATCCCATGTGTCCCCGACGGGTCCGAGCGGTCTCCGCGCGTGGGGCCTCTCACATCTCCACGCCGGCCTCTTGCGGTGGGCATGACGGGACTCGAACCGTTGACCTCCACGGTGTCATCCTGAGGATCGCCGTCGAGAAGCAGCGTTCGCTGAATCTCTGACCTCTGTTGCCTGACGGCGTCCTTGGTGGGCCAGGTAGGGATCGAACCTACGACCAAGGGATTATGAGTCCCCTGCTCTAACCACTGAGCTACTGGCCCGAAAATCGCGAACAAACCGACGCGGAGGCGGAACTTGCTCGGGGGGTGGGGCTCGAACCCACGACCCACGGATTAACAGTCCGTTGCTCTGCCAACTGAGCTACCCCCGAAGAACCTCGCGCAGACTAGCAGCGGGGTCGGGAAATCAGTCGTCCAAAAAGCCCCGCAACCGGGTCGAGTTGTGCGGATGGCGCAAACGGGCAAGTGTCTTTTGTTCGATCTGACGGATTCGCTCTCGCGTCACGCCGAAGGCGGTCGCAACTTCGTCGAGAGTGCGGGGACGCCCGTCCTCGAGGCCGAACCGCATGATGAGAATCTCACGGTCGCGTTCGGGCAGGAGGTGCAGTTCTGATTGCACGGCTCCGATCAGCGCGTTGCGTTCGGCGACCGTGATGGGCGACTCGGCGTTCGCATCGGCAATCATGTCACCATAGGCGCCCCCGTCGCTGTCCTCGCCGAGAGGTGAGTCGAGGCTGACTGTTGGAATCGCGTACTGCATGAGCTCGAGCACCTTGTCGACCCCGAGCCCACAGCGGGCTGCGACGTCCTCGGGGCTGGGGTCACCCTTCAATTCTGATGTCAGTTCGCGTTCCGTGCGTTGGATGCGGTTCACCAGATCCATCATGTGGGTGGGAATGCGAATGTTGCGACCCTGGTCGGCCATCGCCCGCGTCATCGCCTGGCGGATCCACCATGTGGCGTAGGTGGAGAACTTGAAGCCCTTCTCGTAGTCGTACTTGTCGGCCGCACGCATCAGGCCGATGTTGCCCTCTTGTATGAGGTCCTGGAGTTGCAGGTCTTTGCCGTTGTAGCGGCGCGCGATTGACACGACGAGGCGCAGGTTGGCTTCCACCATTCTTTGTTTTGCCTCGGCCCCGGCCGTCATTGCCCGCCTGAGGGATTGCTTTCCCGAAACACTCACGGTGCCGACGCGCAACTTCTCCTCGGCAAGTTGCCCTTCCCTGATCAACTGCCCGAGTCGGCGTTCCTCTTCGGCCGTGAGGAGATCGTGTTTGCCGATGTCGCTCAGGTACTGGCGCATGGCCTCAGAACCACGTTCGGTCACAGCCATACTCCCCCTCCCACCCCGACAACACTAGAGCGAAAGCGGGGGCTCCCACGACAGGATGGCGTCGCCGGAGACTCAGGCCACGAAGTCGTCTGAGACACTGTTCGACTGCAGCCAGCCGAGCAGGAACGCCGCCGCCGAATCACCAGCGGATGAGTCGAGTTGCTCGAGGTGCAGGCGAGCGTCACGGTCAGCGCGCAGCACGTTCGGGTCGGTCACGCCGCGCCGTGATGCGAGTTCTCGGCGGACCGCAGCGGCGATCAGGTTGAGGGCCTCCGCGCGACCGTTCGTATCGATGTCCACGACGACGGCCCGCTCCAGCACTTCGCGCGCCTCGGGGTCTGCGGCATCGATTGCCGCACCGACCGATCCCCCCGACTCGGCGACGGCGACGAACGCGCGTCGCATGACGTCGGTCGGGAACAAATCGGCAACCAACCACGGGGCGATGGAGTCCCAGCTCTGCAACAGAATTGCAATCGCGGCGAATTCGGCGTTTTCCCTGGTGCCCTGGTCGCGCGGAGCCGCGACTTGGATCCGCGGATTGCGCTCACGCCGCTCGACACGGGGCACCACGTCACCAACCGGCAGGCCCGTGTGAGTGGCCACCTGGCCGGCATAGATCTTGCGAACGTTCAGGTTCGGATGCTCGTTGATGACCGCGATCGCACGCTCGGCCGTACGCGCCCTCTCCTCGGGTGTGCGGACCGGGTTGGCGTCGAGAACTCGTTGCAGACGGAAGCCGAGGAACGATTGTGCGCCGTCGACCGCGGTGCGCAGCGCCTCCGGGTCGGAATGAGCAAGTTCACCCGGGTCCTTGCCCTTCGGGAACAATGCAACGCTGACGCTGACCTCGTACTTCGCCTCCCACTCATAGAAGCGCTCCGCCGCACCCTGCCCCGCCGCATCGGCATCGAATGCGAGAACGACCCTGTTTGCAAAGCGCTTGAGGATTCGTACGTGCTCTTCGGTCAGCGCGGTGCCACAGGTCGCGACGGCCCGCGGAACACCGGCGCGGTGGAATCCGATCACGTCCGTGTAGCCCTCACAGATGATCACCTGGTCGGCGCGAACGATGTCTGTCTTCGCCCAGTTGAGTCCGTACAACGTTCGCGACTTCGAATAGATCGGCGTCTCGGGTGAGTTCTTGTATTTCGCGGGGTCGGTACTCCCGGGCAGGATCCGCCCGCCGAAGGCAAGCACGTCGCCCGAATCCGAGATGATCGGAAAAAGAACACGGGCACGGAAGGCGTCCTGCATTTTGCCGCGCTTGTTCGTGAAGGCAAGGCCGCAGTCGCGCAGCACGTCCTGTGTGATGCCATTGTCTTTTGCCAGGCCGAGTGCGAGCGCGTCCCAGTCGTCGGGGGCCCAGCCCAACTTGAACTGGCGCGCCACGTCACCCGCAAGACCGCGACTGCGCAGATAGTCGCGCGCGGTGCGGGCATCGGGGCCGTTCACCAAACGATCGTGGTACCAATCGGCCGCGGCCGACATCGCCTCGACCAATTTCTTGCGGCGTTGACGGTCCTTTGACTCGGTTCCCGAGGTGTACGTGAGTTGGTAGCCGTACTTCCCCGCCAGCGACTCGATGGCGCCGACGAAATCGAGGTGCTCGATGTCCTGGACGAAACGAAAGACGTCACCCGATGCGCCACAGCCGAAACACCGGTAACGCCCGGTCTCTTCACGAACGTTGAACGAGCCCGATTTCTCGGCGTGAAACGGACACAGGCCGACCCAGTTGCGGCCCACACGCCGCAGTGCAACGTAGCCCTGGACGACTTCGACGATCGAGATTCGCTGGCGCAGCGCCTCGATGTCGTCGCCGGAAATCGCCATGCGCGGAGTGTAATTCCAGCCCCTTGATCCAGGGTTCCGGGCGCAAAATGTTGCGAAAAGCGCACCCGGGTGCGCCGAGAATCCTGTGGTGGGGGGTTTGGTTACTTGGTTTCGCTGGTGAGGCCACCGAGAACAGCCTGCGCCGCCGACAGACGAGCGATCGGCACGCGGAACGGCGAGCAACTGACGTAGTCGAGGCCGGCCGCGTAGAAGAGCCCGATCGACTCGGGATCACCGCCGTGTTCACCGCAGACACCCAACTTGAGGTCGCGCTTTACTTTGCGGCCCCGCTGGGCGGCCTGGTGGACGAGTTCACCGACACCCGACTGGTCGATCGTCTCGAACGGGTTGCGCTTGAGCAGACCGGCCTCGAGGTACGCCGGCATCATGCGGCTCTCGACATCGTCGCGGCTGAAACCGAACGTGAGCTGGGTCAGGTCATTGGTACCGAAACTAAAGAAGTCGGATACCTCGGCGAGCTCGTCGGCACGCACCGCGGCGCGCGGCGTCTCGACCATCGTTCCGATCGTGACCTTCGGCCGCGACACCTTCTTGCCCTTCGACCTCGGTGCCGGCTTTGTGGCGTTCTCGCGCAGCACTTCCTCGACCCACGAACGCGCGAGGGCGAGTTCTTCACGGGTGACGGTGAGGGGAATCATCACCTCGGCGACCGGCTTGTAGCCCTCGGCCGCCACCTCGTCGGCGGCCTCGAGGAGTGCACGCACCTGCATCGCGTAGAGACCGGGCTTGATGACACCGAGACGCACTCCGCGCGTGCCGATCATCGGGTTGAACTCCGACCAGCTTTCGGCGGCTTCGAGCAACTTCTCCTCGACGTGGCTGAGACCGGTGGTCGCCTTCTTGATTTCGAGTTCCGATACGCGCGGCAGGAATTCGTGGAGCGGTGGGTCGAGGAGGCGCACCGTGACGGGCAGGCCCGACATCTCGCGGAAGATCGCCGCGAAGTCTTCCTTTTGCACCTTGCGCAGGTCTTCGAGAGCCTCGGCCTCGGCTTCGGGGGTGTCGGCGAGAATCATGCGTCGCACCACCGGCAAACGGTCGGGGGCCAGGAACATGTGCTCGGTACGGCACAGTCCGATTCCCTCGGCGCCAAGCTCACGTGCGTTCTTTGCGTCCTCACCGGTGTCGGCGTTGGCCCGCACGGCCATCTTGCCTTTGCGGATCTGGTCGGCCCACTTCAAGATGATCCCGAATTCCCTCGGCGGCTTGGCGGCCTCGAGCTTCAACTCGCCGACGACGACCTCGCCGCTGGCACCGTCGATCGAGATGACCTCGCCTTCCTTGACGACCACACCGCCGACCGAGAACTGCCTGCCCTCGATCTTGACGGCCTCGGCACCCACCACGGCGGGGGTTCCCCAACCGCGTGCCACGACGGCGGCATGGCTGACCAGACCGCCGCGGGCGGTGAGGATGCCCTTCGACACCATCATGCCGTGCACGTCTTCGGGGCTCGTCTCGTTGCGAACGAGGATCACGTCTTGACCCGCATCGGCGGCGTCGGCTGCATCATCGGCGGTGAAGTACACCTTGCCGACCGCGGCACCCGGCGACGCAGCGAGGCCCTTGGTCAACACGACACCTTTGTTCGCGAACTGCGGGTGCAGCACCTGGTCGAGGTGGTCGGCGGTGACGCGCATGACCGCTTCCTTCTGGGAGATCTTCCACACCCGCTTGCCCCTGCCGCTGCCCTTGGTCATGTCGACGGCCATCTTCAGCGCGGCTGCACCGGTGCGCTTGCCGACGCGGGTCTGGAGCATCCACAACTTGCCCTGTTCGATGGTGAACTCGGTGTCGCACATGTCCTTGTAGTGACGCTCGAGACGCTCGAAGATGACGAGCAGTTCGGCGTGCACCTTCGGGAAGTACTTCTTGAGCGCGTCGAGGTCCTGCGTGTTGCGGATACCGGCAACGACGTCTTCGCCCTGGGCGTTGACGAGGAAATCACCGTACGGCTTGTTGTCACCCGTGGCGGCATTGCGGGTGAACCCGACACCGGTGCCCGAGTTGTTGTCACGGTTGCCAAAGACCATGGCCTGCACGTTGACCGCTGTGCCCAGGTCGTGGCTGATCTTCTCGCGCACGCGGTATGCGATGGCACGGGGGCCGTTCCAGGAGCGGAAGACGGCCTCGATCGCACCGCGCAACTGCTTCTCGGGGTCCTGCGGGAAGGGTTTTCCCGTGTGCACCTGGACGATCTTCTTGTACGTCTCGCAGAGCGCCTTCAATGCGGCGGCCGGCACGTCGGCGTCGGATGCGGCACCCGTGGCCTGGCGTACCTTGGTGAGCTCGTGTTCGAACTCCTCACCGTCGAGACCAAGGACGATGCGTCCGTACATCGAGATGAAGCGGCGGTACGAGTCGAACGCGAAACGCTCGTCACTGTTCTTGGCAAGACCCACCACGGTCTTGTCGTTCAAACCGAGGTTGAGGACCGTGTCCATCATGCCCGGCATCGAGAACTTGGCACCCGAGCGGACCGACACGAGCAGGGGATCACCGGCGTCACCCAACTTGCGACCCATCTTCTTTTCCAACGCAGCAACGTTCTTGGCGATCTCGCCGTCGAGACCCTTTGGCCAGCCGCCCTTCATGTAGGCGCGGCACGCGTCGGTGGTGACCGTGAAGCCGTGGGGCACCGGCAGCCTCAACACGCTCATCATCTCGGCGAGGTTGGCCCCTTTGCCGCCGAGGAGATCTTTCATCTCCTTGGGGGCGCGGCGGTGTTTGTGATCGAAGGCGTAGACGAATGGCACGGTTCGGGAGTCTACGGCGCAGGCCCCCGTAGCCTTCAACGCAGTGGGTGTTTTCCGACTGTTGGGCTTCCGGGTCGAGGTTCGACCGGGGTTTGTTCTTTTCCTCGTGCTCGTCGTGTTGCTGTACGGCGGATCGCAGGGCCTCTGGGCTGCGGGATCGATTGCGGTCTTCACCGTCATCCACGAACTCGGCCACGCCACCGCCGCACGTGCGACGGGATCGCATGCCGAGATATCACTCGATTTCCTCGCCGGCTACGCCTCGTACGTCCCGCGTCGCAAATTGTCGCGACTCGAGCGCGCGGGCATCGCACTCGCGGGTGCAGCCGCACAGTTCACCACCGCCGTCGTGGTGCTCTTGGTGATGGGAGCGAATCCGTTTTCGCGTGAGGACATCACGCTCAACGATGCGACGATCAGCATCTGGTGGGCGGGAGTGGTGCTTGCCCTGGTGAACCTGATTCCGATTCTCCCCCTCGACGGTGGCTCGATCCTTTCCCTGTGCGCCGAATGGCTCTCGCCGCGGCGCGGCCGCACGCTCATGCTGTGGTTCAGCGTGGCGGTCTCCTCGGTCGGCATCGCAGTGACCGTCGTCGTGTCGCAGTTACAGGGTTTCCTCGCCTTTGCGGCCGTGCTGCTGATCCTTCAAGTGCAGATGCTGCGCGCCGAACGCGGACTTGCCGGCATGCGCGCACGACTCACGCCCGTCGAGTTCGTCGCGGCACTACAAGACGCGGGCCGCCACGACGAGGCCGCACGCGAGGCGGCGAGTGCGTTCCGCAACGCGCCCAGCGCCGAACTTGCCGCTCGCATCGCCACGTCGCTCACCGCTGCCGGCGACCACGACGGAGCGGTCGCGTGGATGGCCCTGGCGGAGAAGTTGACGCTCACCCGGCGCGATTGATCAGGCGGGTCCGAGTGCGACACCGATGTCGGCAACGTCGCGCTTGGCACGGACGATGGCCTTGCCGCCGCCGACCGAGGTCACGGTCACACCTTCGACGACGACGTCGCCCACCCGGAAGTTCGCATCGTCGACGAGACGCAGGGTGTGCGGTGCGGTGACTGCGCGCGAATCCATCCGCTCGACCAATTCCTGGCCCGGGTAGCAACCCTTCGAGAAACTCACCGCCACCGCGACGAGACCGGTCTCGGCAGGGATGCACCCCGGTGCAAAGTCGACGCCCGCCAACGGCCAGCCTGCGGCGACACGCATCGCGTCGAAAGCCTCGGTGTCGCACGCATCGATGCCGTCGACGTCGGCGACCGACGCGCCGATCAAATCAACCGCGGTGTCGCCTCCCCACCATGCATCAACCACGAGACCGTCGGTCGGCACGCCACCCAAGGGCGACGCGAATTCGCGCGCGGCATCGCCGCGCAAGGCCACGCACTGCCAGTCGAGGGCCTCGATGTTCGCCTTGACCCTGATCCGGAAGCGGTTGAGGCGGGCGATCACCGCCCCGGCGAAGCCCACTTCGGTGTCGAGGAGGAACACCGTGTCCTCGAATCGCGTCACGCGCACCACGGCCACGACCTTCCCGGTCGGGTCGAGCAGCAGCGAATTGCGTGAGGTGCGAACGGGCATGCCGGCGATCTGGTTGCTGAGCTGCGATTGCAGGTACGACTCGGCATCGTCGCCCTGCACACAGACGAAATCGCGAGCGAGACGGAATTGGTGCAGACCCACTTCAGACCGCCGTCCCCATCGCCCGACGACGCGCCGTCATGCGCCGTGCCGCCGGAATCGCGGCGAGAAGCGCCGCCGCCTTGTTGTGACACTCGTGGTTCTCGTCATCGGGGTCACTGTCGGCAACGATCCCGGCGCCGGCCTGCAGGCTGGCGATCCACCCACCGTTGCCGTCGGGCCGAACGAACATCGTGCGGATGGCGATCGCCACGTCGAGGTTGCCGCTGAAGTCGATGTAGCCCACGACGCCCGCATAGGGGCCGCGCTTGACAGGTTCGAGGGCGTCGATGATCTCCATCGCGCGAACCTTCGGTGCGCCACTCACCGTGCCGGCGGGCATCGTGGCGCGCAGCAGGTCGACGGGGGTGAGGCCCGATCGCAACTGGCCCGACACCTGCGACGTGAGGTGCATGACGTGGCTGTAACGCTCGAGAGTCATGAGTTCGTCGACCTTCACGGAACCGAATTCGGCGACCCGCCCGATGTCGTTGCGGGCGAGGTCGACGAGCATCACGTGCTCGGCGACTTCCTTCGGGTTCTCGCGCAACTCGCCGGCAAGACGGCGGTCGTGCTCGTCGTCACGGCCCCGACGACGCGTTCCCGCGATCGGCCTACCGGTGATCTTGCCGTGCGAGAGTTGCACCAACGGTTCGGGTGAACTGCCGACGATGCACAGTTCGGGTTCGCGCACGAAATACATGTAGGGACTCGGGTTCACCTGACGCAGCACGCGGTACACGTCGTAGGGCTCGGCCTCCAGCACCACGTCGAAGCGTTGCGAGAGCACCACCTGGAAGATGTCACCCGCCCGCACGTGCTCCTTGGCTGCTTCGACGGCGCGCTGATAAGCGCCGTCGGGAAGCGAGGACGCCACACTCGGCAGGTCTTCCCCAGCAACGGGGGGTTCGACCGGACAATAAGGCAGGGGTCGTGCCAGGCAGCCGATCGTTTCCCTGATGCGCTCCGATGCGGCAGCGTAGGCCGCGTCGATGTCGGTGCCGACGGTCGGGATGCTCTCCATCACGTACAGGCGCTGGCGCCAGTGGTCGAAGGCAACCAGCGATCCGATCACGTTGACGACAGCATCGGGGAGATTGCGCACATCGGGTGGTGCACCGGCAAGATTCTCGACTTCGCGCACGACGTCATAGCCGATGAATCCGACGAGGCCGCTTTGCAGCGGCGGCAGATCGGCAAACAGCGGGGCCTGGTAGATGCGCAGCAAAGACTCCATCGCAGCCAGGATTCCCTCGTCGGTCGGCACGCCATCCGGAAGGTTGCCAGACACCTCGACCCGGCCGCCGCGCAGCACGAGTCGTGCCGACGGGTTGCGCCCGACGAAGGAGAACCGGCTCCAGCGTTCACCGTGCTCGACCGACTCGAACAGAAAACCGTCGTCGTCTCCCACCACCTTGGCGAAAACGGACACCGGTGTCTCGAGATCGGCGAGAACTTCGGCCCACACCGGAACGATGGGGTGCTTGGCGGCCAGTGCGCGAAACTCGTCGAGTGTCGGGCGCATCAGGCGGACTTTCGGTGGAAGCAACGCACTTCACCGGTGTGGCAGGCACCGCGGCCTTGTCGTTCGACGGCGGACGACAAGGTGTCATCCTCGTACCACGCTTGTTTTCCGCTACGGCTCGACAAGACCATGCGACCCTCGGCGAGGGTCCGGGCATCTTGCCTGACCACGGGAACCAAACCGCCGGGGTTGAATCCCACGGTGGCCAACTGACCGTCGAGGTGCGCGACCGGCGTGCTTGTGCGGGTATCGGCGCTCACAGGTAGAGCCCCGTGCTGCCCTCGATGCGTGACGCTGCGACCGCGTGCAGGTCGCGCTCGCGCAACATGATGTAGTCGGCGCCACCCACCTCCACCTCGTAGCGATCATCGGGACTGAACAGGACGTTGTCCCCCACCTCGGCTGCACGAACGTTTTGGCCGAGGGCAACGACCTCGGCCCAGACGAGACGTTTGGAGATTTGGGCCGTCGCGGGGATCAGAATGCCCCCCGATGAACGGCGTTCGCCTTCGTTCTGGGGAATACGGACCAGCAGACGGTCGTTGAGCATCTTGATCGGAAGCTTTTCGCGCGCGTCGCTCACGGCTGGCACGGTATCCGCGCGGAGCCACGGATAAAAACCCGTTTTCCCGCGCGAAGTAGCGTTCGAGCATGGCCCAGCACCACGTCACCGATCCGGCGGTCCGCGAGCTTCTCGATCACCAGGAAATCCGCAACGTGATCTCGCGCTACTGCTGGGCCCTCGACAAGAACGATCGCGAACTTTTCTCGAAGGTCTTTGCACCCGACGCGACGGCCCACCTCGGCAGCCCGCTCCTCGAGGGCATCGACGCCATCTGGGCCCGCATTCGCCAGGCGCTCGGCCACCTCGACAGCAGCCAACACATCACGGGGTCCCAGGAGATCAACGTGGACGGTGACACCGCCACCAGTCGTGTGTATCTCTTCGCACAACACATTCGCAAAGCAGCCAAGAACGGCCCCCACTACGTCGTTGCCGGCGAGTACCTGGACGAACTCGTGCGCACCGCGCACGGCTGGCGGATCAAGTACAGGATTCTCAACACCCTCTGGACCGAAGGCAACAGAGAAGTCGCCACCGGCGACAGGTAGTCGACTAGGCGGGTCGCACGCGCACGCCGGCCGCCGACATCGCGGCCTTGGCTTGTGCGACCGTGTGTTCACCGAAGTGGAAGATCGATGCGGCAAGAACGCCGCTCGCTCCGCCCAATGTGACGCCCTCGACGAGGTGCCCGAGCGAACCGACGCCCCCGCTCGCGATGACGGGAACGTTCACCGCGTCACACACGGCCCGCGTGAGATCGATGTCAAAACCCTCGCGGGTTCCGTCGCGGTCCATGGAGGTCAGGAGAATCTCGCCCGCGCCGCGGGTGACGGCCTCGGCAACCCATTCGAGCGCGTCGATTCCCGTCGGCGTGCGCCCGCCGTTGAGGAACACCTCCCACCCCGAGCCGTTGACACGCAGCTTGGCGTCGACGGCACAGACGCAGCACTGGACGCCGAATTCGGCTGCGATCTCCGAGACGAGTTCCGGCCGTTGCACGGCCGACGTGTTGACGCTGACTTTGTCGGCGCCGGCGCGGAGCATCGAACGTGCATCTTCAAGGGTGCGGATTCCTCCACCCACCGTGAAGGGAATGAACACCTCTGCGGCGACCCGCTCGACCATGTCAATGGTGGTGCGCCGGTTGTCCGATGATGCGGTGATGTCGAGGAACACGAGTTCATCCGCGCCCTCGGTGTCGTAGCGGGCGGCCAACTCGACGGGGTCGCCCGCGTCTCGCAGGCCGACGAAGTTGATGCCCTTCACCACTCGCCCATCGGTGACGTCGAGACACGGGATCACACGTGCGACGTTCACCGACCCGACCCCACTGCGCTCAGGGCTTCGCCGAGCGTGAAGCGCCCCTCGTAGATCGCCCTGCCCGTGATGACGCCCTCGATGTTCGGAATCGCCGACACGGCCACGATGTCGTCGATGGTTCCGACACCGCCACTGGCGACCACGGGCATCGGCGCGTCGTGTGCGGCGTGCGTCAGCCCCTCGATGTCGGGGCCGACCAACATGCCGTCACGGGAGATGTCGGTGATCACCGCGCAGGCCGCCGTCGGATACATCCCCAGCGCCTCGGCAAGGCCGATTCCCGACGACTGCGTCCAGCCCTCGGTCGCGAGAATCCCCCCGCGGTGGTCGAGACCCACCGCGACGAGAACACCCACCCGGGCTGTCACCTCGGACACGAGAGCGGGTCGGCGAAGCGCCGCCGAGCCCATCACGACACGCGCCACACCTGCCTCGGCGAGGGCGGCGGCATCCGCCACCCCGCGCACGCCGCCGCCCACTTGCAGCCGTGCGCGACCCGACAGTGCGCCTGCCACACGCGAGATGACCGGACGGTTCACTGCCGCGTCACCCTTTGCGGCGTCCAGGTCGACCATGTGCACCCACGTCGCGCCGGCGGCCACGAACGCCTCCGCGACCTCCAGTGGGTCGTTGCCGTACACCGTTTCATCCGCATAGTCACCCTGTCGCAGGCGCACCACGTTGCCGCCACGCAGGTCGATCGCGGGGAAAACGACGAAGCCCGTCATCGTGCGCCCCCGCACGACTGCACGAAATTTCCGAGCATCGACAAACCGTCGGCGGCCGACTTCTCGGGGTGGAACTGCGTCGCCACGACGTTTTCGTGTCGTACCACGGCAGTCAGGTCGGCCCCGTAGTCGCACGTTGCAACCACGACTCGCGGGTCGGTGGGTCGTGCGGCGAAGGAATGCACGAAATACACCCAAGGGGTTGCGGGCAGCCCGATGAAGAGCGAATCGGTCGCGTGCACGTGCAGTTCGTTCCACTGCATCTGGGGCTTGCGCACCGTGTCGGGAATCGCCTCCACGCGCCCACGAAGCACCCCGAGGCCCCGGTGCATCGGATCCTCGTCGCTCGCGTCGAAGAGCATCTGCATGCCGACGCAGATTCCAAGGAACGGCCGACCCGATGCCACGGCGTCATGGACGACGGACTCGAGGGCCGCGCCGCGCAGGGCGTCCATGCAGGCACCGAATGCGCCGACACCCGGCAACACCACACCGTCGGCATCGGCCACCAGGCCCGCGTCCCGTGTCAGACGCGCGTCGGCACCCATGCGGACGAGGGCCTTGTGCGCCGAACTGAGATTGCCGATTCCGTAGTCGAGCACCGCAACGAGCGGAGCCGTCATGCAAGCACACCCTTCGTCGAGGGAACGCCCCCGCCCTCGATACGCACGGCGTCGCGCAACGACCGGCCGAGTCCCTTGAAGGCCGCCTCGACGATGTGGTGCACGTTGCTGCCGCGCACGAGCGTCACGTGCAGCGTGATGTTGGCGGCCGTGGCGAACGACGAAATGGCGTGCTCGGCGAGATTCGGGTCGAAGGGCGGATTGCCGAGCGGCAGACATTCGGGAATCGGCACATCCCAGAAAACGAACGGACGACCCGAGAGGTCGAGCACGATGTCGACGACGGCCTCGTCGAGCGGATAACGCCCGCTGGAGAAACGCCGCACACCCGCGCGGTCACCCACCGCCTGTCGGAACGCCTCGCCGAGGGCGAGTGAAACATCCTCCACCGTGTGGTGCGTGTCGATGTGGAGGTCGCCCTTTGCGACGAGCCTGAGGTCCAAGCCACCGTGGCGCGCAACCTGGTCGATCATGTGATCGAAGAACGGGATGCCCGTCGACACCTCGGCCGAACCCGTGCCGTCGATGTTCAATTCAACGACGATGCTGGTCTCCTTCGTGGTGCGCTCGACGACCGCGGTGCGACTCATGCCAATACCTCTTTCAGAGCGGTCACAAAGGTTTCGTTCTCTTCGACGGTGCCGACCGTGACGCGCAAGCAGTCACCGAGCCCCGCCCAACTGCTGCAGTCGCGAACGAGCACGCCGCGGTCGAGCAATCCCTGCCAGACGGCCCTGCCCGACATCGACTCGGGCCTGAAGAGCACGAAGTTGGCGCCGCTTGGCCACCACGTGACGGGCAGGCGATCGAAGGCCGCGGTGATGACATCGCGGCCGGCAACTATGTCGCGCACGCGGGATTCCATTTCACCCACGAACTTCAACGCCAGCAGACCCGCGCGCTGCTTGAAGGCGTCGAGGTGGTACGGCAACAGGACGGCTTCCATGTCGGCGACCAGCCAGCGCGGACCGATGAGATACCCGAGGCGCGCCGCGGCCATCGACCACGTCTTTGAAAATGTCCGGGTCACGACCAACGGAGTGTCGTCGTTGACGAGTTCGAGTGCCGACCACGGGGAGAATTGCGCGTAGGCCTCGTCGACCACGACGACACCCGGTGCGACTGCCAGCATCACCTCGATGTTTTCGCGCGGCTCGACGGTTCCCGTCGGGTTGTTGGGCGAGCAAATGAACGAGACCGCGGGCTGGGACTCGGTGACGACCCGCTCGATTTCCCGGGGATCGAGCGTGAAATCGGCGTTGCGGACACCCTCGACGACGGTTGCACCGACGACACGCGCGATCTGTGCATGCATCTGATAGGTCGGCGAGAACATCGTGACATTGCGACCCACACCCGAATATGCAAGGAGTACCGATTGCAGCACCTCGTTCGAACCGTTGGCGACGAGCACCTGGTCGGCCGACACCCCGTGGAGTGCGGCGATACCTTTGCGCAGCTCGGCAGCGACGCGGTCGGGATAGCGGTTCCAGTCGAGGTCTCGTGCGACGGCCGCGACCTCCTCGAGCCAGGCCACCGGAGGCGCGTACGGCGCCTCGTTGGTGTTGAGACGCACCGGGACATCGACCTGCGGCGAGTGATAGCCGGACAGGGCCCGAAGATCGCTGCGCAGTGGGATTCGCTTCACACGACAACGCTACCGAGGGTGACTCAGGTGTTCTTGGCTATTTTGAGCGCCCGGTCAACGGCCCTGCGTGCCGAGTCGACGGACCGCGCAATTTCGACGATCGCGCGGTGAATGTCCTCCTGCTGACGCACACCCGGACGGCCCTCCAGCTCGACGGCCCGGTCGCGCGTGCGGTCCAGCGCCTCGCCGAACGCCTCGAGTTCGTTGCGCAGGGCCATGAGGGTTTCGTTTCGCGGGGTGCCGTTGGGTTTCGCGGCCTTCGACTTCGCCATGGTTATCAGCCCCTAGGGATTCGCGGACGGGCAGATGTCAACGAGCACACAGTCCCGACATTTCGGTTTGCGGGCATCGCACGTGCGACGACCGTGCAGGATCAGCCGCAGGCTGAATCGACCCCACTCCTGGGGGGGCAGGAACTTGTTCAACTCGAGTTCCACCTTGACGGGGTCCTCCTGGGTCGTGAGACCCAGGCGTCGCGACAGCCGGCCGACATGCGTGTCGACGGGAAGTCCGGGCAGATCGAACACGACACTGCGCACGACGTTGCCGGTTTTACGACCGACGCCGGGCAGCGTCACGAGATCTTCGAGATCGCGCGGCACTTCCCCGTCGTATCGATCGATGAGTGCGCGCGCCATTCCGATGAGGTTCTTCGCCTTCGAGGCGTAGAAACCCGTCGAACGCACCAACTCCTCCACGCGCGAGACATCGGCGTTCGCGAGGTCCTCGGGTCCCGGGAACGCGGCGAACAAGGCGGGTGTCACCATGTTGACGCGGGCATCCGTGCACTGTGCCGAGAGAATCGTCGCAGCGAGCAGTTCGAAGGCGTTGCGGTGGTCGAGTTCACAAAGTGCCTCGGGAAATTCGACCGCCAGGCGCTCGGCGACGACCTTCGCGCGCGATGCTGCCGACCGAGGCTTGCCCATGTGCGGCGACACTACCCAGCACCCGACGCAACGGCGGTACCCTGACGGAATGCTGAGCCTCGAGATTCGCCGCAACATCGACGCCCAGGGCTTCGAAATCGTCAACGGCCTCCTCGAGGCCGCCGAGCGCGCCGATGGCCACCGTGCGCTCTCGGACCACCTCTGGCTCGACCTGCGCCAGGGTGGACGCACAGGTTTCGCCGCCATCATCGGCCGGGAGGACGACCATGAACACCCCGTTGCCTACGCACAGGTCTCGCGCGGCAATGAAAGCTGGAGCATCGATCTGGTTGTCCATCCGCACCATCGCTACGAGATGGCCGCGATTGGCCCGGTGATGCTCGATGCCGCACTCGACGTCGTGCGCGGCGAGGGCGGCGGATGCGTGCACTGGTGGGTGTTCGAACCATCGGCGATCTATTTCGAACTCGCCGAGAAGGTCGGCATGCACCCGAGGCGTGAACTGTTCCAGATGCGGCGGGCCCTTCCCCTCGAGACCGGGCTTTCCCTTCGCAACGAGCCCGGCTTCACGCGCGGTTTTTCCTTTGCCACCGACGCCGCGTCGTGGCTCGAGGTCAACAACCGCGCCTTTGCCAGCCACGCCGAACAGGGCGACTGGAACATCGAGACCCTCACCGCGCGCACACTCGAACCCTGGTTCGACGCCGAAGGATTCCGCATCACCGAGATCGACGGGCGAATCGCCGGTTTCTGCTGGACGAAGATGCACCCCGGCGCGGTCGGTGAGATCTACGTCATCGCTGCGGATCCCGCCTTCACGGGGCGCGGCCTCGGAACCAAGCTCACGATCGCCGGTCTCGATTGGCTCGCGGCACGCGGCGCAACGACCGGCATGCTCTATGTCGATACCAACAACGACACGGCCGTTGGCATATACCGCAAGCTGGGTTTTGTTCCCGTGTACCGTGAGCGCGCTTTCGTGGGCGACGTCAGTTGAACACCACCCTCTACGACGCCACCGCCCACGACATCGCCCGCGTGCTCGTCGGCCAGCCCGCGTACCGGGTCAAGCAGGTGTGGCAGGCCCTGTACGAACAACTGCGCGCGCCGGCCGACATCACGAATCTTCCTCTCAGCGCCCGCAACGAACTCGCAGCCGCCCTTCCCGAATCGTTGGTGTGGAAGACCGAGAGCACCGACGCAAGCGGCGACACCGTGAAGTTCCTCTGGAACCTGTGCGATGGTGGCCACCCCATCGAGACCGTCCTGATGCTCTATCCGAATCGCGCAACGGTGTGCGTCAGCACCCAGGCGGGTTGTGCGATGGGCTGCGGGTTCTGCGCGACGGGCCAGGCCGGCTTCAACCGCCATCTCAGCGCGGGTGAGATCGTCGAGCAGGTGGTCAAAGCGGCACGGCGCGCCAAGGAAATCGGCCACCGTGTGTCGAACATCGTCTTCATGGGTATGGGTGAACCACTTGTCAACGAGGCCGCGACCCGCGCCGCCGTCGAACGCATCCACGACGACATCGGCATCTCGGCACGTCACCTGACGATCAGCACGGTCGGCATCGTTCCCGGTATCCGCCGGTTGGCCCGCTGGCCACTGCCCGTCAACCTCGCGGTCTCGCTGCACGCCGCGCGTGACGAACTGCGCGACGAGCTGGTTCCGATCAACAAGCGCTACCCGATCGAGGACCTCGTCGCCGCATGCAACGATTACCTCGACCAGCGGCACCGTCGCGTCAGTTTCGAGTGGGCGCTCATCAACCGGGTGAACGACACGAGACGGGACGCGAACGAACTTGCCCGGCTCTGCAAGCGCCTGCGTCCCAGTGCGCACGTGAATCTGATCCCGCTCAACCCCACACCGGGCTGGCCCACGCGGGGGTCGTCACCCCGGCGCGTGCAGGAATTCGCCGACATCCTCGTCGGACTCGGTGTGAACGCGACGGTGCGCCGCAACCGCGGAACCGACATCGACGCAGCATGCGGCCAACTCGCCGCCGGCCAAACCATCACGCCCGTGCGCCTCGGCCGCACCGAGAACTGAGTCGCCTCAGCGCAGGTACTTCGGGTTCGCCACGCGCAGTTTGTCGACGACCGACTCGAAAACGAAGGCTTCGACGTCGCAACGCACGATGCCACCATCGTCGAAACCACCCTCACGAATCCGCCGTGCGAGCTCCGCATCATCGGCACATCCCAATTCGCGCAGACCGGCTGCGTGACGTTCGTGCTGTGCGGGGCCGAGTTCGATCTCGCGTTCCACCATCGCCAACACGTTCGCCGCGACACGTGCGTGGAACTGCATCGCACCAGAGACGTCTGGCATGACCTGGTTCTCGAGCCACTCGCGCACCGCCTCGGTCAACTGTGCCGCGCTCGGCGGGTCGTGCGGGGCTGTCACTTGACGACCGCCGACAGTTCACGAATCGCCATCAGTGCGTCGTATTCGTTCTCGCACACCCGACGGCCGATCGCGGCGAGTTCGTGGCTGCGCACCACACCGTTGAGGTGGTACGAGGCCTGGGAAATACACATCAGACCCCATTTCACCGTTCCGAGGAGTTCCCACCAACGCAGTTCCTGTTCGTCGATGCGCACACCCGACTCGGCTTCGTATGCATCGAGCAGTGAGGCATAGTCACCGACACCCGCCACCGGTCTGCCACCGCCGAACCGCCACGCGCGCACGCACACCCAGCCGAGATCTTCCGCCGGGTTGCCGATGTGCGCGAGTTCCCAGTCGAGCACCGCACGCAGACCGTCGCCACCCACGATCACGTTGCCGAGACGAAAATCCCCGTGCACCAGGCACCATTCGCGCGGCGCGGGTCGGTGTGCTTCGAGCCAGCGGAACGCGATTTCGAAAGCCGGATGGGACCGGCCCGATTCATCCATCAGTTGCACGTACTTGGCCACCTGGTCTTCACCGTCGAGACCCTCGATGGTGGTGTGGTCGATGCGGTGGATCTGCGCCATCGCCCGACCGATCTGCGACGCCAGCACGGGCCGCGCGTTTGCGAACTCGTCGTCGCGCAGAATCTTGCGGGCGATCGTCTCGCCCTCGACGGCGCGCACCACCATGAACGACTCGTCCAACGGGTTCGCCGTCATCCCGCGGGAACTTGTCACCACCTCCGCCGTCGGCACGCCAAGTGCGTGGGCCGCCTCCAAGACGGCCACCTCGACGTGCATGTCGCGCGGCGAACCCGGCCGCTGACGCTGCAACACGAACGACTCACCGCCCACGGCGAAACGCCACGTCTCGCGTGAAGCACCGCCGGTCAGTCGCTCGAGTGGCGCCACATCGCCCGTGACACCCGCACCGCGCATCACATCACCCAGCGCGCCCCGCAGTGTTGACTCAGACGATTCCACCACGCTGGAACGTTACCCTTCACGCTTGGTGTCACCCGCTCTTGAACTACACAACATTTCGCTTCATCGCGACACGACGGTCATCCTCGATGACGTGACGTGGGTGGTGCGTCCCGACGAGCACTGGATCATCCTCGGGGCCAACGGCTCGGGCAAGACCTCACTGATGCGCATCGCCGCGTTGTACCTGCACCCCAGCGCCGGCGAGGTCGTCGTCGCCGGAGGGCGCCTGGGCAGCACCGACATTCGATCACTGCGCCGTCGCGTGGCCTACATGTCGGCTGCCCTCGCCACCGAGTTGCGCCCCCAACTGCGTGCCTTCGAAGTGGTGATGACGGCCAAGCACGCCGCGCTCGAAGCGTGGTGGCACACCTACGACGATGCCGACCGCACCCGTGCCGTCGCCTGCCTCGGACAACTTGGTGTCGCGCATCTGGCGGACCGCGAGATCTCCGCACTCTCGTCGGGGGAACAGCAGCGGGTCTTTCTCGCCCGAACACGCATGAATGACCCCGCGGTGATTCTCCTCGACGAACCGAGCGGTCGCCTCGACCTCGGTGGACGCGAGCAACTCATTGGCGCCCTCGACGAGACGATCGCTTCCGATTCCGGTGTTGCGACCGCGATCGTCACCCACCACGTCGAAGAAATTCCCACGCGGGCCACTCACCTTCTTGCCCTCAAGCGGGGCAAGTCGATCGCCAGCGGACCCATCACGGGACTCCTCACCGCCGAACTCTTGTCGGAAACCTTCGAGTTCCCCCTGCGGGTCGAACGCCGCGATGACGGTCGCTTCAGCGCCCGGGCGGGCTGACGAGCGCACGCAGGTTTTCGCGGCCGCGTTCGATGTGGTCGGCCAATACCCGCTCGAGAATCCCGCCGGTCCACAGCGTGCCGCCGTAGTACAACTCGACGCGCATCACGACGGATTCGCCTCTTTCCACCATCGTGCAGGTCATGCGCCACGGCGCATGGTCACGGCCATCGTGCTCTTTGCGTTCGAAGACGACCAACTGCGGTGAATCGGTGGTCCGTTCCATGCGCAACCGCTTCGACCGGGCGAACGGCCCGACCTTTGCGCGCAGTTCGACGTCCCAGGCACCGGGCCCCGCCAGCGTCGCGCGGTGCACGAGCGGCATCCACCTCGGGTACTCAGCGAGGTCGACGACGAAGGGACGCAAACGCGTCAGCGACGTGGGTGCCTCAAGGGTTGCCTCGGTGCGCATGCGGCTCTCAGTTCCGCTCGCGACGCTCTTTGTTGCCGAACGCCCGCGCCAACAATCCGCCACGGGCAGGCTCGGCTTCGAAGGCGCCATCGACTATGTCTTCGAACAATGTGGGTGACCACGGCATTGCCTGCGTTTCGTCGAGTACGGGTTCGGCTTCGACCGCGGTGGCATCAAACAACTCGGCGGTGGGCGCCGCTTTCTTGCGGGCTTGCTTTGCCCGGGTCTGCTTGTCTCGAAACGGCCGCACGTTTGCCTTCTCTGCTTCCACAGGCTCGCTGACCGCCGGCGTTTTGAACAGCCGCGGCACCGCCTCGCGCCGGTCATCGACGTGCCAGCCACGCGGCACCACGAGGGCATCGGCATGTCGGCGGCACAGGACTCCCGTCCCGTAGGGGCGCGCCGTGTCCCCGGGCTCGAAGGGGCCCAGCCACACCAGCAAGTTGCCGGTGTTGAAGCCATAGGTGACGGTGGCAGGCGCCGAACATCCGGGTCGCTCGCAGAGTCGTGGCACACCAGAAAATTAGTGGGGCACACAACGGCGGCGCGCCATCCTGTGCTGGTGGGCGATACCGGGCTCGAACCGATGACCTCCACGGTGTGAACGTGGCGCTCTGCCAACTGAGCTAATCGCCCCTTAGCGGGTGAACCCGAAGGCTATCGGTCTGGCCTCGTGTTGCGAAAGGCGCACCTCTCTCCGGTTCGGGATCATCTTCCCGCGGTACCGCCAAACCGAGGCGCGCGCTTGAGCGACGAGAGCGTGGGCAACGGACACTTTGTGTTCATCGGCCCGAACACCCGAACCCGATCTGAGCAGAACCCCGACCCGTCGGCACGGAATCGACCGCTGTCGGTCATCATCAACATCCACCATGGGTCGGCGCGCCTTGCTCGCTGATGCGGATGGGAGCGAGGGACGCGATGAGGTGGGTCGAGCCCGCGTTTGGCGAGCACCCGCCCGTTGAGTCTGCTGCCGAGCCTGTCCGCGGCGAACCGAAACTCGAACACCGGGCTGGCAGGATACGGGTGGATGGCCAAATTTCCCGGTGACTTCGAGTCGCATTCTCTCTACTTCGATGACCACCAGGCGCTGCACGCCGCGATCGGTCGAATCTGGAGCCACGATCCGATGTTGGCGGACTTCGTTGGCGCAGAGATGCGCCGGGCCGTCGACGACCCGGAAAGCAACGTGCTGTGTGTTGGCACCGACGGAGACCTGACCGTGACCGTCATCCTCGTCCCGCAGGCAATGATCTCGAATCAGACAGGACCCATCCTCCTGCCGTCCGCCGACCCGCGCCACGTACTGGCGGTTGCGTCCGTCGAGGTCCTTGGCAGAAGGGCGCGTGAGTGCCTCGAGACGGGACCGACTGCCCAAGCCCGCTCTGAGTGGGACAACACCGTGAACTGGTTCTTCGATCGTGCGCTCGCACTTGCCCGTTCGGGAGTCCGCCCGAAAGTGCCGGTGTCCCCAGAGTGTCTGTGATCCGGGGCGTCGGGTGCGGGAAACCTAGCTTGGGCGTTCACCCGCCGGATGGGACCGGGGCCCAAGCACGCACCACGCAGGCGCGGCCCATTCCCTGACGGTCGAGAAACGACTCGGTGTCCGAGGGACACGTGGAGTCGAAGGCAATGAGGTTTCGTACGACCGCGTCGTGCGGGCCGTCACAACGCACTTCGCTGGCGGTGCCGTCGGCGGCCAGGTCCACACACGACCCCGATTGCAGCAGGTTGTCGGGGCCGCCCGGATCGGACGGCTCG
>Ga0194116_10002182_pt1 | contig 25924 bp, 29 predicted proteins | sample TA2MahsurfametaG_4_FD_148617 | JGI IMG/M metagenome (GOLD analysis project Ga0194116, IMG submission 148617) | Freshwater microbial communities from Lake Tanganyika, Tanzania - TA2015008 Mahale S9 surface | ecosystem: Environmental > Aquatic > Freshwater > Lake | place: Tanzania: Lake...
GCCGACGGTGATCACTTGAATCAGGCGGACGTCTCTTGCTTCGCCTCGGGGAACCAGCGGGCCTCGAGGTTTTTGATGACCACATAGAACGGCGGCACCACGCCGAGGGACAACACCGTGGCCACCAACGACAAGGCTGGAACCGCTCGAGCCACGAAATCGGCGCATGGGTCCGCAAATTAACGGACTGCAGAGGATTTGCATCGCTTAAGGCGCATCGGCGTCAGGGCTCGCCGTCAGCTGCACCGGAGCACCGTGGCGCAGATTGAGCAAGCCCTCCGTCACCACCCGATCGCCACGCTGCAGACCCCGCTGCAGGGGGTAGTGGTCGCCCTGAAGGTCGCCCAGCTGCACCGGAGTGTGCAGGGCAAACCAGGTGCCAGGTGCCAGTGTGCGCAGCGCAGCCAAGGGAGCTTTGCCCGGCTGGCGTTCCAGATCGGCCAAGCGGCCCACCACAAACACAAACGACTGGCCCGCCAACTGGGTGACCGCGGTGCGCGGCACCGCCAGAGCGTCCCGCCGCTCCAGCAGCAGGCGTGTGCGCAGGCGCTGACCGTTGCGCAGGGTGCCCTGGGGATTGGCGAAGGCCGCCTTTACCAGCAGGGTTTGGCTGGGGGCCATCACCTGCGGATCCACCGAATCCACCTGGCCCTCCGCCAAGGGTTCGGCACGGGTGGGGTCAAGCAGCAACACCCGCTGACCCGGCCGCACCCGCTTGGCAGCACTGGCCGGCACATCGATGCGGGCCCAGAGGCGATCGTTGCGGATCAAACGGGTGATCCGCACGCCCGGCGCAATCACATCCCCCTGCTTGACGCGCAGGTCGGCCACGGTGCCGGTGATCGGTGCCCGCAGATCCTTAAAGGCCAGATCCGCCTCCCGGGCCACCAGCGCTTCGCGGGCAGCGATGGTGGCCTGGCGGAATTCATCCCGTTGCACGGCACTGGCGGCGCCCTGGCGGGCCAGCTCCCGGTAGCGGTCGTAGTTGAGCCGGTTGGTCTGCATCTGGGCCCGCAGGCTGGCCACCTCCGCGCGCAGCTGGGTCTGATCGAGCACCAACAGCAGTTGACCCTGGCGCACCCGATCGCCCTGGCGCACGAGCAGGCGCTGAATCCGGCCCCCGGCCTGGGCCGCCAGATCCACCTCGGCCTCCGCCTCCAAGGTGCTCACCGTGTCGATGCTGGCCTGAAACACGGCGGGCTCGATCGCCTGGGTCTGCACCCGTGGCGGCCGCTGCATGGCCCCGGGAGCTTGACCGCAGCCCACCAGCAGCAGGGCTGCGGCCAGACCCACTGTGTAGCTGCTGCGGATGGCGCAGCTGGTGCGGAAGGGGGGGCTAACAAACCGCATCGCCGGAGCGTATCGCCGCCGGGCCGATGATGGGCGCCGGCGGGACCTGGCTTCAGCCCCCTTGAGCGACCTCTTCAGCCATCACCGCGACACCACCCTGGCCCGGGTAGCGCCCTTGGCCGATCGGCTGCGGCCCCGCAGCCTCGACGACTTCGTCGGCCAAGAAGCGATCCTTGGCCCAGGGCGGCTCCTGCGCCGCGCTATCGCCGCCGACCGGGTGGGCAACCTGATCCTGCACGGTCCACCGGGGGTGGGTAAAACAACCCTGGCCCGCATCATCGCCGGCAGCACCCGGGCCCACTTCAGCAGCCTCAACGCGGTCCTCGCCGGCGTCAAGGATCTGCGGGCCGAGGTGGACGCGGCCCAGCAACGCCTGGCGCACCATGGCCTGCGCACCACCCTGTTCATCGACGAGGTGCACCGCTTCAACAGCGCCCAGCAGGACGCGCTGCTGCCCTGGGTGGAAAACGGCACGGTGAACCTGATTGGGGCCACCACCGAAAACCCCTACTTCGAAGTCAACAAAGCCCTGGTGAGCCGCTCGCGGCTGTTTCGCCTGCAGCCCCTCGAACCCGAGCACCTGCGCCAGCTGCTGGCACGAGCCCTTCAGGACCCCGAGGTGGGCTACGGCGCGCGCTCCATCCTCGTGACCCCCGAGGCGGTCGACCAGCTGGTGGATGTGGCCGGCGGCGATGCCCGCAGCCTGCTGAATGCCCTGGAGCTCGCGGTGGAAACCACTCCGCCCGGCGCGGATGACGCCATCACGATCGATCTGGCCATCGCCGAGGAGTCAATCCAGCAGCGGGCGGTGCTCTACGACAAGCAAGGGGATGCCCACTTCGACACGATCAGCGCCTTCATCAAATCGCTGCGCGGCTCCGATCCGGATGCGGCGCTGTTCTGGCTGGCGCGGATGGTGGAGGCCGGGGAAAACCCCCGCTTCATGTTCCGGCGCATGTTGATCGCAGCGGGGGAAGACATCGGCCTGGCCGACCCCCAGGCGATGGTGGTGGTGGAAGCCTGTGCGGCCGCGTTCGAGCGGGTGGGGCTGCCGGAGGGGCTTTACCCTCTCGCCCAGGCTGCCCTGTACCTGGCGGGTGCCGAGAAGAGCAACAGCGTGCTGGGCTTCTTCGATGCCCTCACCAGTGTGCGCACCGCCAACCGCCAGCAGGTGCCATCCCACCTGCGGGATGCCCATCGCGATGGCAAGGCCTTCGGCGATGGGGTGGGCTACCGCTACCCCCATGCCTACGCCGAACACTGGGTTGCCCAGCAATACCTCCCCAGTGCCCTCCAAGGTGAGGTGTTCTGGCAGCCCGGGGCCCTGGGTTGGGAGGGCCGCAGGCGCGAGCAGCTCCAGCAACGGCGCGCCGCCCAGCTGGCCGCCGCGGCCGAACTGGCCGCCGATCAGGGTGATGTGCTGAGCAGTAGCCCGGACGATCCCCAGCTGGAGCGCTGGTTGCAGCGCCAGGCCACCGCCGAAGGAGAACGGCTCGACAACCTGAGACGCCGGTTCTGGGAGGGCGCCCACTGGCAGCGGCACGACCGGGTGCTGGTGCTGGAGGCGCGATCGTTGCTGTGGGCCCTCGACCCGCTCGCCGCCACCCCAGAGGGCGGCGTGGTGATCACCGTGGGGCAGGCATCCGACCGGGAGCGGCTGCAAGCCCAGCTGCAGGTGCTCGATGCCCTGCGCCAGCCCCAGCTGCTTGTGGTGCCAGCTGAGGCGCCCGACAGCCTGCAATCCCAACTCGAGCCCGGCGAAGGGTCTCGCTTCGACTGGGTGGTGGCACGGCAACCCTGGCGCGGGCTGAACGCCCAACAGATCGACACGTGGATTGACGCCGTGGGAGGCCAGTTGAGTGCCAACGGCCAATGGCGACTGCTGTTCAGCACCCCCCAACTGGGGCCAGCTGCCGGGCTGCAAGCCTTGAGCCGCGCGGCCGAGCCCTCGCTCCAGCCGCTGCTCGAGGAGCTCAGCGCCTTGGAGCGCCAACAGTTGCAGCAGGAGCCCAACCCTGGCCAGCTGGCCAGGCAAGCCCTGATCGACCAAGGCTGGCGCGTGGAGCAGCAGCACTGGCAGGAATCCCTTCAGCTTGAGCTGTCCGCGGCGCTGACGGCGCGCTGGCTGGCACCCGAGAGCACCTATCTGCGGCAGCTCAACGCCCTTCGGGGTGCCCCCTTATCCCCAGCCGCGATCGAGACGCTGCACGAGGGTTTCCAGCGGCACCTGGGCCAACAGCTGCCCCAAACGGTTGTGCATACCCTGCTGCGCGCCCAGCGGCCATAAGCAGCACGCCATAAAAAAGCCCCGGCAACGCCGGGGCTCTGGGTCGTGAGCACGCCTAAGGCGAGCGGTGGCTCACCAGAGGCCGCGAATGGCCTCGGGCTGAACCTGCTGAACAGGGGCGGGGATGGCGCGCACTTGAGCGACAGGGTCCGCCATCTGGTTGGCCTGGATGCAGGCGGGCAGGAACACGTACCAGGAGAGCAGGGACGTGCACTGAGCCCCACCCTGGCAACGACCTTCGGCACAGACGTTCTGGGAACCGGTGTAGGTGTTGGAGAAGTCGGCCACGCGCATGTCGGTGGGCAGGGCATTCATGATGCCGGCCGATGAGATCTGACCGTCACGGGCATCCGCCACGATCGCCGAACGCAGAGCCTGCACCGCGTAAGTGTTCATGCTCCAGTAAGGGAAGTAGCTGGTGGTTTGGTTCTTGAGGAACTTCACACCGGCATCCGAATAGAGGAAGCGGGAGACACCGATGAAGTCGACATTGTACGACTTGTTCATACCCTCACGCACCTCTTCGGAGGTCCAACCGGAACGGTTCAGACCACCTTCAAGGCCCCGTTCGGTGATCTCACCAGACTGGAGGAAGGTGTTGAAGGCGTCCTGATTGGTGGACCACACAGCACCACCAGTGTTCCAGCAAACCGGAAGATTGTTGTCAACAGCGGCGGACACTGGCAGGGCCACCGCCGAGAGGGCCGTACCCACAAAAAGGCCGGCCAGCAAACGCTTGATCACGAGAGTTATGGGATCAGTTCATTCCGAACGTAGCCACGCAATGCCGCAGGTCACAAAAGATGCAAGTGACTAGAGCACATTGACACAGAAGCGCAACATTTCGGCCGTACTCCCTAGACTAACTTGCATTTTTTGCAGCAACTTGCGTCATATCCGGAGCGCTTTGCCGGGCGCTGTTGCCGCAGTGATAACGGCAACCTCACGATCAAGGAGGGTGCGACATTGCGGAAGCCGCACTAGCGAAGCGACAGCAACCTGTGCAGGTTGGACCGACTGCAGCCAGCACCAACTGCGGCCCAACGCCATCCGGCATGCACCGCACTGCAGCAATCCGGCTGCACGCCGTCACCCAGGTGCTGCAATCCGCCGCTGGCATGGTCGTAACACCACTGGCTGAGTTCGGCCGCCAAGCTGCGCTGGCGCCATTTGATGGCCGCCTCCTTCAGCACCCAACTGGTGAGCACCTCCTGCCGCAGGTCCTCTCCGGCCAGGCCCTGCAGTCGCGCCTGTTCCGCCACGGGATAAAACCGCCGCATCAGCCCGGCCGCAGCCAAGGGGCGGCCGGCCGGTTCGAGATCCACCCCAATCGGCCGCGGGGAGTAGCCGATCAACAGGCCCTCACCGCTATGGCTGAGGCTGATCCAGCCCAACCCCTCAGCCAGGCGGGGCGGGCGGCCAGGCGGGCTGTGCAGGGGAACGTGGGCCGGCCCCAGGCCCAGCACTGGGGCCAGTTGCTGCCGCAGGGCGGCCCGGCTGTGCCAATAGCGCTGGCGCTGGCCCTCCGGCAGGCCATCCCCCCAGTCCCGCTCCAGGGCGGAGAGGCTGCTGAGATCCGCGCCCCGCAGCGGGCCCAACCAGAGCTGGGGCTGCTGCGGGGCGCCCGTCAGCGGCGCATCCCAGCCGATGCCTAGGCTCACTCGCGTGCCATTCCGGCGTTCTGACTAGAGAGTTCCATGGCCCTACAGATTGGTGATCCAGCCCCCGATTTCACCCTGCCCAACCAGGCGGGAGAGTCGATCAGCCTGTCCCAGTTCAAGGGACAGCGGGTGGTGATCTATTTCTATCCGAAGGATGACACGCCCGGCTGCACCAAGGAAGCCTGCAATTTCCGCGATCAGTGGGGAGCCTTTGAGCAGCACGGCATCACGGTGCTGGGCATCAGCAAGGACGGGGCGACCAGCCACGCCAAATTCATCGCCAAATACAGCCTTCCTTTCACCCTGCTCAGCGATGGGGAGCCCTGCCCCGTGGCGACGGCCTACGAGAGCTATGGACTCAAGAAGTTCATGGGCAAGGAGTACATGGGCATGATGCGTCACACCTTTGTGGTGGATGCAGACGGCAAGCTCGAAAAGCTCTACACCAAGGTGAAAGCCGAAACCATGGCCGATACCATCCTCAGCGATCTAGGCCTGGCCTGAGGGCCGCCAGGGCCTCAAGGGCCAACGCGGGGGCCAGCTGCACCTCCTGGGTGCCCTCCCCCAGCAGCTCACGCACCAGCGGCAGCAGCAGCTCCCCGTCCCCACCGGTGATCCAGAGGCGACAGTGGGGAGATTCCCTCACGGCCTCACGGGCAGCCTGGGCCACCGCAGCCGCCAACCCCCGCAGCACCCCGGCGGCCATGGCCTGGGCGGTGGCGCTGGGCCAGCGCTGCTCGGGCAGCGCCACGGGGAGCTCCAGTGAGGGCAAACCTGAAGTGCCGGCCCCCAGGGCCCGCAGCTGCAGAGCCGCACCCGCCATCAACTGTCCCCCTGCAAAACAGCCCTCGGCGCTCACCCGGGTAAGGCTCAAGGCGGTGCCGGCATCGGCCACGAGCACCGGCCCTCCGCTCTGCCGCCAGGCCCACCAGCCCCCCAGGGCACGATCCACCCCCAACCAAGCGGGCAGATCGCCCAGGGGCACCTCGGCGCTGAGCACGCGTCGCTCCAGGGGCAACCAGGCGGGCACCGGACCCACGGCGGCCCAGCCCGCCAGCCCTTCGGGCTTCTCCACGCCTGGGGGCCCGCTCCAGCAGCGCAGCGATCCGGGTCGGCCCGTGGCCCAGTGCCATCGGCTGTTGCCGATCAACAGCCAACAAGCCTGCCCAGCCGGATCGGCGCTCAGATGCCCTCGCCCATCAGCCCCGGCAGATGGATGCCGCACTCCTGCTTGAGGCCACCGAAGCGGGTGGCCCGGCCGCTCACATCCCCGGCGTCGGGGGCACTGGAATGCCAGTCGCCCACGGTGGAATACCCCTGCTCAAACAGCGGATGCTGGGGCAACTGGTGCTCCTGCATGTAGTAATACACCTCGCGCTTACTCCAGGACAGCAGCGGGCGCAGCGACCAGCGCTGCCGCACCGGATCGAGCGGCTCCATGGCCCGGCGGTGATCGGTCTGACTGCCGCGCACCCCACTGGCCCAGCAGGTCACCCCCAACTCGGTGAGGGCCCGGTCGAGGGGCTCCACCTTGCGAATGCGGTGGTAGAGCTCGAGATCGCCCACCTGCTCGGTTTCCCAAAGCCGGCCATGCAGCGCTTCCATCCGAGCCGGGCTGATCGGCGACTGGGCCACCACCAGGTGGAGCTGGAGCTGCTGAACCAGCCGATCGGCGTATTGGTAGGTCTCGGCGGGGAGATAGCCCGTATCCACCCAGATCACCGGCACCGGGAGTCCGGTTTGCTGCCCAAGCGCGCTCACCATGTGCAGCAGCACCGCCGACTGGATGCCGAAGCTGGTGGTGAGGGCAAACCCCACCCCGAAGGTGTCCTGGGCCCAGCGCAGCCGCTCCTGGGCCGACAGCGGGGCCAAGTGCTGCCGCGTGGCCGCCAAATCAATCGGCTGACCGGCGCCATCGAAAGGGAGGGTGGGGGCGGAGGCCGTCTGCATCAGGCCATCATCGCCCTTGGGCTGGGCTGCTGGTTAGGGTTCGATCGACGGTGTCGGCAGTGGACCACAACCAATGGCGGAGTCTGTGGCGACGCCGGCATCAGCCCCGGTGGTGATCGTGGGAGGAGGCTTTGGCGGCCTCTACACCGGCCTGGCGCTTGCCGCCCGGCGCCAGCATCCACCAATCCTGCTGATCGAGCCGAACGATCGCTTCCTGTTTTTGCCGCTGCTCTACGAGCTCCTCAGCGGTGAACTGCGCAGCTGGGAAATTGCCCCTCGCTACGACACGCTTCTTGCTGGCAAAGGCGTGGCCTGGCTCCAGGACCGGGTGGTGCGGATCGACACCGATGCCGCTCGGGTGCACACCGCCGCGGGGCGAGAGCTCCCCTACAGCCGGCTGGTGGTCGCCACCGGAGCCCAGTCCAACAGTTTCGGAATTCCGGGCGTCACGGAGCACAGCCTCGGCTTCCGCACCCTGGCCGATGTGGAGCACCTGCAGCGCCTGATCCACAGCCTCAAGGAGCGCGCCAGGCCGCTGCAACGGCTGGCGGTGGTGGGGGCCGGGGCCAGCGGCGTGGAACTGGCCTGCAAGCTGGCCGATCAGCTCCAGGGCAGCGCCATTGTCGAGGTGATTGAACAGGGGCCAGGTCTGCTGCCCCAGGCCAAAGCCTTCAACCGCGAGCAGGCGGATCTGGCCCTGCAGCGGCGGGATGTGCGCCTGCGCACCCACACCCATGTGGAGGCCGTGGAGGTCGGTGGCCTGTCGCTACAGGGGCCAGGCGGGCGCGAGCACCTCAGTGTCGATGGCGTGATCTGGACCGCCGGCCTGCGCTTCCAGGCCCCGCAGCTCAGTCCCGCCCCTGCCGCTGTGACCGACCGCCTTGGGCGACTGATGTGTGAGCCCAGCCTGCAGCTGCGCAACCACCCGCACGTGTTCGCCCTCGGCGATATCGCCCACGTCGACGCCGAGGACGGGGACCAAGCCCTTCCCGCCACGGCCCAGGTGGCCTTCCAGCAGGCCGAGTGCCTGGCCGGCAACCTGTTGAAGTCGCTGAACGAGGAGCCGCTGGAGCCCTTCCACTACAACGACCTCGGCGAAATGATGAGCCTTGGCGAGGGTGAGGCCAGCCTCACGGGCGGGGGATTCACCCTGGCCGGTGCGGCCGCGTTCCAGATCCGCAAGCTCGCCTACCTGACCCGCCTACCAGGCCCCTCCCACCAGTTGAAGGTGGCCGCCGGCTGGCTGGCGGACTGGCCGCGATGACGCCGCGCGGCCTGCTGCTCGATGCCATGGGCACTTTGATCGGGTTGCGCACCAGCGTGGGCGCCACCTATGCCGAGCTGGCCGCACGGCATGGCCTCACGGTGGATGCCGCCGCCATCGATCGGCACTTTCCGCGGATCTACCGGCAGGCGCCACCCCTGGCCTTCCCAGATCTGGCCTCCCCGGCTCTGGACAGCCCAGCCCTGGAGGAGGCCGAGATCGGCTGGTGGAGCGCCCGGATTGCCGAGGTGCTGGCCGCTGCCGGTGCTGAGGGCGAGGGCATGGGCTTGGGCGAGGGCGTGGGATTCCAGCCGCCACCGGAGCTGGGACGGGCGCTCTTTCTCAGGTTTGCCCAGGCCGACCTCTGGCGGGTCTTCGACGATGTTCCGGCCCATCTCGAGGGTTGGCACCGCCGCGGCCTGCGGCTGGCGGTGGTCAGCAATTTCGACAGCCGCCTGCCGGGGCTGCTGGACAGCCTGGGCCTGGGCCAGTGGCTGGAGGCCGTGGTGGTGTCGTCGGCGGTGGGAGCGGCCAAACCCGATCCCCGCCCCTATCAGCAGGCCCTGGCCCGGCTCAACCTGACCGCCGCGGAGGTGTGGCACGTGGGCGACAGCCCGGAAGATGGCGCCGGGGCCCACGCTGCCGGCATCCGCTGGGTGAAGGTGCAGCGCCCATGAACCCCGTCGCCCCCCTCGCCAACCGGTGGTGAAGCAAGGCGTTTTGGCGGGGCGCACAGCCGGGCTGCGGCCGTCCCAAAAACGGCGCCTCGAGCGCCTCTGCCACCGGCGCCACCCCGACGACCAGGTGGCCGAACTGCTCTGCCTCCAACGGCTGGCCGGCGAAAGCCGCGAGCTCGAGCTGCCCCTCACCCTGGTGGTGGATGGCCGCGGCCTGTGCCGGCTGCTGTGGGTGGGGCCTCTGGAGCAATCGGGCCGGCTGCTGGAGCGCCTGCCGGGATCCGACCGTCGCCAGGGCACAGACCTGCGCTTGCTCACCTGCTGCGGGCGGACCAAACAGCTCCAACCCAGCCGTCAGGAAGGGATCGTGGGGCTGGATCTGGCGCCCCGGCTGTGGCTGCGCTTCGGCGACCAGCCCCAATCCGGGGGACAGTGGCTCGCGCAGCTGCTCGTGGCCCAGCCCGACGCCCCAGACCCGTGGGTGAGCGAGGGCGAGGGCGAGGCGGATCTGGCCCAGCTGTGCAGCCGTGAACCCCTCAGCATCACGCCACCGCCGGAGCAGGCCTCGCCCACCGCGGCCGGCTCCTCCGGCCAAGCCAGCCCCGAACGGGTGCTGCTGCTGGCCCTCACCCCCGGGGATCGCGGCGCCGCCCAACGGTTGATCGGCGAACTGGAGGGCCTGGTGGGCAGTGCCGGCGCGGTGCCGGTGGGGGTGGTGGAACAGCGGCGCAGCCAGGTGGCTCCCCAGACCCTCTGGGGGGAAGGAAAGGTGCTCGAAGCGGCTCTGGAGGCCCGGCGCGTGGGCGCCACCCTGGTGGTAACCGACCGGGAACTCACGCCGGTGCAGGCCCGCAACCTCGAGCGCCTGCTCGACCTGCCAGTCAGCGACCGCAGCGAACTGATCCTCGACATTTTTGCCCAGCGCGCCGCCAGCGCGGCCGGGCGGCTGCAGGTGGAGCTAGCCCAGCTGCGCTACCGGCTGCCACGGCTCACGGGCCGCGGCCGCAGCCTGTCGCGGCAGGGGGGCGGCATCGGCACCCGGGGGCCGGGGGAAACCCAACTGGAAAAAGACCGCCGCGCCATTGCACGCCGCATCGAGCGGCTGCAGCGCGAGGTGATCCAGCTCGGCGACCACCGGGCCCGCTTGCGGCGCAGCCGCCAGGGCCTGCGGCGCCTGGCGCTGGTGGGTTACACCAACGCCGGCAAAAGCTCCCTGCTCAACGCCCTCACCCGCGCCAGTGCTGAGCAGGCGGTGCTGGCGGAGAACAAGCTGTTCGCCACCCTGGACCCCACCACCCGCCGGATCGAATTGCCGGAACCGGTGCTGGTCACCGACACCGTGGGCTTCATTCGCGATCTGCCGCCACCCCTGCTGGAGGCCTTCCGCTCCACCCTGGAGGAAACCCTGGAGGCCGATGCTCTACTGATCGTGGTCGACCTGTCCGATCCGGCCTGGCCGGAGCAGTGGCGCACGGTGAATGGCATCCTCGACTCGCTCGGGGCAGTGGCTCCACGGCGCCTGATTGCCAACCAGATCGACCGCTGTGCCGCCGGAGAAATGGAGCGGGCCCGGGCCCTGGAGCCGACAGCCCTGTTCGTTTCGGCCACCGCCGGCCTCGGACTGCAGCACCTGCGCCAGGAGCTACGCAGCTGGCCCGTCGATGGCGGCGGGAGCACGAACACCACATCCGAGCGCTGAGTTGTGGCACGATCAGAACTTCGTTGCACCTTGCCCTGCAGCCGCCATGGCCCTTCAACTCGGCGACACCGTTCCCGATTTCACCCAGGATTCCCAGCTGGGTCCGATCAACCTGTACGACTTCGCTGGCGACAGCTGGGTGGTGCTGTTCTCCCACCCCGCCGACTACACCCCGGTCTGCACGACTGAACTGGGCGAAGTGTCACGGCTACGCCCCGAGTGGCAGAAGCGCAACGTCAAAACCATCGCCCTGAGCGTGGATTCCGCCGAGAGCCACAACGGCTGGATCTGCGACATCAACGAGACCCAGAACACCTCCGTCGACTATCCGATCCTGGCGGACGCCGACAAGAAGGTGAGCGATCTCTACGGGATGATCCACCCCAACGCGCTCAACAACCTGACGGTGCGCTCGGTGTTCATCATCGACCCCAACAAGAAGCTGCGCCTGCAGATCACCTATCCCGCCAGCACCGGCCGCAACTTCAATGAAATCCTGCGGGTGATCGATTCTCTACAGCTCACCGACAACCACTCCGTGGCCACCCCGGTGAACTGGAAAGACGGCGACGACTGCGTCGTGGTGCCCTCCATCCCCACCGACGAGGCCCGCAGCAAGTTCCCCAAAGGCGTCACCGAAGTGAAGCCCTACCTGCGCATGACGCCTCAGCCCAACAAGTGAGTCGGGCTTGATGCGGGTGTTGGGGTTGATGAGCGGCACCAGCGCCGATGGCGTGGATGCCGTGCTGGCCAGCTTTGCCGGCCCACCCCAACACCCGCGTTGGCACCTGGACGCCCATCACTTCAGCCCCTACCCCGCCGAGCTGCAACACCAGCTGATCGGCATCAGCCAGGGGCAACCGTGCAGCACGGCGGAGTTGCTGGAGTTGGCGGAAGCCGTCACCGAACAGCAAGCGCTGGCGGCCCGAGCCTGTGACCCAACCGGCAGGGCCGAATGGGTGGGGTGCCACGGCCAGACCCTCTGGCATCGGCCACCCCAGGCCGGCCGCCGGGGGGCCAGCTGGCAACTGCTGCAGGGGCCGCTGCTGGCCGAGCTGCTGGGCCGACCGGTGGTGTTCGATTTCCGCAGTGCCGACCTGGCCCTCGACGGCCAGGGAGCGCCACTGGTGCCCCCCGCCGACCAGGCCCTGCTGGGCCGCAGCGGGGGCTGGCGGGCCGTGCTGAATCTGGGGGGCATCGCCAACCTCACGTTGATCCCGCCAGCCAGCGGCCCCCAGCGCCACCTGCCGGTGCGCGGCTGGGACTGTGGCCCGGCCAACACCTTGCTGGATCTGGCCAGCCGCCAGTTCAGCAGTGGCCGGCTGAGCTACGACGCCGATGGGGCCTGGGCCCGCCGCGGCCGGATCGATGAAAGCCTGATCCAGCGCTGGCTGGGCGAGCCCTACTTCCAAACGCCGCCGCCGAAGTCCACCGGCCGCGAGCTGTTCGGCCAAGCCGACCTGGAACGGCGCCTCAGCGAGCTCGGGGACCGAACCCCAGACGATGCCCTGGCCACCCTGACCGGCTTCAGCGCCGCGGTCGTCAGCCAGGAGCTGGGCCATGGCCCGCAACCGATCGAACTGCTGGTGGCCGGCGGGGGCTGCCGCAATGGCTTCCTGATGGAGCAACTGCGGCAGCGCTGCCGCGGCCTGATCGTGCGCCCCCTGCAGGAGCTGGGCATCGGTGAAGCCGAACGCGAAGCCCTGGCCTTCGCCCTGCTCGCCTGGTGGCACGCCCGGGGCCACCGGGGCAGTCTGCCGTCGGTCACCGGAGCCAGCCGGGCCGCGGTGCTCGGGGTCTGCGCCCGGCCCCAGGCCTGAGCGCACGCTTCTCGTTCAGCCCGGAGGTTCAACCCGGAGGTCAAACCCGGTGTTCAACCAGGACGGTGCAGGCGAACCCGCCGCGGAGCACCCCGCAGGCGCTGGGGGGCCTGACCCTGACGGGCTTCCAGCCCCTGGCGGAACAGGGCCGCCTGCAGGTCAGCCTGGGTGCGGGGGTCGGGCAGGACCTGGGCCTGCTCCAGCCGCTCGACCCCCTGCTGAATCAGCACCTTGGCCATGTTGCTCACCGTGCGGGATTCGAGCTCTGCCAGCTCAGCGAGGCGCTGACACAGGTCTTCCGGCAACACCACCTGAATGCGCGGCGATTTGGCCTTGCCACTGGAAGAGGTCTGCCGAGTCGCCACGCGTGGATGAGGAGAGAAAGCGAAAGGATCGAAAGCCAGAGCCCGCTGGCTACCCACGAGTGTACAGAGGTAGGCAAGGGTAGTATCCAAGACTATGCTGATGGCACTCATCCCCTCGGAGGTGCACCCCGTGCCCCGTTCCTCCACAACCCGCTCTGCTGGAGCCACCACCAACAGCCGCAAACGCCGTACCGCCGAGCGCAGCGACGTCTTGGTCTCGGCCGTAATCAGCACTTACCTGCTCACCCACCTGCATCACGTGCTGCAACGGGCTGAATACGGCGCCGAGCAGGAGGGTCGCCAGGCACTCGCCGCCAACTACGCCGAGCTGCGCAAAGTGCTCTGCCTCGATGCCCGCAGCATGGAAGACGCCTCCGCCTGCGGCACACCGGAAAGCGGCGACGGCCGTCGCGCGGCTTGATGGCACCTGCCCAAGCCGCAATCGCGCTGTGTGCCATTGGCTGAGAGCCACTAACCTCAGCCCATCAAGCTGTCTGCCATGACTGCCAGCAACGTGAATGCCAGCAACTTCAACGCCAGCGACATGAATGCAGGCACCGTGAATGCAGGCAATGCCGCCGAGCTCTACGGCCGGATCAGCGCAGACCAGGAGCTAACCCAGGCCCTGTTCCGGCAGGCCCTGCAGGATCCCAACGGCGCTGTGGGCCGGATTGTGGACCTGGGAGCGACCTTCAACCTGCCCGTCACCGCTGAGGAGGTGCGCCGTTACGTCGCCAGCCTCGATGACAGCGACAGCAAGCAGTGGCTGGTGAAGGCCCGGGGCGGGCTCTGAGCTCCGGCCCCGGTCGGGACGCCGATCCCGGTCGCCACCGGCCCAACTGAAGAACAGCCAGTAACTGACGATGGCCAGGCCAGCTGCGACCACCAGGGCCGCCACCTGCTCTAAGCGCTTGATCATCGCTGGCACAGGGGCTCTCTGATTGGAGTCTGCACCAGGCAGCCCAGGGCCCGCCCTCTCCAGATCGGCCACCAGGGATGATGGTTTGGAGCAGCTGGCCCGGTTGCCCGCCCCTCCCCTTTCCCAGACTCCGTGCTCCGCCTCGAACGCATCGGCAAGATCTATCCCACCGGTGAGGTGCTGCGGGACGTCACCTGGGAAGTGAAGGCCGGCGATCGCATCGGCCTGGTGGGCGTCAACGGGGCCGGCAAATCGACCCAGATGAAGATCATCGCTGGCCTGGAAGAGCCAAGCAGCGGCGCGGTGGTGAAGCAGGGCGAACCCCGCATTGCCTACCTGCAGCAGGAATTCGACGTGGATCTGGCCCGCACGGTGCGGGAGGAACTGTTCCAGGCCTTCGGCGAAGCGGCTGAGGTGCTGATGCGCCAGCACGCCGTGGAGCACGCCATGGCCAGCGAGCAGGCGGCCAGCGATCCCGACCATCTCGATGCGCTGATCCACGAGCTCGGCCAGCTGCACAGCCGCTTCGAAGCGCTGCACGGCTACGAGCTCGATGCCCGCATCGACAAGCTCCTCCCCACGATCGGCTTCACGCCCGAGGGCGCCGAGCAGCTGGTGGGCGATTACTCCGGCGGTTGGCAGATGCGCATAGCGCTGGGCAAGATCCTGCTGCAGGAGCCGGATCTGCTGCTGCTCGACGAGCCCACCAACCACCTGGATGTGGAAACGATTCAGTGGCTGGAGGGCTACCTGGTTGAGCAGACTGCAGCTCTGGTGGTCATCAGCCACGACCGCACCTTTCTGGATCGGGTCTGCAACCAGATCGTGGAAACGGAGCGGGGGGTGTCGCGCACCTACCTCGGCAACTACAGCCAGCACCTCGAGCAGAAAGCCTTGGAGCGCGAGGCCACCCAGGCCGCCTTCGAACGGCAGCAGAAGGAACTGAGTGCCCAGCAGGCCTACATCGATCGCTTCAGGGCCAGCGCCACCCGCTCCACCCAGGCCAAGAGCCGCGAGAAGCTGCTGGAGAAGGTTGAGCGCGTGGAGGCGCCGATTGAGAGTGTCGGCGGTCCACGCTTCCGCTTCCCTGAAGCCCCCCGCTCAGGGCGGCTGGTGGCAGAGATCCAGAACCTCACCCACAGCTACGGCGACCAGATCCTGTTTCTGGGGGCGGAGCTGGAGGTGGAGCGGGGAGACCGCATTGCCTTTGTTGGGCCCAATGGGGCCGGCAAATCCACCCTGCTGCGGCTGATCATGGGCACTGAGCAACCTGAAGACGGCGCCGCTCGGCTGGGGGAGCACAACGTGGTGGCGGGCTACTTCGAGCAGAACCAGGCCGAGGCCCTCGACCTGTCCAAAACCGTGATCGACACGATCTTCGAGGTGGTGCCCGACTGGACCCAGACCCAGGTGCGCTCCCTGCTGGGCAACTTCTGCTTTTCCAACGAGAGCGTGTTCAAGGAGGCTGGGAAGCTCTCCGGCGGCGAGAAAGCCAGATTGGCCCTGGCCCTGATGCTGCTCTCCCCCTGCAACCTGCTGGTGCTGGACGAACCCACCAACCACCTCGACATTCCCGCCAAGCAGATGCTGGAGGACGCCCTGATCGACTACGAGGGCGCCGCCTTGCTGGTGAGCCACGACCGCTACTTCATCTCCCGGGTGGCCAATCGGATCGTGGAAATCCGCGATGGCCAGCTGGTGCTCTACCGGGGCGACTACGCCTACTACCTGGTCAAGAAAGAGGAGGAGGCCGAACTGGCACGCCAGGAGGCCGAAGCCCAACGCAAGGCAGCCAAACAGGCCGCCAACAAAGCCAAGCAGGCTTCCCGCAAACTTCAGGCCAAAGCGGGCTGAAGCCAGCCGCCGCCGGCGCAAAGCACCCGGGCAACACACAACTTCACGGTCCGTTAGGCAGGAAGACTCATTTCAGTGGTGCCCCTGGTTTGGTGTGCATAGGCTGACAAGACGTTGCTGCTGGTGGAGATCATGGGAATGGGACACATGGGAACCGAAAACCTGAGCGGTGCCCCCCTGGGCGGTGGCCCCCTGGGCGGTGGCGGATTCGGCATGGAACACGCCGGGATGACCTCCCACAGCGAGGCCCACAACGCCGGCGATGCGTTGGAGGTGTACTTCGAGTGCATCACCACCTGCTCCCTGGACGACGGCGCCTGCGTGACCCGCTGCGTGGAACAGCTGCGCGAGCAGCCCTGAGCCCCGCGGGGAACCAAACGCACAACAGCAAATCCGCACAGAGGAGGCGCCCTGTTGCAACCGCTACGCCCGCAACTGAAACACTTTGTAGCTTTGGAGCATCCAACAGCTCTCAGCGGTGCGTGCCATGTCCGAACCACTCGCCCTCAGCCTCGGCCAGCAATTTGAGCTGGAGCGGATGAACAGGGCCATCGAGGCCACCGCCGATCCCCAAACCCTGCAGGGCATCGCCAAACAGCTCCTGCAGGCCTGGCACAGCCAAAAGGCCGCCACCCAGTGGGTCATGCGCCAACAGCTCGGCGCACCACCCAAGATCGCCCCAAGCCTCGCGCCCCAGTGGGGGCAAGAGGCCTAGGGCGTGACACCCAACTGGGCCGGCACCACCGTGATCTGAAGCACCCTTCCGGCCCGGTTCACGCTCAGCGGCAAGCTGCCCCCGACCCCAGCCCGCTCCACCGCTGCCACCAACTGGGGCGGGTTGGCTATGGCTTGACCGCCCACCGCCACGATCACATCGCCCTGCTGGAGGCCAGCCCGGGCCGCCGGGCTACCCGACTGCACGGACATCACCCGCACCCCCTGGCTCAGGCCCGTGCCATCGCCGGGCTTAACCGCGTCGAGGCCCACACCGATCACTGGATGGCTAGCCCGACCGGTGGCCACCAGCTGACGGGCAATCTCCCTGGCCCTGTTGATGGGGATCGCAAACCCCAACCCAGCCCCCGGACCGGTGCGGACCAGGGTGTTGATGCCGATCACCTCGCCGTCGGCATTGAGCAAGGGGCCGCCCGAATTGCCAGGGTTGATGGCCGCATCCGTCTGAATCAGGTCCAGCCGCTTGTCGGTGATGCCGAGCTTGCTGGCGTTGCGGTTGAGGTTGCTGATGATCCCCATCGTCACGGTGTTGTCGAGCCCGAAGGGATTGCCCACGGCAATGGCCCACTCGCCCACCTGCAGCGTGTCGGAATTCCCCAGGGGTGCCACCGGCCAGGGGCCGCCACCGGCCAGCTTGACCACCGCCAAGTCGGTGAGGCGATCCAATCCCACCACCGTGCCCTGCACGCGGCGGCCGTCCTGCATCCCCACGGTCACCCGGTCGGTCTTCTCCACCACATGGGCATTGGTGAGCAGCAGCCCATCAGCCTGGTAGATGAAGCCGCTGCCGGTGCCGCGCTCGGTGCGTTGCGAAGGCTGCTGCAGCTGGGGCATGCCGAAGAACTGGCGGAACAGGGGGTCGTTGAGCAGGCCCCGCGGCAACCCGCCACCGGCCCCGGGCACCACCACGGTGCGTTCGGTGTCGATGGTGACCACGGCTGGCCCCGCCCGGCGCACGGCCGCCGCCACAAACGACTGACGGGCCAGGCTCGGCGCGACAACCCCCTGGGCCCGGGCGGCACTGCCCCCCAGACCGGATCCAACTCCACCCCCTTCTCCCGCCGACACCAGCAGCCCAGCGGCCATCAGCCCGGAACACAGCCAAGGCCAGGTGCGCAAACCAGCCATCACCACTGCTTGAAAACTGGCGAAACCCTAAGCAGATCCACCCAACCCGCCAGAGGGTGATCCCCCACCAGACACGCCAAAACCCCTACAGTTGATAAATAATTACATCAATCCATGGACACTGGGCGGCTCCTGCTTGCATTCCTGGCCTTTGGCGCCGCCTGCACCTCCCTGTGGGCCTGGATGTTGGCAAACACCAGCAGCACAGATCAGGCAATGATGGGGACGCGACACGACTCCCCTGATCTGCGGCCACCCCCCCGGCCATGAACGCCTTGATCTCCCAGCTGTTTCCGCTTCTGTACGGCGCCTGTTTCCTGGTCCTGCTCTGGCAGGCGTTCAAGGTGATGGGCCAGGGCTTTCGGGCCGTGCCGCGCCCCGGTGATCGCGATGCGGCCGGCAGCAGCATCACCACAACGGCAAGCGCCAGCGACGCAGCCCAGTCATCCCTGTCCGGCAACGACCGCACCGGGAGGCTCACCATCCACCCTGAACTGCTGGATGCCGACGGCCAGCTCACCCAGGAAGACCTGCTCACTGTGCGCTTCAGTGGCGACAACGAACAGCCGGCTTACCCCGGTGACCCCAGCTGAATAGGCTCACCGTTGAGCACGTGCTTTTCAGCGGAGACAGACGGTGGATCAACGGACCCGAATCGTGGCTGCAGTGCTGCGCAATCTCAAGCTGCCGCCGCGTTTTCGCCTCAAGCTGATCAAGGAGGATCCGATCCGGCTCGAGCTGAGCATTACCCCTGCCTACGGCAAAGATCCGATCCTGGTGGGCCTGGTGGAATCCCAGGACCTCATGGCGCGGCGCGACCGCGAAGGCCGCATCCCCCGCGACCTGCAGGGCACCTGGGACTGGACCGTGCGCCACGGCAAGGTGAGTACCGGCGGCTGGAACCCCTACCTCAAAGAAGCCCTGCAGACCATGTTTGAGACCGGTCTGCCGGCGATTGTGTACGAGGAGCTCACCGGCGAGGCCTACCACCCGGTTGATGGCGTTCGCCACGTGCGCTGAGGCCGCCACGCCAGCGCCCCTGCCCATCGATGGCCTGCTGGCGCCCCTGCTGCAAGCCTGCTCCCCGGGGGCAACAGTGCTGCTCCAGGCCGCGCCGGGCGCCGGCAAAACCACCCGGGTGCCGCTGGCCCTGTTAGCAGGGCTGAGCGCAGCGTCCTCCGCGGGTGCCCCCGCGCTTTCACGGATCTGGATGCTGGAGCCCCGCCGCCTCGCCGCCAAGGCAGCGGCCGAGCGGCTGGCGGCCGAACTGGGCGAAGCGGTGGGGGAACGGGTGGGCTACAGCGTGCGGCTGGAATCCCGCACGTCGGCGGCCACCCGCCTGGAGGTGCTCACCGACGGCCTGTTCCTGCGCCGCCTGCAACGCGAACCCACCCTCGAGGGGGTGGACTGCCTGATCTTCGACGAGTTCCACGAGCGCGGCGCCGACACCGACCTGGCCCTGGCCCTGGTGCGCCAGGTGAGGGAGCTGCTGCGGCCGGATCTGCGGCTGGTGGTGATGTCGGCCACCCTCAACCTCGCCCCCCTGGCCGCGCAACTGCCGGAGGCCACCGTGCTCAGCAGCGAGGGACGCTGTCATCCGGTTGCGATCAGCCACCAGCCTCCGCGACAAGGCGAGCGGCTGGAGCAGCAGGTGGTGCGGGGGCTGGAGCAGCACTGGCTCGACCAGCGGGGCAATGGCGAAACGGTGCTGGTGTTCCTGCCAGGGCTACGCGAGATCGAAGCCTGCAGCCGGGCGATCGGCTCCACCGCCTGGGGTGAGGAGATCGACTGCGTTCCTCTGCACGGCAACCTGCCCCTGGCCGCCCAGAGCCGCGCGATCGGGCCGGCCCGCCATCCGGCCGGCAAGGTGGTGCTGGCGACCTCCATTGCCGAGAGCTCCCTCACCCTCGCGGGCGTCACCCTGGTGCTCGACAGCGGCCTGAGTCGCCGCACCCGCTTCGATCCCGGCAGCGGCCTCGACGGATTGGTGACCGTGCCCGCCAGCCAGGCCAGCGCCGAGCAACGGGCCGGCCGGGCCGGGCGCCTGGGCCCAGGCCGCTGCCTGCGCCTGTGGTCGCCCGCCGAACAGCAACGGCGGCCCGCCTACGACCCGCCGGAGTTGCTGGAGGTGGATCCCCTGCCCCTGGCTCTGCAACTGGCTCAATGGGGCGATCCCCTGGGGGCAGACCTGGCCTGGCTCGACCCGCCCGCACCGCCCCCCCTGCAGGAGGCCCGCCAACGCCTGGAGCAGCTCGGCGCCCTCGACCCCCAAGGACGACTGAACGTCCATGGTCAGCGGCTGGCCCAGCTGGGATTGCACCCGCGCCTGGCCCAGCTGCTGCTGCTGGGCGCATCCCTCGGGCAACTCGATCTGGCCTGCGCCCTGGCGGTGCTGCTGAGCGAGCGCGATCCCCTGACGCGCCAAGAGGCCGGCAGTGATCTGCTGCGCCGTCTCGACTGGCTGGGACAGGCCGGTGCCACCGATGGGCCACGGCGACGCCTGCGCCAGCTGCAGGCCCAGCTGCGCCGCCAGGTGCGGCAGCTGCCCTCCCCGCAGACGCTTCCACCCCAGACCGCCGCCGCCCGCACCACGTCCAACGCAACCCCATCCACCGCAAACACAGTGGCCGACCTGGTGGCCGCGGCCTTTCCCGAACGGCTGGCCCTGGCCCGCCCCGGGCAAGCAGGCCGGTTTCTCCTGAGCGGCGGCCGTGGCGCCATGCTTCACCCGGACGACCCCCTCGTGGCCTGCGCCGCATTGGCGATCGCCCAGCTGGATGGCCAGGGCCAGGATGCACGCATCCAACTGGCCGTGCCCCTCGATTCCGAGCAGCTGCGGGCGCTGGCCGAGCAGCCTGGCGGCCAGGGGCGCACAGTGCTGGAGGCTCGCTGGGATGGGGAGAGCCAGCGGGTGCGCTGCGAACGCAGCCTGCGCCTCGGAGCCCTGGTGCTGGAGCGCCGCCCCTGGGCCGAGGCCGAACCCGAGCGCATCCGCAGCGCCCTGCTCGACGGGCTGCGGCAGCTGGGATTGGAGGTGCTGCCGTGGGATCGCAACAGCCGCCAATTGCAGCAGCGCCTGACCCTGGCCCACCAGCAGCTGGGCGATCCCTGGCCCGACCGCAGCCTGCCCCGGCTGCTGGACGACCTGGAGCACTGGCTGGCCCCCCATCTGCTGGGGCTGCGCAGCCGCGACGAGCTTCAGGGCCTGCCCCTGGCGGAAGCCCTCTGGGGCGACTGCCCCTGGAGCCTGCGTCCTGAGCTGGAGCGGCTGCTACCGCCCGCTCTGCCGGTGCCCTCCGGCCGCGCGGTCACCCTCGACTACAGCAGCGGCCAGCCGGTGCTGGCCGTGAAACTCCAGGAACTGTTCGGCGCCGCCGCCAACCCCACGGTGCTGGAGGGCCGCCTGCCGGTGACGGTGCACCTGCTCACCCCAGCGGGCCGGCCGGCGGCCATCACCCAAGACCTCGCCCACTTCTGGCAGCACGGCTATCCGGAGGTGCGCAAGGAGCTGCGGGGGCGCTACCCCAAGCACCCCTGGCCGGAGGATCCACGCCAGGCCCAGGCCACCGCGCTCACCAAGGCACGCCTGCAGGACCGCAACCGTTAGCGCTGGGGCAGCAAATGGCCAAATCCAAAGTGGTGCAGGCCTTCGCAAATTCCCTCACACCCCGGGGAGCGGGCCACGTAAGTGCGCCGCAAACGGTGGGCCTCCGCCCGCAACGCTGGCTCGGCATTGCCCACCATCACCCCGGCCAGGCCCGTTTCAAACATGGCCAGGTCGTTGAGGGTGTCGCCCGCGGTGACCACCAGGGCTGGATCAATCTCCAGGGCGTGCACCAGGGCCTGCAACGTGCTGCCCTTGTTGACTCCAGCGGGGAGCACATCGAGGTAGCGGTTGTCGGAGAGCAGGCAATCGACACCGTGGGCCTCCAGCTCCGCGATCAGGCCGTGGTCGAAGGATTCCGGGTCGTAGTAGTAGGCGAGTCGCCGCTGGCTGCTGATCGGCTGGGCGGAGATCCCCGCAGCCCCAGCCATCACCGCCAGCACACGGTCGGACTTGCCCTGCCAACGGGCCTCGATCGGAGCCACCGCCAGGGGCAGTGGCTCCAGGCTCGCTCCGCAGGCCACCGTGCAGCCCACGTCGCCGATCACCAGGTGCGGGGCCCGTAGGCCCACGTACTCATCCTCCACCAGCAACCGAGCTACGGAGCCCAGGTCGCGGCCCGTGCAGAACACGTGCAGCACCCGGGCACGCTGCTGCGCCAGCCAGGCGTAGAAGCGGCGGCGCTCCGCCAGCGATCCGCCCAGCAGGGTGCCATCCAGGTCGGTGACGAGCACCAGCTCGGGCTGCTCCGGCAAGGGGGCCGACAGCTGGGCCTGCAGGCGCTGGCGCAGGGACGGGCCGGTGGATGGGCGCAGGGAGGTGATGAGGGAAACCGCTGACTGCTCCTGCCTAAGGGAGGCACCCAGAGCTGTCAAGCCGGAATCCAGGGTGGCTGGTCCAAACTGATCCCTTCCGGCGCTGCCACCTTGGCCCGTTTCTACGTCAACAACCGCCGTGATGGCTCGCGGCTGCTGAGCAGCGCCCTGGTGATCTGTGGGGCGGGGCTGATCCGGATCGACCATCCCATCGGCCAGGCGGTGGCCCTGATCGCCGGATTGGTGAGCCTCTACTGGTGGAGCTGCTACCGCCAGCTGCAGCAATGACGAGCACAGGGGCGAGTGCCGCCATCCCGCGCTACAGCGTGGCAGAGCTGAATGGGGCCGTGGCCAGCCTGCTGGAGCGCGGCTTTGCGCCCCGCTTCCTGCTGGATGCCACCGTGAGCCGCCCCCAGATCAAGAAGGGCCATCTGTGGATGACGCTGGTCGACGACCAGGCCTCGATCTCCGCGGTGGTCTGGGCCTCCCAACTGGGCAAGCTCAGCTTTGTTCCCGAAGACGGCGACGGCGTCGTGGTGGTGGGCAAGCTCAACTTCTGGAGCAGCCGGGCCAGCCTGTGCGTCCAGGCCCTCGACATCCGGCCCAGCCTCAGCAGCGTGCTGCGCCAGTTTGAGCAGGTGCGCGAACGGCTGACGGCCGAAGGCCTGCTGGATCCGGCCCGCAAAAGGCCCCTGCCCCCCTTCCCGCGCCGCATTGCCTTACTCACCAGCCAACCGAGCTCGGCCCTTGCCGACATGCTGCGCACCGCGCGGGAGCGCTGGCCCGCCACCGGGCTGCTCGTGGTGCCGATTCCCGTGCAGGGCCCGGTTCAAGCCGAGATCTGCCGTGTTCTGCAGCAGCTGGGGCGCCAGGCTGAGACCCTGGGGGTCGAGGCGGTGGTGATCGGCCGCGGTGGCGGCAGCCGCGAAGATCTGGCGGTGTTCGACAACGAAGAGGTCGCCCGCTGCCTGGCCGCCTGCCCGGTGCCCGTGGTGAGCGGCATTGGCCACGAAGATGACACCACCATCGCCGACCTCGTGGCTGATCTGCGGGCCGCCACCCCCACCGCCGCGCTGGTCGCCCTGCTGCCCGATCGCCACGCCACGCTCCAGGGATTGCGGCAGCAGGCGCGCCATCTGCGTCAGCTGGTGCAGTGGCGGCTTCAGGCCGAGGGGCAACGCCTCGGGCGGGAACGCGAGCGCCTGCTGGGTCTTCACCCCCGCGGGCTGCTGGCATCGAGGCGCCAGCACCTTTTGCAGGCGCAGCAGCTGTTGCAGGCACTCTCACCCGAGCACCAACTAGCCCGCGGCTTCAGCCTGCTCCGTAGCCCCGACGGCAGCCTGGTGCGGTCGATCGAGCAGCTGCAGGTGGGAAGCCCCGTGGTTGTGCAGCTTCGGGATGGCCGCGCCGATGCCGTGGTGCGCGACATTCAGGCCAAGGCCCAGCCCAACCCATCACGTTGAACCATGCCCAAGGCGAAACCCAAACAGGCATCCGGCGCCCTCGCAGGGCGCGACACGAGTGGAGCTCCAGATGCAGCCGCCACAGCCGCCGCCGATCTCACCTACAACGAAGCACAAACCGCATTGCAACTCACCCTGGCTGCTCTTCAGGCCAACGACCTCGATGTGGAAGAGATGACCGGCCTCTATCGGCGCGCCCGGGCTTACATCGAACGCTGTGAAGCGGTGCTCGCGGGCGTGGAGCAGGAATTGTTGCTGTGGGATGACAGCAACGAAGCTGCTGGACCGATGCCTCAATCCCCCTAAGAGCTCACCCCCCCAATAAAGAACCGTGATGGACCTTTCAACCGAACACGCAAGCGCTGACGCCACGCCCGATAACGCCATCCCCGCTGGAACCGGCCCAGCTGGAACCGGCAACCGAGGCTTGAAATGGATCATCTGGCCCTGGCGGTCGCTGGGGCGATCTTGCCGTGGCTGGCCAACCTTGCCTTCATTCGTGACTACGGCGGCAGCTTTGACCTGGGGCTGTTCGTGCAACTGGCCAATGCCAACCCAGCGGCGAGTTCGCTGTCGCGCGATCTGGCGATCGGGGCGACGGCCGTGGTGATCTGGATGGTGCAGGAGAGCCGGCGCCTGCAGATGCGCGGTCTGACCTGGGTGCTGCTGAGCTGCGTGACCCTGGCTTTTGCCTTTGGCGCGCCGTTGTTTCTTTATCTCAGGGAACGCCGGCTTGAGGAACTGGCCCGCAGTTGAGCAGCAGCTGTGCTCAGGGGTCCTCCACCACCTCCACATCGATGGTGACGTTGCTGACATCCAGTTGGTCAACGGGTGATGCGGCATCGATGCCATCGCCGAAGGGGGTGCCACAGGCAGGGCAACTGTCGGTGGCCATGCTCGTGAACCCGCAGGCCGAGCAGGTGCGCAGGCGCCTCTGGATCACCTGCCAAGCCACGAACCCTGCAGCGCCTAGCACCAGCGGCAACAACAGCAAGACAAGGGTGATGCCGCCCACAAGATCGAGCACAACACGCCCCAGCGGCCCAGGCGCCAACAACAGCAGGGCAGCCAACAACAACCAGATCCAGGTGTTCGAGCGCTGCATCGCCGCTGGCCCAGGCCGTCAGGAGAAGCCCATCCTGGCGCGGCCAGGTCGATCGAGAACGACGCAGAGACACTGGCCGTAGTAGAGGATCACGCCCACCAACCAGACCCAGAGACTCAGCACCAACACGCCGCCAACCAATCCATAGGCCTGAAACCGGACACCCAGGGTGACCAAGACACGGCCCAGCACCAGATTCAGAAACGTGAGCGAAACCCCGATCAGCGCAGCGCCGGGAAGCAGCGGTTGCCAAGGAATCCGACGCGATGGCAACACCCAAAGCAGCAGCAGCGAGGCCGCAACGCCAAGGCCAAGTGAAATGATCAAATCCACCCCCCAGGACACGGGCTGCTGGATGCCGCGAGCCCAGGGCACAATGGCCAGGAGCCCGTCGCGCAGTCCGGAGGAGCCCAGCAATCGCATCGTGGTGAATGCTTGATCCACAACGATCAGCAGGGCAAACAACGACACCAGCCCAAAGGCCTTGATCCGCAACTGCAGATAGCGGCGCAACAAAGCAGACCACGGCAACCCCTCAAACCCAACGGGCCGATCCCACCAGAGACGATCTGCTCCCCGTTGAAGCGTGAGGTAGGCATTGCTGGCGGTTAGCACCAGCACCACCACACCCAACAGTCCAGCACCGAGGCCTTGCCGCAAAAAAGCCGATAACGTTGCTGTAAAGACCGGAATCGCTGTACTAGGCAGCACATCCGAAACGATGTTGAGCAAGCGCTCAACCAAACCCTCATCACGGCCCAACAGCTTCGCCGCCAGCGATAACGCGATCAGCAGGATGGGAAAGACTGACTGCAGACTGTGATAAGCAAATGCGGCGCTCAGATCGACGCAATCCATCCGCAACCAAAGCCGATAAGCCAGCCAGAACGCTCGGAATCGGCGGATTTGGCGCATCAGCCAGAATCGACGAGCAGGATGCAGCAATGGAAACCACACCAGGATTCAGGGCGCTGATGGCTGGAGAGTAGCGCCCAACAAAAAAGCCACCCCATAGGGTGGCTTTTGCTTCCAGAGTGATCAGCTGATGTCAGGCGGCACAGTGGGGCAGCCAAAGCTGAGCATCCAGAAGATGGAATGAAAGTTTTACCTGGCATCGAGCTATTTTCTCAGGGGGCTGCCCCCCAAATATCGTCGCCGCTGCAGCGTTTCACAACCGAGTTCGAGATGGGTCGGAGTGGTTCCACTGCGCCATGGACACCAGGATAGT
>Ga0194116_10002185_pt1 | contig 25900 bp, 20 predicted proteins | sample TA2MahsurfametaG_4_FD_148617 | JGI IMG/M metagenome (GOLD analysis project Ga0194116, IMG submission 148617) | Freshwater microbial communities from Lake Tanganyika, Tanzania - TA2015008 Mahale S9 surface | ecosystem: Environmental > Aquatic > Freshwater > Lake | place: Tanzania: Lake...
TGCGCTCGATGCGCGAGGAGAAGCTCAGCGAAGACCAGTGCAACCGCCTGATCTTCTCGATGATCAACAACGCCCAGCGCAAGCAGCTGGAGCAAACCTGGGAGCTCGACTGCGCCTACGGCCTGCGGGGCGTGTCGCGCTTCCGGGTGAACGTGTACCGCCAGCGCGGCAGCTACGCCGCCTGCCTGCGGGCTCTGGGCAGCACGATTCCCAGCCTGGAGAGCCTTGAGCTGCCGCCGGTGGTGGAGGAAACCAGCCGCCGGCCCCGGGGCCTGATCCTGGTGACCGGGCCCACGGGATCAGGCAAGACCACCACCCTGGCGGCGCTGCTGGATCACATCAACCGCAGCCGCGCCGAGCACATCCTCACGATCGAAGACCCGATCGAATTCACCTACCGCAACGAGCAGAGCGTGATCCACCAGCGCCAGCTGGGGGAAGACACCCGCAGCTTCGCCGCCGCCCTGCGCGCCGCCCTGCGGGAAGACCCCGACGTGATCCTGGTGGGGGAGATGCGCGATCTGGAAACAATCCAGCTGGCGATCACCGCCGCCGAAACGGGACACCTGGTGTTCGGCACCCTGCACACCAGCTCCGCCGCCCAGACGGTGGATCGGATGGTGGATGTGTTCCCCGCCGAGCAGCAGACCCAGATCCGCGTTCAGCTAAGCGGCTCGCTGGTGGGGGTGTTCTCTCAAACCCTCTGCAAACGGCTCAATCCGAAGCCCGGCCAGTTCGGGCGGGTGATGGCCCAGGAGATCCTGATCAACACGCCCGCCATCGCCAACCTGATCCGCGAGGGCAAAACGGCGCAGCTCTATTCCCAGATCCAAACCAGCGGCCAGCAGGGCATGCAAACCCTGGAGCGGGCCCTCGCCAATCTCGTGGTGCAGGGATCGGTGAGCCGCGAGGAGGCGCTGGCTAAAGCCAGCAAACCGGAGGAACTGGGCCGCCTGCTCGACGGCCAGAGCGGCTGAACTGAGCCGACCCGATGCCCAGCTTCAGCGCCACCTTCACCACGCGCACCGGCCAGATCCGCCAGCTGCGTCTCACGGCCGCCGATGCCGCTAGCGCCCGCCGCGAGTTGCGCCGCCGCGGGATCGTGCCCAGCGCCCTGGAGCTGGTGGACAGCACCAGCGGGCGAGGCCGCAGCAGGCCAGCCACCGCCTCGGCCACTCAGAGCAGCGGGGCCACCACCGTGTTCGGCCTGGATCTCTCCGCCCTGTTGGAGGCCCGGCCCGGGATTCGCGAGAAGGCCCTGTTCGCCAACAAGCTGGCAGCGCTAGTGGATGCAGGGGTGCCGATCGTGCGCAGCCTCGATCTGATGGCGCGGCAGCAGCGGATGCCGCTGTTCAAGCGGGCGCTCACGGCGGTGAGCAGCGATGTGAATCAAGGCGGCAGCCTGGGGGCGGCGCTGCGGCGCTGGCCGAAGGTGTTCGACAAGCTCACCATCGCCATGGTGGAAGCCGGCGAAGCGGGCGGCGTGCTCGACGAGAGCCTCAGGCGCCTGGCCAAGCTGCTGGAGGGCAACGCCAAGCTGCAGAACCAGATCAAGGGGGCGATGGGCTACCCGGTGGCAGTGCTGGTGATCGCCGTGCTCGTGTTCCTGGGAATGACGATTTTCCTGATCCCCACCTTCGCCGGCATCTTTGAAGACCTGGGGGCGGAACTGCCGCTGTTCACCCAGCTGATGGTGGACCTGAGCAAGCTGCTGCGCTCCTCGTTTTCACTGCTGCTGGTGCTGGCCCTCACGGTGGGGGCCTGGTTGTTCAGCCGCTACTACGCCACCAGCGAAGGCCGCCGCCGCGTGGATGGGTTGCTGCTGCAGTTGCCGCTGTTCGGCGATCTGATTCAGAAAACCGCCACGGCCAAGTTCTGCCGCACCTTCAGCTCCCTCACCCGGGCCGGAGTGCCGATCCTGCTCTCGCTGGAGATCGTGCAGGAAACGGCGGGCAATGCCGTGATCGCCGAGGCAATCGTGGGGTCACGGCAGGACGTGCAGGAGGGCATCCCGCTGAGCGTGGCCCTGGGACGCAAGCAGGTGTTCCCGGAGCTGGCCCTGAGCATGCTCGCCATCGGCGAGGAAACGGGCCAGATGGACACGATGCTCTCCAAGGTGGCCGACTTCTACGAAGACGAGGTGGAAGCGGCCGTGAAGGCGCTCACGTCCATGCTGGAGCCCGCGATGATCGTGATCGTGGGCGGAATTGTGGGCTCGATCCTGCTGGCGATGTATCTGCCGATGTTCTCGATCTTCGATCAGATCAAGTAGGGCAGCCACGACTCACCAGCCCTAGGCTCCAACCAGATGACCAACAGATCATGAGGTCAGTGAGCTTGGCAGCTGCGAAGGCCGGCCTCTCCGCCCTGCTCGATGCCGTGGAAGCGGGGGAGGAGGTGAGAATCACGCGCCGCGGCAAAGCGGTCGCCCGGCTGGTGCCTGATCACAGCGCCAGCGAATCGGCGCCGCAGGCGTGGGCAGAACGGCTGCAACGCTTTCAGCAGGATCAACCGGCGCTGGCGTCCTCCGGGGTTGCGCTGGTGCGCGCCCTGCGCGAGGAGAGCTGAGTGCAGCGGTTCGAGCCCTATCTCGACACCTGCATCCTGATCTCGCTGCTGGTGCCCGACAGTGGCAGCCGCGCGGCGCTGCAGTGGTTCTCAGGGCAAAACGACCAACCGATCTGGTTGAGTCACTGGACCTGGCTGGAGTTCACAGGCGTCTTGGCGCTCTGCTGCCGGCGAGGAGACCTCAGCCATGAACGGCTGCAGATGATTCACCAGGAAGCCGAAACCTTTCGGCGTGAGCGGCTCAGCCTGGTGGAGCTGGTGAGCGCCGACTTTCTGCGGGCCCAGGCTTGGTTACAACAGCAGCCACACACACCGCTGCGCAGCGGCGACGCCCTGCATCTGGCCATCGCCCAACGCACCCGGCTACGGCTGCACACGGCGGATCAACAGCTGCTGAACGTGGCAACAGCACTCGATCTCAGTGCTTTCGTGCAAGCGGTGTGATCGCCACCGTCTCAGCGATCGCCTGCCCGGCCAGCCAGCCGGAGCTCCAGCAGTGCTGGAAGTTGAAGCCGCCGGTGATGCCATCCACATCCAGGAGCTCACCGGCCAGGAAGAGCCCGGGGGTGCAGCGGCTCTCCATGGTGGCCAGATTCACCTCCCCCAGCGGCACCCCGCCCGCGGTGACGAACTCTTCGCCAAAGGGGCCGCGGCCCGCCACGGCGTAGCTGCTGCGCCGCAGGCTCTCGATCAGACCCTGCTGCTGACGCTTGCCCAGATCCGCCCAGCGGCGATCAGGCTCCACCTCCTGCTGATCGAGCAGGTGCTGCCATAGACGGCGGCTCAGGGCGGGCCACGGGCGGGCATTGCTCAGCTGGCGGCGAGCCTGATCACGGCGGCACTCCGCGAAGAGCTCCTCCAGCTGGGGCTGGGTGCGGCCGCCGCTCCAATCCACCCGCACGGTGCCCCGATAGCCGCAGTGATGCAGCGCCCGGGCCGCAAAGGCAGTGAGCTTGAGCGTGGCTGGCCCACTCAAGCCCCAGTGGGTGATCAACAGCGGCCCCTGCTGGCGGAAGCGATGGGCCATGCCCGGCGACGGTGGGCCTGTGCCCTGATCGAGATCCAGCTCAAGCTCCAGGTCGACTGGATCCATCACCACCCCCGCCAGGGCCACGAGCGGATTGGGCTTGAAGGCCAGGGTGAACAGCGACGGCACCGGCGCCACCAGGCCATGGCCCAGGCTCTGGGCCAGGCGACGACCGCTGGGATGGCTGCCAGTGGCGAGCAGGAGGCGGTCGGCCGTGAGCACCGTGGGTTGGCCCCGCCCAGCCTGGGAGGCCACGCGAACCGTGAGGGCAAACCCCCCTTCAGGCAGCACTTGCGCCTCCTGCAGCGCGCAGTGGGTGCGCAGCTCCACGCCGGCGGCGGATGCCGCCCGGCGCAGGCACTGGATCACCGCCGTGGAGCGATTGGCCCGGGGAAACATGCGGCCATCGGGCTCCTCCACCAGCTCCAGGCCGTGATCGTCGAACCAACCCACCGCATCACCGGCGGCGAAGCGACTGAAGGGGCCACGCAATGCTTTGCCGCCACGGGGGTAGGAACCCACCAGCTCGCGGGGATCCCAGCAGGCGTGGGTGACGTTGCAGCGGCCGCCGCCGCTAATCAGCACCTTGCCCAGGGGTTCGGGCGTGCTCTCCAGCACCAGAACCCGCTGGAGCCCGGCCTCAGCCGCGGCGATAGCCGCCATGAACCCGGCTGGCCCACCCCCCGCCACCACCAGCGACCAGTGCTCGGGGGAGGGGGGCATCGGGGAGAAATGCTCAGAGATCAGCGTGCCTGGGCACCGGGCAGCATGAGGGCATGCCCAATTTGCTGCTGGACGGGGCCTACCGCTTCAGTGTGGCCCCGATGATGGACTACACCGATCGGCACTTCCGGGTGCTGATGCGGCAGATCACCCGGCGCAGCCTGCTCTACACCGAGATGGTGGTAGCCCAGGCACTGCACTACAGCGAGCGGCGCGAGCGGCTGATCGATTTCGACCCCTGCGAACACCCGATCGCCCTGCAGGTGGGCGGCGACGACCCGCAGCTACTGGCCGAGGCGGCGCGCATCGCAGCCGATCGCGGCTACGACGAGATCAACCTCAACGTGGGCTGCCCCAGCGAGAAGGTGCAGAAAGGGCGTTTCGGCGCCTGCCTGATGGCCGAACCCGAGCAGGTGGCCCGCTGCATCAGCGCCATGGCCGCAGCCTCACCGCTGCCGGTCACGGTGAAACACCGCATCGGTATCGACGAGCGCGATTCGTATGACGAGCTGCTGGCCTTCGTAGACACGGTGGCCGCGGCCGGAGCCCAGCGCTTCAGCGTGCACGCCCGCAAGGCCTGGCTGGAGGGCCTGGATCCGAAACAGAACCGCACCATCCCACCGCTGCGCTACGAGCTGGTGCATCAGCTCAAGCGCGAACGCCCCCAGCTCACGATCGAACTAAATGGCGGCCTGCTGGATCTGCAGAGCTGCGAGGAACAGCTGCAGCAGGTGGATGGGGTGATGGTGGGCCGCGCCGCCTACGACCACCCGCTGCGCTGGGCCACGGTGGACCGCGATCTGTTCGATGACAGCGGGGCACCGATCGCCACGGCCTCCTCCGTGGTGCGCGGCCTCATCCCCTATGCCGAGCGCTGGTGCAGCGGCGGCGGCAGGCTCTGGGCGATCGCCCGCCACCTGGTGCAGGTGGTGGAGGGGGTGAGCGGTGCGCGCCACTGGCGACGCGATCTCGGCATGGCCGCGGGGGCCCGCGATGCCGGACCCGAGGTGTTCGAACGGGCCGCCATGCAACTGGAGGAACGCGGACTCTGAGGGGAAGGCCTCATCAGCAATCCCGTAACGAGTTGCTCCGGCGGCCGAGAACTCAACAGGAGCTCAAGCAGCTCGAGACTCCCGAACAATCGTCCAAGATTCCGTACAGTCTGTACAGAAGCAGGACAGGCTCCTTCAGCACACCCGAGCCAAGGCAAGCGGTCTGAAGCCTCAGGTTCTGCACAATCTGTACAAAACCTGAGACCGGTACCAGACCTGAGGCGCGCTGCTTGGCTTCAGTCGTCGCCGCCACTGCTGCGACGCCGACGGGTGCGACCGGCGCCAAAAGAATCACCACCGCCATAACCGCCGCGATCACCACCACGGTCACCGCCGCCGCCATAACTGCGGTCTTCCCAGCCGCGAGCTCCAGAGCTGCGCTCACCGCCGCCACCAGGGGATCGTTCGCCGTAGCCGCCACCTCCACCGCCACCGCCTCCGTAGCCACCGCGGCGTGGGCCGCGATCTCCGCCGCCGTAGCCGCCGCCACCGCCATAACCACCACCGCCACCGGGGCTGCGGGGCTCGGCTTTGTTGATGCGCAGGGGGCGGCCCATCAGCTCGGCGCCCTGGAGGGCGTCGATGGCGCGGGACTCGCTGTCGTCATCAGCCAGCTCCACGAAGGCGAAGCCGCGCTTGCGGCCGGTGTCGCGCTCGAGGGGCAGGAAACAGTTGGTGACCTCACCGAAGGGTGCGAATAACTCGGCCACGTCCTCCTGTTCCGCGCGGAAGGGGAGGTTTCCTACAAAAATGCTCACAGGCCGAGGGGGCCGATCAGGCAGAACTTCAGCCCCCGAAGACTAAGCCGGCTGTGACCATTCGGAAGGCTTCCTCACGCAGCCGTCAACCGCAGCCGCGCCCGATCCAGCTGCAACCGCACCTGATCGAAAGCCGTACCGCCCTCGCTGCGGCGGGCCGCCACCACCTGGCGGGGATGAATGGCCTCGTAAATATCGGCCTCGAATGACGGATGCAGCTGCTTCCAGCGCTCCAGAGGCAGATCCCGCAGCAGGATTCCGTCCTGCAGGCAGCCCTTAACCAGGCCACCCACCAACTGGTAGGCCTCGCGGAATGGCACTCCCTTGGCCACTAGGTAATCGGCCACATCGGTGGCATTGGAGAAATCAGAGGCCACGGCCGCCTCGAGGCGCTCGGGCCGGAACTGCAACCCCTCCTCAAACAGGATCGCCATCGCCTCCAGGCAGGCCAGTGTGGTGGCCACGGCGTCGAACAGCGCCTCCTTGTCCTCCTGGAAATCCTTGTTGTAAGCCAGGGGCAGACCCTTGATCATCACCAGCAACCCCTGCAGGTGACCGAACACCCGGCCGCACTTGCCGCGCACCAGCTCGGGCACATCGGGGTTCTTTTTCTGCGGCATCAGGCTGCTGCCTGTGGCGCAGCGGTCGGTGAGCTTCACGAAGCCGAATTCCTCGCTGGCCCAGAGGATCACCTCCTCGCTCAGCCGGCTCAGGTGCACCATCACCAGGCTGGCGGCGGCGCTGAACTCCACTGCAAAGTCGCGATCGCTCACCGCATCGAGGCTGTTGGCATACACATCCTCAAAACCGAGGGCCGCGGCGGTGTGGCGGCGATCGATCGGCACGGGCGTGCCTGCCAGGGCAGCAGCCCCCAACGGACAGATGTTCACGCGCTTGCGCAGATCCCGCAGACGGGCCCGGTCGCGCTCAGCCATCTCCACGTAGGCCAGCAGGTGATGGGCCAGGCAGATCGGCTGGGCCCGCTGCAGGTGCGTGTAGCCGGGGATCATCACCTCAGCATGGGCCTCGGCCTGATCCAGCAACGCCCGCTCGAAGCGCACCAACGCGCCATCGATGGCATCGATCTGGCCGCGCAGCCAGAGGCGCAGGTCGGTGCCCACCTGGTCGTTGCGGGAGCGGCCGGTGTGCAGCTTTTTGCCGAGGGGGCCGAGGATCGCGATCAGGCGGCGCTCCACCGCGAAGTGCACGTCTTCGTCGTCGAGGCCGGGGTTGAACTGGCCGTCAGCTGCTTCGCTGCGCACCTGTTCCAGGCCCACCACCAGCTGCTCGGCTTCCTCAGCCGTGATCACGCCGGTGCTGGCGAGCATGCGGGCATGGGCGATGGAGCCGTCGAGGTCCTGCTGGAGCAGGGTGATGTCGAATCCGATCGAGGCGTTGAAGCGTTCGATCGCCGGATGCAGACCCTCCTCGAAACGCTGGCTCCAGGTGGAGGAAGACGACTCAACGGCCATCGGGGCCCAGCACGATCACTTGAAGGTCAGCTTGGCAGGCAGGCCATGCCGCAGCTCATTGGGGCAGTGAGGGCAACATCACCTCGTCGCGCACCTTCAGCACCACCAACGACGCGTCGTCATCCAGAGATCGATCGGGGCCCATGAAGCGATCCAGGCGTGCGAACACCTGATCGAGAACACCCTGGGCACCCACACCGGAGCGACAGGCAGCCTGCAGGGCCTGGATCAACCGATCCTCGTCGAACCGCTCGCCGTTGAGGCCACTGGCTTCGGTCACGCCGTCGGTGTAGCAGAGGAGCACATCGCCGGGATCGAGCACGATCTGCTCGCAGCCATAACTAGCCTCCGGCTGCAGCCCGATCAGCAACCCCGGCGCATCCAAACGCTCCACGGCATTGCGCAGCCGCCGCCAGATCAGGGGCGGGTTGTGGGCCGCGTTGGCATAGCGGAGCAGCCGGGTGCGCGGGTCGTAATCGGAATAGAAGAGCGTCACGAAACGGTGTGACTGGGCCAGGTCCTCCTGAGCCAGCTGGTTGAGGTCGTGCAGGATCCGATCGGGGGGATGACCGCTGAGCACCTCGGCGCGCAGCATGCCCCGCAACAGCGTCATCAACAAACCAGCGGGCACGCCCTTGCCCATCACATCACCCACCACCAGCGCCCAGCGCCCCTGCTCGCGGCGCCGGCCCAAGAGCTGCGGGCGGGTGGGGATGAAGTCGTAGTAGTCGCCGCCCACCTGGAACGCCGGGCGGCATCGGGCTGCCAACTCCACCCCCTCGATCACGGGGCAGTGATCCGGCAGCAGCTGGGCCTGAATCTCGGCGCCGGTGGAGAGCTGCCGGTCGACGCGTTCGTGCAGGCGAGCCTCCTGCAGCAGCTGCTCGCTTTCGATCGCCACGGCCGTGAGATCCGCCACCAGCTGCACATGGCGGCGGTGGCTGTCACTCCAACTGAGGCCGCTGCGCGGACCAAACACGTAGAGGCGGCCCCGCCCGTGGCCCCGAGCGCTCACCGAGGTGGCGAACAGGGGTCGATCGCCGAGGTGCCGGCGCACGAGCCGATCCAGCAGGGCGGCCACCGCCTCCTCACCGGAGGCCTGCAGGAGCTCATCGTCGGGAAGGCTCGCCAGCTGACGCAGCAACTCGGGCGGACCGCCGTGCAACTGCTCACGCCAGAGCCGGCCATCGGCATGCACCACCACCAGCACCGCCCCCTCCGCCTCCACCAACCGAGTGGCCACCAGGGGCACCAGTTCGAGGAAACGGCTGAGGTTGGTGAAACTGCGCAGGGCAAAGCCGAGTGAGGCCAGCAGCTCCTGATTGCGGCGCTGCTCACGGCTGAGGCTGTCCAGCAGCTGGCGCACGGAGGCCAACGGCGAGCTCGGCCGCGGCACGGGAGCGCGGTCGGCACGGCTTTGGAGCGGTGGATCAGACCGCCGTGGAGGCGGCTTGCTGCTCACCGAGCGGCCGCGAAGTGCATGCAAGATAGCCGCGTTTATTTCGCCAGCAGCGCTTCCACAAACTCAAAGCTGTTGAAGGGCCGCAGATCGCGAATGCCTTCACCGGCACCGATGAAGCGAATCGGCAGGCCGGCTTCAGACGCCACCGCCAGAGCCACACCACCGCGGGAGCTGCCATCCAGTTTGGTGATCACCACGCCGGTGAGGCCGGCCGCCTCAGCAAAGGCCATCGCCTGCTTCAAGCCGTTCTGACCCTGGCTGGCATCGAGCACCAGCAACGACTGCACCACGGCATCCGGGGCCAGCTTGTCGACGATGCGGCGCACCTTGCTCAGCTCCTCCATCAAGTTGTGCTTGGTTTGGAGGCGGCCGGCGGTGTCCACCAGCACCAGATCGGTGCCCTTGGCCTGGGCAGCCCCGATCGCATCGAACACAACAGCAGCCGGATCGGCGTTAGCCGAGGGGTTCGACACCACGGTGACGCCACTGCGCTCACCCCACACCGCCACCTGCTGCACCGCGGCGGCACGGAACGTATCGGCGGCAGCGATCAGACAGCTGTAGCCACTGCGCACGGAGAGGTTGGCCAGCTTGCCGAGGGTGGTGGTTTTGCCCACTCCGTTCACGCCCACCATCAGCCACACATTGAGGCGGCCCCGCTCCGGCGCGAGGAGCTGAGCGCCACTGGCCTGGATCGGCGCATCGAGCAGCGCCTGCAGTTGCTCCTTCAGAAAACGGATGCCCTCGGCCGGCTCCACCACCTCTTCGTTGAGGCGCTTGCGCAGGGCATCAAGCACCTGATCGGTGGCCTGCACCCCCACATCGGCCCGCAGCAGCAAACTCTCGAGATCGTCGAGCACCTCGGGGGTGAGGGGATCGTCGCCGAGGTTGTCGAGCAGCTGGGTGACAAACCCGCGACGGGTTTTTTCCATGCCTCGCCGCAGCCGACCCAGCCAATCGATCTCCTCAAGGGAGATCTCGCTGAGCTGACGGCCCTGAGCGGCCAACACCTCAGCCGACCAGGTGAAGTCATCGTCGAAAGCACCCAGCTGCGGCGCGGCCTCATCAGCCGCCGGAGCTGCGGGGGTGGCAGGTGCGGCGGGCGCGGCAGGCGGGGCGGTGTCAATAGCGCGCTCCAGCAACTCCTGCTGGCGCTGAGCGCGCTGAGCAGCCGCTTGCTCAAGCAGCGACAGGCCGGGGGCAGGCGCCAACTCAGCGGCCTGAGGGGCTGATACGACGCTTGGGGCAACCTGTTCAGCAACATCCTGTTCAGCGACCAGCTCCGGGGAAGAGTCCTCGGAAAACTGTCCAGGGTTTTGTACGGGCTGTACAGAAGCCTGATTCTCCTCTGAGGGAACCGCTGCAGAGACTGCAGACGCTGTTGCGGCAGTCGCTGCAGCGGCAGTCGGTGCGGCAGCTGTCGGTGCGGCGGCAGAAACAGCAACCGGTGGCTCATCGGCAGCAGCGGCAGCGGCAGCGGCTTGTTTCTCGGCTTCCTGTTGGGCCTTGAGGCGGGCGTAGGCTTGGCGGGCCCACTCCAGGGCGTCCTGATCCACCGCACCAACGGCAGGAGCGGCGGCGGCAGGGGCCTCGTCGGCAGCAGGCGGCTGCGGGGGTTGTTCCGGCTGGGGCTCCTCGGGGTTCTGGGGGGCCGCGCTGCGATTGAACCAGTCGTAAACCATGGGCAGCTCCGGATCAGCCCTTGGCGGGGGCGCTGGTGAAGCGGCGCAGCACGCCGTTGATCATGCGGCGGCCCTGTTCGTCGCTGTAGCGGTTGGCCAGCTCCACGGCCTCGTTGCAGGCCACGGCAGGGGGGGTTTTGAACTGCTCGATGTCCACGGCGGCCAGGCGCAGGATGTCGCGGTCGATGCGGGGCAAACGGGTGAGGCGCCAACCCTCCATCACGGCATCGAGGCGCTGGTCGAGATCCTCGCGGCCCCGTAGCACCGCACGAGCGCGATCCACGGCTCCGCGACGAATCTCATCCTGGTCGGAGAGCATCAACAGCCGCGGCAGCTCGAGACTGGCGGAGAGGCGGTTGAGGCCCTGCTCGGCGTGGGCCAGACCGTCCTGCAGATGTTGACGCACCCGCGGCAATTGCTCAGCCGCGCCCTGATCCTGCAGCTCACTGTCGAGCAGCTGCTGTTGGGCTGCCTGGAGATCGCTGGCCGCCTGATCAAGGGCTTCGCGCACGTGCTGGCTCAGCGATGCCTGGGCCTGCTGCAACAGGGTGTCGAGCGGGGTGTCGGCAGCGGGCTGGCGATCGCTGATCTGGCCAAGCATCAGCAGGGCCAGTTCGCGGGCAACGGTGCGGCTCTGCATCAGGCCTTGTTGGAGGGGATGGGGGAATAGGCCGGAGCCCGGAGCTGAGCCAGCAGACTGGAGAAGCTGCGGCTGGCGGGGGTTTCGCGCTCGTCGGGGTTCACGATGCCGGCCGAGATAATCGTGCGGAAGGCATCTTCCACCGAGAGGTTGAGATCCTTCACCGACCCCTCAGGAACCACGGCGTACCAGCCGGTGGTGGGGTTGGGAGCGGTGGGGATGAACACGCTCAACATCGGCTGCTCGAAGCCGGCCGCGAGGCTGGCGCCCAGAACCCCTGTCACGAACCCCAGGGCATACAGGCCCTCGCGGGGGTATTCCACCAGCACCACGCGCCGGAAGCGCGTGGAGTTATCGCGCAGGAACGTTTCCAGCAGCTGCTTGAGGGTCTTGTAAACCGAGCCCGCCACGGGGATGCGCTGCAGGGTGCCCTCACCGAATTCCAGCAACCAGCGGCCCACGATGTTGCGGGCCATCAGACCGATCAACAGGATCCCGAGCAAGGGCACCAATAGACCCAATCCCAGGTTGATCAGCTCCTGAAGGATCGGATCCAGGGTGTTGAACGGGTTGAGCTGCTTGGGGATCGAAGTGAGGAACGCCAGAACAAAGCGCGTCACCGTGGTGGCCAGCCAGATCGTGGTGGCCAACGGGATCACCACCAGCAGGCCGGCGATCAGATCGTTCTTGAGGTCCTGCTGGAGGCGATCGCCCAGGGGCTGCTCAGGTCTGGGACTGGATTGCACCAATGACAGGCCGGGGCGTCCGGTGAAAAAAGTCCAATCTGCAACTTAGCCAGGCGCCTTCACAGAACGGCCACAAGGGCCAGCAGGGTGAAGGCCACCAACAGCACCACAGCCGTGCCGGTGCCGCCGATGCGGCGCTGGTTAGCGGCCAGATCGCGGCGGTTTTCGGCCTGCTTGAGCTGGGCCTCAGCCTGTCCGAGCTGACGGTTCATGAAGGCCTGGGCGGCCTGCTTCTTCTGGTCTTCGGTGGCGGTGGCAGGGATCTGACCGGCCTGCTCGCCCTGAGCCACCACCTGCTCGATCACCTGAGGATTCTGGAGCTGGGCCTTGGCCATCTCCAGCTGTCCGCGCTGGGCCAGCAATGCCTGGTTCGCCTGATCACTTACGGCCCGATCACCGCTGATCGTTACGGGAATGGTGATCAGCAGGGCGAGCGCCAGCAGGCCGCTCACCACACACACAAACCAACGCAGGGGCGTGCGGCCGGGCACCGGCTCATCGAGGCGCTGGCCGATCAGCATCAGCAACATGCCCACGAAGGCCATGGGCGACTGGGTGACCAGCGTGGTGGAGAGCAGCTGACGGAAGCTCTCCTCAGCCCAGCCGTTCACGGCCAACACCGCCAGCAGTTGCAGGGCCAGCAACACCACCAAGGTGAGGCCCAGCCAACGGAACAGGGTGCCGAAACGGCCGGTCGTTGCTGAACTCACAGTGGTGCTGACGCAATCGCGCAATCGTAGGGGCGGTGGAACTCGCTTACACCCTCAAGCAACACGCCAGGCAGCTGGGCTTTGCGGCGGTAGGCATCGCCGCTGCGGCCGGTAGCGAGCGTCTGCGGCTGCGCACCGCTGCCCTGGAGCGCTGGCTCGAGGCCGGCCACCAGGCCGACATGGCCTGGATGGCCGATCCGCGCCGGCGAGCGGTGGAGGCGCTGCTGCCGGGGGTGCGCAGCGTGGTGGCGGTGGGGCTGCCCTATTGGTTGGAGGCCCAGCGGGCGCCCGGGAGCCTGAAGGTGGCCCGCTACGGCTGGGGCCGCGATTACCACCGGGTGATCGATGGCCGGCTGCGGGCGCTCGGCCGCTGGCTGGAAAGCCAGGCACCCGGCGTGGGCTGGCGCGCCTGCGTGGACAGCACACCGCTGCTCGACAAGGCCTGGGCGGAGGAAGCGGGCCTGGGCTGGATCGGCAAACACAGCAACCTGATCAGCCGCGAGCACGGCTCCTGGCTGCTGATCGGCCACCTGCTCACCACCGCCGAGTTGCCGCCCGACCAGCCCGCCGTGCCGGCCTGCGGCGCCTGCCGCGCCTGCATCGAGGCCTGCCCCACCAACGCGATCACGGAGCCGTTCGTGGTGGATGCCCGCCGCTGCATCGCCTTTCACACGATTGAAAACCGCGCCGAGCAGCTGCCGGCTGCGATCGCCTCGAGCCTGGAGGGCTGGGTGGCCGGCTGCGACATCTGCCAGGACGTGTGTCCCTGGAATCACAAGCCACTGCCGAGCAGCTCCGACCCGGATCTGCAACCCCGGCCCTGGTGGCTCAACCTGCGCGCCGAGGAGGCCCTGGGCTGGAGCGATGCGGACTGGGACGAGAAGCTGCGGGCCTCCGCCCTACGCCGCATCAAACCGGCGATGTGGCAGCGGAACATCCGCGCGGCGCATCTGACGTGAGCTGCCCGGACAAGAACGGCATGGCCCCGAGAGCGTCCTTCAAACAACCGTCCCCAAAAAACCGTCCAGGGTTTCGTACAGACCGTACAGAACTCTGTGGAGCCGCCGCAAACCACCACAACCAACAGCCCGCAGCCAGCATCGGCACCGCTGCCTAACCTGAGGTAGTGAACGCCCTGCATCGATGGCTGCGCGCTGGTTGAAGGTTCTGGCGGCGGCCCCCCTGATGCTCTCGGCCCTCGCGGCGACACCGGCCCGGGCACTGGTGCCCTACGTGGCCGTGCCCAGCGAGCAGAACCTGGAAGGCGCAGGCCTCGGCATCGCCCAGGCGGCGGCTCGGCTGCTGCGCCTTGGCCAGGCCGAGGAGGCTGCCCAATTGGCGGCGCTCACCGTGCGGCTGATTCCCAACGATCCACGCGGCTGGGTGCTGCTGGCGGAAGCGCAGCTACGCAGCAACCAGGACCAGCAAGCCGCCGTTTCGCTGGCCCGGGCACGGGAGCTGGACCCCAAAAACGCCGGAATCCTGTTCGCCCAGGGCTCCCTGGCCCTGAAGGCCAGCCGCCCCTCGGAAGCCGTTGAGCTGATCCGTCAGGGCCTGAAGCTCGACAGCAAAAACCCTGGCGCCTACTTCGATCTGGGCAATGCCTACATCCTGATGGGCAAGTCGGGCGATGCGCTCGGGGCCTTTGAGCGGGCTTGCGAGCTGCGCCGCGATTTCTGGGAAGCGATCAACAACCAGGCCCTGGTGCTGTTCGAACAGAAAAAAGACAGTGAAGCGATCAGCCGCTGGCGGCGGGTGTTGCAGATCAAGGCGGCCGCCGAACCCACCCTGGCTCTGGCGTCCGCGCTGAATCTCAGCAAACCCGGCAACACCGACAGCCTGCAGCTGGCAGCCCGAGCCCTGTCGGAGGAACCGAACTACGTGCTGGAAACCTGGCAAAAGGAGCAGCTCTGGGGGGGCCGACTGCGCAGCGCCGCCGCCAAGCTGCTGGCGGAACCGGCTCTGAAAGCCGATGTCGACCGGGCCCAGGCGAACGCCGGTGGCAAGGACGACCTGGGCGACGAGTAGGCCCGCAATCTGTAGGCTGAGCGCCACTTTCAGCCCTCCGGCCTGAGCCACGGATGCCCAAGGCGCGCCCCGATCAGCCGCTGCCGGACCCATCCGACGATCGGCGCATCCAGCCGATTGAGCTGCACCTGGAGATGCAGCGCTCGTATCTGGAATACGCGATGAGCGTGATCGTGGGCCGGGCCTTGCCCGATGCCCGCGACGGTCTCAAGCCGGTGCAGCGCCGCATCCTCTATGCGATGCACGAGCTGGGGCTCACCCCAGATCGGCCGTATCGCAAGTGCGCCCGCGTGGTGGGTGATGTGCTCGGCAAATACCACCCCCACGGCGATCAGGCGGTGTACGACGCCCTGGTGCGGCTGGTGCAAACCTTCGCCAGCCGGAACCCGCTGCTGGATGGCCACGGCAACTTCGGCTCGGTGGACGACGACCCACCGGCCGCCATGCGTTACACCGAAACGCGGCTGGCGCCCATCGCCAACGAGGCGATGCTCGATGAAATCGGCGACGACACCGTTGATTTTGCCCCCAACTTCGATGGCTCCCAGCAGGAGCCCACGGTGCTCCCAGCCCAGCTGCCGTTCCTGATTCTCAACGGCTGCACGGGCATCGCCGTGGGCATGGCCACCAACATCCCGCCCCACAACCTTGGAGAGGTGGTGGACGCCCTGATCGCCTTGGTGCACAAACCCGAGCTGAGTGACGAAAAGCTGCTCGAGCTGGTGCCCGGCCCCGACTTCCCCACCGGCGGCGAGGTGCTCACCGGCAGCGGTGTGCGCGATACGTATCTCACCGGCCGCGGCAGCATCCCGATGCGGGGTGTGGCCCACATCGAGGAAGTGCAGCCAGGCAAAGGTCGCCACAAGCGCGGCGCCGTGGTGATCACTGAGCTGCCTTATCAGCTGAGCAAAGCCGGCTGGATTGAAAAGCTGGCCGAGCAGGTGAACGAGGGCAAGATCACCGGCATCGCCGACATCCGCGACGAGTCCGATCGCGAAGGCATGCGCGTGGTGGTGGAACTGCGCCGCGACGCCAACCCCGAAACGGTGCTCGCAGAACTGCAGCGCCGCACCGCCCTGCAGAGCAACTACGGCGCGATCCTGTTGGCGCTGGTGCACGGCAAGCCGATCCAGCTCACCCTGCGCCAGCTGCTGCAGGAGTTCCTCGAATACCGCGAACTCACCCTGATCCGGCGCACGCGCCATGCGCTCAAACGCACGGAGGATCGCCTCGAGGTGGTGGAAGGCCTGATCACCGCCCTCAACGCCCTGCCCAAGGTGATCGAGATGATCACCGCCGCCCCCGACGCCGCCAGCGCCCGGACCAGCCTGCAGGTGCATCTCGACATCAACGAGCGTCAAGCCGATGCCGTGCTGGCGATGCCCCTGCGCCGGCTCACGGGGCTGGAGCAGGAAAGCCTGCGCAAGGAAGCCGACGATCTCCGCCAGGAGCGGGCGCGACTGCGCCACCTGCTGGATGAGCGTCCGGCCCTGCTCGAGGCGATGGTGGCCGAGTTCAAAGCACTGAAAAAGCGCTTCGCCACACCGCGCCGCACGAGGCTGGTGGAAGGGGGCGACGAACTGGTGGCCCAACGCACCGCCGCCCAACGCCCCAACACCGAACTGCTGCGCCAGCGCGCCTTCGAGGGCCTGAGCAGCGATGGCCGTCTGGTGATCCAGGCGGATGGCCAGGTGAAGGTGGTGGGTCCGCAGCTGCTGGGCCGGCTGCACCTGGATGAACCGGCGCCCCTGGGCGACAACCCCTCACCGGCGCGCCTGATCCTGCCGATCAGCGCGAAGCCGGCCCTGCTCGCCTTCACCGATGCGGGCCGGGTGGCCCTGCTGCGCTGGGAATTCGCCGGCCAGCAACCGGGCACGCTCGAGAAGTTCCTGCCCGAAGGCATGAACGGCGAGCGGGTGGTGCAACTGCTGCCGTTGCCCGATGGTGACGAAGCCGAAGGTTGCAGTGTGGGCCTGCTGAGCAGCGATGGACGCTTCAAGCGCCTGCCAATCGAAGACTTCCAGGAACTCTCCGGCCGAGCCGCGTCGGTGCTCAAGCTCAAAGACGGCGTCACCCTGCAGCGCGTGGTGCTGTGCCGCGAAGGGCAGGAACTGGTGGTGGGCAGTTCCACCGGCCGCCTGCTGCGCCTGGCGGTGAACGAGGCCAACCTGCCGGTGATGGGCCGCAATGCCCAGGGTCCGGTGCTGTTGCGGCTGCTCCCGGGTGAAACGGTGGTGGGTGCGGCCGGCGTGGTGCCCAATGGCTGCATCGTCTTGGCCAGCCGTGGCGGTCAACTCACACGCTTGGAAGTCAACAATCTTCGCCGGTGTCTCCGCGGCGATCTAGGGCAAATCGGTGTGCGTTTCAAACAACGCAATGATCAATTGGCCGATCTCTGCGCCCACGGCCAAGGACTATTAAATCTCTGCACAGAGGACGGAAAGAGCCTGCGCGTGCAAACAACCGAGATGGAAGCAAGTGAAAGCGTTACCATCCAAAATGAAGGCCTGGCGGCTTCTGAACTCTCAGTGACAACCAAGGCAATTGTGACACAGATTTTTATGACCCAAACCGCTTAGACAGGTTTTTAAATGGCAAGGATTCTTCTTGGGTGGGAGAAAGGAGATGGCTTCTACCATCTCCAAAGACTGCTGAGGCTGCAGGAGGCATTTAAAAGCAAAGGCCACGAATGCATCATGGCCGTCAACGATCTCAAAAGAGCTCGCGAATACATCAGGAACAGTGATATAGCGATTATTCAATGCCCGTTAATACCCGCCTCGGCAGACAGATTCTATAAACAGAACAAGGCCATTGAAAGCATAGCCGACATACTACTGGGATCAGGCTACTGCGATGCACAAGCTCTTGATGCGTGCATTTTAGCGTGGCAGCATTTAATCAAGGAACTTTCAATTGATCTTGCCATCAGCGACTACAGCCCATCACTGAATCTAGCAACAAAAGGGAAGATCCCAACCATTGCAATAGGCGATGGCTTCACGATGGCAAGAATCGAGAATGGCATGGCAGCGGGCTTTAATGGCGCATTTAGCGATAACAGCAATAAGAGCAGCCTAACGGCAATAGAGAAGCTGAGTCAGTTAATGCAGAGCAGGGTCGAGCCAAGCGAGCTGTTAAAACGTATGATCTATGCTGACAAGGGCTTCTGTATCACATTCAAAGAACTTGATCATAACTACTGCCCACAACTCAGAACAACCATAGGCCCCCTGTCCAAACTCAGGCTGGATCCCTTACATGATGAGAGCACATCTCAGGATAGCGCCAATCATATATCCACAACGAAAGAATGCCGGCCAACAAAGAGATATGACTATTTTGCCTATCTTTCTTTGGACTATGAGGGTAGCCTAAGTTTGTTAGAGGGTGCAAAGGCGTCAGGGTATCAGGGTTGTGCGTATCTACGCGACTGCCCAAAAGAACTTCGCAGCAAGCTGGAATCAGATCATTTATCAATCTTCAGTGAACCTCAAGATCTATACTTTTTATTAGGCTCCACACGATCAGTGATACATCACGGCGGTCTGGGGACACTAGAGAATTGCTTAGCTGCGGGAAAGCCGCAGCTTCTAGCCCCAAGGCATAAAGAGCAGATCTTGAACGTTCAGTCAGTGCTGAAACTGGGATGTGCAGTGAGCATGAGAAGCAATGCAAAGTTTGGTAGTAGTCACGCCCAAGCAGCTCTCAGGGCCTTGCTATCAAACAAGGATTTTGAAGCAACTGCTAAAGAGATTTCTCAAGGCTTATCACAGATACCAGATAGCTGTGATCAGATATTGGACTACTGCCAGGCCTTCATAGGCTAGATCTAGCATTTTAGCGTTTTAATAACGGCCAGCGACAATATCTAAACGATCAGAGTAGCGGCACGCAGACCAATCAGATCTGGTTTATTATCAAACTGAGCTATAGGTCCGCCTGAACCATCAATCGTAGCCAGAGGATTTATGGAGAGAACACCCGATGAGCGATCATAAATCAACGGGGCAACAGCTTGAACTGCTGATGCTGAATCCGACGCCGACAGAATCTCGCGACTAGAAGCATTGGCCTGCTTCAAACGATATGCAGAACGACTAATCTCCAGGCGGTCGCCTTGCTCAAGCGAGAAATTTGTGATTCGGTCCGAGCTAAAAGTTGTGGACAAGAAGGTAGGCGTTGCATACAACTGGAAGACGTCTGCGCCAGCAGTACCAGTTAAGATATCCTTTGCGGATGTTGAATGAACAGCAGAAAGAGTAGTGCTCCTGGGCGGGGCGGCGTCCTGAATGGTAGCAGTAATCAATGACTGCCCTGATATGACAACAGCACTACTGTATGAGCGAAGTTGAACAGAGAATGTCTCAGGGATTTCTTGCTCATTATCAAGATAGGTGGAAATAAAAACATCCTTCGAGGTTTCGCCAGCATCAAACCAAACAGTCTCTACCTTTCCAACAAAGTCTTGCGACACCTTGGCTGTTCCGCTAAATGTTTCAACGTTTACAGTGGCAACAGTATTCGTGGCACCAGTTCGGGCCACCCGAAAAACAGCGGCTGCACCTTCTGTAGCATCAGAAATCTTCTGCAAAGAGAAGACTGATTGATCGACCCTCGAAGGAGCTGACTGGGTTACAGCAGTGGTGGTGGAAGACTGAACACTTAATGGCTTTGAAGTTGAGACATTTGAAGCAGATCCTGGTAACGATGCTGTGGTGCTGACAGGTAACACCGGTGCCACGGAAGGTGCAGCGAGCTTGATCGGTGATCCAAAAACTCTTTCAATCTTTCCAAGCCCATCTCGAAATGAAGCGTTAACGCGAACGGACTGACCAAGCCAAGCAGTAGGGAGGGTGTTGGAACCTTCAAGGACTCGGCCTAAAGAACGCCATCCAACAATTTGACTGCGATTATAAGGATTAAACAGCGCAGTCTCAACAAAATAATGAATCAGCCGTGATTGACCAGCAGAATCTGGACTTGCAACAATGCCATTCGCATCTTGGATGTTATTGCCAACACTGAACTGGGCTGTCGCGGGTCGGTAAACAACGATCACCGAACCCGTCGGCGCCAGCTGCCGGGAGGAAGCAGTTACCTTGAACCCACCCGTGATTGTTACGCCGGAGGCACTAAACGGCATCGTTATATCAACGTTGTGGCTCGTATTATACATAGGTGACCACGAGCCCCCTGGATCCGGTCAATCTCTAAAGTGTCTCTTTGGCGTTGATTAGATCAAAAAGCCAACTTTAGAAAATAGATACACGCATGAATTCACATCACCAGCGCCTGCGGCGAATGCCGCTTGAAAGAGCCAGCAGTGAGAGACATGGGATGGGCAACTCAGAGCAAGACAAGATCGGTGCTGACAATCTCAGGTGCTCCTAGCAGTCGTAAGAATTCGCCTCCAGCACCCCATCCAGCCTTCTTTCCGTTCTCGTTGAAATAAAGAATTCCATTCTTATTATCATAAACAAAGGGCTTGGTGCTTGATGCTGCCCTCTTGACGCCCTTGGATCCTGATGCGTAGCGAAGACTAATTGTCTCGATGTTGCCAAATACAGATTCCGACAAGAGAAGTTTATCGCCTTCCATTGGATTGAAGTCGGTGAGGATATCTAGGTTTTTACTCCCGAAGTCATAGGGAGTTTCAAAAAGAAAGACATCAGCTCCTTGACCACCAGTTAATTTATCTGAGCCGCCCCCTCCAAAGATGATCTCATTCTCAATGGAACCCGTAACAACATCTGCTTGATCTGTACCGACAAAAGCTACACCATATGAATAACTAGAAATGCTCAGTGGATTGTCGATCTGAATCTTATTGGCATCTACAAACGCCATATCGAGCCCAAGCAGTTTTGAAACCGATTGCGCCTGAGTTGTTGGGATGGTTTGTGTGTTTGCCAGGCTGGTGAGTGCTGTCAAATCGGCTGGAACGGGATCGATGCTTGGCGTGGAAGTCTGATTATCCTGTGAGGAGTTTGTTGAATATGGTGGCTGAATGACTGAAGTTGTTTGGACACTTACATCATTCGTTAGCGCTGTCTCTACGGTTACAATAGGGCTAATGCTTGGGATTGAAACCTGATTAGGATATACAGCTGTTGGATAGTGGATGAAGTCATCTTCTTTAATGGTAATTATATGGTGCCAAGGCTCTACTGAAGCACCGTAGAACAAAAGATTGGTTGGATTTTTAAATTCGAGGGTGAAGACCTCATCGCCCTCAACTTGGTTATCTCCAAGGATAGGGATTCTAATCGACGCGTTTGTTTGGTTAGGTGCGAAGACAACTTGCTCATAGTTTACTGCACTAAAGTCCTCAGAGATAGTTGCTCTTCTGCCACTTAGCGACGGACTATAGTAGGTGTTCCCATAATAAAAAGATGCTGGTTCGCTCAGATTACCCTGTGATCTGATCAGAGTTATCTCAGCAAATGATGTTTCACCAGCACTTCCCTCAGCGAAGGGCGAATACGATGCGACAGATAGATATGAAGGATTTGTAGAGCTATCATCATTTATGATCTTTACTGGAATAAAAACTGAACCAGTGTCTGAAAGGTTGAAGAAGTCATAAAGCCTTAGATTAAAGACCTCATCTGGCTCAAAGAGAGTGTCACCTGTGACCGGTACGATTAATTGTGCAAAGGAAGCTCCTGGAGCAAAAGTGATCGAGCCTGTAGAATAAGGCAGGTCAGTTCCTAATGTTGCATTAGCAATGCTACTTAGATATGTCTGCGTAGTTTCCCACCTTAATGTGGAGACAGCACTCAAATCACCATCACGTCTTAGATAAAAGCCATAGGTGCCGACGGGTTGATTGCCTTCGTTAACAAGAAATTGGTCGAGATTAAAAGAAGTATTGAGAGATGGTGCCACGTAACGAAACAAGCCTAACAGGTTCACTATAGCAGGGATTCATCTTCCATTCTGTCATGCCTACAGGATAGCTGGCTTGATATGATCTAGATTAGATTGTCCGAGTATGGATTTTGCCACCACCCATCATAGAAGAAGACACTATCAGCCTTTCCGTCTAGGCTACTCCTATCATGAGAAATAGGCACGGCTGAGAACTTGCTATTACTGCCGAAAGACTATCTGGAGAGAATCTCAATGCACTGCTAATACGTGTATTGGGCTGGACAGTATATGACTGAGCTGCTTCGCCAAACTGATGGTTCGCGACATCTGAAGTCACTTTATATGCTGTAAGCCTTGAAACAGTACCAGTAAGATTGCCACTACTATCGCTATTGAAGTTACCTGATAAAACGGTTCTACCAACTTGAATACGATCTTTTGACGCTGGGCTACCTGTATAGTCTCTATAAACAGAAGTCAGTATGACCATATCCCTTGAACATTCTATTTCATAGCTGCCATTAGCATAAGTATCGTTTGGCGATAATGACGAAGCAAAGAATCCATCAACAACAACGTCTGATGATATAACTTGACCTGTTATCGGGTCTTTAATACGGAGAACTGTTTGCTCACTTAAAGCTCGTGCCTTTTTTAGTGGTCTTCTTCTTTGCCATAACAATACAACTCTTTTGCTAATAGTATAACATATCTCCATTAACGCTTTCCCAATATGCATGGCATGCATATTGTTTGGTGCACAAATTAAAAAGCCATTCCTATAGCCACCTCCGAAACCCGACCCAGCTTCTAAGCCGCTTGTACAGGCTGCGGTGGATGCTGCTCTAACACCTGCTTGAGATAGCGAGCGGTGTGGGATGTGGGATGGGCAGCCACCTCCTCAGGGGTGCCCGTCGCAACAATTTCGCCGCCCTTATCGCCACCATCAGGACCGAGATCGATGATCCAATCGGAGCAGCGGATCACGTCGAGATTGTGCTCGATCACCAGCACAGAGTTGCCCTTGTCGACAAGTCTTTGAATCACATCCATCAGCTTGTGCACGTCGTAGAAGCTCAGGCCAGTGGTGGGCTCGTCGATCAGATAGAGCGTTTTGCCGGTGGCGCGTTTGGAGAGTTCGGTGGCGAGCTTCACCCTCTGGGCCTCACCGCCTGAGAGGGTGGGCGCGGGCTGGCCGAGTTTCACGTAGCCGAGGCCCACATCCACAAGGGTGCGCAGCCGATCCGCCGCCTGAGGGATGGCAGAGAACACCTCACAGGCCTGCTCCACCGTCATCTCCAGCACATCGGCGATGGTGAAGCCCTTATATTTCACCTGCAACGTCTCGCGGTTGTAGCGGGCGCCCTTGCACACGTCGCACTGCACGTAGACGTCGGGCAGGAAGTTCATCTCGATGACGTTCACGCCCTGCCCGCTGCACGACTCGCAGCGGCCGCCCTTCACGTTGAAACTGAACTGACCCACCTGATAGCCGCGGGCTTTGGCCTCCACCGTGGCGGCGAACACCTGACGGATCGGATCGAAGGCGCCCGTGTAGGTGGCGGGATTCGAACGGGGGGTGCGGCCAATCGGTGATTGGTCGATCACGATCACCTTGTCGATCGCCTTGATCCCCTTCAGATCCTTCACGCCGGAGGGGAACGGCACCTTCATGCCGAGCTTGTGCTCCAGCGCCGGGTGGAGCAGCTCGTTCACCATGGTGCTCTTGCCGCTGCCGCTCACGCCGGTGACACACACCAGCCGGCCCAGCGGAAACTCCACATCGAAACCGGAGAGGTTGTTGCGCTCGCAGCCCACCAGGGTGAGCTTGCGGGAGCCGGTGTCGCGCCGCTCAGCCGGCGTGGGGATCGAGCGGCGACCGCTCAGATAAGCGCCGGTGAGCGAGTCTTCGGCGCTGATCAGAGCGTTGAAGTCTCCCTCCGCCACGATGTGACCACCGTGCACGCCGGCGCCGGGGCCGATATCCACGATGTGATCGGCGGCACGGATCGTGTCTTCGTCGTGTTCCACCACGATCAGGGTGTTGCCCAGATCGCGCAGCTTGATCAGCGTGTTGAGCAGCCGGTCGTTGTCGCGCTGGTGCAGGCCAATGCTCGGCTCATCGAGCACGTAGAGCACACCGGTGAGGCCAGCGCCAATCTGGGTGGCCAGGCGGATGCGCTGGGCTTCGCCACCGGAGAGCGTCATCGCCGGGCGATCGAGGCTGAGGTAGTCGAGCCCCACGTCGAGCAGAAACTTCAGGCGCATGCGGATCTCGCGCAGCACCAGATCACCGATCTGGATCTGACGCGCACTCAGCAGGGGCTCATCGCCTTCATGGGCCCCCACGCCCATCAACTGCTCGATCCGCCGCAGGCTCTCGCCCACGCTGCTGCTGGTGAGCTCGTGGATGCGATACGGCCCCACCCGCACCGCCAGGGCTTCGGGTTTGAGGCGCAGGCCCTCGCAGCTGGCGCAGGGCACCAGCTCCAGAAACTTCTCCAGCTTCTGGCGGATCGATTCACCGCTGGCATCGCGCAGCTGGCGCTCGAGGATCGGCAGGATGCCTTCGAAGGGCCGCAGATAGGTCTGCGATTTGCGGTAGCGGCTGTCGGCCTGGATCGGAATCGGCTCCTTCGAGCCATGCAGCAACACCTCGTGCTGCTCGGCCGTGAGCTCATTCCAAGGGGTTTTGATCTCGAAGCCGAAGGCCTCGCCCACGGAATAGAGCAGCGAGAAGTAATAGGCGTTGTCTTTCTCGGCCCAGGGAGCCACGGCGGCATACACCGGCTGGGAGGGATCGGGGATCACCCGTTCCATCGTGAATTGGCGCAGATGGCCAATGCCATGGCAATCGGGACAGGCGCCGTAGGGACTGTTGAAGGAGAACAGCCGCGGCGACAACTCCTCCATCACGGCGCCGTGCACCGGGCAAGCGAAGTTTTCGGAATAGAGCCGCTCCCGCTCCATGCCTTCGGGCAGCTCCTCGTCGGCCTTGGGCACCACTTCCACCAGGGCCAGGCCATCGCCGCGCTTGAGCGAGGTGCGTAGTGAATCGGTGAGCCGCTCCTGGATGCCCTCACGCGACACGAGGCGATCCACCACCACCTCAATGTTGTGGGCGTGGTTTTTGTCGAGCTCGATGTTGTCGGCGAGCTCGCGCACTTCGCCGTTGATACGCACCCGGGCGAAGCCTTCCGCCACCAAGCCGCTCAGCAGCTTCACGTGGGTGCCCTTCTTGCCGCGCACCACCGGCGCCAGCAGCTGATAACGGGTGCCCTCGGGCAACTTGAGGATCTGATCGACCATCTCGTCGATCGACTGGGGCCGGATCGAGCGATCGCACTCCGGGCAGTGGGGCTCACCGGCGCGGCCGAACAGCAGGCGCAGATAGTCCTGGATCTCGGTGACGGTGCCGACCGTGGAGCGGGGGTTGTGGCTGGTGGATTTCTGATCGATCGAGATCGCCGGCGAGAGACCTTCGATCGCATCCACATCGGGCTTGTCCACCTGCCCGAGGAATTGCCGCGCATACGCCGACAAACTCTCGACGTAGCGGCGCTGACCCTCGGCAAAGATCGTGTCGAAAGCCAGCGAACTCTTGCCGCTGCCGCTCACGCCGGTGAACACCACCAGCTTGTTGCGTGGAACGGTGACGTCGACGTTCTTGAGGTTGTGCTGGCGGGCACCCCGCACCCGGATCACATCCTCCAGCGAGCCGCCATTCAGCGCCTGCAGGGCCGCTTTCTCGTTCACGCTCTTGGCGAGGGCGCGGGGCATCCGGGCGGCTCGGGAATGGGCGAGTCTACGGGCGCTGGCCGGCCACTCGGCAGCAGAGCCGCTACCGGGCCACGCCATCCTCTGAGGCGGTTCCCCAACCCAGTCCAGGCTTTTGCACAGCCTGTACAGAACCCTTCAAACGGGCTGGCCAAGGTTAGGAAACCGCAAGGTGAGCGGTGCGTGCGTGATCATTGCGCTCGATCGGCCCCCTGCCCCGAGCGACCACAGCAGCAGAGGCTCCCTGCCAAAACCGTCCGGAGTTCTGTACATCCCGTACAGAACCGCGACAAGACCACATCCACAACCCGTTAACGCTTGAGCAAGCTGGCGGCGTAGTTGCGGGTTTCGCCGGAGTCGCCGCCGGCCAGCTCCACTA
>Ga0194116_10002189_pt1 | contig 25838 bp, 25 predicted proteins | sample TA2MahsurfametaG_4_FD_148617 | JGI IMG/M metagenome (GOLD analysis project Ga0194116, IMG submission 148617) | Freshwater microbial communities from Lake Tanganyika, Tanzania - TA2015008 Mahale S9 surface | ecosystem: Environmental > Aquatic > Freshwater > Lake | place: Tanzania: Lake...
TCCCCACCCCGGTCAGGTCGCTTTGTCCAAACATTCCGGTCAAGTCGTCATATCGTCCTCCTCCTCCAATACTGCCCATAGCTACTTCATTCGCTTTTACCTCGAATATCGCACCGGTATAATAGTTGAGTCCGCGTGCAAGCGTGATGTCAAGCTCCAGATTGAGTATGGGCCCGATAGTCATTGCCTTGGGTATTACCAGCCGCTCGAGATATGAAAAGATGGTTTCAATTTCAGAAATTCCCATCAATCCTGTTTCAGATGCAGCAAGAACTGAACGCAGACTCTCCAATTTCTCTTGATTTGATCCCTTTAGGTTAATGATTGGCTTAATTTTTTCGATTTCTGAATCGGTAAATCCACGTTCAATCAGTTCCCTGCTCACACCCTCAAAGCCGATCTTGTCGAGTTTATCGATTGCTACAGTCATATTAATAATCAGCTCAGCCTTTCCAATGATCTCGGCTATGCCGGTTAATATTTTACGGTTATTGATCTTGACAGTAAAATCTTTCAATCCCAGCCTGCCCAATGCTTCATGGTAGATTAAGACGAATTCTGCTTCATTGATCAGACTATCGGAGCCCACAACATCCGCATCACACTGATAAAACTCACGATAACGTCCTTTCTGTGGCCTGTCGGCACGCCACACTGGCTGAATCTGGAAACGTTTAAATGGAAATGTGATTTCATTACGGTGCATTACCACATAGCGGGCGAAGGGTACAGTAAGGTCATAGCGAAGAGCCTTTTCACTTATCTTAGCGGCAATGAACTGGGAATTTTGACTGGAGAGTTCTTGAGCCGGTACATTGGATAAGAAATCTCCTGAATTTAAAACCTTAAAAATCAGTTTATCACCCTCATCGCCGTACTTTCCGCTGAGCGTAGAAAGATTTTCCATGGTTGGAGTCTGGATTTCAAGGTAACCATATTTTTTAAAAACATCACTGATGGTATTGAAAATATGATTGCGTTTCACCATTTCACTGGCAGAAAAATCGCGTGTTCCTTTTGGGATGGATGGTTTAATGATTGCCATAGTGTAAAAGTACAAAAAGACCTTAAGCTTAACTAGTACCAGCCAAATCCTTTATTAGCTCTTTACAGCGTTTCTCTATCATTTGGTAGACAGGATCAAACAGATCATCATCATGATAAGGGTCTGGAACGATGTTATCGTTCAGAAAAAGGCTGATTTTGTGATGATCCTCCTCTTTTCCTGCGAGCGCTTTCACATCGCTCAGGTTATGATAATCCATGACAAGAATCCGATCAAACCTTTCAAAATCAGCGGGTTCAAACTGTCTGCAAGTTTGCGTGGATAGATCAATACCATATTTTTTTGCCACAGCAATTGAACGGCGGTCGGGTTGCTCTCCGATATGCCAGTTACCGGTTCCTGCCGAATCAACCTCCCAGTTTAACCCATTAAGTGCAACAAGGTGTTCCAAAATTCCATGTGCTAATGGAGAACGGCAAATATTACCCAGACATACCATTAATATCTTCATGATGCCTTATTAAGCTGAAAAAATATTGTTTAGTAGGGCCGCAAGGTGAATCCCCCCTTTGAGCATTTGTTGATTAGCGATTTCTATATAATCATAAATATATCTGTAGCCCAGCTTATCCCCATTTTTAACATTTGCATATATTTTTTCGCTGATGCGGTAAGAATCCTTAACCCACTGGGCAACATCCTGCGACTGTAAAAAATGAAGTTCCTTTTTGTCGATGAAATTAATTGCACGCGAATATTCTGTATAGCTTAATTCCTGTGAGCCGATCAGGTCCGAATCCCAAACCCGATGCAAATTGGTATTTTGTCCGAACCAGGTTAACTGGATTTTATTTCCTCCAAGATCTTCCAATCGGCCGGTATGCATGGGCTGATGCAGGTCGCCCACCAAGTGGATAAGTAACCGCAGGTATGAAACCTTTTTTTTTCTGTCAAGAGACTTGTTTTTTAATTCTGAGCTTAAAAAAAGAATTTTGGTATAGACATCTGTGACCGTGTCACGTTTTAAGCTGTAGTCAAGTTGTTCATCCTTCAATCCTGCGGGCAAATTAATGTAATGCCAGTTATTGAGATAATTATAAGCGGGTTCAGATTTAATAAAATCGGCCCAGTTGCTGGCCATTGCCAGAGTTTCATTGCCAAGAATTAATTTAATTTCAAGGCTTGTTTTTTTATTCAAATAACTTTCTGCGATCTGACCTACTACTCTGTGCCCCAAAAGCCCCCATGCCATGGTTTGAACGGGGAAATAGAGTAATGTAAAGGCAAACCATATTTTCATTGTCTTTTGAAATTTCATTGTGAATTAGTTTAGGGGTTTCTGAATGCAGACCGTCTTTTCTTTTAGTGCGAGTTTAATATTCTGGTGCTGTTTTAAACTTTCAAGATATAAACTATCGCCGGTATTTTTTCGGATAATAAAAACAGGCAGATATTGGCCAATCCGGTAACATCCTGAAATTTTTTGCTTAAAATTTGGTTTGGTAAAAGTAGTTGTTAAAACTAAGGTATCACCTGTATAGGTATAGGTTCCTTTTGCATATTCAGTCCAGCTACCCTTGTTAAAACAAGAATCAGCATAAATATTGACCTTGGCAAAAGTATTAATCTTCAGGTAAACAGAATCACAGGAAAAACGAAATTGATGACTGGAGTATTGCAGCCGTTCATTCTGAAATTCAACATGTTCTTCCTCCCAAATTCCCTGAATGCTTTCTTTTCCTTTTCCCTGTAAATTTGGATTGAATTTACAGGAAGTTGAAGCCAGAATAAGCAAGAAAAAAAAGAAAATAAGAGGGGTTTTTACCATTCCATTTATTTTAATCCGCCAATCATGTCCTCAGGTCGTACCCAAAGGTCAAACTGTTCGTTGGTTAATAAGCCAAGTCCAATAGCTGCTTCCCGGAGCGATTTATTCTCTTTTAACGCTGTTTTTGCAATTTTAGCCGCATTTTCATAGCCAATATGAGGATTAAGGGCCGTAACCAGCATCAGTGAGTTTTCAAGGTGTTTCTTGATGCCATCATAATTAGGCTCTATCCCGACCACACAATTTTTTGTAAAGGATACACAGGCATCTCCTATCAGGCGCGCCGATTGCAGAAAATTTGCGGCCATAACCGGTTTAAATACGTTCAGCTCATAATGTCCATTTGAGCCTCCTATACTGATCGTCACATCATTCCCCATCACCTGAGCTGCTACCATGGTCAGCGCTTCGTTCTGAGTTGGATTTACTTTTCCGGGCATAATTGAGGAGCCGGGCTCATTATCCGGAATATGAATTTCACCGATACCCGAGCGTGGTCCAGAAGCCAATAGCCTGATGTCATTCGCTATTTTCATCAAAGAAACAGCTAGTTGTTTCAATGCGCCATGAGTTTCAACTATTGCATCATGGGCCGCCAATGCTTCAAATTTGTTCTCTGCGGTGATGAAAGGCAGCTTAGTAAATTGGACAATGTAAGCAGCCACGCTGACATCATAACCTTTTGGAGTATTAATGCCTGTACCTACAGCAGTTCCACCCAATGCTAATTCGGATAGGTGATCTAAGGTATTTCTCAACGCTTTTAATCCATGATTTAACTGCGAAACATATCCTGAAAACTCCTGCCCTAAAGTTAGTGGAGTTGCATCCATTAAATGGGTACGGCCAATTTTAACTACCTCCTTAAATTTCTCTGCTTTAAGGTGAAGGGAATCACGTAGCATCTCAACACCGGGAATGGTATTTTCAATCACCATCTTGTAGGCGGCAATATGCATGGCAGTAGGATAAGTATCGTTTGAAGATTGCGATTTATTCACATCATCGTTGGGGTGAATGAAAGTTTTACCTTCTCCAAGCTTGTTACCCTGAAGCACATGCGCCCGATTAGCAATTACTTCATTGACATTCATATTGGATTGGGTACCTGAACCTGTTTGCCAGATAACCAGAGGGAATTCTGAGGAAAGTTTTCCCTCCAAGATTTCATCACAAACCTGTGCGATTAAATCCCGCTTTTCAACGGATAGGATACCGCTATCAGCATTGGTGTAAGCCGCTGCTTTTTTAAGATAGGCAAAAGCATCGATAATTTCCTTTGGCATGGAAGCCTCCGGCCCAATCTTAAAATTATTTCTGGATCGCTCAGTTTGGGCGCCCCAATATTTATCTGCGGGCACTTTTACTTCGCCCATGGTATCATGTTCTATTCTGTAAGTCATTGCACAGGTTTTTATTATCCAGCAAATTTAGATTTTTTAGCTTGATTAAGGGGCAAATATTTAGATTTTAGCTTCCAAATTGTAAGAATCTGAACAATTTTTACCCCTTTGTTAAAAACTCTTTTCCCACCTTATTTATAATAATTTCTAATTTTCGACACTTAACCTATACAAAGTACGCTACATGTTCAATTATCTTGCTAACAGTCTTCTATTTTTTGTGTTTCTTGTTCTGGTACAAGCCTGTCATTCAGACCCTTCAGAAAAAAGAAGGGATAAAATTCTAAAAAAAGAGGTACCGGATAGCGTTGTTCTTTTTTATAACCCCAAAAAAGCAGATAAAAGGATTGATGAAATTGTGACAAACCTTCACAGGAAATCAGGATTTAATGGCAACGTGCTGGTAGCGAAGAACGGAAAGATTATTTATGAAAGAGCCATTGGCTGGGCTGATCATCTTCATCGCGATAGTTTAAAGATTAATTCAGTTTTTGAGCTCGCCTCCGTCTCCAAACCATTTACCTCTACCGCTATTATGATACTTGTGGAGGACGGTAAGTTAAAGCTAAATCAGAATGTGAAGGAGTTTTACCCTGATTTTCCATACGATAGTATTACCGTTGAGCTTCTCCTTACCCATAAATCGGGCGTGATGAATTATGTTTATTTTGTAGACGATTTATGGAAAGCACAAAAGAAAAATGAACGTCCGGGAATTACCAATCAGGATGTGATGAAGCTAATTGCCGAACACAAACCTAATCCATATTCTAAACCAAACAGAAGATTCCATTATAATAATTCGAATTATATGGTTCTGGCTGCAATTATTGAAAAGGTTAGCGGCCAAAAATATTCTCAGTTTATGGCCGAGAATATCTTTAAACCAATCGGAATGAAAAATACAGCCGTGTATTCCAAGGCTGAGTTCGATAAAATTCCTGTAGATGTTGTCGGTCATGACCGAAACTGGCGCCGGTCGGTAGCCCAAAACTTCCTGGATGGGCCTGTTGGAGATAAAGGAGTATACAGCACGATTCATGACTTGTATTTATTCGACAGAGCCATGAGAAAAGGGAAATTATTGAAGCCCGAGACTATGGATTTAGTCTATGCACCTCATAATTTAATGCAAAAAGGACATTTCAACTATGGTTATGGATGGCGGACCTTTGAAAATGGGAAAAACAAAGTAGTATATCATACCGGTTGGTGGCATGGATTCAGGAACATCTATCTAAGGCAGCTGAATAAAGATATTACCCTTATACTCTTAACCAATCTGACCAATGGTAGCTTACTCAAACTGGATGAACTCTACAAGGCGGCAGGTATGCCCATTGTGAGGAGAAGTGCCTATTCAGGAAATGGACAAAGTTCGGTTTCGGATGATGAAGATTAACTCAACCCTTCAGATCACTTAATCCATTTGGGTTAAATAACTCTAATTGCCAAATATTATGGTAATTTGTATATATGGAATTGAAGGAAACAATATTTATCATTGACGATGACCCAATCCAACAGCGCATTGCACAAATTATAATTTCAAAGTATAATTTGTTTGATACCTGCTTTGGTTTTACAGAAGCTCAAAAAGCATTAGATTTTATGCAAGAAAACATAAACCAAGAGGAACTACTTCCTGATACCATTATACTTGATTTAAATATGCCTCTGGTTGATGGCTGGGACTTTTTAAACAGCTTTGAAATTCTTGTTAAGAACCTCAGAAAACGTATTAAGTTGTTTATCGTCTCTTCATCCGTTGATGAAAAAGATCGCATTCGTTCAAAATCTTACCCGGTGGTTCAGGGTTTCATTTCCAAGCCATTATCGGCAGAAATAATCAGGTCTATTAAATAGAAAGCAAAATTATATAAATCATGTTTGATCAATTAATGCAAGCCAAGCAAAAGGCTGAAGAAATAAAGAAATGATTAGATCTAATTTCTGTTTCTGCCGAGGTAGAAGGAGGTAAAATTAAAGTTAATTCCACTGCCAATAAACAAATTACTGCTATTTCAATAGAACCTGAGTTTTTACGTTCAGCCGATCATGAAGAAATAGAAGAACTTCTGGTAGCTGCTGTCAACAAAGCACTAACACTTGCAGATCAGGTTAGCCAAACAGAAATGCAGGCACTTACCCGGGATATGATGGGAGGCCTTGGAAATCTTTTCGGTAAATAATTGATTATATTCAGACCATGGGTTTATCCCAAGTTCGATTCTCTCAATTCCGCAATGGGCCTAACTAACCTGAGTTCGATCTATGAAAGATAAAGAAATACCCATATCCTGGTTCTCATGCCGCTCCGGAGGCGTATGGTTGGCTTTTGGAAAGCAATACCTGCGTGTTATCGCTTCCTGCAGTCCTTTCCTCCGGAGTATTTCCGGCAAAAAATACTACCAGATTTCAGATGATTCGTAGCCGGAAGATACCTCCTTCGGCAAGGTTTAGTTTACCCGCTGCTGTTTTTCATCGGGAGGGACAGTCGGGTATCAGAATCCCAAACCCGGGTGGCAGCCTTATCTTTTTTGCATTTCTAAGTTTAAGGTGAGCTATTCAACTTTCAGCAAAAAAATAGGGCAGAACACGGGACTGGGGGCAACAGACCCTGCTTTCCAAAATCGGATAAAAATAATCAGCCTCCGGCAAGAGCTTGTATCGATCTCAGGTTAACCAATAAAAAAATAAATTGGGTAAGTTTTAAAACAGGGTACAAGTTAGACCAAAACTGCTAACATTTACACTTTTAATAAATTTAAATTCAATACTTTACAAAAATTTATCCAGGATATAAAGAAGATTATAAAATCCATTTTTAGGATATTTTTTAATCTTTGATGTATCGAACTCAGGTTAGATTAAGGTTTTTGAGATTCCCTGACCCAGTTATCTTTTAAAGTGACAGTCCGGTTAAAAATTGGTTTACCGGGTTTTGAATCACCATCAAGACAAAAATAACCCTTCCTGATAAACTGATACCCCCGCCCCTCAACTGCATCCATCAGATCGGGCTCAATAAAGGCCTTGCTAATCACGGTTAAGCTATCCGGGTTAATATAGTCCTTGAAATTTCCATCCTCATTTGATGGATCCTCCACTCTAAATAAACGATCATATAAGCGTAATTCCGCTGTTTGAGCTGCTTTCGCACAAACCCAATGAATGGTTCCCTTTACATGAATTCCACTTGTATCCGTTCCACTTCTTGATTCCGGAATATAGGTACAATGAATTTCAGAGAGATTACCATCAGCATCCTTCACAAAACTATCGCACCGTACAATGTAGGCATGCTTTAAACGTACCATTAAACCGGGCCCAAGACGGAAATATTTTTTGGTAGGTTCTTCCATAAAGTCATCCCGCTCAATCCACAGTTCAGAGCTGAAGGGAATATTTCTAAACCCATCACCACCTTCATACTCCGGGTTATTTTCGCCCTCCATCATTTCGGTTTGCGCTTCAGGATAATTGGTGATAATCAGTTTAAGCGGATCAATTACTGCCATTCTACGCCATGCACTTTTATTCAAATCTTCCCGAATACAAAACTCCAACAAACTCAGGTCTATCTGATTTTCACGTCTGGCAATCCCAATTCGCTCACTAAAATTTCGAATAGCATGGGGCGTATATCCGCGACGACGTAAACCGCTGATGGTTGGCATTCTGGGATCGTCCCAACCATTTACATAGCCCTCATTAACCAATTGCAACAGTTTTCTTTTACTCATCACGGTATAATTCATGTTCAGACGAGCAAATTCATATTGTTTTGATGGGAATACATTTAACTTCTGAATAAACCAATCGTACAATGGGCGATGTGGAACAAATTCAAGAGTACAGATCGAATGTGTAATTTCTTCAATGGAATCCGACTGGCCATGGGCAAAATCATACATCGGGTAAATACACCACCGATCTGCCGTACGGTGATGATGAGCATGTTTTATCCGATACATCAAGGGATCACGCAAATGCATATTAGGCGAAGCAAGATCAATTTTAGCACGCAGAACTTTGGAGCCTTCCGGATGCTTTCCATCCTTCATCTCCATGAAAAGTTGCATATTCTCTTCTATACTTCTGCCACGGGAGGGCGAAGGCTTTCCGGGTTCTGTCGGAATTCCCTTAGCGGCGGCAATTTCCTCGGGACTTCCATCTTCTACATAGGCCAGGCCCTGCTGAATCAAAACCAAAGCAAAATCATATAATTGATCAAAATAATCGGAAGAATACAACTCTTTGTCCCACGTAAAACCAAGCCATTGAATATCGTTCTTTATGCTTTCGACATATTCAATATCCTCAGTGGTTGGATTGGTATCATCAAATCTAAGGTTAGTTTTACCATTATACTTTGCCGCAATACCAAAATTCAGGCAGATTGATTTAGCATGACCTATGTGCAAATAGCCATTGGGCTCCGGCGGGAAACGGGTGAGCACACGCCCGCCATTTTTGCCATTTTGAATATCAGCTTCAATGATTTCTTCTAAAAAATTCAATGATTTTTCTTCACTCATAACCAGACTTGGAGCTTGCAAAAATAGCAAAATTTATTTGTGGGGATAAATAATCGTTTTCATAGTCATTCCAAGGCCTCTAAAATCCCCCATGGTCGGTGTTCCCACCCTACCACTATCCCCATGGTCGGTGTTATCACCGTACCACTTCCCCTGTGGTCGATGTTGTCACCGTACCACTTCCCCTGTGGTCGGTGTTGTCACCGTACTACTATCCCTCATGGTCGGTGTTATCACCGTACCACCTTTCATCTTATAATCCAATTTTCTTCTTACTTTTGTATCATCCCTATGGTAACAGAATCTCTAAATCGCCCCATCCGCGTACTGGTTGCAAAAGTTGGTCTTGATGGTCATGACCGTGGTGCAAAGATAATCGCAAGTGCTTTGCGCGATGCAGGAATGGAAGTGATTTATACCGGTCTGCGGCAGACGCCTGAAATGGTTGTAAATACGGCCTTGCAGGAAGATGTAGATGCTATTGGTGTTTCAATTCTTTCGGGGGCGCACATGACCGTTTTCCCTAAAATAATGCAGTTGATGAACCAAAAGGGGCTGACTGACGTTCTTGTAACCGGGGGTGGAATTATACCTGATGATGATATGAAGGCCCTTCATGAAATGGGCGTGGGTCAATTGTTTCAACCCGGAACAAATACCGGTGAAATTGTGTCTTACATTAAATATTGGGTGTCTGAAAATAGAAGTTTCTGAATCTAATTTCAACCATCAGACAAAAATTGGCTATCATTATAATTTCTTAAAAATGACTTATTCAAATCTTCTCGTTGAAAATCGTGAACGAATTTTATTTATAACAATCAATCGCGAATACAAACTTAATGCACTGAATAAAGCAACCTTGGCAGAACTGCATGAGGTAGTTACCGCTTCAGCGCATGATGAGCATGTTGGCGGACTGATCATCAGCGGAGCCGGGGAAAAAGCTTTCGTCGCCGGAGCAGATATTACTGAATTCGCCGACTTTAATGCCGACGAGGGAAGGGAACTTGCACGTGAAGGGCAAATTAAGGTATTTGATGTGATACAAAACCATTCCAAACCAGTTATAGCAGCAATTAATGGATTCGCATTGGGTGGAGGTCTTGAGCTGGCCATGGCCTGCCATATCCGCTTGGCAGCATCAGTAGCGAAAATGGGGCTTCCTGAAGTAAGCCTGGGATTAATTCCGGGCTATGGGGGTACGCAAAGATTAACGCACTTGATCGGCAAAGGAAGAGCCATGGAAATGATCCTGACCGGAGATATGATTCAGGCGGAAGAAGCTTACCGTATCGGCCTTGTAAACCATGTTTGTGACTCAGCCGATTTGTTGCCAAAAGCTAGTGAACTAATAAAAAAAATTATGACCCGCTCTCCATTTGCTGTTGGATGCGCCATCAGAGCCATCAATGCTGCTACTGAAGCTGGTGTCAATGGCTATGAAACCGAGGTTTCCGAATTTTCTAATTGTTTTGGTTCGGAAGATTTCCGCGAAGGGGTATCTGCCTTTTTAGCTAAAAGAAAAGCCGAATTCAGGGGTCAATAAGTAAAGTATCGTATAAAAATGGCTTCCGTATGAATGATTTCATTTTTCGGATTTATTTTCATAAAGAATAGTGCGTTTGATCATCGCAAAAGGAATTTCTTACACAGATCCCATCAGTAATGTAATTGGCGTGATTATTGGTATACCTGTATTGATATACTAGGGCTTATATTTGGAACGTTATCACTTTATTACTTGATGCTCAGCATTCGAATTTATATGTCAAGCAAGTCAGCCACAGAGCGGCTTGAACTGAGTACCTGAGGAATAAATGCAATTACAAGTATTGGAATTATATCGTAAAAGGACTTTAATCCGTTAATCGTAATCATTAAACCATGAAAGATAACTCAAAAATTTTAATCGCGCTTCTTGCCGGGATGGCAGTAGGGGCAGCATTAGGGATCTTATTTGCTCCTGATAAGGGATCAGAAACCCGGGATAAGTTAAGTGATTCCCTGAAGAACCTGGGTGATAGTATCAAGGATCGCGCAGCGGAGGAAATCGAGAATCTGACTGAATTTAAGGAGAAGGTTGTGGAAAATATTAAGTCAAAAATAAAATCAGCCGAAGATGATTTTACCCATGCTTAAGCCGCAACTGAAACCAGCCAGATCGATTAAACAAGATTGAAAATTCTTAAACTTCAATGGGATTATGGAAGAAAAAGAGCTTGATCCTCAAAAAATCATTGATAAAATTAAACAGTACATTCAGGTCAGAACAGAGTTGTCACTACTCAGTGCTGTCGACAAAGGATCGCAGTTGTTTGCCGGCTTGCTTACCGATGGACTGGTTTTGATTCTGATAGTCCTGGGTGGATTATTTGGTAGTCTCGCACTCGGATTTTACTTATCCGAGGTTTTAAATAATACGTATGGTGGTTTTCTAATTGTAGCAGGTATTTATTTGCTACTTGCTCTGTTTATCAATTCCACCAAAGAGAAGTATTTAGAAAAACGGATCATCAATTTGGTGATAAAAAAAATTTTCAGGGAAAGAAACGAAGAACAAAATGAGAACAAGGATTCAAAATAGTGATGATCTTAAGGCTGAAATTCTTCGCTTAAGAAATTTACGGTCTGATATTGAAGCCGACTTAAAAGGTGAAACTGAGCACCTTATCAATCGGTTTCGCATACCCCTCATGCTGTTTTCTAAACTGAATCATTGGGTGAGCCCCTTGTTTAAGCCGGGTAAAAGTGAGGCAGGAAGTTTAAACCAGGATTGGGTAAGCAGCGTATTTAAAATCGCATTGCCGGTGCTTATGAACAAGTTGATATTCCCTAAATCAGGTGTATTTTTAAAATCGGTTATTGAATTACTTTCTCAAAACACCGCTAAAAAAATAAATAAGGATGTGCTGTCAGATTTAATAAATAAACTTTCCGAATGGATTAAGTCAGGAAACCGGAGAAAATCAAGAGGGGCCGAGATTGAAGATTATGGTATACCTCCGGATAGTGAAACGTATTAAACCGGTGTCGAATCCTAAAATCCGACACCGGTTTATCAATCACTTTTAAGCTTATTATTTCTTCTTCTTGAGGAACTTGTCTACATTTAACTGCAAAGCAAATTCGAAGGTTCCATTTGCGGCATTTGATATCGGCCTTTGTACCGTGTTGTACATACTTAACAACTGCCACTCATCCTTGTGCAGGTAGCTTAAGCCAAATGTTGCGCTCTTGTTGGAATGGTAAATACTACTGAAGCCCAATTTATTTCCTGCTGTTCTAACTTCCGCAGCAATATCAACTAAATCCGTGAAATTTTTGATGCCACGATAAGCAAGTCTGGTATTGATTTTCCAATCAGCAAGGGGAATTGAATAGCCCGTACCCAAATAGAACAGGTTAAAATCAGTACCCAGCATTAAATCACTTCCATCTTTCGAAATTTGATTTTTCATATTGTAGATGGCTCCATCAATGGTAAATCTTTCGCTGGAGTAGCCGAAGCCGAAATCTCCATCCAATATTGCTTTACGATCATTAAACTGGGCAATATTTCTGTCATTTGGATTACCTATTATATTTTGAGTATTGAAATTAACCGACTGAACGCCAAAGTTAATACCGAAATTTAAGCGGCTTGATTCCTCATTTAATTGCAAGGTATAAGAATAAGTTGCATAGGTTTTTGTATGACTAATTTCACCAGCTTTTGCATTGATCACACTAAGACCCAAACCAACCTTTTCTTTACGATAATCCATCGTAAAATTCTGGTCAACCGGAGCCCCTTGTATCCTGCTCCACTGATTCCGGTAACCCAGGTTTACTTTCAGTCCACCATCTAATCCTGCCATCGCAGGATTAGCCAAATAACGGTTGTGGAAGAACTGCGCATCCAGCAAATTTATTTGTGAGTAGCTACTCAGGCTGTAAAACAGTACAGAACAAAATATGATTAAACTAACTTTATGTTTCATTATCTTCGAATTATTAATTTGAAAAAAGAGTGATGTAACCTGTTTTCGGACGGGTTCCGGATCCCAGATTGATGATGTAATAGTACGCTCCTTCATGTAGCACTGCCCCATTTAACTGTCCATTCCAGTTATTCTGGTAGTTTTTGACATTATAGATGACTCTACCGGCCTTATCGTAGATTGTCACCTGATTATTTGGATAAGATTCCAGATTTTCAATTACCCAGAAATCATTGACACCATCTCCATTAGGACTCAATATGTTGTTAGGAGTGATATTGTAATCATCTAGTACAGTAACCGTAATATTTATCTGTGTACTGATACCCTGCGCATTAGTAACCCTAACCGTATAGTTGGTCGTTTGAGTTGGCTTGGCTATCGGGTTAGCAATGTTAGTGGCGCTTAATCCTGTACTAGGACTCCACTCATACCTAACCAGATTGGAACCACTAATGCTAAGGTTAGCACTGTAACCCTTACTGATCTCCACATTTTTTCCACCTGCACTGATCTGATTGTTGCGTGGAAGATTGACAACTGCACGGAACACCGGCTCCTCAAGTATTCTGATGGTCAATGACTTGTTTAAGGTTAATCGACCCGCATCCGTCGTATTGACTACGATGGTATACGAATTCTTGTTCGCGAAGACGTAAGAAGTATTCGCCAAAAGCTGATTGCCGACAATTCTAAAGGCTGCCACATCACCACTAATCAGCGTGTAGATGTGTCTATCACCTGCATCCTGATCAGCACTGCTCAGGCTTCCGATAACAGCTCCCACCGCATTGTTCTCATAAATTACTGCTGGACTCAAGGTGATATCGGTTGGTGCATCATTAATATCCACAACCGTGATGACGACCGCCTTCTCAAAGCTTAGACCTCCTGCATCAGTAGTTTTGATGCGGACAGTATAAGAACTCTTGGTCTCGAAATCAAAGCTTTCTGCAGCCTTTAATTGATTACCGGCGATTGTAAATTTAGCATTATCCGTACTTCCGTTACCACTCACCAGAGTATAGGTATGGGTATCACCCGTATCCTCATCAGTGGTAGTTAAGGTACCGACCACCTTTCCGATAGCCTCGTTTTCAGCAATTGTCGCCGGACTTAAACCGACACCGGTTGGTGCTGTATTGAATATTAGAGTGATCTCAGCTGTAGTACTTCCGACTGTATTGGTAGCAGTGATGGTGTACGTAATCGAGCCACTTAAGGTTTGTGTGGAAGTACCACTAATTTTACCATTACTAGCATTCAGTGTAATGCCTGAAGGTAAAGCCGGACTGATAGTATACGAAGCAACCGCGCCTCCACTTGAACTTGGAACCATCTCCGTAATTGCTGTTCCGGAACGTACGGTCTGACTGGAAGGAGTATAGCTTAGGGAAGACGGTGCTACAGCATTGGTTACACCCAAAACAAACGTAGTTGTTGATGAACAACCGGCTGCAGTGCTCGCAGTTACCGTATAGGTTGTGGCCTGACTGACAGCTGTCGGTGTACCACTGATTCTTCCGTTATTAGAAAAACTCAACCCCTGCGGTAAACTCGGTGAAATGGTATAAGAAGCTACTTCAGTTCCAGTAGAACTAGGAATAACAGTAGTGATGGCTTCATTTCTCAAAAAGCTCATCGGTGTGGTGTATGAAACCACAGCTGCAGGTGCCTGATTGACCGTTACTGCTACCGCCTCTGAAAGGCTAGTAACCGAGGATTTTACAGCCTCTACAGTGTAAGAACCGGATCCAGTAACTTCAAGAACTCTGGATGTAGCTCCGCTGATTGCAACCCCACCCTTAAACCACTGGTAAGAGTCTGACAAACTAGCCTGAAGATTTACGCTTGCACCGGTACAGAAGGTGAGCGCTGCAACTGAATTATTGGTTCCGGAAAGTGCAGTAACGCCAACCTGTTGAACATAACAATACGATTGAAATTCAACTTGCTGTAAATTTTTAGCACCTCCGGTGGCACCGGTAAAGCCCCAATACACATAGTCTTTATTTTTAAAGATATTTGCTTTCAGGTCTATCGTAATGTCGTGCCTTTTCACCCCATCGTACCATACCTGGAAATTTTTAGAGGTGGCTTTCCATACAAAACGTGCGGTATGCCATTGACCATCTTCCATTTGCACTTCATATGGTGTTGAGTAGGTATTATGAGCACCTGATGCCTGTCCGTTTGCAATGATCGCAATATGATCTTGAAAAGGCTCACCCCCATTAAAGTAGGTATCAAATTCAACCGCAAAGGAAGGAGTAATACCCTGATAGCCTAATCCACCGCCGGCAGATCCTGCATTCAAGGATTGATCCTGTAAAACAAAGGCGATACCATCTGCCCCAGAATCATCACTTCCCAGATAAACCTTAGTACTGTAATCAAAATCACGATCCAGGTATACCTTGTTTTTATTCCATGCTGAACCATTTTGACCCCAAGAATTAGGTGTCAGGGTGTAGACGTTATTGGCATAAGTGGCATTTCCATTCGTCTTGAAATCATTCGAATTAAATGAATTACAGTTTGGATCTGCATTCAAAGCATTCGATGCTTCTCCTGACCCAACAGTATTGACAGCTCTGATCTTTACAAAGTAATTATTAGCCGAATTCAAGCCGGTAATGGTAATCGGCGAAGTAGTACTCGCCGGTGAAACACTAACCTCAAACTGAGCACTAACTATTGCTACCGATATCAGTGTTAAGAAAATCAAGTGAAATAAGCCTTTTTTGAGGAAGCCTTGCGATGATAATTTGTTCATTGTGTATTTTTCGAATTATGTTAAGTTGAAAGAGTATGTAGCCGACAATCCGGCGTTTTGATTAGTTGCTATTATTGTTGCGTTTTTCTGCTTTATTTTCATGGATATCTACTCACCGAATTCACCTGGAAAAATCCACATGACGGTGGACTAATGAACCACCTCCAAATGAATATATTTACTCGATAGGTCGTGCTTCAGATATACACCATTCAAAGAAAAATTTTTATTTTTTAGAAAACAATGAGTGCATTTACTCATTTTTGAGAATTTCAAAATCAATAAAAAATATTTAACTGTTGATTTACAGTTATTTAATGTTTATTTGATTTTTTTAGGGAATTTTAGTGATAGTCAAATTGACGGCACTTTTTGCAATCTTATTGAGTATTTCTTAACAATTCGGCCTGATGAATAAAGTAGTTCAGGGTGGGATAAACGGCTACAAAAAGCAGCACTTTGGATGGGGCGTGAAGGACAAGAAAGAGTGCGGATTATAAACCCGTTTTTATCCGAGATACCGGATGAGATCCCGATCAGCGGAACACCCAACTCGACCCCTACAGGCGATCGAATATACATGGCAAAATCATAGACCTGTTGCCGACCCGACAGGCGGTCGTATGTAATCCTGATTTCACATGCGATCACCCAGGGGATCGAAATTTTAGTGTTCATGAAATGCCATAAATAGTATGATCCCTTGGAATCAGGATGCCAGGCTGGGGTGTGAGGGATGCCTTAAAATCTGCAGCTTAGGCGCCAAGTACGACGAAACACAAAATAGAAGATATCTCCCCACGATGGGGTGAGTATCAGATCCTAATTAAATCTATGAAAGATAATTTTTTACAAAATCATCATAAACAAGCTTAATTCCTTCCTTTAATTCGATTCCATGCCTCCAACCCATTTCATGAAGTTTGGAAACATCCAGCAACTTTCTCGGAGTCCCATCAGGCCGGGATGGATCAAACACCAAATCACCTTCAAAACCAATAGTTTTTTGAATCAGAAGAGCCAGATCTTTAATGGTCATATCTTCTCCTGTACCCACATTGATCATCCCCGCTTCATCATAATGTTGCATTAAATAATAACATGCATTTGCCAGGTCGTCAGAAAAAAGAAATTCCCGCCGCGGACTTCCCGTACCCAAAATGGTGACAAAGGCAGCATGATTTATTTTAGCCTCATGAAATTTTCGAATTAAAGCTGGTAATACATGAGAATTCTCAGGATGATAATTATCGTTATAACCATACAAATTAGTTGGCATCACCGATATAAAATTACATCCATATTGGGCTCGATACGCCTCACACATTTTAATGCCTGCAATTTTGGCTATCGCATAAGGCTCATTGGTGGCTTCAAGCGGACCTGTCAATAGATATTCTTCTTTTAGAGGTTGTGGGGCATGTTTAGGGTAAATACAACTAGATCCCAGAAACATCAGTTTTTTTACCCCATTAAGGTAAGCCTGATGAATGACATTGTTTTGAATGCAGAGATTTTCAAATAAAAAATCTGCCCTGTAAGTATTGTTTGCGATGATACCTCCCACTTTTGCAGCCGCAAGAAAAACATATTCCGGTTTTTCTTTCCGGAAAAAATCACTGACCGAGGCCTGGTCTCTTAAATCCAGTTCAGATGAAGTACGAACCAACAGATTCGAATAACCTTCCCGTTTAAGTTTTCTGAAAATAGCAGAGCCTACCATCCCCCGATGACCCGCAATGTATATTTTAGATGCTTTTTCCATGATGACAGAGTTTCCAAAGATAAAACTATTTTTACAGGCATTTTAAATTAGAAATGGGGAAAGATAAACTTCGTCGATTTGCAGAAATTACAGCTTTCGAAAATGTTATTGAGCTGGAAGATGGGAAAATATTAAGAAATCATTGGGCTGAACATCATTTTAAAAATAGTAATCCTACAATTTTAGAGCTGGGCTGTGGCAAAGGTGAATACACAGTGAAACTGGCAAGAAAATTTCCCGGCATCAATTTCATAGGAATAGATTATAAAGGGAATCGCATTTGGAGGGGTGCAAAAACTGCTATTGAAGAAAATATTTCCAATGTGGCTTTCCTCCGCATACAGATCGAAAACCTATTGGACTACTTCTCTGAAAATGAAATTTCCGGGATTTGGATTACTTTTCCCGATCCCCAGCCCCAGGTAAGTCGTGAAAAAAAACGACTCACTTCCCCTCGCTTCCTCCAAAAGTATAAGCAAATTCTCAAAAAAGGTGCGCCTATACATCTCAAAACGGATAGCGATTTATTCTATACGTATACCTGTGAAAAAATCAGTGAACTTAGATTGATTACTCACATTCAAACGGACGACCTTTATGCCTCCGGACTTTCGGATGAGGTATTGTCTATTAAAACCTATTATGAGAAAAAGTACCTGGCACATAACAAAAACATCAACTACCTGAAATTTAGTTTTGAATAAATGGACACCTTTAGTTTTTATGAGCAGGTTTATCAGGTGGTAAGACTTATTCCGAGGGGAAGAGTGTGTTCCTATGGGGCCATTGCATCCTTTCTCGGATCAAAGGGTTCAGCACGAATGGTTGGCTATGCTATGAATGCATCTCATACGGCTTATCCTCCTGTACCTGCCCACAGAGTGGTGAACAGGAAAGGAATGTTAACCGGAAAATTCCACTTTGGAAGCCCCAGCCTGATGGAACAATTACTCGAAAATGAAGGGATAAAAGTTCAAAATGATCGGATTTTGGATTTTAAGGAAATTTTCTGGGATCCGTCTCTTGAATGTGAAACGGATATCTGATGTTGGATGATCAAGTTTGGGGTCTTCTGTTAGCAAAAGGTGCTAATGTCAAATGCAGCTGTTAATGATCTCAAAACTCACCGCCCAACGCTTATCGGATTTTGGTTTTAGAAAAATCATAGACTTTGAACCAGCCTTTTGTCCCCCTTCGGAGGGGGGCGCGCAGGACCCTCAGATAAAAACGGGTTTAAAAACGGTATTTCCCTGACAGGCTACCACACCTTAAAGAAAAAAATTACTTAAATACTAGGCAATTCTCAAATTGACTTCGGATATTGAGCCTGATTAACTCAGAAAATATCAGTTTTAACGCTATGGGAAAGATGATAGAAGAATTTAACAGCTACCGCAGTAAAATGAACGACCGGATCATGGAAACTTCAAATACCAACATGAAGCGTTTTCTCGCTCTTGATACCACCACCTATGCCGATGGAGCTCTGGATGTTAAAACAAAAGAAATGCTCGGATTGGTAGCATCCATGGTGTTACGATGTGATGATTGCATCAAATACCATCTCGGTAAATGTCATGAGGAAGGGGTGAATCATGCAGAAATGAATGAGATTTTTATGATCGCCAATTTAGTGGGTGGTTCCATTGTTATTCCTCATTATCGTAGAGCGCTGGAATATTGGGAAGAATTAAACAAGGATTGATCACTAGCTTTTTTAGCGATGAATGTATTGCATGTAAACATCTCAGGCTCAACGATACCTGGAAATAGGAACAAACCATGATCAGATGTGCCTGGTGTGGTGCTGACCCACTTTATGTCAGATATCATGATGAAGAATGGGGAAAACCTGTTTATGATGATCAGACTTTATTTGAATTTTTAATTTTGGAGAGTGCTCAAGCTGGTCTTAGCTGGATCACGATCTTGAGAAAGCGTGAAAATTATCGGAAAGCATTTGCAAATTTTGATGCTCAAAAAGTTGCGGATTTTACACAGGATGACGTTGAACGCCTCCTACAGGATCGGGGAATTATCAGAAACCGACTCAAAATTAAAGCTGCGATCAGTAACGCTAAATTGTTTCTGAAAATACAAGAGGAATTTGGTTCGTTTTCAGATTATATTTGGGGATTTTTACCGGATAAAAAACCTGTCATTAATAAATTAAGGAATCAGCATGAGTTGCAAGCCAGGACTGCCCTCTCAGATCTAATCAGCAAGGATATGAAAAAGCGAGGATTTAAATTCTTTGGATCAACCATTTGCTATGCACATATGCAGGCCACCGGGATGGTAAACGACCATATTGAAGGCTGTATAGCCAGGTAACTGTTAGATGGAATTTCTGCCAAAAATCAAAACTGAAAATGAAAAAATTATTTCTTCTGGATGCATTTGCACTAATTTATAGGGCTCATTTCGCACTAAGTAAGAACCCAAGGTTCACATCCGGAGGCTTGAACACCTCAGCGATTATGGGTTTCACCAATACCTTGCTGGAAGTACTTAAAAAAGAATATCCAACGCATATGGCGGTGGTTTTTGATACCGAGGCTCCTACGGAAAGGCATAGCGATTTTACTGCTTATAAAGCTCATCGCCAGGCCATGCCGGAAGATCTTTCATCGGCTATTCCATATATTATTCGTTTGATTGAAGGGTTTAACATTCCGGTTATCTTTTCTGATGGATATGAAGCAGATGACTTGATTGGAACCCTTGCTAAAAAAGCAGAACTCGAAGGGTTTACCGTTTATTGCATGACACCGGATAAGGATTTTGGCCAGCTTGTTTCCGAAAATATATTTATTTACAAACCTGCCCGAATGGGAAATGGGATGGAAATACTGGGTGTGAAAGAGATCCTTGACAAATGGGAAATTGATCGCGTGGAACAGGTAATTGATATTCTGGGCCTTTGGGGGGATGCGGTTGACAATATCCCGGGTATTCCAGGGATTGGCGAAAAAACTGCTAAACAGCTCATCAAACAATATGGTTCCATTGAGAATATGATCAGTAAAAGTCATGAGCTGAAGGGAAAACTTCGTGAAAATGTTGAAAATTTCGCTGAACAGGGTCTGATCTCAAAAAAACTTGCAACCATCATGCTCAATGCACCTGTAGAACTCGATGTAGATGCCTTACATATCGATGAGCCAAATCGTGAAGTGCTCGAACCTCTTTTTGCAGAACTGGAATTCCGTACCCTTGGGAAGAGAGTTTTTGGAGATGAATTTAGTATCACAGAGGTAAAATCTTTGCCGGCTTCGGGCCAGATGGACCTTTTTGGAAGTCATCAAAATCAGGAATCTGAGGCTTTGACAGAGACCAGTCTTCCTCAAATGCCCTTAACTTTCAAAAACATTAATAATACTGGGCATCATTATCAACTCGTTGACACTGCTGAAAAAAGAAGGAGTTTGATTCAGGAGTTGAATGCTCATACTTATCTCTGTTTTGATACTGAAACAACCGGCCTAGATGCAAATAATTGTGAATTGGTTGGGATATCCTTTAGTGTCAAACCAAGTGAGGGATGGTATGTGCCGCTTCCTGCGGATCAGAATGAATGCAGGACAATCCTTGATGAATTTCGACCGGTTTTAGAAAATCCGTTTATTTCTAAGATTGGGCAAAACATTAAATATGATATTTTGGTCCTTAAATGGTATGATATTCAAATTCAGGGAGAGTTATTTGATACCATGTTGGCACATTATCTGATTGATCCGGATTCGCGTCATAACATGAATTTGCTGGCAGAAAATTACCTAAATTATTCTCCCATAAACATCAGCAGCCTGATTGGCGAAAAAGGGAAAAATCAGGGTAATATGAGGGAAGCCGATTTAGAAAAGATAAAAGAATATGCCGCAGAAGATGCTGACATTACCCTTCAGTTGAAAACAGTTTTCGAGCCTATTCTCAAATCCGTCAATGCCTGGAAACTTGCTGAAGAAATTGAAAACCCACTGATTTATGTGCTTGCAGACATTGAACATGAAGGGGTAAAAATTGACCAAGAGGCCTTGCATGAATTTTCAAAAACGCTGGAAACAGATATTCGTACCTTCGAAAAAACGATCTATGAAAAAGCAGGTGTTAAATTCAACATAGCTTCTCCCAAACAACTTGGTGAAGTACTTTTTGATAAGCTTAAGCTTGACCCCCAAGCAAAAAAAACCAAAACCGGTCAATATCAAACCGGTGAAGATGTATTGCTGCGATTGGCAAATAAAAGTGATATTGTAGCTGATATTCTTGATTTCAGGCAGCTTCAAAAACTTAAATCAACCTATGTGGATGCCTTACCACAACTGATTAACGCGAAAACGGGTCGGATTCATACCTCATATAATCAGGCGGTTGCATCAACCGGAAGGCTAAGTTCAAACAATCCTAATCTGCAGAATATTCCAATTCGTACCGAGCGGGGTAGGGAAGTTAGAAAAGCCTTTATTCCCAGAGATGATGAACATGTGCTCCTTTCCGCTGATTATTCTCAAATTGAGCTCAGGATAATTGCCGAGATCAGCAAGGATGGAAATATGATGGAGGCCTTTGTGAATGGATTGGATATTCATACCGCAACAGCAGCCAAAGTATATGGCATACCACTTGAAGAAGTAAACTCTACACAAAGAAGAAATGCTAAGGCTGTAAACTTTGGAATCATTTATGGGCAATCTGCTTTTGGTCTCTCACAAAATTTGGGTATCCCAAGGAAAGAAGCCGCAGAAATTATTGAAAATTACTTCAATACCTACCCCAATATTAAGAAGTATATGAATGATACCATGAACTTTGCACGAGAAAATGGGTATGTAGAAACCATTATGGGAAGAAGGCGCTACTTGAGAGATATTAATTCAGCCAATCAGACCGTTCGGGGTTTCGCAGAACGAAATGCCATCAATGCGCCTATACAGGGATCAGCAGCAGACATGATCAAGATTGCAATGATCAGGATTCATCAGGACATCAAAGACCATAAACTAGGTTCGAAAATGACGATGCAGGTGCATGATGAATTGGTTTTTGATGTGTTGATCAATGAAACTGAACTGATGAAAAGTATCATTACCGAGCGAATGAAAAATGCGATTAAAATGGAGGTTCCAATTTTGGTTCAGGTTGGTGAAGGCCGAAACTGGCTGGAAGCGCATTAAAACTGCACTGGTGACACCCTTTTTATGGAAAGCTTTTTTCCTTCTCTATATCGATTTCTGCTCAATTGCAATTTTACAAATACTTTTTATACAGGTTAAATAGCATACTTTTTTCTTCTTCACTCAATGTTCCCGTTAATTCCTTCTGAACAAAGTGAAGCTGGAATGACTTGATGGCATTTTCGGGATTTTTGATATCGTAACCTATAATCCTCAAGGCCTCCATTGGGTTAAACGAGTCGGGAATTGACTCGCTCAGCACAGGGTCTGGCCATAAACCATAACCATTTTCGGCTAGTGTTTTCCATGGAAAATTACTATTGGGATCTACTTTTCGTCCGGGTGCTATATCAGAATGCCCAATGAAATTAGCCGCCGGAATTGTATGGGCTTTTTTTATTTTGGCTAAAACGGCTAACAGACTTTCAATTTGTACTAAAGGAAAGGGTTCAGAACCATTATTATCCAGCTCTATGCCAATGGAAGAGGAGTTTATGTCAGTCAAATTTCCCCATTTTGCCACACCTCCATGCCATGCTCTAAGGTAATCACTCAGCATTTGGTATGTCGTACCATCCCTTCCAATAACATAATGAGCACTGACTTGAGTTTTAGGGTTTGTAAATGTTTTCAAGGTCTGTTCAGTTGAATTCTGAGCAGTATGGTGAATGATTACATAGTTTGGTTTTCGGAGACCGAAATTCGTTGTCCCCACAAAATCCTGACCCCCGGGATTAATAGGTTTTGTTCTGATTATTTTACTCAGTTCCATAGTTTGATTTTTATGGGCCTTATTGCTGAGCCGGTATGGACCCGGAGCACAAGAGAAATCCAAAAAAATTAGCAGGAAAAAAATTAGATGAAGGTGCTTTTTAAACATTTTATTGGGATTAATTTTTGCAATTTAATCAAAAATTGAACCTTTAAAGCTGATCCTATAAGCTTCCCAAGATGTCGCGTCTCTTGGCTTCCAACTTTAATGAGGGAGCAGGGTTCGCTTCACACCGAGTGATAAGGATTAAATTAACCGGCATCAGGTAAGGCTGTAGTCTCATCTTGATTAGATTTTGGAAATCAATACCTGTGTGTTATGGGCCGGTTCAGCCCTTTCCTCCGGGGTAGTTCCGGCTTGAAATCGTGTTCTATTTCAAATGACCAGCAGCCGAAAGCTACCTCCTTCGGCAAGGTTTATTTTAGTCAGAACTGTATTTCATCGGCGCGGGCAGTCGGGTAATAGAAGCACAGGCTCTGTTAGCCAAACCCGGGTGGCAGCCCTATCTTTTTTGCCCTGATGAATCTTAGGATACCGATTGCATTTGCCCGCAAAAAAATAGGGCAGAACACGGGGCCGGAATAAGCCAAGAGCAACAGACCCTGATTTCCAAAAGCTGAGAAAAATTATCAGGCTGAGGCAAGATGTGCTATCGACCCCACATGAATTAAACAGGAGAGTCAGTAATTCATCCATTAAAACCTCGCCAAGAAAGACATCGACCTTCAATTTGATCTGTCCATTCCAATTATCTCTGTTTTTTAGATTCATCCTATCCAGACCTTTACGGGAATTGATATCCCACCCGGGTGAAAATTATCCTTTATGAAAATTCTTTGCCGTGTTAGGAATACTTAAGGTTAGATTAGCCGCTATGAGGCCCCGGAATATTATTTCACAATCACAGATTTTGTGGATTTTGTACAAGCGTTAAATATTCCTAATGCCCCATTGCTGAAATTAGAATTAGGATTTGCAGGAGCCACCGGAGGGCCACCGTTCCCATCGATCTGGCTCAGGGCAAAGAAATATTTGAATACATTGCGGTCAATCGTTTGCATTTCAATTTCAACAAGATCTCCCTTTTTGATATCCCCATCGAAAATAATGATATCAGAGACGGCATTTCCATCATTGAAACGATCTTCAAAAACAAGATCACCCTGAAGTTTATCATTAACTTTCAAAATGTAACGATATTGGTTTTGAACTTTGGGAGGATCCTTATAATAAACCACAGGATAGATATTCGAATCCCCAAAAAAGGATAGCGTTCTAAATCCAACAGAATCCGGAACCACCGGAAAAGGCATGGTCGATTCCGCAGAATAGGTTTTTCCATCGGCTGATACTTCTAAAACATAGGATAAACTGGGTGTACCTCTAAAACGGGAGCTTCTGTAGACCCCGTCTGTCACTTCAGTAAATGCAAAGGATTGACCCAAAATTGATTTTAAAGTAACTTTTGCTCCCTTAACACCCTTGAAAGTAGTGGTTGAATCAAAGGGAATGGTTCTGGAGATTCTAACCGTGTGATTTTCATTTTGATTGCTGATAGTCCCATCAATGACAATGACCGGAGCTGCATTTTTTAATTCAAGATCAATCACCTTTTCACAGGATGATAAGGAAAAGATCGCTGCAATGGTATAAATGAATAGTTTATAGTTATTGCTTAAATATTTCATGATTAAAATTTAAAATTCCAGGTAACAGAAGGAATAATTCCGAACAAGGTGGTTTGAACCGCCTGAGTTCTGCTTGAATTTTCAGGATCTTCCCTGAAGTCTATGGTAAAAGCATTTTGCCTGTTATAAAGATTATATATACCAAAGGACCAACTAGATTTTAATTTTCTATTCGGCTTTCCTTCCAGAGTGGCAGACACATCCAAGCGGTGATAGTCGGGCATTCGGTCTGAGTTTCGTTTGGGATAGGAGAAGAACGTTCTATTGTTAATTTGGTACTTACCTGAAGGAAAGGTAACTGCATTGCCGGTATTGAATACGAAGGTCGAAGAAAGGGTCCATCGTTCACCGGCTTTATAAATTCCTACTAAGGAGAGGTCGTGAGTACGGTCTTGTTTTGCATTAAACCATTCCCCCATATCAATGTCATTAAATTGACGTTCAGTTTTAGAGAGCGTGTATCCTACCCATCCATTAAGCTTACCAAATCGCTTTTTTAGAAAAAATTCAATGCCATAAGCCCTGCCATCGCCAAAAAGAAGCTCAGACTCAACTTTAGTATTCCCCCTCAGATCGGTACCACTCCGGTAATCAATCTGATTTTGCATTTTCTTATAATACAGCTCGGTAGAAAATTCATAATTATCGTCCATGAAGTTTCTAAAGTATCCCAATGAAATTTGATCGGCCAGTTCAGGTTTAACATTATTGCTGCTCATAATGTACAAATCCGTTGGGGAGCTGGCAGTCGAATTAGACATCAGATGCAGGTTTTGGGCATTTCGGGTGTAGGAAGTTTTTAGAGAAGCAAATCCATTCAACTGATAACTGGCCGAAATTCGGGGCTCAAGATTAATATAAGACTGTACTAACTGGCCGGAGTTGTACACTCGTGAAGA
>Ga0194116_10002190_pt1 | contig 25832 bp, 25 predicted proteins | sample TA2MahsurfametaG_4_FD_148617 | JGI IMG/M metagenome (GOLD analysis project Ga0194116, IMG submission 148617) | Freshwater microbial communities from Lake Tanganyika, Tanzania - TA2015008 Mahale S9 surface | ecosystem: Environmental > Aquatic > Freshwater > Lake | place: Tanzania: Lake...
TTTGACCAGACGTCACAGCAGCTCCTGCCAGTCCTGATACTTTTAATCTTGTTTTGCCAGTGCCTTTTAAACCTGTAACTCCATCAACTCCATATATACTAGAGTTTGCAAAGTATGTGAAAGAGTTCAGCCATTCAATCCTAGCTCCATTGGTAAAAGTGAGTGCATTTACACCAGGCGTGATCAATGTGACATTTTGAAACAGACAACTGGCTTCATTGCTGCCCGCTGTGGCTACACTGCCGTCTAAATAAGCACCTTTGCCTGCATCTCCTGCGGCAAAACCTCTTGGATCCGAAGCACTGGTAGTTGATCCCTGTGTGATCACAGTGACATTTCTTATGTAGGGTGATCTGCTGGTTACTGTGAAACTAGGAGCAAATCTAAAAGCATAACCTGTGTTTGCTGCACTGTTAAACCTGAAATTGGCCACTGTGATGTCTTCTATAGTGGTTTCCCCGTTCAATAGAAAAGCATCCTGTGATATGGTGCCAGCTGTGGGTTGAATGGTCACAGCTCTCAAACTTTCTCCTCTGATGCTGACGCCTGTTGGCACTGTGATTGGAAAAATTTCAGTGTATGTGCCTGGATATATGTGAACAAGATCACCTGCAGTTGCCAGTGTAAGTGCATGTTTCAAAGTAAGCACAGGGTCATTTTGATGTGTGCCTGTGTTGGTGTCATCTCCTATACTGCTTACATATATGATGTTGCCAGGGATGGCAGTAAGGTCCAATCCGCCCACTAACACATTGCCACCCACTGTTAAGTTGTCCACAAACAAATCTTGAGTGAATATTTCATTCCAACGTTTGCCTGCACTGCCCAAATCATAGGTGTCAGTTACGTTGGGTATCATGTCGCTGGCTATGTCAGCATTGATTGTAAGACTGTCTGTGTCTTGATCACCTATGGTAATATTACCGTCTGCTGTGATACTGCCTGTGGCATGTATGTTACCTGTGACATCTAAATTGCCAAACATTTCAACAATGCCAGTACCATTGGGAGTCAATAGTAAATTTGTATTTGCTGCTGTGATTTCTATGGAATTATTGGATATTTCGAAATCATCCACAATGATTGCATTATTGTACAATATTTTATCAGGGGCAGCCAAAGTCAACACAGCACTGGTTGTGCTGATGGAATTGCCTGTCACTGTGAGGTTACTGATAGTGCTTGTGTTGGGTACTTCTAAATTAGTGGTTCTTAAAATTCCTACTACGTCTAAAGGAAACTGCGGGCTCGCCGTTTTAATACCGATCCTTGAATTTATAATATCTAAGTACAAAAGATCAGTCTCAAAAGCCAAATTTTGCTCCGCCACAGGTAATGTGGAACGGATCAAATTGTCCTTCAAGAGCTGACCGGATATACGACCAACGGCCATTCTTCACTCCTTTAAACGGGCATCTTGTGCCACCAACCACTTTTTCATCCTACACAATGCTTAGGCTCTTCGCGGGTTGTACCACGGTTTGTCCTGCGTGTTCTTGGTCTGATCACAGCATTAAGTGTATTTATCGAGTCTGTGTATTTTGGTAGTATTAGCTGAGAATTAGGTTGTAAATGGTGTTAATTTCTTGCACTTCATCACCAGTGACTATGCCTGAAACCACACCCACTGCGTTAGCCCACAAAGTACCTGTGTAAACTTGTAATCTGGCTGTTTGTGTGTTGTAGTAGATTTCACCTATCACTCCAGGATTACGATTGGCTGTGTTGCCAAATGGCACTCTTACTCCTTTTGAATTGGCTCTGAATTCAACTTTTTGCTCTTTGGTCACTCCAGTCATTAACAGTGTAATATCACTGTGTAACACTGTGTTTTTTATATTGCCTTCATTGAACACATAATTGCTAGTGTCAAACAAAACTCTACCTGTGCCATTGGCCTGTAGAGCTGCCACTGTGCCCGGAGCACTGGATCCCACTGTTACTGTGTTGCTGTCCACTGCGAACTGATTCTGACTGCTGAATCTGTTGGCTATTAAATTGCCTGCTGTGTCGATTCTTGCTGTGTTCACGCCATCAGCATAGAAATAAAATTGATCGGAAATCAGCTCAATGCGTGTGTTGCCATCCAAATCTTTTACTCCACCTAGGTTAAAATAGTCAGTAGTGCGCCCTTCAAAACTGTTTGTGCTGTTATTGTAACGTAAATCTGCAAGTACATTGGGTCTTTGTGCTGAATTTCCCACGTGTAAAGTCATTGCCTTGCCGGAAAAGTTAGTTACCAGATTGGAATTGTTAATGTCAATCACTCCGGAAGAGCTGTCAACTTCGGTTTTGAACCTTAAATTATCCACTAAAACTTTGCCTGTGCCGTTGGCATTAACAATTAAATCTTCATTGCTTACATTCACAGCAATAAAATTATCAGTGATGGTGATATCGCCCACACGCATTTCTCTAGCATATACATTGTCCCAATTTTTACTTGAGGATCCAAGATTGTATAGATTATTGTTGGCTGGAATTATATCACTGGTAAATTGTGTTTCAAAATCTAAAGTGTCAGTGACTTGATTGCCTAAATTTATAAGCGCGCCATTTATTACAAGATTTCCAGACACTGCTAGGTCAGTGCTGATGTTTACATCTTTGAGAAAGTTGATGTTGCCACTGTCACTTATGACATTAATTTCATTTATATCGCTTTTTACAGTGTTGCCCGATATGGTAAAATTAGGAAATGTTATTCTCTCTGCGTCAATAAATGTTTGTGGACCCCCTGGCACTCCCACTGTGATACTAGAACCTGAAAAAGTAAAACTGGCTGGAGAAAAATTAAGTGTGCCAGTGTTAAAATTCACAACAAATGTGTTACCTATTCTGTAATTGCCACTTTGATCCTGTGTTTGATAGTATATTTGTCCACCATTCAGTTCAACAATTTCATTGTCCTGACTTACTATTGAAACGTCATTATCCACGTCCTTACCTGATCCCACGTATGCCATGTTGTGATTGATAAGATACATCAAAGTAGCATTGCCATCTGCTTCTGCTCCTATAGCACCGTAAATACTGGCGCTTGCTATCACTCTCACTTCTGCTCCAAATGTTACGCCTAAACCAGCAAATCCTGTGGCTCCATTTACAGCATAGAGACTTCTATTAGCAAAATATGTGAAACAATCTATAAATTCCACTCTAACACCGTTTTTCATTGTGACTGCATCCACCCCTGGAGTGATAAAAGTCACAGCATTGAACAACATGCTGGCTTGATTGCTGGAAGAGTTGGCCACGCTGCCATCCACCATGGCACCTTTGCCTGCATCGTGACTGTCATATCCTCTAGGATCACTGCCTGATGTGACAGTGCCTTGTGTGATTACTGACACGTTTTGTATGTAAGGTGATTTACTGGTGACATTGATGCCAGTGTCAAATCTAAATGCATAACCTGTATCATTGATAGAATCATAATAAAAATTGCTGACAGTTAAATCACTGATAAAGCAGGCATTGTTTAATAAAAATGCATCCTTACTTTGAGTAGATGTGCTAGGTTGTAGTGTCACACTGCGCATGCTTTGACCGCGCACAGTGGTGTTGGGTGGTACATCCAACGGAAAATCTTCTGTGTAAGTGCCAGGCATAATAAAAACAAGATTGTTGCCACCTGCCAAAGCTGCTTCATCCAAGGCCTTCTCTACACTGGCAAATGCAAAACTGGCAGTTTGTCCACTGTTTGTGTCAGCTCCTAGACTGCTGACATAGTATGTATTGGCAATAGGTTGGTTCACTGTGATGCCACTGAATGACACAAGAGAAGCAACATTTACATCATCAGTCACATCGCCCAATACTCCATAAGACTCGCCCCATTGTCTTGAAATAGAACTTCCAATTTTGTAGGTCAATGTGGCATCAGGCAAAAGATCCGAATTGATGTCTGCGCCAATCACCAATGAATCTGTGCTGTCATCCCCCACCGTGATGTTGCCTTCAGCTAAAATATCACCTGTGGCATTTATGTTGCCATACACTTCTAAATCTGTGGGTATGATAATTTCACCTGTGCCATTACTGGACAACTGTAGATTTGAATTTGTGGTCCAGGTTCCCAATTCATTATCCTTGAAATACACGTCTCCTATGCGTAATTCTGGCATGGTAATTGTGCCTGTGCTGGTCAATGACATCTGTCCTGCCACCATAGATGCACCTGCACTGTTGAACAGTATGTTGCCTAGAGTGGCACTGTTGGTAGCAATGAAAGTATCGTTAAGATTTGTGAGGCCATTCACCTGCAAGGTTCTGGTAGGAGAGTCTGTGTTTATGCCAATCCTATTGCCACTGTGATTGATGTACAATAGATCTGTTTCAAAGGCAAGATCGTCCGTACGCTGCAGATTACTGCGCAAAAGTGGTCCTGAAATACGTCCTACTGGATTGGGCATGTTGCTCCTATCTTATAGTGTATTTATTTTTTTGGTAGGCTGCGTTATTTGTCAAAATTGTGCAACACAGTGACTGGTTTGCCCGAAGGCACTGGGGTGCCAAAATATAGATAAAGATTATTGCCCAGAGTGGCCACCAGCATGTATCCACTGGATCTGGTCAGTGTGAACACTGCTCCGCCATATGTGGCACTGATTCTTAGGGTGGTGGCGTTAGGAATTGAATGTATGAAATACGCAGTGCCATCCACTAAATTTCCAAAATTTGTGCCATTGAATGAAATCTCCTGACCCACTGCCATGTTGCTGGTGCTGACCAATGTGATTTCATTGCCCACTGAAGTGACAATACCAAATGCTGTGCCAGGTGCTGCGGTTGCGTTGGCATAACTGACTGTGCTGACTGTGCAGGCTGTTACTGTGGCTGATGCGTCGTTGTAACCAGCTGGAGTCATGCCTCCCACTGTGATTGTTTGTCCCACATAGAATGGTGCATTTGCTTGTGCGGCAAAAGTGAGTGTGGCTGTAGCGCCCGTGCCAGTGGCTGCTGTGACTGCTAAAGATTCAGCAGCAAATGTTTGTGATGCCACGCTGGTGGCTGACGGCGTTCTGCCATAACCAAATCCTGCTGCGTAATTGCCTGCACCTGCTGCAGTGGTCAAAGCAACTGGAGATCCACCTGCTGTGGCACTGATAGTAATCTGTGTGGCATTAGGAATGGAAAGAACAAAATATATTTGAGTTGTTACAATATTTCCTAGAGCAGTGTCAAACATTATCATTTGATTGATTGCTAATCCTGCTGTGGATGCTAAAGTGACTCTATTGGTGCCTGTGGTAGTTGCGCTGTAAGTGCCGGTGTCATGAGTGATGTTCACTAGACCTTCCACAGTGCTCACTGTGGCATATCCAGGGTCATTTTCATTTGCTGGAAAGGTTTCATTGATTTCCAACACTGTGGGTGTGACTGATGCTATGGTGTAATATCCATTGTTGCTGGTGGTGCCAGACACAAATATAATTTGACCGTCATAAAATCCTGCATCTTCAAAATCCACAATGCCCACATTGTTGCTGAATATGGCTGAAGTGTTGGCAGCATAGGAGCCCGAAGTTGGTTTACCTGCTATACTAAAATCTACAAAATAAGCCATTTGCGCACTGTTATAGTAACAAGGATTCTGTATAAAAATATAGTTGGTGGTAGGTATCTGCAGCACATTCTCCACCAACACTAATATCTGTGCTGGAAATTGAGGCACTGGAGTGACTGGATCATTGGCATCCAATGCACCAAATAGATGTTCCACATTGTCACCGTTGCCTAAATTTTGTGCAGTGATTAATTTGGGTGCGTCAGTTCTGAATCTTTTCCAATCTGGAGTACCAAATGCTGGATTGGCTTCGTACGCTTCAAAATTTTGTGTGGTGGTGTTGTAGCGTATCATGCCCTCCACATTGTAACCTCTTTGACCTGTGGTGCCTTTGGGCAGCAATAATGAGCTGGTGCTGTCTATGCTGGCCTGTTCATCTGCACTGTATTTGATTCCTCTGCCATTCAAGGAAGACTGATTGGTGGATTGTTTTTTAAGATATCTCATTACACTACAAAGTAACTCACTGTGACCAGCAAGTCGCCATTTGTTCCACCGTTTTGTTGAAATGATAATTTGTCTCCTGTGGACAGCACTAATTTTTCTGTGTCCATAATGAAAGAATCACCTGCTTCCACACTGGCTGCTGCAACTATTTTGTTTTTATTGTCGTTGATGGCTTCACCGTTTAGCACTGCGTACAAAGAAAAAGTTGCAGTGGCGCCGCCTTTGTTACATACCACTATGGTAGTGAATGCCCAAGTTTGTGATGCAGTCACAGTGAAATTCACCGGAGTGCTTGTGTTCATTTGTGCATTATCAATGGCCATATTTCTCCTAAAAAATTAAACTGAAAAGCAAAGCTCTGTTTTTGCTTATCATTTCATCTCTAATATTACTACTATTTACATAAAAAATGCCTGTCTTGCCTGCACCCTGAGCGCCAGTGTACACTTTCACGCCCATTGTGTCATAGGCAGGGTCACTCACAGCAGCTTTGATAAACAGTGTGTCATCAATTCTCACTGATTGAGCACCTGTGGCCTGCAATACCAAATCTCCACCTGTGCCGGGTGCTGATATAGTGCTTTGATCTATTCTCACCTCAGATAGATTGATTTGTTGCTGTAAAAAATCCACTTGATTGTTTAAAAATGTGTTTTTTAATACGCCATCAATTTCTATGGTGGCTTTGCTGACAGGGTCTCCAGATGCTGTGTCATACACTCTCACTTCTGTGTTGTCTGTTTCTATGAATGTGGGTGCCAGTGTGGCTATGGCTGTGGCTATTTCATCATCCACGTATTTTTTATTGGGTAAATCATTGTCGTTGACCACAAAAGTTTCATATGCAGTTTTGTATGCAGTGATTGCTCCTGAGCCTCCTGGTTGCAGATAAATGGCTCCACCTGAATGTATGTTGTGAGTGCGCAGTCCACTAAGATTGCCGTTCTGCATGCGCAAAGTAAAACTGCCCGAATTCACTGAAGCACTGTCAGGATTATTGTAAAGCAATGCTTCGTCCCAAAGTATTTGAGCATCAACCAATGTGCCTCTGTCAATTCTAATACCTGCTGTGCCTAATGTTACTCCTGTGCCACCTTCACCTTCATTGATCACTATGATGTTGTCTTTGACCACCATGTTCTCTGATTGCACAGTGGTGTTGTCACCTTCTACTACTAAATTTCCTGTGATTCTCACAGTGCCCACTTGAAGGCCAGTGTCCAATTTGATTTCTCCAGCATCTTGTACTTTAATGCTGTAGTTTCCATCTAAAACTCTTAAAAATTTTGACATCTTTTACTTTTTATATTGGGGGGATTGCTCCCCCCAATGGTGTTATTATATAGCAGTTAGTTCAATGTAGTCTTGTGTGGAATCGTTCACAAGAGTCCATTTGTATTTCAAGCCAGCGCTGTCAATAAATCTGCGTTGTGTGATTTTTGCCGCATATTTTGCAGTACCACCTGATGTTGCAGGGTTATTTGTAGCACCTGTGCCAGCCACATATCCAGTGATTCTCATTTCACCACTAGCAGCTGGAACACCAGCTACTAATTTTGCTCTTACTTGAACACTAGATGATGTATCCTGCACTTTGTATCTTTTAGATCCAACTTGTTTGACTACGAATACGTCGGTTTGATTTGATCCACTTATAAAAGCTTCACATCTTATGCCTATATTCTGTGCACCGAGTGCATCCACACCAGTGTACGTACCTAAGGCACGTTTTCTTATTGGTCTTCCCATTTGTTTCTCCTTTAACGTTCTATGTTATACGCGGTGGGTTAAACCGCATAAGCCTCAAACAATGTGTCTGAAGTAAGTTTATTTATCTTTTGGCGAGTGTTGCTAATAGCTCTAGTTTTGAGAATGTTTTGAGATGATTTTGTGCCTGCATTAGCAGCAGTTTTGCTTGTTCTAGATATTGTTCTTTTTTAGTTTGTCTATACATCACCAGTGCGTCTGCACGCTTGTTCATCATTTTGTCTATTTGATCTCGTATGCGTCTAATTTCATGTGCAAACATGGGATGGTTTTTGATCCATTCATTCAGTTGTTTGCGCTGTGCCATGTAGCTTTCCATTAGATCTTTTTCTGATTGCTTGTCTAACATACAGTTATTTACTGCAGTGTATGAGTTCTCTGGCTCCATAAGATATCATGAAATCAGCGCCTGATCTGATAAAAACTTTTCTAGTTTCCTCCAGTAATGTTTGAGATTTTTCACTTTTTTGTATGCTGAGAAATTCACCACTGGTTTGATACACACCCACTGGTTTATTTGTGGCCTGTTTAATGGGCAACACTAAATCTATGCTGGTAATACCTGGTTTGACCAGTAGGTAATCTGCCCCTTGATTGGCATATTGAGTTGAACTCTGTATGGCTGTTGCTCTATCCAACACATCCAATTGATACCATCTCTCTGAACTGGGTGTGGAATCCATGATACTTCTGAAAGGTTCATACAGCACACTTTTGAATTTAGTGCCATAGCTCAATATTTTTTTGTCTGTGATTGCTCTCAAAGTGGCTGCTGTGTTGGGTTGCATATCACTGTGTGCCACACAGTCTGCTCCTGCTGCCAAATATGTGCTGGCTTGTGATTGCAAAAATTTTTGTGTGGCTGATGCATCATCAGGCACGCAGCAGTGTCCGTCTGTGCGTGTGCCGCAGAGGCAAACATCCACCATTAAAAATATTTTTTTTTGAAATTCTATTTTGATTTTTTCTATGTGTGAACCAAAGGTTGTCCAATTGGGATCATCTGTTTTGTTGTGAGTGGTGTTGAATATCAAAAAATTTTTGACACCTAAATCAATATCTTTTTTGATTCTTTCTATGGCTCCATTTATGCTGAAATTCATGTTGTCACAGCCAAGCAGTCCCATCTCACTGTCTTCTCGATCACTCACAAAGATAGGCTGAATCAGTTCTATGTTGTTGGTGTGTTTTGATAAGCTGCCAAACATAAGCGTATTATACAGAAGATTTTTGGTGGTGTCAAGACTGATCGATCAGTCATAAAAAAAGATAGGGGGTTTCCCCCCTATCCCTTTTGGTGTTCTTTTCGATTTATTATGAGAACGATAAGTTTGATACGCTAACTTTTGACAAATAGTCAGCTGCGTTACCTAAAGATGACGCAGTGTTTGACAATTCTACATAACCATATCTTGTTAAGAAGGAAATGGTTGGTTCAAAAGTTGATGGATCAAGAACAACACCTGAGCTCATTAGTGGAATGTATGGGCAGTAGAACGCAGGAGCATCTGATTCAGATGAACCTTTGTATCCTACTAAAACATCATCACTTGATGCATAGGTGTTAACATATACTTTCATAGAGCTGTTTAAAGTTCCTACCAATTTACTGTTGGTTGGAGCTTCAAAAGAACCTTCAGTTGTTCTTGCGAACGCTGAAGTTGTAGCTGATTGAAGTACAGTTAAAGCAGTTGGAGATACTACAGCGTAGTTTCCAGCGCCTCTTCTTGTTCTTTGTGCAATCAAATTTGCTGCTCTGTTGATTAACACTGCTAATGCAGCGTGTTCATCACCAACGAAAGTAGCAGTTCCAGAAACCGCTGATTGGTCATAAGCGAAAGCTGCAGTTCCAGCTAATGAACTTAATGAACCAAGGATTTCTTGATCAATCTCAGCAGTAATTTCTTGAGCAAGTGCTGCCATAATTTCTGCTTCGATATCGATGCCTTGTTGTGCTTGTGCATCTTGAGCTGCTTCGAATGTCCATCTTGCAGATAATTTTCTGCTTTTGGCTTCTACGGTTTGCTTCAAGATTTGGATTGATAGTTTCTTACCACCTGAACCTTCTAAAGCCGCAACAGAGGCTGCCTTAGTGGTTGAGTTATCGCCAGAATATGCTTCTGCGATTTTGAAAGGTGATAACGCTTCTTCACCAGCAACGGTTGTAGTTGTACCGCTTGATGCTTCTGCATATCTTACTCTTAATGTGTGGATTTGTCCCACAGGGCCTGTCATTGGCTGCACGCCCACTAATTCGTTGGCGATAACAGTTGGCATAACCCGTCTTATCACTGGTAGAATTACTCTATTCAGAGTAGCTACGTTACCTGCAGAGGTCGCACCAGAGGATGCTGTTTCAGCGATGTACTTCTTTGTGTTTTCTAAAGTGACATCCATTACAGATCTCTTGTTGCCTTTTAAACCTTCCAGTAACGCTGACTTCGTTTCCGACCAGCGAGCTTCTGTTAGTTCTGACATTTTATTTGTCTCCTTTGTTGTTTATTATAAACCAGCAAGTCTTCGAATTTCAAATATGTTTTTCTCGAATACTTGTCTAATGTTAGTATTTGTATTTGTTTTGTCGCCTGTTACTTCAGTGCCTTCTTTTAAAGCCTGTTTAGACTTTGCTGGGGTATTGCCGTTGATTACCGCTGGCATGTATTTGTCAAACGCCGATCTTAATTTCGATGTTTGTACAGTTTCCAGTAAGTTCTTCATTATTTCTTTTTGTTCGGTGTTTAGAGGAGCTGTAAGCTCACCAATCACCACTGTTCTCTCTGCTGCATCTTTCGCCGATTTTATTTCTTGGTCTTTAGACTCAATTAATTTGGCATTCTCCTGTGCAGCTTTTTTCGCATCTTCTATTTGTTGATCTTTGATCTTGACCACTTTTAGAAGTTTAGCTGTTTCTGATTTTTCATTGAGATAGCTGTTGGCATACTCTTCTGAAAAACTTTCAAACAGTCTGCGTCCAAAGTCGTTCTTTCTTGCAGAATCAATGTCTTCTTTCAGTTGACTAATTTCTTTCTTAAGAACTTTGTCCACTGTGTCAGATACCAATGTTGCACTCTTCTGTATGAAATTCTTGCGAACTTTTGCAAAGTGCTCTTTTGCTTCTCTGATTAGTCTTACTTTTGTTTCTGCTACGTCTTGTTTGTCTTGATGAAATTCTGCGATTTCTTTTGACAGAGCATCCACCACAAAATCTTCCAGTCTGCTGAAATTTTCAGACATAACTTTTTGATCTGCGTGTAATTCTTCGATTTCCGCTTGTAATCTTTCAAACACAAAATTTTTAAGAGCTTCTGTGTTTTTTGTCATAGAAATTGCGTACTGAGCTTTTTGATCAGCTAATTGTTTGCGATCTTCTGCAAATTCAGCTATTTCTGCTGTCAATTTTTCTGATACTAATTTGTCCACGGCATCCACTAACTGTGCTTTGTCGTGAGCATATTTCTTAGCAAACTCTTCACGTAATTCTGCTGTGGCTGCAGTTTTATTTTCTGCAACTTTTGTATTCCAAGCAGCTTCGATTTCGGCTCTGATCTCTTTTGAAATTGCGTTGTTTTCAAAAAGCGATTTCAGTGCATCTAGCATTGTTTTTTCTCCTATTTGTTTACCGGAGTTTACTGATGATATTCACCAGTTGTTCCTTTAAGTATTGTTGTGCCTCTGTGTCCCTTGCGATGTTTAAAGCTCTATAGCCACCTTTTGCATTTAACAAGTGTTCATAAATGGGGGTGGGGTATGCGCCCGGAGCCGAAGGTTGTGCCACAATGTCCACAGTAATGATTTCAAATTCACTCACTGTGCCTGAGCCATCTTCTCTCACGTTGCCGCTGCCACGACTAGAGACTCCTAGTTTTACGCCGCTTTCCAGCATTGTTTTTACTAAGAGTCCCATAGGCGTTGGTAATATTTTTAATTTCCCATGTCCGTTTGGCCCATCCATCCACATACTTGACAGCATGTGACTGACGCGATCCAAATTGATATTGAGACCTTCTGGATGATCCACTTCGCCCAACACTGAGTAACCACCTTTGATTTGGTCATTAAGTGTGTTGACAGCCCTACTGATTTCACTAACAGGATACACTCTTTGATTGGCGTTCTTCACACCTCCCTGAATGCAGATACCTTTCATGTAAAGGCTCTTACCCCCGTTTTTGTCTTCTGTAGACTCGACGACCAAACCTGCTTGGTCAAATGTCAATGTTTCACGTAGTGTTAACATCTAATATGTAGTTCCTTTTAGTTACTACTTGCTACCCAAAACGCTGGTGGTATTATCTGCCTTATCAGCGGTTTCTGGGCCTTTGGCTTTCACCATTTTGGAAGCATGACCGCCTGGCACATTCACGTTGCCTGCGTCATGTTTTTCAGCTTTTGGAGCTGGTCTTCCTTTTTCTTCTGAACCTACTATATCAACAGCTTTTCCACCCATTGCTTTTGCTTGCTTTGGTGTTGGAGATTTTTCGTTGTCAGTGTTGTCTGCGTGTTTCACAGCAACTTTGTCAACGTATTCTCTCATTTGTTCTCTGTCGCTTTTGGATTCAGCAGCTGGTTGTGCGCCAAGTTCGGAAGTTACAGGAGCTTGCGCTACTGGAATTTCCTCTGCACTTGGTTGAACTTCAACAGCTTCTTCTTTTTCTTCGCTGTCTTTGTCGCCTTCGTCTGACATCATTTTTTCAAACTCAGCTTTTAGTTCTTCCACTGCATCTTCTAGATCTTCGATTTTGTCTTCGATCTTATCCTCTTTGGAATGTTCTTTGTCATCAGACTTCTTTGCATCTTCAATGTCTGCAAGCATGTCATCAGTAGCATCACCACCAACTTCTGTGGTTGCAGCAACTGGTGCAGCCACTTCAGCAGCTGGTGCCACAGTGGTTTCTGCAGTTGCAGTGTCTGAAGATTCTTTCTTCATTTCTTTTGAATCTTCTTTGGAATCTGCTTTTGCGTCTTCTTTGTCGTGTTCTTTCTTGTCTGACTTTTTCTTAGCTTCGTCTACTGTTGTGTCTGCTGGTGCATCTGCAACTTCAACATCTGCTAGGTCTGTTTCTAATAAATCTGAATAGATTGCTCGGCTTTTTTCCACAACTATTTCATGAAATAGCGCTTCAGCTGCCGCTCTGTCGTCAGCGGTAAGTTTTTCTAGCATCTGTTCAAACTTGTTGATTTCGTTTGACATGTGTTTCTCCTTTGGTTAGTTTTCGAATAAGGCTGTCGTGTTTATTTAACAATTTTGTCTAAAAGTGGGCAGATATAGGTTGTTTTTGACTAGTTTTGTGGAGGTTTTGGTCTGCAGTACAAACTGCGAAAATCCGCCACTGTGATCTCTGAATAGTTTTGATATTTTTTGAAATCATCCGCTTGATAGCCCATTCCTATGGTTTCCACCACTCTCACATACTTGTTTTTGGGGTATTTTTGTATGATCATGCCTGTTTGACGCTGCCAATTGCCATGATATGTGGCAGGATCTGTAAGTTTTCTATAGTTTCGGGTGCCTCCGTAGATGTTATTCAGTTTGCCTTCAGTGGTGCCTACAAAATCAAATCCCAGCAAATAAAACAGTTTGTGCTTGTGTTCTGTGGCTAACCACAGTGCTGTGGGGCCTGAACTCCAGCCTTGACTGGGTTTAAAAAAGTGTAATCCAGGATGTTTTTCTAAGTTTTTGTTGGGATTAGTCCACACTTCATGACGCATCTGCCATTTGGCTTCACATATTTCATTGATCATTTTAGCATCAACAGCAATGAGATAGTGTGGTGCGTAATCTCTGTAGAGAGCATTACAACCATAGGTTCTGCCCCATTCTCTGATATGATCCAGTCTGATTGACTTGCGACTGACACCATTGCCCAACACAAAAGCAATGCTGGTTTCGCCGACGTAGGCAGGCTGCACAGGGGCAGTAGCCACTGGCACATTGACATCCATCGGCACTGCCTGTTTGCTTGCTCTGTGCTGGTGTTTGGCTGCTTTACGCTGTTGTTTCAGCAATTTCCACTGTGCTTTAGTGTAAGAGCTCTTGTCTAGTTTGGCCATTGGTAGGCTGTAAAGTTTATGCTGGCGGTTGGTTACTTGCTAAACCGTACATTTTGCGAACAAATTCTAATTCCTTGGTTTGCTCTGCGCTATGAAATTCACTGGCTTTTCTAGCACGATTGATCTGTGATAGCGTCAGTCTAGTTTTGCGTGTGTCTCCTTTGTTGATGATAGATTGATCATATTTAGGGTCGTATAGACTGTGAATAGCAGAATCCATCTCGTTTTTGTCAAAGTAAAAGATTTCACGCAATAGCATGAAATTATTTATCTTTAGGTGGTGGGTGTTGCGCCTGGTGTGGCTGGTGGAGTTACTGGAGCATCAGCTTCAGGACTCTGTGTTGCAATATCAGTTTGCATATTTGTAGGAGTGATGCCTGCACTGCGCAGTTCAGCCCCTGCTGCTGTAGGTTTAATTTTGAACTGTTCATCATTTTCTTCACGCCATAATCTTTCATTCTCTGACAATTCTTCTGCAGTCAAGCCTAAAAATCTCATCAGCGCATATCTGTTGCTGATGTAAGGTATCTGTGATACCTGTGTAAATGTTTGTACCCTATTGTTGTCCAGTTCTGCTTGCCTGTAGCTGGCAAAATTTTGTGGCGTTTGGAACTTGATATCGAACATGCTGACATCTATGTTCACACCTTTGCTCAATAAAAATTTTTTGAAATCATTGTTGAATTCATCTGAAATTAAATTTTGCAGTCTTTCACAATAGTTGTTGAATCTCAATTCCTGTATGTAGGCTGTGCCCACTCTGCCGTCGGAATATTGTGCTTGTCCGTCATCGGGACCTGTGGGCAGATAAGAACTGGGAATACGTAGACCACGCAACAGTTTGTTAGTGAAATATTTCAAATCATCAATTTCACCAAGATTGGTACCACCCGGCAGAGTTTCAACTTTGGATCCACGACCCTCTGCTGTTTGCGGGAAAAAGAAATCTTCATTTATGCTGAGTGGATTGTAGGCAGAATCTATCACATTGGTGCCACCACCTGTGGCAGATGGAATACGTCTTTGATGAATTTCAGTTTTTACTCTCTCCACAAATTGCATAGCCAAATGAGATGGCATATTGCCCACGTCCACATAGAACACACGTCTTTCTGGGGCTCTTTGCACTCTGTAAATAATGATTGCGTCTTCCAGCAATTCTTTTTGTTTGTACACTTTAAAGATGCCTTCCAACAAACTGTTGCCAAAAGGAAAGTTGTTGTCTAAACCTTCACTCAAACTTAAATGTATCACATGTTCCGCACTCACTGCAATCTCTTTCATGTCTGTGCTGAATCTGCTGCCTGTGCTGGGAGCAGTGTTGCCTACCATGCCTCTCACGCCTCCTGTCAAATAACCTTGACCACCACCTGTCACATTGCCAGTGGTTTGAAATGGCGTAGTAGCCACCATGTTTTTAAAATTAAGATTCACATCACGTATCATGTATTGTTCAGGTTTTTTGCCTTCAGATTCATTCACAATTATTCTTGACACTTTGGCTGGATCCACATGGAACCATCGCTTGGTTTCTGGATCTCTAATAAAAAATGCGTCACCATATTTGAACACGTTTCTAAATATGCGGAACATTCTCTTATTGAAATTATTCACTTTGCACCATTGTTGTAGGTACTGTTTTAAAATAGTGATTTCAGTGTTAGTGGCTTTTTGTTTGAAATTAAATTTAAAATTTGTGTCGTTCTGTTTGTTCTGTTGTGTGCAAAACTCTGCCAGTATGTCCAGTGCAGCGTTCACTTCAGAATCCAAATCCATGGTGTTGTACTGCCCATATCTTTCCACTCTGTTGGGCGATCCCACATACACGTCAGGCAGATAAGAACTGTAGTTGGCCTGTGCAGGTCCAGCCAGTCTTCCTGTTCTTGGATAGGTCACATCACCTGTGGGCAATTGACTAAAATATCTTTTCCAACTCATTATCCCTCTGCTGTGTTTTCCGCAGTTTGTTTTTGATATCTTGCTCCGGATCTCAACACATCCAATATCTCTTGCATAGTAATATTTAACTTCTCTACCGTGTTATTGGATTGATTCTGTCCTGCTGTCATTGTTTGACCAAGGCCTGATTGAACATTCTCAATAGACTTTGATAGATTGTTTAATGATTCAGTATATGTGTCTATTTTGGTTTTGTCAATGGATTCCAATGCCGAATTAATATTCTTTGCAAATACTCCAGCTTTCAGGCTGCCCAGCATGGGTGCCGCACCCAAACTGCCAATAGCACCAGCAATTGCTTTGGCACCTAAAGCAACTTCTTTGAGTTTGTCGCCGTCTATGGCTTGAATTGTTTCTAACTGCTTTACAAAAACAGATAATCCCTTACCCACGAGGGCAATGAATGCTGCCACCCCTCCGCCAATAATAGCTAATACTCCAGCAAAGATTAGAGCGCCCTTCAATAATGCAGGGTTGCTAAATGCCGTCAGTCCTGTTGCAAAACTCTGCATCGCTCCACCGGTTTTAGGACCAACAGCGTCGGCGAATTGTCCAGCGCCGCCCTTCGGAGTAGGTATTTTGGAGGTTGCTACCCCTGTTTTATCCCCAAAACCTAAGAAATTTTTAACTGCACTGCCAGCTCCTATGACCTTTCGGGCGGCTGCTTGAAACATTACGGATTTTGTCAACGCTGCCAAGCCCATTGTGAGCCCTTTGAAGCCAGCTATGACACCAACCAACACCAATGCCATAGTGCTTAGGGAAGTCATGATACCTTCTCCAAAAAAGCCTTCAAGCATTGCAATTAATTTTCCAAGTCCCACTGTGATTAATCCCAACAACCTATTGAATAATGTTATCACTGGGTTTAACACCACTGCAATCAGGTTGACCAACTGCTGCATGCTTCTCTGAAAGTCGGCCACTGCTTTGCCACCGCTTTCCATTGCTTTTTGTTGATCCACTTGAGATTGTCCATAGTCCAAACCAATTTTAGCCAATGATTGCAACTGAGATGCTGCAGCATATGATGCATCACCAGTGGCGAATCCTGCTATAGCAAGACTTCTCGCCATGTCTCCTATGCCGCCACTGCTGGCACGCATCGCAGCAAACACTTCTTCCACACTTGCTCCACCTTGTCCCAACCTACCTAAGGCATCTGCCATTTCTGGTGCTGCCATCATTATCATTTTGCCTGCTTTGCTGAAAGGTGTGCCGCCTGTGGCTATCATTTCCTGCACAGCCTGCTTCAATTCTGGTGGAGCGTCTCCCATGGCAGCCAGAATACTTTGTGTATTTTTTCTAGTTTTGTCATCCATGCTCAACAACAGTGCTTTGATTCTAGCATCTTGTTGCTGTTGTTGCATCTGCTCCATCAATTGTTTTCTGCTGAGCCCTGTGACTCTGGCCAACAAATCCAATTCCAATAGAAACTCGCCAGCACCTGCAACCAACTCGTCATTGCTCATTTTTTGTGCATTGCCCAACTGTGTTTGAATTTCAAGATAACTGGCCACACCGTCAGTGGTTTCTTCCATGGTCAAACCCAGTCTGCTCAATTGTGGTCCAAAATCTTTTTGTATTCTGCCACTGATCTGTGCAAATCTTTTAGCTCCTGTGCTGGCACTGCCGCCCAATAGCGCAAGTGAGCGAGAATTTTCTACCACCGCAGTGGTGAATGTTTCCAGAGATATGCCAGCTGTGGCCGCGGCCAATCTAGAGTCAAACAGCGAATCACCAAAATCTGCACCCACTGTGCTGAGCTGTCTAAAAACTTCCACTTGTCTTTCCACTGCCACGGTCATGGCTCCCAGCACTGCTGCTGCCACAGCAAATTTTGGACCGATGCTGCCTATTGCATTGAATAGTATGCTGGAATAGTCACTGAGGTTGACTGAGCCTTTCAGCAAATTAGTGCCAAATTGTTTTAGATTCTGTGATGCTGCGTCACTTTGTTTTCTTAATTTTTCAAAAGTGCCTTTCTCACTGCCGAGATTTTTGATCTCTTTGGTGAGTTCTTCAATCTGCCGCTGCAGTTCTTGATCTTCCGCCATTAATTAAATACCCAGTTAATTATATCCATAAATACACACATATAATGCAATAATGCACAATTTAAATTATTTATTCGGAGTATAACATGGTAGATAAAGTCAACAACAAGCAGGGAAATCCATTACAAAAATATTTCCGTCAACCCAAAAGCTATCTAAAACTGCCCAGCAGAGGCAGATTCTGGCCACCAGGATCATTGGAGCTGCCAGAGAATGGCGAAGTGGCCATTTACCCCATGACAGCCAAAGATGAATTGCTGTTCAAAACTCCGGATGCACTGATGAATGGTCAAGCCACAGTGGATGTGATTCAAAGCTGTGTGCCCGCAATTAAAAGCACATGGAGCATGCCAGTGCTGGACTTGGATGCAATATTGTTGGCCATACGCATGGCAACCTATGGCGACAAACTGGATGTGAAAATCAACTATCCAAACACCAACATTCAAAAAGACTTCACTCTTGACATACGCACACTGTTGGCAGATATTTCTACTGCAGACTATGATGACACATTTGAATACAAAAATTTCACAGTGAAAATATCTCCCATCAATTATAGACAGTTCTCTGAAAGTTCCATACGCACTTTTGAAGAACAACGTATCTTCAATGTGATCAATGACAACAAGTTGGAAGATCAACAAAAAGTGGAAATGTTTCAAGCCAGCATTAAAAAATTGACTGAGTTAACCATACAGCTGGTGGCCAACAGTGTGGTGTCCATCACAGTGGATGATTCCACAGTATCTGAATACAAATACATATTTGAATTTCTAGAAAAAACAGAAAAAGACTTCTACAAGGCCATACTGACACATGTGCAGAGTCAAAGAGACAAATTCAGTATCAAACCACTGAAAATCAACAGCACTGCTGAAGATATCAAGGCAGGCGCTCCGGTTTCCTTTGAAGTGCCTGTGACTTTTGATCAATCAAATTTTTTCGCGTAGTCCTGCTGACTAAATCTCTGCCGGATGCAATGGAAGAGATTCAAAAAATGGAGGGTGATCAGCGGGCACTCAAAACAGAATTAATCAAATTGTGTTGGTTCATGAGAGGCAGTCTCACATTGGATGATGCTTTTCAACTCAGTGTGGAGGATCGTGATCTGATTGCCAAACTGGTGAAAGAAAATTTAGAAACCACCAAAAAAACCGGCTTGCCATTCTTTTAAAAGCAGGTTTATCAAATATTGCCTGTTAATGAAGTTCAGCAGTGATTAAATAAATCCACGTATGTTGCAAAACAAATACACTGTGATGCACACCCAGCTGCGACAGCCCAGACATTTGCCCATAGATCATGTGTGGGTGCCTGCGCTGTTGACACGAGTAGTGGAACATGAACCCATCGTTCCACAAAATATTTTGCTCACTCACATCAAAGCCATGCAACACTATCAGCATGACCTGCAGCCGCTGTTGGCACACAGAGTGTTCTGTGTGGGCAACCACACTGCGCAGCAATTGCGCAGCATGGGTTTTCAAGATGTGACAGAATATGCCAGTGCCAATCTAGTGACAATGGTGAAGGATCAAATCACTCCCTGTGTGTGGCTGCGTGGTGACAAGAGTCATAGAGATTTTTCTGTGCATGAAGGAGTGCACAGCGTGCACACCTATCGCAGTTATCTCAACGAAAGCGCGATAGCGCAAATTTTTTTGCAGGACCCCAGCGAAATGTATGTGTACAGCAACACAGTGCTCACAGCACTGCAGAAAAGATCATGGCCCAACACACATCTGCGTCACACAGCACACTGTGTGCCCAACAGAACCCTGTGGCAGATTGTGAGCGAATTTGATCCCAATGTGGAGGAGGCTTAGATGGAACCTTGGATAATGATTGTGATGGTGCTGCTGATTGTGTGCATGACTTATTTTATTTTTTCAGATTTCTAAGTGTGAGTGGCTGAACACGTTCAGCCAGATGTTCGCTGTGCTCACCTCCGTTGTTTAGTTACGAAGTAACTGCCATCATGCAGATAGCCCAACCATACTTCTCCCTTGCGGGAGAAGTGGCATCATGCGAGATGAGCTTGCCATCTGGAACAGTGGTTTGCACAGAGGCGGTAGCCCTATACCTCTCTCCACTGACTTCTATCAGCTACGGAGCACAGATTCAGCCGTTCCAGCGACTGGTCAGTGCTGGTGTTGCATCTTTTTCTGCAGAGCACCATCATTTGGCCTTGTTTAAGGTCCTTGGGACCTGCAACTCAGGATTCACCTTCCTTCTCAGACGTAGTTCCTGGATCCTTGTGGATCAACATGGTTGCTATGTGCGCCTTGTGTGCCTTTTGAGTTCCTGTCTCAACAGCTGGGATCCACCCACTCTCACGTTGATGATGCCGTTGTAGTATTGATCTGATTCCAAAACTTTGCGTTCAAATTGTTCACGTGCCTCTAGATAGCCCATCACGCCTCTGCTGCGACACAGGTGCAGTATTTCTCTGCGAAACTGTGTGGCACCCTGTTGCTGTACATCCTGTATGAGATATTCATTGGAGCCCCAATAGTCTCTCCAATCACTCTCCACCAGGCTTCTGCGCTTGTTTATCTTGCCCTTGAGCGGTGGGCGTGTTTTCTTGAATTTGGATAATTTTTTGCCCACATATTGACGGCCTGACTGCAGATTGGTGATGATGTACACAAAGCCCACACAGTCTTCTGGCAGTGTGTCAATCTCTTTTCCTTCATACAGCCATGGCATGCTTGTAGTTAATGTGTGCAGCTGAATCTGTGTGAATTTTTGATTTGCGGTATATTTTGGTACTTGAAGCCAAAAAAATTTTTGCAGAAACTTTGTTCTTCGAACAAACTGCAGTGCGCCGTGCGGCGGCTGCGCCGTCTAACTGCCGGCCTTCTGCTTGTGCTGCAGGTATTCTTTGGCTATCTCTGCTCGGCGTGTGCGACTGAGTTTTCTAATTTCGCTCAGCCATTTGCGTGACTGTATTTTGGTTTGGCGACTGGGCCTTTTGGCAAACTTTTCATTGTATTTGAAATAGTTCATGTAGGCCTTGGTCAATAAATCATGTGTGTCGTCCATGTGTGCTCCTATGCTTCATGATATTCCACAGATGTGCCATATGTGGTGAAACTGTTTTCTTTGATCACTTTCAGCACATTGTTGACCCTGCCTATCAGTTCATCCTTATGGCTGATCAAATAGATGCTGCGAGATCTTTCTCTGCTCATTTTTTTCAAAATTGCCAGTGCACTTTCTACTCCGGCTGTGTCCAATCCTGAATCTATCAATTCATCTATGAACAGCAGATTGATTTCTTGATACAAACTTTCCCACACATCTCTAAACGCAAAACTCAATCCTAAAATTAACCTATTGCGTTCACCTCTGCTGAGATTGTCAAAATCCAAATCCTGACCCAACAGAGTGATCTGCACTGTGAGATCGTTTTTGAACACCACATTGTGTGGCAGTCCCAAAGACACCAGATAGTGTGTGAGTCTGTTGTTTAGGAAAGTTAAATTTTGATCTATAATTTTTTTTCTTATAAAACTGTCTTTGTTGGTCAGCAACTTGTACAAAAATTCTTGATGATCTTTCAGTATTTGAAGATTGTTTAACAGATTCCAATCCAATGGTTGCAGTGCTTGTTCACTGAGATCTTTTATTTGATCAGTGTATGGATTTGTGTCATTTTGTTTGTTGTTCAATGTGTTTTTGTAGTTTTCGAGAAATTGTCTATGGTCATAGGCCTGTTTAACGCTGGGATAGAAGGTGACTGGTTGAGCAGTTTGAGTTCCTATTTCCTGCAATGCTTCCTTTATTGCTGCTAGATCTCGCTCCAAATCAATGGCATAGCTCATAGCATCTGCATATTCTTCTTCCAATTTCCTTTGCATTTGCAACATCTGTGTTTGAGGCAACTCCTGTCCGCAAGCATAACAAGAAGCATGCTCTTGAAAGTGATCCAAATCTTTGCCCAGCTTTTGCACATTCTTATCAGCTTGTGACAATGACTGTTCAAAGTTTGTGGCTGATCTGATCAATTGCTTGTATTCTGTGTCGGTTTTTGTCCAGGACTCCAGCAGTTGATGTTGAATTAATTCTTTTTCTATGTCCAATGATTCTAATGCTGTAATTGATGCTTGTAATTTGTTTACGTCCAGTGTTTTTTGTGTGTCCCATGCATTTTCTTTGTTCTTCAATGATTGGATAGTTTGCTCTATTTTAAGATTGCTCATTTTGATGCCTTCTAATCTAGCAGTTTCCATAGTCATGTCGTCACGTGTCATGCGCATCTTTTCTTTTAAAAATTCTGCTTTTTCACTCAATAGTGTGATACCCAACAATTGTTCGATGATATCTTTCTGTTCTGTAGGAGTCATGGCTAGAAATGGTTCAGTGTATGTGTTCAATGCCATAATATGTTTGAACATACTGTGTGACAGTCCCAGCAGTTGATCTATGGATTTTTGTGTTTCTCTACTGTCTCCTTGACTCTCATCTTTAATTTCTTGTTCAGAATCATTGATAAAATATCTCAGCACTCCAGGACGCCTGCCCCTTTCAATTCTATATTTTATTCCATCTTTTTCAAATGACAGTGTGACCAACATGTTTTTGTTGTTGATCTTGTTCACTAGATTTTCACGTCTTATTTTGGTCAACGCTTCACCAAAAAGACCATAGCTTATAGCGTTTATCAGCGTGGTTTTGCCAGTGCCATTACGTGATCCTGCATCATCTCCACCTTGATCCAAATTTTCCCCCAACACCAGAGTGAGTCTTTGATTGTCAAAATGCACGCCTTGGGTCTGATTGCCCACACTCATGAAATTTTTAACAGTTAAACTTTTTAGTTTTATCATTGCAGATCTTTGTAGATTTCCAATAGTTTATTTTTATCATAGCTGCCAGAATCCAATGCATGTATTTCTTTGGTAACTATGTCATCCACAGAGTCAAATCTTGTGATGTCCACAGTGCTGGTGTGATCTTCTTCTTTTTTGCCAGGAATCAATACAATTTCTCTGCAAGCATAATCTTTCATGAAAGTTTCCTTGATAAAACTGGCTTCTTCATAGCTGATTTCTATGTCCAATGTGACTTGTATGTGAGCTTTTGGTTTAATAAGATTTTTTGCGTTGTCCAGCAGCTCACTCAGCCTCATTTTGCTGTATCTAGGACAATTGGGCCAATTCATATATTTTGGGGTGCCACCATGTTCTAAAATCATCATGCCACGTTGATCATCATCCACGTCTGCATAATTGTGCGGCATAGGATTTCCAATGTAATGAATGTTGTTTGCTGTTTGACGTTTGTGGAAGTGTCCAGTAAAAACATATTCTTGGTGAACAAAGTCATGAGATCTTATCAATCCTGTGTCTGGCATTTCAATCATAGCATTCATAAGAAAATGCGGCAGTTCAAAATGTCCAAAAATATATTTGCTTTTTATTTTTTTAATTTGTTTGTATTCTTCCCCCACCAACCAAGGCACCATGGTCACATCATCTATGGTGGTAGGTTCAGTCAACACTGTGATTCCTGGAATAAATCTTGCAAATTCTACACTGTGTACATCTCTTTTGTCTTTGTAATACAGATCGTGATTGCCTGGAAAAAAATAAAATTTTTCAAATGACTTGCCAAGTTTTTCCAAACATTTGATACTGGTATCCATAGTAACCAGATTGAGACTGTTCCTGTTGTGATGCCAATCTCCGCAGAATATTCCAGTTTCACACTGATTGATCTTGGCCTGCTCTATGTACCAATCCACGAATTCTACACAATCTTCATTATGAATGTGACTGTTGCTCTTCATTCCGAAGTGTATGTCTGTAAAAGCCGCTATTTTCTTGAACATTTTTATTGATTCCAAACTTTTATTTTACACACAAACACGTTTAAAGTCAAGGTGTTAAGATTTCTTTTTAAACTGTTTGTCCAAAGATTGGTTATAGGCATCTTTGTTTTGACGTGTGCTGCTGGGCATCATGTCGTTCATTTCCAATATATCATCTCTAATATTCTGATTACGCTTTTCTATATTAATGATTCTCACAAAAGAATTTGTTACTGCGGCTGTGTAGTAGGCAAAAGGATTATTGGACTTGCTTTCGTCAAACTGTAATCCAATCTGCGCCAATTGCAGTATGGCTTGTCCCTGCATTTCATCGTTGTAGGTATAGCCTCGCACATTGCCTCTGGTGGCATATCGCTCACATAATTTCATCCACATCATTGCCAGTTTGGAAGTGGGCTTACCCACATCTTTGTTGAATTTGCCATTGTGTATGCCACCCTCCCAATGACTTTTACCCACGCACACTAGATTGTCTTTGTCATCAAACTTCCAATGTTGAAATGGTGGAAAATTAATTTTGACTTTTGCATCTGCTGCATTTTTAGGCACACGCTTGCGTCCGGGCTCGTTGGGTATGTGTTCATAAGTCATCACTCTAAACACTATTTCATTCTTTTTGATTTTTCTGTAGTCTATTTCACATTCACTCAGTTTGGTCTTGGGATCAATAGTTTTTCTTTTTTCATATTCTTCCTGAGTCAATCTTTTAGCATGTGCACGTTTGGCTTCTGCTATGGTTCTCACATTAATTTTTTCAAGACTGCTCACAATGGCATCATAGCGGTGATGCTCATCCTTGATGTAGGTGCAATAGCTGTTTTTGGACTTGTGTATCTCTTCCAGCAGATCTTTGTTATTGAGATAGTTGACTTTTTTCATTTATAATTCTTAGTAATTATGCTGCAGTATAAACTGAGTACTTAATTTTGTCAATAAATACTTTAAAATTATGGCTCTTCCTAACAACTTAATTGGCAGCGTGGTCAACAGCAGTCTTTCAGGGTCCACCTATGTGGGCAACCTATTAAACACCGGTGCCGCTGCGGCAAAAACAGCTTTTGCCAAAGCTAGCCAATTTATACCCGGCATGCGCAGCCTGAATGTGATGGGCATCAAAGATGGTTTGGGTGCTAGAAAAACACTGAGCACAGCTTCGGTGTCTGCACCTGGTGAAAAAGATTGGCGAGTGAGACTGAGTGTGCCTAGTATTTTCATGCCATTGTCAGGGCCATTGGCTCCCTTGGCATTGACTGACAACAATTTGATATTTCCATACACACCTACTGTAAACATGCAGTTTGAAGCAAATTATGCAACACAGAACGCTGTGCATACCAATTATCCATTCAATGCCTACAATTACTCTGCAATACAACTGATTCAGATCAATGCAGACATGTATGTGCAGAACAGTGCAGATGCTGCATACTGGGTGGCTGCTGTGCACTTTCTTAGAGCTGCCAGCAAAATGCGTTATGGAGCCAATACTCCTGATGCAGGTGCTCCACCACCTGTGCTGAAACTGAATGGATATGGAGATTTTGTGTTTAAAAATGTGCCAGTGGTTATTGCTAGTGTGCAGTTTGATTTGCCAAAAGAATGTGACTATATTAGTTGTACAATTGGTGATGATCGCAGCAATCTAGAAGATTATGAAAATAAAAAAATAAATGCGCCTGCAGTTGGCTGGGCACCATCACAGAGTCAAATCACAGTGCAGTTGCTTGTGCAGTACGCAAGATCAGATGTGTCTCAATTCAACCTCAATGATTTCATTAATGGCAGATACATAGAGGGCAGTGGAGGATTTATCTAATGGTGACCTACAACAACAATAGTCCATTCAGTGATACCAATTTGGTGGACGATCAATATTTAGACATTTTAAACATACGTCCAATACCCGCCACAGGTGATGATGTGGTGTACACCATTGAGGTGCAATACACTCATAGACCAGATCTGCTGGCATATGACATCTACGGGAACAGCAAATTGTGGTGGATTTTTGCTCAACGTAATCCTGACAGTCTTAAGGATCCTATCTATGATTTTGTGGCAGGACTACAGATATATGTGCCACAAGGACCATTGATGCGTGAATACTTAGGATTGTAAAATGCCTGACCTAACAAGATATTTC
>Ga0194116_10002192_pt1 | contig 25819 bp, 68 predicted proteins | sample TA2MahsurfametaG_4_FD_148617 | JGI IMG/M metagenome (GOLD analysis project Ga0194116, IMG submission 148617) | Freshwater microbial communities from Lake Tanganyika, Tanzania - TA2015008 Mahale S9 surface | ecosystem: Environmental > Aquatic > Freshwater > Lake | place: Tanzania: Lake...
GCCGACCGTGCCCGCGCGGCAGGCGCTGCGCAGACGGTTGCCAACATCGTCGTCACGGCTGTGACTCAAGATCCGGAGGCGCTGAAGGCGCTTGTGCGGCTCGTGAAGGAGCGCCGCGCGGAGCTCGAGGTGCAGCATGCATAAGCACACCGTGAAGCGCGCCGTCGTATACCTCGCGGGCGAGAAGGTCACGCGGGCGGTGGTGAGCTGCTCCTGGAGCGGTAAGACCTTCACCGTCAGCGGTCGGCGCTGCCCGAGCTGCGGCGCAAAGCTCAGGATTCCTCGTGGTGATTGATCCGATTAGCGACGCGAGCGATCTCCTCCGACGCGACGACGCCCGGAAGCGTGCCAGGTTGACACGCGTCGTCATGATGGGAGGCTACCTCAACAGCCCCTCTTTCATAGAGAACAACCGCAGGTGCCAGTCGACCTGTGACGCCATCAACCGAGACACGGGCTTCCGCATCTCGCTGACGCTAGCGCCGTGCAATCGAGAGATGGGACCGCTGCCATAGACGCAGGAGGCGACCATGTTCACCGATCCGATTGTGCCAGACACGTTACCTACTTCCTGGCGCCGCTCACACCGCGGCGGCGTCTCCGTTAGCGCCCAACGTGGCGGCGTCTGGGGAGGAATGTACCTAGAGCGCTGTGGACTGCGCATCGCAGCCACGTTCTCGTGCAACACCTCGAAGCCTGTTGTACCATAGGCGCAGGAGACAAACATGTTCACACTCGACATCGTGAATGAGTCCCTGGGGCGCTGGCGCGCGGCCGGCCACAGCACAGGCCGTCGTGAGGTCGACTTCCTGGAGTCGATCAAGGCGCGCCTTGAGTCCGGCAAGCGTCTCACCGACGGCCAGACGTCCTGGCTCTCCTCGCTTATCAGCGAGGTGCCACCCCTGCGGCATGAGGAGCTGGAGCTCCTTGAGTCACTCGAGCAGGTCAAGGACAACGGAAGCATCAACCGAGGTACCCGCGCTACAGCGGCGTCCCTCGTCGACCGCCTACGGACAGGCAGTCTGAGCCACGCGCAGGCGCGCCTCGCACGGAGCATCGTCGCCGACGCGGACAGTGGCTGGAGGCCGTCCGATGACGAAATGGAGGTCCTCTGCCTTGCAGTCCAGCTCGCCAAGGGGCGAAGCAACACGTGGTGGTCGCACAGGCCCGGCGCCTGGACATGCTATGAGCGCGCGCGGAGCAGCCTCCTCCTGGGAGAGAATCCGCGTCTGTCCGACTTCCAGGCCCTGAAGTCGACGTTCGACGCCCTGATCAGGGAGTGGCGGGACCCCAAGTTCCTCGAGGGACAGATAGTTGCCGCGGCGGGACCCTACAGGTCTCTTGGGCCGGGACTCATCGCGGGCAGGCCCTGCGCTCATCGAGGAGGCCTCGCCTACCCCGTATACTTCGCGTCCGCTGTCGAGTGCTACGACATTCCGTCTAAGTGGGTCCGGAAGCGGATTAGCTAGCCCTCGTGCAGGGGCCACGATCAAGTGGTACAATGGGGCAGGAGGTGAGGCATGAAGAAGCAGCTCAAGAGGCGTGACCCGGTCGCGCGCGCGGTTGCAGAGCTCGGCGGTCTGCCGGGCGGCGGCCGTCACCGCAATCGGGTCCTCGATGTTCGCCGCGGGACGCGGCGTCGTGACAAGCATCCCTCTTCGGACGCCGCGGACTGAAGCACCAGCTGGTGCAATGTGCGCGTGGTCGTGGTACGATAAACTCATGCCGGCCATGGTGGCCGGCAAACTTGCTCAATGGAGGTTGTCCCAATGAAGTTCGAGATCAATGGTGTGGAGTTCGTCCTCAACGAGATCCCCGCGGGCGAGTTTATCCAGGGGGGACCGACCCCGGCCAATCCTGACCAGCCCTATAGGGACGTCCGCCTGACGAGGTCGTTCGCCATGGGCGAGAGCCCGGTGACGCAGGCGCAGTGGACGGCGGTGATGGGAAGTAATCCGTCTAAGAACCAGGACGCGGCAAACCCCGCCAAGACCGCCAACCACCCCGTCGAGAACATCTCGTGGTACGACGCGGTCGAGTTCTGCAACAAGCTGTCCGGCCACCTCGGCCTGGACCCGGCCTACGAGATCACCCGTAACGGCTCCGACGTGAGCGTCAAGTTTCTCGGACTCGACCGCAACGGCATCCGCCTCCCCATCGAGGCGGAGTGGGAGTACGCCGCGGCGTGCTGGACGTTCCCCGAGGGCCGCTACGGCGAGCTGGACGAGATCGCCTGGACCGCCGAGAACAGCGGTGGCCAGACGCAGGCGGTCTGCCAAAAGCTCCCCAACGCCTGGGGTCTGTACGACATGATCGGCAACGTGTGGGAGTGGTGCTACGATGTGTACGCTCCCTACGAGGTGGAGGAGAAGCCCAAGAAGAGCCGCAAGAAGAAGGCGGCCTGAAGCACCAGCTGGTGCAATGTGCGCGTGGTCGTGGTACAATGAACTCACGCCGGCCGCGGTGGACCGGCAAACCAACTGGAGGTCGTGATGAGTAACGTGAAGGTTGTCTCAGTTGATTCCGTAACGCTCAACGTTGTGTTGGATGTCGATGGCCAGGCCGTCACCGCCGCACCCTTTCAGTGGGCGAGCAAGATGCTCATGAAGGTCGGGGGCAACCTCGACCGCGGGACGCGAATCGCCTGCGGCGCGCGCGCAAAGGCGGCCATCAAGAAGGCCGGCCTCTCCCTCCCTGTCGCGGTGCCTAAGCGTCCTCGCAAGGCTAAGGAGGCCGAGACGGCCGCGACTGCTGTGGTCGAAGCTCGGGACATCTCAATCGCGGAGTCCGGCGAGGTTCGGCCCGAGCTGCAGGACGTCCTCGAGGCCGTTGAGCCCGAGGTGGCAGACGAGCCGGTCGTCGTCTCGGCCCGGCCGGGTCAGCGGATCCGCCTCGACTTCGAGGGGATGGACGTGGACACGCTCCGCGGCCTGTGCAAGGCGCGTGGGATCCGCGGCTACTCCGACAAGAAGAAGTCCGACCTGATCGCGCTCCTCGACGGTGCGTCTGAGGCGCCTGCAGAGGCGGCCTGATCGCCGTGTACAATAGACGCGGCTGTGATAGAATAGACACATGAGCAGCATTGTTTACAGAAGTACGCTAGCGCGGACCACGGATTTTTTGCCCGGCATGGCCGTCGCAGCGTCTCTTCTGACAGACTTGCAGGGATGGCACGTACGTGTCCGAGCCATCTCCCCGCTCTGGGGCACAGACCAGGGTGTCTGGTGTCGGCGCTTCGACAGCAGGGCGACTGCGAATGACTACTACGAGCGCGTTCAGACATCTCCGGATGTCACGCTCATGGAGCTCATGAATGCATGAGACGCTCTGGGTCGTGATGCGTCCAGGGCGTCGACGTGGCGTGGAGGTCCTGTACTATCTCGACCGCGGTGTCGCGGAGGCGAAGCTCGCTGAGCTGAACGCTTCCTTACTGCCCGGCGTGGATGAGGAATCCTTCTATCTCGAAGAGCGTGTCATCGGACACGTCCTCGTCGAGGACAGGCCTACGAGATTTAGTAGTGAGCCGCGCAGGCGGAGCAAGAACCGGTCCCAAGAGGACGAGGAGGTGGATTGATGGTCGCGAAGAGCAAGGGAAAGACCGCACGACCGCCGCTGGTCGTTGGCCAGCGTGTGGTCTTCAGATGGGAGGACGGCAAGTCACGCGGCGGCGGCGTGGGTGGACTCACACCCACGGACACGAAGAATCGTCCTAAGCTGGAGGCCCTGCAGGAGAGGGTCGGCACCGTCGTGGATGTCGACATCCGGGCTGTGCGCCGCGGAGCCTCGATCTACGAGGTGGACGTTGAGTTCGATGAGGCTATTTTGACGCCCAACGGTCGCCGCCTGAAGGTCGTCGGCGGGCTATCCTCAGATCACCTAGAGATCTTGCGCTGAGGGAGCTCAAGATGCTGGCCGATCCGTACTGCCCGGACTCATTGAAACTGAGCCTTGGCTGCTCAGAACCCTACGCAGTGCAGAGGGGTGCATCTGCCAACACACGTGCGCTCCTCAGCAGTGCTGACAGGGACTACTACGGTTCTGCTGACACGCCCGGTGAGAACTGCGGCCTGCGCCTCGCGGCGACCATCGCGTGCACGCATGTGTCGGGCATGGTAGAATAAGGACGAAGGAGAGGTCCAATGCCGCTAGGCGTCGTGTGTCATTGGCTCGTTCCGCTGACGAAGCGGGACGGCACGATTGAGTGGGCCAACGGCATGGGCGAGCGCCTACTGCAGCTCGGCCGATGGCGAGACGGCCTCTACACGGAGGACCAGGTCGCGTCCGTCCTGCGGAGCAACGTGGAGAACCTGGAGCGTATGGCACGGACGATTGTCCGCGAGACCCGCTGCTTCAGGCTGTCGAGCAACATCCTCCCGCTGATGGACGTCGTCCCGCAGTACCTGTGGGACACACCTGAGGTGCGAGGTCCGCTCGCCCGCGCGGGGCGCATCTTCATGGACGCTGGGACACGCGTCGTCTCGCACCCTGGACAGTTCTGCGTCCTCAGCTCCGACAGCGACGCCATTGTGGCGAACGCCGTCCGCGAGCTGTCATCCCACGCGTGGGTCTTTGACGCGATGGGTCTGCCACAGACGCCGCACGCGGCGATCAACATTCACGGAGGCAAGCGTGACCGCATCGACCGGCTCATCTCCTCAATCAAGGATCTCCCGTGGGGCGTGCGATCCCGGCTCACTCTTGAGAATGACGAGTCGGCGTATGGCGTTCTGGATCTACTGCGTGTCGCAGACGCAACAGGCGTCCCAATCTGCTGGGACTCCCACCACTGGACCTTCAGGACGAGCGACCTCTCAATCGACGAGGCCTACCGCATCTCCTGCGACACCTGGACAGACGGAGTGCGGCCCCTGCAGCACGTGAGCAACTCTCCACCCGGCCCCGAGGGTCGCAGCTTCATGGAGCTGCGGAAGCACTCGCAGTACCTGGAGTTCATCCCGGAGCCGCAGCTGCAGGGCGTCCGTGACGGCACCCTCGACCTCGAGGTGGAGGCGAAGATGAAGAACCTTGCGGTCGCCGCGATCCGCAAGAAGTACGGTCTGAAGGACCTCGAGCCGTGCAAGGGCTCGAGCGCTGTGGTACAGTAGCTACTCGGGCGAGGCGCTACTGCAAAAAGTGCAGAAAAGAGCGCGCGGAGCAGATATATACACCACACGCAGAGGAGGTGTCAATGAAAGTATCTGAGGAACTTGCGCGCTTTGAGTCACGGGATGCGGTCCTCCGGGCCGCCACAGTCGCAGTCGTGGAGTCGCTCATCGTGAGCGGCGTCATCCGCGACACCCTGATCGCGTCGGAACGGGCCGAGGAGCTCGTCCACTCACGGTTGAAGGGTTTCATCCATGCATTCGACAGGGACGCGGAGGTTGCGTGAGAAAGTACTCAGAGCTGAGTGACGTCGCCCAGGTTCGACTCGCCGAGGGCGTGTTCGCGGGCGTGGTGGTGCTCCTGGTGTGCTTCATCCGATTTGGCACCTAACTCATCCCGTGTACAGCACGCGCATGCGTGGTACAATGAGCGCAGGAGGTGTGCATGGCAAGACGTCGGAGCAGCCCTGCTGTTTCGCGGCAGGGTTTTGAGTGGTCCGCCGACGCTGAGGAGGCCCTGAGCCAGTCTCGGCCGGCACAGCGACGGCCGACGATCGACCGTGATGCGCTCGCCGCCGGCGGTCACACGCCGACGAAGAAGCTCTCCCGCGAGGAGAAGCGGGTCGTTGCGGTCGACATCGGCTCCAAGAGCGGTCGTCCGCAGAAGCGTTGGCCCTTCAAGCTCGGCGACATGGTCGTCGTCGTGAAGCCGCCGGAGGTCTCGAGGCGGTCGCTGCGGAAACTCCTCGCGGCGGTCGCCGCGGTCGCCTCCGTCACCCTGGAGACAGGGGCGGTGGGCCTCGTTGTCGACGTCAGCGAGGACGGCCAGCGGATCCTCATTCAGTCCGACACCGGCCTCGGCTGGGCTCGCGCGAGCGCGGTCCGCCTGCTCGACAGTGACGCCTGACCCGAGCGGGTGTCGTCGAGGTTGAAGGCACGTCTCGTGCAACGAAGCATACTTATTGGTACAATGATCTCACGCCGGCCATGGTGGCCGGCAAACCTGGTCAATGGAGGTTCTCATGGATATCCGCTCTCTCGAGAAGGTCATCACCCGTCTGCCGGCCAACATCGCGGTCCTGCTCCGCGGCCCGACGGGCATCGGCAAGAGCTTCATCGGCAAGGCGGTCGCCGAGAAGCTCGGCGTCCCCTTCATCGACGTCCGGCTCTCTGTCATGTCCGAGGGCGATGTGGGTGGCTACCCTGACATCGAGGGCATGAAGACCAGTGGCGTCATGACGATGTGCATGCCGTCCTGGTTCGTCCGGGCCACGCGCGAGCCGGTCGTCCTGATGCTCGACGAGCTCAACCGTGCACTCCCCGGCGTCCAGCAGTCGGCCTTCCAATTAGTGCTCGACCGTGAGCTCGGCAACGACGTCCAGGGCATGCCCTACCGGTTGCATCCCGAGACGCGGATCATCGCCGCCGTCAACCACGGCGCCGAGTACGACGTCAACAACATGGACCCCGCCCTGCTCCGCCGGTTCTGGGTCTCGGACGTCTCCCCCACCAACGAGGACTGGATCAAGTACGCCGGCGCGCAGGGTTTCGACCCTGTCCTCGTGGACTTCATCCGGCAGAACCCGGCCCACCTTCGCGTGGACATGAGCAAGGCCGAGCCTGGCTCGGTCGTCCCGACTCCCGCGAGCTGGCACCGACTGAACGACGCGCTGGTCCACATGGGGTACGCCCCGTCCGAGGTCGCCGGCGCCGCGACGCCCGAGGGGTTCTACGCGGTGGCGTCCGGCTTCGTCGGCACGGAGGCGTCGATCGCCCTGACGACCTTCGTCGAGAGTTACTCCCGCGTGGTCACCGCTGAGGACGTGCTCGACCAGTTCTCGGCCAAGGCCGACATCCTCAAGGCCCTGAAGGCCAGCGAGATGGCCAGCCTCACCGAGAAGATCGCGCGCCACGCCAAGGAGAACACGTGGACGGCGGCCCAGGTGAAGAACCTGGAGTCCTTCGTCGACCTCCTTAGCGGCGAGCAGCTGATCGCCCTCTGGAACGCCATCTCGGGCTGCGGCAACCTCAAGGTCGTCCAGGCATGCCACCCCTTCATGGGGCAGCGGGTCGTCGCGACCGTCCAAGCCGCCCGCCGTCTCGAGGCGGATGGCAAGAAGAAGAAGGCCTGATCGGCCGCTGTCGCCCCAACTCTAAAGGAGGCTCGCATGAGGAACTTTGAGCTGCACCTCGATCTGAAGGACGCCTCCCTCGAGGCGGTTGCCGACATGGCCGATCGCCTCCTGCGCGAGGTCCCGGCCGGCACCGGTGCCCACGTCCTCGCCCGGGACATCTCCTGGGTCCTGGAGTACCTGCGGCTCAACTTCGACCTGGTGGCTAAGGGCGGCGCCAGCTGAGCCACCTGCCCGTGCAAAGAGCGCGGGCGAGTGGTACAATAAACCAACCAACTAGGAGGCAACATGCAGCCAGCTCTCTCTCTCGACAACCCGCCCCCGATCACTTCCGCGCAGGAGGCCCTGCTGGAGGCGCACCTCGTGCGTCTCATGTGGGACGAGCCCTTCTTCTCCCACGTCCTCCGCGGTGTGTCCAAGACCTGCACGCGCAACATCCCCACGGCCGGCGTCCTCGCCAAGGACGGCGACGTGAAGCTATGGTGGAACCCTGACTTCCTCGCCGGTCTCGGACCCGAGCAGGTGAAGGGTCTGCTGAAGCACGAGGCGTTTCACCTCGTGTTTGAGCACACGACGACCCGGCGGCACGAGCCCCACAAGGTGTGGAACATCGCGACGGACCTCGCGATCAACTCGCTCATTCCCGGGTCTGAGCTGCCCGAGGGCGGCCTCATTCCCGGCCAGGCCTTCCAGAAGCTCACTCCGGAGCAGGCGGCCACCTGGCAGCCCGAGTCGCTGGAGGCGCGCGAGAAGCTGAGCGATCTCATCGCGTCGATGCCCAAGGGGCAGTCCTCGGAGTGGTACTTCGCCGAGCTCATGAAGCTCAAGGAGAAGATCGAGCAGCTCTCGGGCGACGGCGAGGGCGAGGGTGGTCCCGGCTTCGACGACCATGAGGGGTGGGGCCAGCTCTCTGAGGAGGAGCGCGAGCTCCTCCGCGGCAAGATCCGGCAGGCGGTGGCCGAGGCCGTCAGGCGCGCGGACTCCCGCAGCGGCGGCTGGGGCTCCGTCTCGGCCGAGACCCGCGCGGCGATCCGTGCCGCGCTCACCTCCGAGATCCCCTGGCAGTCGGTGCTCGCCCAGTTCGTCGGCTTCTCCCGCCGTGCCAACCGTGACTCCACCCACCGCCGTCTCAACAAGAAGTACACCGGGATCCACCCGGGCGCGAAGCGGGGCTACACGTCTCACATCGCGGTCTACATCGACCAGAGCGGCTCCGTCGGTGACGACGCCCTCGAGGCCTTCTACGGCGAGCTCATGGTGCTGAGCAAGCGGACGGAGTTCACCATCTTCAACTTCGACACGGAGGTCGACGAGGCCTCCGAGCGGGTCTGGAAGCGGTCGTCGACCAAGGGGTGCGGCCGGACGAGGTGCGGTGGCACGGACTTCACGGCTCCCACGAAGCACGCCGCTGCCAACAGGAGCCGCTTCGACGGCTACCTCATCCTCACGGACGGCGAGGCCCCGGACCCTGGCCCGTCGGTCGGCATTCGCCGCGGATGGGTCATCTGCCCGGGCAACAATCTGATCTTCACGCCGCCCTCGGCGGACGTGGTGGTTCGGATGACGGGCAAGAAGGCGTGAAGCCTGGCCCGTCGAGGGCCATTGGGAATAGGTCGCGAGCCTAGTCCCGTGACCGCAGGAGCCAGGCGCAAGCTCGAGCCTAGGTAGTAGGTAAGGGCTATGTTCGAACCTGGCTCCTGCGGTCACGGGACACGGCCCGGGCTGCAGCACTCCGGAGTTTCCTTATCATCGCTTGGAGGTGCGCATGCACGGCACAGTGCTGCAGGGATGGCACAAGGGCTGCAGCTACCTGACGCCGACTCCGATGGTGTCGACTCGGGGTGGCCGGCTGCAGGGCGACTACGGCTGCGGGAAGTCGACCAGCTGCCCCACCTGCCGAGCGGAGCACCAGCGGATGCGGTTTACGTCGACGCTGGGTCCGCACTACGTGTGCGGTGAGGCGGCGGCCGCAAGGACTCTCAGCAACACGAGTGGCGTCGTCGGACTGCGCCTCGCGACGTCGCTCCTGTGCAGGGGCGTGGCCTGTGTGGTACAATGAGCGCAGGCGGCACGCCAGATGGGGCCAAGGTCCCGGGCTACAGCATGGTGTGCGGATTCTGCCACCGCAGCAGGCCGCGTGGGGGATTCACCTCGTCGCGGCTGTTGCCTCCCAAGTGGGACGCCAACGGCCTCTTCGGACTGCGCCTCGCGGCGACGGTCCCGTGCAAGGGCGAGGCCCACGTGGTACGATAAGGGTAGGAGGTGAGGCATGGGCCCGGTCGTGGTATCAATGACGCCAGCACTCTTCAGGTCGGCCGATGGAAACCTGTACGCCGTCGCGGGCAGGTGGATCCCGCTCCCTGAGGGGACGACGCACGAGACGCTGTCCCGGTACGTCGTGGTCGACCGGTCCCCGCCGCGCGGAGGCGTCGCTCTCCCGCCCAGGCCGCCGGGCCGCAGCCGTGACGAGGTGACGGTCCTCGGGACCATCGGCGGCTACAACATCGTCAGGAAGCGCGGGTCCGCCGCGTGCACCTGCCCGGGATTCACCTTCCGGAAGGTGTGTCGTCACATCAGAGAGTGGAACGGTGCAACATGACGTGTCTTCTAGCTGCTACCCTCGTGGCAGCGGCCATCAGTGGCGTGGACGCCCGACGGGCACTGTCAGGAGTGTCACGTCGCCTGGAGCTGCTAGAGTCTCGCATGTCAGTCATGGAGTCCCTAGGCGAGAAGCGATTCTCCTGGGGACGGGACAGAACACCGCCTGAGCGACAAACAGGCCAAGCAGAAGGAGCGCAACAGTGAAGGCAGACTTCATCATCAGCAAGATCGAGCAACTTGGCGCGCTCACCCTGTTCTTCGGCCTGCCCTGCACAGCAGCCGTCATCCTCGTCAGATACGGTGTGGCCTCGCTGGAGGCCGTCATCGCAGGGATGTGCGTCGGTGCAGCTGTCTCCCTGTTCACAGAAATCCTGCTGATGCGTCGTCTCAGTCGAGCCGAAGCAGCCGCGGACAACAGCGCCGGCGACGGCGAAGGAGATGTCAAGTGAAGAAGTGCGCAAAGTGTGGATCATCCCGCGGTGTCACGGGTACGACGTGCAGAAAGTGCACAGACCCGGCGGTCTACGAGGCTTCCGTCCGGGCATCGATTGACGTCTGGCTCGCCGGCGGCCGGTTCGAGCCGTGAGCCGCTTCAAGGTTGGCGATCGAGTCCGTGCAGTCGGTGAAGCTGACGGCCTGCGGCCCGGAGCGCAGTACACAGTGGCAGGGGTTGAGGAGACGTTCCTCATCATGAGCCACCACGTCACGTACCAGCTCCGATCCGAGGAGGGCGGGAGCGTCGCCATCACGAACGGGCACAGGCTGCTCGAGCCTGCAGCACCCTAGACTAGGCGCGTTCCTGTGCACAGCCAACGCGTGCGTGGTACAATGAGAGCGAGGAGGCAATATGTGGTCACCACCTGACGGTGTCTGGATACGACGTACGTCCAATGGATGGCATGTCGTCGAGCCACGGCCGGACGAGGATGGGGGCGGTGTCATCGAGCGTGTCTACGAGGACCCGCCCGTCCCCTTTGGCTCTGTGAGCGTGGACAACGCCTCGTCGAGGAGCCTGTGTCATGTCTTGTGGGACTGCTTTGACTCCTACATGCGGTCGAAGCACATGGCCGGGCTGTCTGTAGACGTGCTTCCCGCGCTGAACTTCACGGAGGACTCAGACGAATGAGAGACCCAATCCGTGAGTTCCTCCTGGTGACACCGGACAGGAACAGGAGGGTGAGTCGAGGCTCGTGCTCAGAGGGGGTTGAGATGATTGCCCATGGTAATCAGCGTCGCCTGAGCAACCCTGCCAACGTCGACAACGACGGCACATACTTTTGGCACTCTGTAGGTTTTCGGATAGCACACACGAGGTGACTTGTGATCGTGAATCTCACGGTTTCCATGGACACTGACGCCCACAGCTTGGCAGAGGAGAGCATGCGCGACAGAGTGATAGAGTCCCTCGAGGCTCGGCGTCTTCACCTGGTCGACTACGGCTACAGCATCACAGGCGAGCACGGAGGACTCGTCCGTTACGCTGTGGACGTCGAGGCTGATCCAGCTGGCTTCGCGTCCCTGATCGAGTCTCACCTGTTCGTCGAGTTGGGCGATGCGATGATGCGCTCAGTCGGTGTGTTCACGACGCAGGCCGAGTACGTCGTCAAGGAGGCGATCATCGCGATATCCGGAGACGCCAAGATGACGTTCGCCGAGGCAGGCGGCATGTATCGCCTCATCTTCGGCGGGTCCGTAGATGAGCTGGCACACAGGCACTTCCTCGAGATCCGCTAGTGTCCACGTGCAAAGACTCGTGCAGCGTGGTACAATGAGCTCACCGGCTACGACCGGTTACCCTTTGACGGGGCGGAGGACAGATGCTGGAACTTGAGGACAACGCCCTGTGGCATTTGATGTCTCCGCTTCGCGGCGGTGACGCGTGGACCACCGGAGGAGGATCATCCTCGCTGAGTGTGAGGCACGTCATGAAGTACACGGCGACTTGGCGTCGAGGTCTACGCATCGTCCTCTCCCTCCCGTGCAAACTCGTAGGCGAAGGGGTTCAGTGGTGCCATGAACGTAGATCCCTGCGGTCCTGATGACGCTAGCAGCCACCTTTGGCCTCGATGCTCGAGGTTGAGACGCGGTGCCACGGCGGCCACGCGCGGCGACGACGGCGACTGGACCACCTGGCGCCAGGCGAACGGTCCTCACGTGGGGACGCATTGCACTGGATTTCGGCTTGCGGTGAGCTGCCTCCGGGCGGTGGCACCGTGAAGGCGTCAGTCTGCAAGAAGCGCCGGCGCCTGTGGCTCAGCGGCTATCGCGAGGGCCGTGCTCCGTGCCTCGTCATACGTGGGCTGGCCTTTGACGACCTGCCGGACAACTTCATCGAGCCGACAGGCCGCTCGCAGGAGACTTTCCTCCAACACTGCACCGACATAGGATTCCGCCTCACAGCGACATTGACAGCAGGTGCCAGCAGTGGTGACTGATCCCTTCACGCCTGACGAAAGCATCAAGACAGTAGACCGCATCCTGCGCGGTGTGGCCTGCTCGGAGTGGGAGGACTGGTACTGGTCGATATGTCATCAGACCCTGTCGTCTGTGCGGTGCGCGGCGTCGCTCCCAGCAGACAGACCTGTTGCGTCGACCGGGCTGAGACTTGTGTCGACACTCTCACGAGCTGTGCTCAAGTGCTGATCGACCCGACACACTGGGCAGAAGGTGCCGAACCGGCGCGCCGTCCCGGGTGTGTGCTGCGGGGATTCGTTGACGAGGCTTATCACGTGGAGAAGAGAGTAGCAACTGGGCTCACCCTTCAGGTGGCTTGAGTCAGGCTTCCGCATTGCGGCGACGACGCCGTCGTGCAATGGCGCGGGCAGTGTGGTAGAATAGGAGCACGAGAGGCGGCGGCATGGAGAACGAGAGACTGGCAGACCCCTTCCGTGATGAGAAGTGGGTCGGCTTAGTGCCCAGCTGGATCTACATGACCTCTCCGCGATCTATCCGCGGTGGAAGTGCCGTCACACCCACTCCGCTGTTTTCGTCGAGCTTGGCCAGAAGCCCACAAACAGGGACGTCACCTGCATGGCAGACCACACTTCGACTCGCGGTGACACTTCCGCCGTGCAATGACGCGGGCGGCGTGGTACAATGAGGGAGAGGAGGCGTTATGACCGCTGACCCCAGCAATGAGATCGGACTCGGCGGCCGCACCGCGCGCGGCCTCAGCGTGAGGGTGTATGCCTGGGTGCCGTCAGTTCAGAATTATCCCGGCTTGTTCCGATCAAACGTGCCCCGGGGAGCGAAGTCCTCGTTCGGCGGATTTCGTCTTACCCGCTCCCTAACTCTCGGTTTTACATCATGATCACTGATCCTCATCTAGAACCCAGCAACGACGGTGACCTTAGACAGCGCGACCGTCCGCACCTCAGGCGCGGCAGTGGGGCCAGGGCCAGCAAGAGGTTTCTCCGGAGAGGCCCTGCAGCGGATCGTGGCAGCCAGTGGGGACACCAGCTGTCTGGATACAACGGATTTCGTCTGTCTTGCACACTCGACCCATGGGTGGGTCGTGATCGCTGATCCTGTCAATCCGAAGTTCGTCAAGCGGTGCGGCGGAGATCGTATCATGCGCGGACATGCATTCTACAATGTCCCCTCAGCGGATGAAGATGCCGTACGCAGGGCCTGGGATGACCCGAAATGGTGCTTCGACTCTCACGGGTTCCGTCTCTCGTGCACCCTCCCGTGCAACGTCTCGCGAGGCGTGGTATGATGAGCTTGTGAGGAGGTGCAATGTTTGCAGACCCGTTTGTGAGCGTCGGCCCATTTCACTCGGCTGCGCGAGTTATCAGGGGACTCTGCATCAGCAACGGCGGCGCGCCGCAGTCAGTGCCATTTGGCGCGCACAACCGAGCAGCTTGGGCAGTCCGACGCGCACCGCCTTTCGCAGGTCCGTTCGAGCATACGGAAATTGGATTCCGTCTTGCACAGACTCGCACGGGAGAGGGATGATCACCGATCCTGTCAATCCGAAGTTCGTCATGCATCGCCGCGGAGATTGTATCATGCGCGGGCATGCATATCACACGGGTGAAGATGCCGCACGCAGGGCCTGGGATGACCCGAAATGGCGCCTCAACGCCCACGGGTTCCGTCTCTCGTGCACCCTCCCGTGCAGGGGCGATGCCGGCGTGGTACAATGAGGGCAGGAGGCAATCATGGTCACTGACCCACACACACCGCCCGCAGGCTTCGTCCGGCTGAGAACAGGCAGGTGGGATGAGCTGGCCACGCGCATCCGCGGCTACTCCTACGCCGACAACGCCGTGGACGGCCCTCCGGCGGCTTTCCGCACTGAAATGCCGCCCTCGTTCGCGGGCTTCGACGGCTCGGGGTTCCGCATCACCGCAACCTGTCCACCGCCGCGCGGAGCGTAGCATGCTGATGGATCCCATGAAAGATCTGCCGCGGAGCAGCAGCAGCTCCCGCTTCTTCCCCTGCGCGATCCGCGGCGCGTGCTCGGCATTCGAGCACGTGCACCACCGCTGGGAGCGATGGAAAGTGGCCGGTCGTGGCTACGATCCCATGCACGTCCGCGAGCCCGACCTGAGCTTCCGGATCGCCGTCTCCCTTCCGCCGTGCAACGTCGCGCGAGGCGTGGTAGAATGAGGGGAGGAGGCATGTTGATCGATCCGATTGCACTCTTTGAGCTAGACTGCAGCGGGGAGGGTGAGGAGTCAATGGCAGTCCTCGCGGGCCTAGGACTCGATGTTGTCTCCCGAGGCCAAAGCTTCGTCAACACCGTCCGCCTCGAGAGCCTCATGAGGAGCGTCGCGTGCCGTCGGGACGAGGCCGTTGGAGTAGGCGGATTTCGCCTGGTCCGGACGCTCCCGTGCACTCTCGCGCGCGGCGTGGTAGAGTAGAAGAGAGAGGCGGCGACATGATGAGCGATCCCTTTCACGAGGTTTTGTGCAGGCTCCGGTGGTCTTCCGTCCGGGGCGGCGCCTTTTACACGTCAGGTGACGTGGAGCGTCCCCTGAGCGCACGGCGCGCATGCGTCATTCGAGACAACCCGAGCACGTACCTCGGCCTCCGGCTATCAGCCACCCTTCCGCCGTGCAGCGCCGCGGGCAGCGTGGTAGAATGAGTGGGAGGAGGCACTATGGTCGTTGACCCCATCAGTGATCACGACTACGATGACCCGAAGATGTCTGCATGGCTGCCGTCGTACAAGACGCGCCCTGCCCGCGGCCTCTCTGTGGACATCGACGACCGCCGCACCCTCGCCGCGCGATCGCGGTACCAGTCCCACCCGGCCAGTCTGTACAGCACGACGTGGCAGGGCCTGCGGCTAGCCTCGTCACACCCGCCCGGCGCGGCGAACGGAGAGGGTCGATGACCAACGATCCCATATTTCCTCCCATCGAGTACGAGCCCTCGCGGTGGCGGCTGCTCGGCGGGAACATCATCATCCGCGGGCGGCACTGGACCACAGCCGCGGTCCGCGGCTACACACAGGCCCACCACACGTCGAGCGAGTTCAGCTTGCGGCTCACAGCCACCCTTCCGCCGTGCAGCGTCGCGGGCAGCGTGGTAGAGTAGAAGAGAGAGGAGGCACACATGCTCGTCGATCCCGTTGCGCACATCCCGAGCGGCGGTTACTCCCAGGACAGGAGCGTCGTTCGGGGAGGCGCGGCGAGCTGGCCGGGCGGCGCCGCGACGCGTCTCCTCATGGCCCGCAGCATCCGAGGGACTTCGGTGAGCTTCCGGCTCGCGGCGTCGACGTTCCCGTGCAAGGGCGAGGCCCACGTGGTACGATAAGGGTAGGAGGCGACATGATCGAAGATCCGCTGGTGAGCGGCGCGCCGAGGGGGAGCATGCTGCACAGGATCTCGGCACTGGTCCCTGCAGTCGTGCGCGGCGGCGGCCTCAGCTACGACGACGCCACGCAGGGACGCTCACGGGCAGGTCGGCTCCGCAAGCGCGCGCCGGCGGCGTTGTACCTGACGGGCTTTCGGATCACGGCGACGCTCCCCTGCAAGGTCGCGGGCAGCGCCCTATAATAGTAAAGCGAACACCGCCGCGGCAGGTGATGTCAACCTCAGCGTCTTGAAGAGCGCTCTCAACGCCGAGTCGAGACAGTCCGGTGACAATCTCATCATGGAGCGCTGGCAGAAGCTTGCCGGTCTCATTAGGGACTGATGCTTCCTGGGAGCTGCATTTATGACATGCAGCCTACCACGTGCACAAGGCGTGCAAGGGTTTAGTTCGTGCCTTTCGAGACCCTGGGGATCCACATCGTGGATCCCACTGTCAATTTTCAATGCAGGTTTCGTTTCATTGACATACATAGAAGGTGAGCCCCAACACAGACCATCACGGGAGGACAGAATGAAGATCACAGAAGCACAGTTGAGACGGATTGTTCGGCAGGAGGTCATGCGTGAGGGCGGGATCCCTCCATACGACGAAAACGACCCATACGCGAGGGACTATGGCATCGCAGCGTGGGAGAGATCACAAAGTTACGCGGCATATGATGCGCAGCTGAAAAAGGCGAAGACCCAGGCGGAGGTCGAAAGGATTGCAGATGAGGCTGCAAAAGCCATGAAGGATGCAATAATCCAGGGCTTCGATCCCGATGACCCACGATTTAGTGATCCCGCGTACATCGGGCAAGGCCGCCGCGGCCGCCGCTGATATCCGACTGCTTCGAGTCCCCGGTGAGAGCGAGAATTCTGTCACCGGAGATTTTTCGCCTCCGTGAGCATAGATAGAAGCTGCCACAGGAGATTCATCGTGAGAATCACAGCGGCGGCACTTCGTCGTAAGGGGAGGTGACCAGTGATCGTAGACCCTGCGGGAAGCCACGCGGAGGAAGAGGTCTTCGACGGCCTCATGATCCTAGCGTCCCCTGTGACCATACGGGGAGCGGGCTCAAACCCCGCCGCCGGCAGCGGCAGGCTTCGAGGCCGTTGGACCCGGCGCTCCAGCGACGAGGATATCGGCCTGCGGCTCACGGCGACGCTCCCGTGCAAAGTCGCGGGCAGCGCCCTATAATAGTAAAGTGAACGTCAACACGACAGGGGAGGCGGGACATTGACAGTAGACCCCATAGGGAACCTCTCAGTTCGCCAGCTCAGCTGGCTCAGCTCACCCCTCGTCTACGTGTGGAGCGACGTCCTCCCCGTGACCATCCGCGGAGGCGCGCCGCCCACCCGGACTTCCTCCACATGGATGCTGCGATCCGCAGTCGAATCAAACTCGACGCCGTTCCCTCATCACGGTCTCGGAGCGCTGGGACTGCGGACCGCGTCGACCCTCGCGGGGGGAAGTGCTCAATGTTCGTCGACCCCATAGGGAGACACACGGAGGACGACATCCCCGTCTCCCTCTCCCTGCACAGCCGCACGGTCACACGGGGCGAGGGCCTCAGCGGATACAACCCCTCAGGGCGACGCCGCCGCGGATCCCATCGGCGCATGTTCCTCGACGAGCTCGGCCTGCGGATCGCGGCCACCGTGGGCCCCGGAGGCGACCAGTGATCGTCGACCCCATAGGGAGACACCCGCCGACGGGCGTCGAGGTCCCCGCCCTGATCGTGCGGGGAGGCATGTCCGGAAGCTGGTTCCTCGGCGAGATGGCCGTCCGCGAGACGCGCTGCTTCGAGAACTCGGACGTCGGCCTGCGGATCGCGGCGTCAGTGACCGCGCCGGACGCCCGGCTGTGGCTATAGCTGGACGTCCTGCGGAACGGGCGCCGGCTCCACTCCGCCGGGGGAGGGCAGCACCGGCGGGAACTGTGTGGAAATACCGGGGGCGGGTAGGAAGAGCAGACTTGGCCCCCTCGGATACCCGCATTGTATACACTCCAACAGCTAAATATACACCGACTCGCACTTTTTCCGCTTTTTTCTGTCAATCTGTCACTTTTTTCCCGTGTAAACCCGCTCTGCGCGAGGTAGAATAGGCCCATGGCAGTAATCATCACCCTCGTCGACCCGGTCGTGGAGCAGAGCCCTTGGGCTGCAGTCCTCCGGACGCGTCGCGGCGCCGATGCGCTGGAAGACTGGGCCGATTTCGAGACGAATGAGTGCCGCTTCGGCAGCCTCCCCATAGCGAACCACGCGTTCGGGTCGACCGCGATGACCTGGATGTTGGGATTCCGCCTCGCTGCCACCCTCAAGGGGGAGACGACATGATGGCTGATCCCGTCAACAACAAGCCCGGTGTGCCCTTGTGGCTGGAGCTCGCGGTCCGTGAAGGCGCGTGGGCGTTGGCGCTGCCGGTGTTGGTGCTCGACGTGGAGAACTACACTGCGCCGGCGCAGCGCGGCGGTGGGGCTGCGCATCGCCACATCGTTCAGGGGGAGGGCGACAATGATCGTTGATCCAATCGCGATAGGAGCGCTGCACTCGCACTGGTGGGGTGAAGAAGTGCGGGTCGGGCGAGGTGGCGCGGCGCAGCGCGCCGCGCCGCGCCGCGATGGCTTCCGGCAGACCTGGGGCGCGCCGCGGCTCGGATTCCGCATCGCCCTCACGCTCAGGGGGGAGGTGGACAGTGACCGTTGATCCGATTGGAGTGCCGCACCCGCACTGGGGTGAAGAAGTGCGGGTCGCCCGCTGGGCGCCGCCGCGCGCGGCTCGACCGTAGCGCGCGCGTCGTCGGCCATGGCCTTCGAAAGATCGCGGCCTGGGGGCATCTCGGATTCCGCATCGCCCTCTCGCTCAGGGGGGAGGTGGACAGTGACCGTTGATCCGATTGAGGCGGTGCCGGCGCGCTTTGCCGGCCGGGTGTTGTACCTGTCCGACACGAGAGTCGTCCGCGGCGGGCGCTCGTGCGTATTGCGACCGGTCGTCAGCAGCGGGCACGCGCGGCACGGCGAGCGAAACGTCTTGGCGTGGGGCGGGCACGGATTTCGCCTCGCCCTCTCCCTCCCGTGCAATGAGTCGCTGCCCGTGGTACAATGAGGGTGAGGAGGCGGCATGACCATCGACCCTATCGGCCCGGTCCCAGCTGCTGGTGTCTACCGCGTCATTCGGGGTGGGTCCTGGTACCGCGAGGAGCTGCTCGCTCGGGCCGCAGGCCGGAACGACAACGGCCCGGGCTACCGGAACAGCGCCAGCGGCTTTCGTCTCACGGTCACCCTCCCGTGTAAGACTACGACACCAGTGGTACAATGAGGGAGAGGAGGCGGCATGACCATCGACCCTATCGGCCCGGTCCCAGCTGCTGGTGTTCTCCGCGTCGAGCGGGGTGGGTCCTGGGGCAGCAACGCCCAGGGCGCTCGGGCCGCGAACCGGCACAGCAGCACCCCAGACGGCCGCTACCTCATCATCGGCTTTCGTCTCACGGTCACCCTCCCGTGCAACGCGTCGACGCGGGTGGTACAGTGAGGGTGATTGAGGAGGCAACATGACCATCGACCCTCTCGGCACGGTCCCGACCGGTGGTGTCTACCGCGTCATTCGGGGTGGGTCCTGGGCCCACTTCGACCTGATCGCTCGGGCCGCAGGCCGGAACGACAACGGCCCGGGCTACCGGAACAGCGCCAGCGGCTTTCGTCTCACGGTCACCCTCCCGTGCAATGAGTCGCTGCCAGTGGTACAATGAGGGAGAGGAGGCGGCATGAACATAAACATCGACCCTCTCGGCACGGTCCCAGCTGCTGGTGTCTACCGCGTCGTACGGGGTGGGTCCTGGAGCCACGGCGCCCGGTTCGCTCGGGCCGCGTACCGGAACTACGACGCCCCAGGCAGCCGGTACGGCAGCATCGGCTTTCGTCTCGCGGTCACCCTCCCGTGCAAGACTACGACACCAGTGGTACAATGAGGGAGAGGAGGCGGCATGAACATAAACATCGACCCTCTCGGCCCGGTCCCAGCTGCTGGTGTCGGCCGCGTCGAGCGGGGTGGGTCCTGGGACTACAACGCCCGGTACGCTCGGGCCGCGTACCGGAACGACGTCAGGCCGGGCTACCGGAGCAGCGGCGTCGGCTTTCGTCTCACGGTCACCCTCCCGTGTAAGACTACGACACCAGTGGTACAATGAGGGAGAGGAGGCGGCATGACCATCGACCCTATCGGGACGTCGCAGCGAGGGGGCTACCCAAACTACCATCGGGTCGGCCGGGGGTCGTCTTACTGGTACACCGCTCGGGCCGCGCAAGAGCGCCTCGGACATGCCTGCGAGCAGAGGTGGGCGTCGTTCGGCTTTCGTCTCGCGTGCACCCTCAGAGGGAAGGGTGACAATGATCGCTGATCCTGTTCTAGGCCCGCGTCCGGACGTCGAGACGTCTTGGCAGGTGCGCGTCGTCCGTGGTGGAGTGATCCCTTACGCCCCGGCGAGGCGTGAGCGCGCGGCGAGTCGAGGATCCTGCGATATGATGGGTTGGGCCAAGGCTGGGGTGCGCCTCGCGTGCACCCTCGGAGGGGAGGAGGTCGATGCTCACTGACCCTACCGGTGTGTCGCAGCGAGAGAGACACCCAAACTGCCAGCGGCACGGCCGTGGGTCGTCATACGCCCACAGAGCGCATCCCGCTCATTGCCGCTCAGGGTGGCTCTCTCTGTATGGGTGGGCGTCGCTCGGCTTGCGCCTCGCGTGCACCCTCGGAGGGGAGGAGGTCGATGCTCCATGAACTCCGTGGTCAGCGGCTCCGTGCACTGTGTCGTCCGCGGCTGGCACGCAGCAGAGCGCGCGGCGATCCGCGCGACCACGCGCAGCGGGTTCTTAAGCTTCAGGCTCTGCGTGACACAATCGGAGGTCGCAGCGCCCGTGCAAGGCGTCGACGCTCGTGGTACGATGAGAGCGGGTGAGGTAAGATGACTGTCGACCCGATCACGATCGGTGCAGAGACTGCTGCTGGTGTCTACCGCGTCTTTCGGGGTGGGTCCTGGTTCAACATCGCCCTGAACGCTCGGGCCGCGGACCGGAACGACTACACCCCAGACGACCGGAACAACCTCATCGGCTTTCGTCTCGCAGCCACGTGCAAGGCGCCGGCGCCCGTGGTACAATGAGAGGGGAGGCAGAGGTGTTTCGCACGACCTACGCAGAGGACAAGTGAGCGACAAGCACCTGGAGATCATCGTGTTTGCCGGCTTTGCCCTGAAGCTTGCGCTGGCGACGGCTCTCCTGCTGTGAGGGGCGCTGAGCACATGAAGGGGAGGCGGAGTTGATCGAGGACCCGTACTTCTGCGTCGCCGAGTGCCTCGGCCGGCGGAGATCGCGCGAGTTCATTGTCCGTGGCTACTCGAGCGAGAGCGGCCAGTACGCTGTGGATCGGGGCCGCGATCGCAGCTTCGCCCCGCGCAGCGGGCGGGCGCGCCTGAGCTTCCTGGGATTTCGAGTCACAGCGACCCTAGAGAACCCCGAGCGCTCTCATCAGAGCGCCCCAGCGCCCTGAGGGCCCAAGGAGAGAAGAGCATGGAGAACTTCAGCACACTGAGCCGGTCTGAGCGTCACCAGGTGGCGGTCGCCGCAGACATCCTGCGCAGCATCAAGAAGACAGGCAGGGACGCCGCAGCAGGCGCCTTCATCGTCGAGAGCGACACGGACACGTTCGAGCGGGTCGCGACGGTGGCCGTCCTGCTCCGTCGCTCCGGCGCGATCGTCACTCCGGAGTCCCTTGTCGCGGTGGCCCTCGCTGCGGGGCGGGCGATCACTGAGTGCCCTAGGGCGGTCATCCCCCGCGACCCGGACTGACCGGTCCCCTCCCGGCGCTCGGCGCGCCACACGCCCTCCCGGACGATGATAAGGCATCCGCCCCCGAGCGCCCGTGCACGCCCTCGAGGCGTGTGGTACAATGAGATCACCACAACGGGCGACGCGGGTCGCCCCCACCAAGGAGGAGGGCGCCATGGCGCTGGTTCAGATCTACGATTGGATTTACGTCGACAGCGGCGAGGTCGTGACGACCGACACTCTGGAGCGCGCCCTAGAGTTCTTCCGGGCGCGCGGGGGCTACGGACCGGAGGTCGCCGCTGACGAGATTGAGCGGCACCCTGCGAACCCGTGCACCTGTCCCGCAGGGGAGGGAGAGCACATTCACTTGAGTGACGTCTACCGCGGGCGAGGCTGAGGGCAGCTTCCCGGAAGCTCGTTATCATCGCTTCGCGGCTGTCCGACACGTGTCGACGCCGACGGATGTGGTCGGAGCCGCCGCGCGTGGCCTCGACGTGTCGGGCGGAGACTCGCGCCGCGATAGGGCAATCGGAGTCTCGCGCGGCGGCAGCCTGATTGCTCTAGAGTCCGCGCGCATTGCACGGCGCGGCGCGGGAGACAAAAAAAGGCCGAAGAGCGTGTGCTCTCGGCCTCTAGCTGCGTCCCTTCGCCCTCCTCGATCGCCCCTCAGAGGGGGAGGGAGAGCTGGCGGTCGTCCACCGCGGGGGAGGGGGTGGGCTCCTCGGCCGCCGCCTTCCCGCGACGCTTCGGAGGAGGGGGAGACGGGAGGGTGATGGCCCGATCCTTCAGGTACTTCTTGGCGACCGCACCCGCGCTCACCTTGAGGCCCTGGGCCGCCTCCGAGTACGTGGCGTCCACCGCGTCCCCCTCCTTGCCCTCCATGTACCGGAGGCCCGACTGGATCTTCATGAGCGTCTTTTGCCCCCAGTGGAAGGGGGCGACCTCCAGGAGGAGCACCTCCACGCCCGCCTCCGTGGACCGCTTGTAGGTGATGCCGACCTCGAGGGCGTCCGTGTGTCCAACGATACCGGAGAACTTGTAGTCCATGAGATCCTCCCGACAGTTGCCGGCCACCGCGGCCGGTGAGTTTATTGTACCACCAACTCTCTCGACCTGCACCAGGTTGGCTATCCAACCCGCCATCCTGTTCCCCCGGCCAACCTCGCCGGGGTGAGTCTATTATACCAATCCCCCCGGGCGGGTTGCACCGGTGCAATATTGTGCGAGAGTGTGGTATAATTGTACGGGGACCTGATGATAAGGCCGGCCTCCGGGTCCGGTGCGAGTCGTGCAAAGGGCGACGGGCTAGGGTATAATAGACTCACCGGCCGCGGCTGGCAACACGTGAGGAGGCGTCATGGAGAACATCGACACGATCAGCCGGGACCACTGCGACACCTGCGGCACGTACAGCCACAAGCGTCAGCTCGTGGTGACTCTCCACGATCACGGCGTCCCGGTGCTCACCATGTGCCGACGGTGCGGTCCGAGCACCTTTGAAAACACGGCCCAGCGGGACAAGGACCGGTGGTTGGAGACCGGCCGGCTGAACCCGTAAGTCGTGCAAAGGGTGAGCCGGCCTGGTACAATAGACTCACCGGCCGAGGTGGCCGACAACGACCTGGAGGTTCTCATGGCCAACTCTGTCAGTCGAATCCTCAGTCTCCTTCAAGACGAGATCGACAGGATCCCGGATCCCACCGTCCCTGTCCCTCCCGAGCGGGTCGCGGCGATCCTCGGGGAGCTCTCGGCTCTTGGCGTGACCTTCACCATGCCCGGATGGGCATACACGGAAGAGCTCACCGGGTACGAGGATTACTTCGAGTGGTGCGAGCTCCTCAAGGAAGTCCGGGACAGGGTGGCCTGAGACTTAGGGTCGTGCAAAGGGCGACGGGCTAAGGTATAATAATCTCACCGGCCAACCACGGCCGGCAACGATCTGGAGGTTCTCATGACGGACTTTGTCACCCTGGAGATCGAGACGCGCGCACGTCCTGGGAGCGGCGAGTTGCACGACGAGACGGCTGCCATCAAGGCGGCCATCCTCGGCGTCGGCGTCGGCAGCTACGATCGCCGGAAGGGAGAGCCCTTCGAGAACGGCGATCTCGAGGAGGTCATCTTCCATATCATCACGACTCCGCGGTCGACGACTGGGAAGGCTGCCTTTGTGGCCGCGGGAATCGCCTTCGAGGAACTCGTCGGCGGCATCCGCGAGAAGAACCTTCCTGAGGCGAGGGCGACCTGGGGACGCGAGTGGACGGCGGCCTGCGCGTCCTGAGCGACCTCCCGCGTGCAAAGCGCGCGGCGGCCTGGTACAATAAACTCACCGGCCGCGGTGGCCGCAACGATCTGGAGGTTCTCATGAAGCAGCATACGTGTGTCGGGCGCGAGATTGTGACAACCCCCTCGTGGTGGGAGGCCGACAAGTACGGGATTCCAATGTTCCGAGGGTGTGAGCACTGCGTGCCCGTGAGGCTCAAGGGTTACCACCCAGACCGGCTCACGGCCGAGCAAAAGGCCATCCGGGCGCGCTAACCAATTTTCAAGGAGCCCATCATGTTCGTCATCGGCGTCCTCGCGGCCTTCGTCATCCTCTTCGCAATGGGGGTGGACGATGTTGGCTGATTTTGCCACACTTGTGCTCGCCGCGGCGGGCATCTGGGTTATCTACTATCTGCTCTTCGAGATGTGAGAGCGCCCTGTCCCAACCAGCGCGCCCTCGACATCCATGTGCAAATAGTAGCGCCCACCCTGTAAGATGTACATGCGGGGGCGTCACGCGATGATAACGACTTCCCGGAAGCTCAAGGGCATCCGGGCGACGGGAGTCCTGTGCTGCTTCCGGGAAGTCGTTAACATCGCGCTGTCCCGCAGCGCACGAGGAGATCTCAGAATCGAGAGTCCGCAGCCTTGCAGGTCGCCCGGATCTTCTGGCGGACGAGGAAGGCCTCCCTCAGGGACAGCTCGACATGCTCACCGGTGGGGTCCGTGTCGGGCAGAGTGCACCCGGACGACACTGCCGAGGAGGCGTCATGGATTGCATTCTCCGGACTGGTCCGCGGATCCCGATTCAGGATGTCCAGCGCGATGAGCGCTCCCACGTTCGCGATGTCATCGAGGCACTCCGCCTTGAACTCTGGCGCTCCGTGACACGTGCTCGAGGGGCCGACGAACTGTGGGAGCATCTTAAGGTGCTCCACGCCGGCCGTCTCAGAGTAGATCATGTAGTAGGGGAACGTGACTGCCATGAGAACCTCCTCGTTGGTGAGTCTATTATACCAGGCCGCCGCGCGCTTTGCACGAAGGGGGCGCTTCAGCCCCGGGGCGCCTCGGTCTCAACGACGTACTTGCTGATCAGATCCTCGGAGTGCGAGCGGGACGACTTGAAGGTCGGCTCGAAGTTGTTGAGGAGGTCGACGACGAAGGACGTCCTCATTCCACCCTCGACGATCACGGGGCGCCCGGCGCGCGGCTCGAGCCTCAAGTGGACGACTTGGCCTGCTCTCTTGACCATGACGAGCTCGGCGCCGGCCGGGTCGATGTCGGAGAGGAGAGCAGCAGCTTCACGCGCGGAGAGGAACGCCATGAGAACCTCCAGATCGTTGCCGGCCACCGCGGCCGGTGAGTCTATTGTACCAAACCGTCGCACGCTTTGCACGCTGGAGGGTGTCAGCTCGATCGGGCGTGACGTCCGTGCAGCAGTGCCCTCCCGATGATAACGCTCCCGGAGGGAGCGTTTCTAGACACGCCCGGGTGCCATCAGGGCAGGCGCAAGGCACTATTCTGCGCCTTATCATCGCACACCACCGCGCCGGTTGCACGAGTTGAGCCTGCCGCGGCCTAGGCTCAGGAGATCTTGCGGAGCTCGGCCATGGCTTCACTGACGAGATCACCCTCCAGGGTGAGGATGTTCCCGAAGGAAGCATCATGGTGCGGAACGTCACTGGCCTCCAGCATGAGGTTCTCAGCAGTCCCGAGAGGATCCTCATCAGGGCGCGTGGTGCGGACGATGTACTTCCCGAACTCAACGAGATCCGAGAGCGAGCCGATCTTGAACTCGGGGGCCCCGTAGTGTTTGTTGAAGGTGTGGTAGATGGGGAGGCGCAGGGCGGAGTCGAGGGGGAACTGGAAGTCCTCGTGGAAGGCGAGGATGTAAACTGGAAACTTGATTTGGGCGCCCTCAATGTTTGTGTAGGACTTGCTCATGCTGACTCCTTCTCGAGTTCCGGTGCCAAGCTAGGAAGGATTTCCTAGCCGGTGAGTCTATTATACCAAGCCCGGGCCTGTATTGCACGAGCGGGCACGTTTCCCCGGCCTCGGGCGCTGTCCGTGCAGGAGCGCTCCGTGATGATAACG
>Ga0194116_10002214_pt1 | contig 25697 bp, 25 predicted proteins | sample TA2MahsurfametaG_4_FD_148617 | JGI IMG/M metagenome (GOLD analysis project Ga0194116, IMG submission 148617) | Freshwater microbial communities from Lake Tanganyika, Tanzania - TA2015008 Mahale S9 surface | ecosystem: Environmental > Aquatic > Freshwater > Lake | place: Tanzania: Lake...
GCGGAAAAAACTACTTTTGCGCCCTAATTGTAATTAACCATATTCAAATTAATTATGGAATCAAATTTAATTTTTGTGCCAATCGGATTAGCCATTCTAGGCTTAGTATTTATGTTTATTAAAATGGCTTGGGTAAAAGCACAACCAGCTGGTGACGAAAAAATGCAAGGCATAGCCAGAAGCATTAAAGAAGGGGCAATGGCTTTTTTAAGTGCAGAATATAAACTTCTTTTTGTTTTTGTAATTATCGCATCCGCTGCCTTATTTGGAATCTCGTTAGTCGTACCAACAACCCATTGGATGATTGTGCCGGCTTTTATTGTAGGTGCAGTATTCTCTGCTGTTGCAGGTAATATCGGAATGCGAATAGCAACTGACGCAAATGTTAGAACAACAGAAGCTGCGAAAACTTCACTTCCAAAAGCATTAAATGTATCTTTCGGTGGAGGAACTGTTATGGGACTTGGAGTTGCAAGCTTGGCGGTTTTAGGATTGAGTTTGTTCTTTATGGTTTTTGTAAGCAGATGGATAACTGAAGATGGTAATTTCTACAATCAAATGACCATGGTACTTGAGGCATTAGCAGGATTTTCATTAGGTGCTGAATCAATCGCATTGTTTGCGAGAGTTGGTGGTGGTATTTACACTAAAGCTGCTGATGTTGGTGCTGATTTAGTTGGAAAAGTTGAAGCTGGAATTCCTGAGGATGATCCAAGGAACCCTGCTACAATTGCTGATAACGTTGGGGATAATGTAGGTGATGTTGCTGGAATGGGAGCTGATTTATTTGGGTCTTATGTAGCCACAGTATTAGCTTCAATGGTCTTAGGAAATTACATCATTCAAGATATGTCAATTGCTAACGGAAAGCAATTCACAGATGCCTTCAACGGAATGGGTCCTATTTTATTGCCGATTATGATTGCAGGCTTAGGTATTATTGCATCTATAATTGGAACATTTTTAGTAAGAATTTCAAGTAATGACGCAAAGGAAGCCCAGGTACAAACTGCATTAAATATTGGAAATATTTCATCTATTCTCATTTCTGCCGCAGCTGGGTATTTTTTAGTGACTTGGATGTTGCCGGAAACATTAAAAATGAACTTCTTTGGAGAAGGAATTCTTGATGTTAGTAGAATGAATGTTTTTTATGCAACCTTAGTAGGTTTATCAGTTGGATACTTAATTTCTTATTTTACTGAATATTACACTGCACTTGGTAAGAAGCCGGTTTTGGATATTGTTCAAAATTCTTCCACTGGTGCTGCAACGAATATCATCGCTGGTTTAGCTACTGGTATGATTTCTACTTTCTCTTCTGTAATTTTGTTTGCCGCCGCAATTTGGGGTTCATATGCGCTTGCTGGGTTTTATGGTGTGGCCATTGCTGCCTCAGCCATGATGGCAACAACTGCAATGCAATTAGCAATTGATGCGTTCGGACCAATCGCGGATAATGCCGGTGGAGTTGCGGAAATGAGTGAGTTGCCCAAAGAGGTGCGTCAACGCACAGATGTATTGGATTCTGTTGGAAACACAACAGCTGCGGTCGGTAAAGGATTTGCTATTGCATCTGCAGCCCTTACAGCACTTGCTTTATTTGCTGCCTATGTAACTTTTACAGGGATTGACGGAATTAACATTTTCAAAGCCCCTGTGCTCGCAGCATTATTTATTGGAGGAATGATTCCCGTTGTTTTTTCTGCGTTAGCGATGAAATCAGTCGGAAAAGCAGCGATGGATATGGTTATGGAAGTTCGTCGTCAATTCCGTGAAATACCGGGAATTATGGAAGGGACTGGAAAACCTGAATATGGTAAGTGTGTAGAAATTTCAACAAAAGCTGCCTTAAGAGAAATGATGATTCCTGGGGCATTGACTATCATCACTCCACTTTTAATCGGTTTAGGTACAGGTTTTATTTCAGGGGACATGAAATTGGGTGCAGAAGTTCTTGGTGGATATATGGCTGGAGTTGCTGTTTCTGGTGTTCTTTGGGCAATTTTCCAAAACAATGCAGGTGGAGCCTGGGACAACGCAAAAAAATCATTTGAAGCCGGTGTGATGATAAATGGTGAGATGACTTTTAAAGGTTCAGATGCTCATAAAGCAGCTGTCACTGGTGATACTGTAGGTGATCCGTTCAAAGATACATCTGGTCCGTCCATGAATATATTAATCAAATTGACATGCTTGGTTGGTTTGGTAATTGCACCAATTCTTGGGGACGGTCATGGAAATGACAATAAATCTGGACATAGCAACTGTTCAACGAATAAAGAAATGTCCCTTGGAAAGGACAAAGCGTGTTGCACAACTTCAAAAATGTGTCTTACTAATGATTCAGGTAAAAAATGTGATATGTCAAAATGCGCAAACATGTCAAAAGAAGAATGTGCTAAAATGTGTAGTGCTTTGAAATGTACTCCTGAAGAAAGAGAGATGTGCATGAATCAAGACAAAGGGAAATAAACTTATTTAAACTTTATATAAAGGCGGAATTATCCGCCTTTTTTATTTTTAAAAAATAAAATAAACCGCGCCCACAAGACAGGCTAGTTCTGCAAAATGGTTCCATTTAATTTCTTCAGATTTAAAAAGAATATAAACGAAATATAAAAAGTACCAATAACGTAATAACCTCTTAAATCACTTTTAATTCCATTAAAGAAAATGGTCCGCCAAAAACTTTATAATCAATCCTATTTGCCGGTACTTGCACACAATATTCTAAAAAAGCTAATCCCCCACTTACGAACCCGAGTGGCAACCAACCCATGCTTGACCATTTTTTATCCCAATCAAATTATAAATGACCATACCAAGTGACTGTCATAAAAAATTCGAAACAACTAATAATATAATCGTGTAAATTCCTTTCATAAATTTGTAGCGTGATGAAAATTTCAGATAAAAACAAAGATTTCTTTGCCCTAGTTTATGAAGTAGTAAAACAAATTCCGAAAGGCAGAGTAACTAACTATGGTGCCATTGCAAACTACCTAGGTACAAAGAGATCCTCTAGAATGGTTGGTTGGGCAATGAACGCTTCTCATATTTACAAAGAAATCCCTGCCCACCGTGTTGTAAATAGACAGGGTTTATTGACTGGAAAAATGCACTTTGATTACCCTACTGAAATGGAGGAATTATTAATGAGTGAAGGAATTGAAGTAATAAATGATCAAATAGTAAATTTTCAAATCGTTTTTTGGGACCCAGAAGTAGAGTTGGCTATTGCTTAAAAGTTTTACAGCGAGTTGATTTGCCCCCCATTTGATAAATCGTATTTTCCTCCAAGTATTGAAATAACTGAACACCATTTTCTTCATCGTCATTAATAACATACTGATAAACATTTCCTGAAACTCCGGATTTACATGAAAGAGAGATGATATTATTCTTCTCTTCTTTTTTAATGATTTTATAAAATTGGCTATCCTCAATATGACCATCCTCATCAACTAAGTTATGAATCATGAATCCATCCTTCAAAGAAAAATTAAAGAGTTGATTCACCTCAATTGTAGAGATGGTTTCCTTGGTTTCCATGTTAATTTCATTAAGTTCCTTAACAGAAAAACTATACTGCCCATAAACATGTGTAAGGCAAATTAAGGAGATAAGAGTGAAGAACAGTTTCATTATGCGATATTATTAAAGTGAATATTCAATTTCCTCGAAGAACGAATCGCCTTAATTTAGTTACATTTGTTTTTTAAAAACCATAGCATGAAATTCGGAACAAAAGCCATACATGCCGGTGTGCATCCTGATGAATCGACCGGGGCTATAATGACACCCATATATCAAACTTCTACATACGTTCAAGAGGGGGTTGGCAAACACAAAGGATACGAATATTCTCGTACGCAGAACCCAACACGCCATGCACTTGAAAAAAATATCGCTGCCATTGAAAATGGAAAATTTGGCGCTTGTTTTGGATCAGGTCTTGCTGCAATTGATTGTGTTATTAAGATGCTGAACCCTGGAGATGAAGTAATATCTACCAATGATCTGTACGGTGGGTCTTATCGCATTTTCAAAACTATCTTTGAAAAATATGGAATTATTTTCCATTTTGTTGATATGCAAGATCGTTTCAACGTTGAGGCTGTTGTAAATTCAAAAACTAAGTTAATTTGGGTTGAAACCCCAACAAATCCAATGATGAACATTGTTGACATCGAGGCAATGTCTAAAATTGCAAAACGTGCAGGTGCTGTACTGGCAGTAGACAATACGTTCGCAACTCCATATTTACAGAATCCTCTTGACTTAGGAGCAGATATTGTAATGCATTCCGTAACGAAATATCTAGGTGGGCATTCAGATGTTGTTATGGGGGCGCTTGTAACTTCATGTGATGAAATCGCTCGTGAGATGTATAGGATTCAGAACTCATCTGGGGCTGTGACTGCTCCGATGGACTCGTTTTTGGTGCTTAGAGGAATTAAAACCTTGCACCTGAGAATGCAACGGCATTGTGAAAATGGTGAGAAGGTAGCAAGGTACCTAACGACTCACCCCAAAATTGATAAAGTTTATTGGCCGGGATTTGAGTCGCATCCAAATCATGAAGTTGCAAAAAAACAAATGCGTGGGTTCGGTGGCATGATTTCATTTACGTTGAAAGGTAATAACCTAGAGGATGCTCTTTTGGTAGTCAAAAAAACTCAGATTTTTGCACTCGCTGAATCATTAGGTGGTGTTGAGTCTCTGATTGGTCATCCTGCAACGATGACACATGCGTCAATACCAAAAGACATAAGAGAACAAAGTGGCGTAGTTGATTCACTCATAAGATTAAGTGTTGGGATTGAGGATGCCGAAGACCTTATAGAGGACTTAAATTTAGCACTTGCCTAAAGATTTTCCAATACCTTGAAAAATTGGTCTTTTTTAACCGGTGATAGAGGTATTGAGGCACCATCTTTCATGATTACTGATCCCCCATCATGCTTATCATAACGGTCAATAAAATTCAGATTAATCAAATGTGATTGTTGAACACGAAAAAAATCAAAAGGAGAAAGTAAAATATCAAACTCTTTTAGTGTTCTTGATACAAGTATTTTTTTTCCTGTTTGTAGATAGAAAAAAGTATAATTTTTATCTGATTCACATCGTACGATATCCTCAATATCTACAACGTAATTACTTTCCTGTGTTTTAAGTACTAGTTTTCTTTTATTTTGTGGTTGAATATTGTGCTGTAGCGCTTGAAATACAGGGTCATTGGAATTTTCATTTATTTTCGAGAGCGCCTTGCTTAAACTCAATTTCAATTCTTCGGCATCTATTGGTTTCAAAATGTAATCAAGTGCGCTAAATTTAATTGCCTGAATGGCATATTCTTGAAAAGCAGTTACGAAGATTACCTCAAAATCAATTTTATTTACTGATTTTAGAACATCAAAACCATTACCGTCAGGCATTTGTATATCCAAAAACACTAAGTCAGGCTTTATTCGATGAATTGCCTCGACACCACTTACTACATTTTCACCGTCAATATAAACCTCCAAGTCAAATCCAAATGACTCTATCATTTTTCCAATTAATTCCCTTGTTGGCTTCTCATCATCGATAATTAAAATTTTCTTCATACGCTAAAAAATTTACTTTAAGTTATATCAAATTTTAATGGCAGCAAAATTCTTACTACCGTACCTCGACCATTTTCCTCGGCATCAGAAATATCAATCAAGCCTTTTACTTTGTATTTACGATTAAGAATATCAATTCGCTCTCGCGTGATATCAATCGCCATACTATTGTGGGATTTTATCTTTTTTGTCTTTGCGGATTTTTGTCTGCCTATTCCATTGTCCGCTATAATTACATCCAATAACTCACCTGCACTTTTCATAGTAACAGAAATAGTCCCTCCTTCTATGGTATGTAATTGACCGTGTTCTATCGCGTTTTCAACAAAAGGCTGAGCAATCATAGGGGGTATCAATGCTTTGGAGTATAGCAAATCCTCATCAAAATCCAACGTATAAGTAAAGCGGTCCTCAAATCTCATCTTTTGAGTATTAAGGTATTTATCCAAAATCTCATATTCCAGATCCAATGGAATCATTTCTTTTGAGGAGTTCTCCAAAATCAACCGCATAAGTCGGGAGAAATTCACCAAAAAACGAGAAGATTTATCTGGATCGTTTGCGTACATATAACTTTGAATCACAGACATCGCATTGAACACAAAATGTGGATTCATTTGCGCCCTCAATAATTTTTGTGATATCTCGGCTTCACGATGTTTCTGTTTCAATCTTTGGGAGCGAATTCGAATACCAGCGACAAAAATAGACATGAGCACGATTACCCCCAAGGCAATGCCAATAATAACTTGTCGATCTTTCTGAAAAGATATTCGCTCATTTTCCCTCTGTTCCTTCAGGATACTTTGTTGTTGTTGCTCTATAATTTTTTCTCTTTCTTCTCGTAAATTTCCTTCTGTGAGTTCACCAACAATCCTCGAAAATTGTTCTTTTTCGTTAATTTTTGCAACTTTGATGTAAGCATTTTGATAGAAAAATACGCTGTCTAGGTTACTCTTTTTCTCCGCTATGTTTGAACGAAGTAGATAGACCTCACTTAAAAGAAAATTGACCGTTTTAAATGGAGGTAAGGCATATTTCAAATGGAATGATGCAGATTTTAAGTCATTTAGTTCAAGAAAATTGGCCGCTAAATATTTATGGATAAAATAATTGAGCCTTTCCTCTTCCATTCCCTTCATTAATTTCAGTGCACCTGTCAACTCGTTGTTTGATAATATGTATTCCTTTTTTTCGCTGAAATAAAAAGACAATAACACTTTTAAAGTAGAAAGACTTAAATCGTCTCTGTCATTTTTCGCTTCATCCTGTAGAAATTTCAGTTGTTGAATATCCAGAGATTTCCCTTGTAATAAAGCATTTTGAATTTCTAGGACATTGACCCTCATAATACCTCTTTGGTCTTTGAGGGTTATAAAGTAATTTTTTGCGCGTTCTAAATATTGAGTAGTTTGGCTAAAGTTTTGCAATTCCATGGATATTTTTGCAACATCAATACAACCATTTGCTTTGAGGTAATTCTCATTTTGCTCCGTTGCCAATTGAATTGATTGTAATTTTTTATTTACTGCTTCTACATAATTTTCAAAATAGTGGTATACTTTTCCTTGATAACTCAGAGCCTCAATTAACTTAGTTTTATCTGAAAGACGTTTTGCCTCTGCGGTTGCCATTGCAGCAAAATGGGTTGCTGAATCCGAATTAGAACTCACCATATAAACAAAAGAAATTCCTTTGTAAGCCTCATATATACTTAGAATATCTTGCGCCTGCCTCGATTTTTTTAAGCGATTTAAAGCCAAACCTAAAGCCTGATCTAAGCGAGTTCCTTCGTGGGAAATATACCACAAATAAAGTGCCTCTTCTCGTTCGTTTAAGCTTTTATATCTTGGAATTATTTCCTTAAAAATATGGGAGTGAGCTTTCCTGGATCGGCCAAGATTTAAATACCCCTCAATCAATGCACATGTCTTAATTCGTTTAATTTCTGGAGATAATTCATCTGTTGGGACTTCTTCGAGTATCTTGAGCAAAAAACTGTAAAAATCAGGATTCTTGAGTCGTTGTATTTGAAGCTGTTTATCTATCTCCGTAATTTGTTCATTTGGTGTGTTATTTTTCAATTTATATGAAAAGTCCTTCTCCAAATTCTGAGATAAAACAAGTGATTTTCCTAAAAGAAAAATTATAAGAAGAATCCGGGTTATGAGACTCATGGAATCTAATTTAAAGAAAATATCGTCAAAATTTGAGAAATCCGGATTTTTCCAAAGCTTGCAATGCATTTTCAAGAGCAATATAATCTTCCCAATCATTAAATGCTTGGATAGAAAAACGAATGAAATTTCTTTTATCAAGTTGAGTTACTGGAATTTCAATATTAAATTGATGCCAAAGGCGTTGTTTCAAACCGACACAATCTGGTGTATAAATTGGTATTGCAAACATTTGACCGAGGAACGAAGGGCTAATGGGTGAAATAGGCTCTATATTGAATCTATTCATTAATCGAAGGGCCCAGTCTATTGTATTCTTCTTATTCTTATCTGATACATCTTCCCAATTATTCCGTCGCATAAAGTCAATACAAAATGGCACCGTTAAAAACGCACTAAAGTCTCTAGTACCTGCAGTTTGATGGTAATCGATAAACAGAGAATTAGAGGGATTGTCTGATTGATAACCCCAGCTGATTAATAAGGGGTCTATCCAATTTTGGTGCGCTTTACTAACAAAAAGGAAGGAGGCTCCTTTGGGAGCCATCATCCATTTATGACAAGCTCCCGTGTAAATATCTACATTAAGGTTATTTAAATTAAGATTTATTTGTGCGGGTGCATGTGCACCGTCCACAATGGTAATCAATCCTCTTTTCTTAGCTTCTTCACAAATTTGTTCAACGGGAAGAATCAGTGCTGTAGCACTGGTTATGTGACTTATGTAAATAGCCTTAGTTTTGTCACTACATCCTTTGAAAAAAGCTGCTACAACTTCATCTGATGTTGAAAAAGGCAAAGGTATTCTCTGTTGAATAAAACTTGCACCTTTTTTTTCACAGTAGTAATTCCATGCGCGAATTAATGCCCCGTATTCCAGTTGGGTTGATAGTACTTCATCGCCTTTCTTCAACCGTAAGGACTTTGCAATTGTATTTATGGCATAGGAAGGGTTTGTCACGTAGACCAAGTCATCCGGCTGACAATGGACATAGCTGGCCAATGTTTTTCGCGCATTATTCAATTGATTTATTCCATCCTCCACAATGAATGAAACGGGTTGAGACTCTAACTCTAATTGCTTTTTTTGGTAAAATGAAAATATTTCCTTTGGGCATGAACCAAAAGATCCAAAATTGAGGAAAGTAATGTCTTTTCGGACTAAAAAATCGAAAGCGTCATTCATTGGGGTTTGCCAATAATAAATATTACTGGTATTTTATGGAGCTCGTAGGCATATTCCCTCCATTCCAATATTGTTTTTGTTTGAACTAGCTCACTCGGTAAAGTGATATTACTTGCAATACATAAATATGTTTGCTCTCCAAGCTCATTTAGGATATCCTCTAAAACATTCATATTTCTAAAGGGCGTATCCATAAAAACATGTGTGAAACCGCTACGTCTACAGTCTATTTCGAAATCCCTAAGCTGCTTTATTCTGTCTTTTCTTTCTTTTGATAAATAGCCATGAAAGGTAAATTTTTGACCTGAAAAACCACTTGCCATGAGCGCCATAAAAATAGAAGACGGTCCAACCAATGGAATTACCTTGAGAGCATGTGAATGTGCAAGGCTAACAAGTTCGGCTCCTGGGTCGGCAATTCCAGGGCATCCGGCTTCAGAAATAATCCCAACATCTTTTCCATCTAAAAGGTGCATTAGGAGTTCCATGCGCTCTGCCACTGATGTTTGCTTAGATAAATTCAGAAAAGTACAGTCATCAATTGGAAATGAACGATCCATTTTACGAAGTAAGCGCCTGGCTGATTTTATTTCCTCAACTGCAAAAATGCGTATGTCTGCCACTTTATTGATTATGCCTTGCGGAATAATCTCACTGAAAGAATCCCCGCCAAGTGTATTCGGAATTAAAAATAAGTTTCCTTTATTTTTTGACATTTCTATTATTTAGCAATGAATCGAGTGCTTCATCCAAGAGATTGTATACATTGATAAAATCTTGTTCTGAGCCATAATATGGATCTGGGACCTCCAAGTTCTGACCGAATTTCCATTCATTTAAAAGAAGATGCACTTTATTTCTTTGATAGTTGTTTTTCGCTAACTCAATAATATTTCTGTAATTACTCTTATCCATTGCATAGATAAGGTCGAACTTTTCAAAATCTGAGAGAGAAAATTGTCTGGATCTTAAATTACTGATATCTGTGTGAAAAGCGGCTGCTATTTTTATCATACGTTTATCCGGAGGGCTACCTACGTGATAATCAGCAGTTCCGCAAGAATCTACAGTCCAATCAAGCGCATTCGCATCAATTTTTTTTTTTAGCAACCCCTCTGCCAAAGGAGACCTACAAATATTCCCCAAGCAGACCATTAAGATATGCATTTTATTGTATGGTAAGCTTTTTCTCCAATTCCTCAAGGTATTGACGGAATTGTTTATCTGTTTCAGATAAGTTTACTACGGTTCTACAGGCATGAAGTACTGTTGCGTGATCTTTACCACCACAATGCGCACCTATATTTGCCAAAGAAGACTTCGTCATTTTCTTCGAGAAATACATGGAAATTTGTCGGGCCTGAACCACTTCTCGCTTACGTGTTTTAGATTTTAACATTTCAATGGGTAGATCGAAGTAATCACAGACAACTTTTTGAATATATTCAATTGAGACCTCACGTGCTGTATTCCTCACAAACTTGTCAACCATTTGCTTGGCTAATTCGAGAGTAATAGATTTTTTATTCAAGGAGGCTTGAGCAAGTAAGGTATTGAGTGCGCCTTCAATTTCCCTCACATTGGTATTTATGGAATAAGCTAAATACTCGACAACTTCTAGGGGAAGCTCTATTCCACTTCCGTACATTTTCTTTTCTAGAATAGCAATTCTAGTTTCAAGATCTGGTGTACCCAAATCTGCCGAAAGCCCCCATTTGAATCGAGATAATAAGCGCTGTTCCATCCCTTGCATTTCCACTGGAGCTTTATCAGACGTTAGAACAATTTGCTTACCATTTTGGTGCAAATGGTTGAAAATTGAAAAGAACACGTCTTGAGTCCTTTCTTTTCCTGCAAAAAACTGAACATCATCAATAATCAAAACATCTACCATTTGATAAAAATGAACGAAGTCGTTCGTGGTATGGTTCTTTATGGCATCAATAAACTGATGTGCAAACTTCTCAGATTGTACATAGAGTACAGTTTTATTCGGATAATTCTCTTTGATTGAGATACCGATTGCATGAGCTAGATGAGTTTTTCCAAGGCCTACTCCTCCATATATCAAGAGTGGGTTAAATGCTGTGCCTCCAGGTTTGTTTGCGACCGCATATCCTGATGCACGAGCCAAACGATTGCACTCCCCTTCAACAAAATTATCAAATGTAAATGCAGGTATAAGGTTCGACTCGATATTTACTTTCTTAAGCCCAGGTATGATAAACGGATTACGTATTTGTTTTTCATTCACATTTATCGGCATTGATACCGGTTCGTTACGTAAAGAGTTTGAATTATGAGCAGGAATTTTTACGGTGTATGGGCTTGATGATTTTGAATTATTCTCCATTACGATACTATATTCTAAACTACCCTCAGCGCCTAATTCTTTTTTAACTACCTTTCTTAAAAGCGTTATGTAATGTTCTTCTAGCCACTCGTAAAAAAAATGAGAAGGAACTTGAATTGTTAAAATACCCTTGTCTAATTTAATCGGGACAATTGGTTCAAACCAAGTTTTAAAAGCTTGAAGAGGAACATTATCTTTAATAACTTTAAGACATGACTCCCAGGCTTCTTCATAATTTTTACTCATAGCAGGTGATATTTTATTTAGGTTTTTTTCCAAATGGATGACAAATTCGAGTATTATTGTCAAGCCATTTTTAGGATGACAAATATTCGTATAAAAAAGTTAAAAAAAAAGTTTTTTATCTATTGACTTTTACAAATATTTTACTTGTGGTTCTTTTTTTTGAATTTTATTTAGAACTTTTGAATTTCTGGCCAAATTGAAATTATTTTTCTAATTTAGAAACTAACCATTAAACTGACCATGGATTTTACATTTTCTTCAACACATCTAATAAGGGTAAGATATGGCGAAACGGATCGCATGGGATATTGCTATTACGGAAACTACGCACAATATCTGGAAATAGGAAGAGTTGAGGCCATGAGGAAACTAGGTATTGTATACAAGGAATTAGAAAATGAAGGATTATTACTTCCTGTATCAACATTAAATATTAAGTACAAATATCCTGCATTTTATGATGACGAGCTGACTATTCAAACCACCATTGATCAAATTGTGGGAGCAAGGATTTTCTTCAGTTACAAAGTATATTGTTTGGAAAAATTAATTGTGGAGGCAGAAACCATTTTGGTATTTGTGGATAAAAATACGAACAAGCCTATTTTATGCCCCAAACTTTTTTGGGATAAACTAAAAACCTATGAAAAGTAAGTTTGGGAATTTTAAATTTCAGAATAATAAAGAATACCTAGACTCTTTTTTACCAAAAGATCGAATTGGAGAAATCAGGGTGGGCAGTAGCCTATCAGCTCCTACACATGCCCCTTTTCAAATACTTGGAATAAGTGAATCCGTAGGTTCACAAGTAAACAATGGGTTACCAGGTGCTGAAAATAGTTTTCATGCCTTCATCGAAGAGTTCAGTTTAACTCAAATACACGATTCATTTCAATCAACTTTATTTTCTTTTTTGGGTGTTGTGACAATCCAAAACATAAATTTAAATTTTAGTGGTGAGACAGTAGAGGAACTTGACGAGTTTGTTTTTGAGGTTTTAAATAAAACCGTAACCAAAGAGCAAATTCCAATCGTCATCGGGGGGAGTCACAACAATGCATTGCCCATAATGCGGTGGGTTAATAAAAACAAATCTGACTTTGCAGTAATCAATATTGACGCACATGCGGATACAAGGGAAACACATGTGCGTCATAGTGGAAATTCCTTTTCTTTTGCGATAAATGAAAATACCCTTTCCCATTATCATGTATTGGGGCTTCATGAGGCCTATAATAACGCATACATTCGTTTTTATTTGAAGGAAAATGCAAAGTTTTTTTCTTATTTCGAAGATTACCTCTTTAAAAAAAGAGACATACATGAAGACATTCGTCATATTTCGAGTATGATTAAGAATATTCCCTGCGGTATCGAAATTGATACAGATGCAATAGTAAATTTCCCAAGCTCTGCAATATCGCCCTCTGGTTGGACACTGAATGAGATGAGGAAAATTCTCAATAACTTAACAACGTCATTGTCAAAAGTTTCCTATTTACATATTTCTGAAGCTGCTCCACTAAACAAAGGGGAACGCAAAATGTGTGGTAAAGCAATAAGTTATTTGGTGAGAGATTTTATTGCCAATTATAAATTGGGGAATTGAGAAAATATTTCCGAAAGAGCTCATTTTTATTCCATGAGTTGAAGTAAGTATTTGATTTAGCTTGAGATTAAAGTTTGTAAATGATTCTAGCGTAACCTTTGTAGATTACATAAAACTTTTAAATCTACAGCTCTTAAAAAATTAATAAATATCTATTTAAAATAATAAGCTCAAGGATTTCTTATTAAAACCTTCAGCAAGGTTAATTTAGAACCTCCCTTTTTAAGGTTATTTGAATATTTATGTTTCAATCAAATTAACATTTTAGCATTGATAAACTAATGGATTTAAAAAAAAATCAATGTATTCATCTTTTATTTTTGCTGCGATGAATGGACCTTCTCATATTCACGCTTTAGTCAAATTGATTGATGACCCAGACGATAAAGTTTACGAAGTCGTAAGGGAGGAAATAAAGAAATGTGGTGCAGATGCTATTCCAATATTAGAGCATTCTTGGGAACACGACTATTACGGTTTAGTTTTTCAAAATCGAATTGAGCACTTAATTCACGAAATTCAATTTTCTGAAATCCAACGACAACTCACCGAATGGTCAAATAGTCAAGACAAGGATTTATTGGAGGGGGCGATATTAATTTCAAAATACCAGTATCCGGGTTTAGATGAATTAAAAATTCGGGAGACTATTCAATGTTTGAGAAGGGATATTTGGTTGGAGTTGAATGATAACCAAACTTCATTTGAAAAGGTAAAAATTTTCAATCGCATATTTTTTGATTTATATAACTTCAGCGGTGATAGTAAACATTATCATTCACCTGTCAATTCTTTCATTAACGTGGTATTGGAAACAAAAAAAGGAAATCCATTGAGTCTTTGTTTGATTTACAGCATTGTGGCCCAATCGCTTGATTTACCAGTTTATGGCGTGAATCTTCCAAACCATTTTGTTCTCGCCTACATGGATGAATATCACTCGAATCATTTTGGTCAGCTCCAGAATGAGTATGGGGTACTTTTTTATATCAATACATTTTCGAAAGGAACAATTTTTGACGTCAAAGAGATTGAACAATTTTTAAACGGCTTAAAAATTGAACACAAGAGAGAATTTTTTGAACCATGTTCAAATACCGCCATAATAAATAGAATGCTTACAAATTTGATTTATGCTTTTAAGCAAATTGGCAATACTGAAAAAGTGGAAGAATTGACTCTGTTAAAATCCTTGATTAACTAACTTTGAATCAACCATTTTTCTCGGAGTTCTCCCAGCGTTGAAACCAATGGATTGAGGTACCTTAACCCTTTATTTTTCTTGATGTAAGAATAGGGAACTAATTGCACTTTTTCATCTTTCCACAACATCACTTGCATTCGATTGAAGAAATCTATTTTCAGCTTCACGCTCAACTTTTTTATTTCGCGCACAGAACTGTCAATTGAACAACCTGAGGCAAAATCAATAGATTCATCGACAGCAAAAACAATAACATGATTAAATAAAATTGATATTTCAGAATGAAGTTTTTTTCCGTGCGCAGACCAACGTGCATTGAACTGATTAAGTTCCTTACAAATATAATGGACCTCGTCATTTGAGAGCCGTCTATTGGCGACATAGAGCCATACCCTACTTTGATCTCCTAACGATTCAAATAAACTAGAGATCTGCTGCATTTGCGATTAATTCAGCGATATCCCATACTTTTATTTCAGACTCTTTTTCGGCGTGCTTTATACCGTCAGTCATCATCGTATTGCAAAATGGACAGCCTGTAGCAATGATGGAGGCTTTTGTTTCTAGCGCGTCGTCGGTTCGTTCTAAGTTAATTTCCTTTTTACCTTTTTCTGCTTCTTTAAACATTTGTGCTCCCCCTGCGCCACAGCATAGTCCATTAGCCTTACAACGCTTCATCTCTACAAGTTCTGCGTCCAATTTTTCGATCAGGCTTCTTGGTGCTTCATACACATCGTTTGCTCTACCAAGGTAGCATGGATCGTGAAAAGTTATTTTTTTTCCTTTAAACGTCTCGTTTCCTTCCAATGCCAATCTACCTGACAGAATTAAATCCTGAATGAGTTGTGTATGGTGCACAACGATGTAATTTCCTCCTAATTCGGGATACTCATTTTTAAGTGTATTAAAACAATGTGGACAGGCTGTAACAATTTTTTTAACCTGATAACTATTGAGGACTTGAATGTTCATATGCGCTTGTACCTGAAAAGTGAACTCATTCCCCGCCCTTTTAGCAGGATCGCCAGTGCAACTCTCCTCTGAACCTAATACGGCGAAATTTACTTTACAATGATTCAGAATTTTCACCAAGGCTTTTGTAATCTTTTTTGCTCGGTCGTCAAAACTCCCAGAACAACCTACCCAGAATAAAATATCCGGTGATTTTCCTTCTGCCATCAAATTGGCCATCGTAGGTACATGCATACTCATAATTATTCCTCAAAAACTTGAATATTTGATGTTTTTTCTCTCAACTGGGTAAATTTTCCGATATACCTCGTTGCTCGAACAATGTGATTGTCAATCCAATGATAATTTCCCCCCCTCGGTTTTCCCATCAGAATTGCATGATACTTAAACCCATGAGCGTCTAACCACTGCTCCGTAACCTCCCTATGTTCCTCTAAACGCGAAGTAAAAAATGTGATGATATGGCCCTCATCAAACCAACTATTTGTTGTCTCGAGCGCATCCGGGTAGAGGGTCGCTGTTGCCATTCGTTCTGGCTCCTCATTGGGAATATCGTCACAAACGGTTCCGTCAATATCAATAAGATAGTTCTTAATGTTTTCTGGAAGAACAGGAGACACCGATTGTCCTTCCTTTTTCATATTAGTGAGAACCTTTTTAGCGTTAGTTTTCATTGGCCCAATTTAGTCGGTCAGATGGGGAAAATTGCCACGGAGCGCCGTTATTATCAATATTGGTTAACATGCCTGCCAATTCATTTGGCATTTTAGATTCTTCCATGACAAGATAACGCCTCAAGTCGATAATTATTGAGAGTGGATCTATATTTACGGGGCATTCTTGTACGCAAGCATTACAAGAGGTACATGCCCAAATTTCTTCCTCAGAAATATAATTTCCTAATAAACTTTTACCGTCATCGTAGTCTTTTCCATGCTTCCTTTTCAACTCACCGATTTCAACAAGTCGATCTCGCGTATCCATCATAATTTTGCGGGGTGAAAGCTTTTTACCAGTAATATTTGCGGGGCAAGAAGAGGTACATCTTCCACATTCGGTACATGTATATGCATCGAGAAGATTCTTCCAGGTTAAATCAACCACATCTTTAGCGCCGAATCGTTTTGGAGGGGTTTCAACTTCGACCCCATCCTGTGAATCCCCAGAAGGATCTAACATCAACTTTACTTCTGTTGTAACAGATTTCATATTTTTAAACTTACCTTTCTTCTCTAAATTTGAAAAGTAAGTATTTGGAAATGCCAAGAAAATATGGAAGTGTTTGGAGTAAGGAAGATAATTCATGAATGTTAGGACCATGATAAAATGACCCCACCAACCGATGTTCTCAAGAACATGCAAAGTGTTGTAATCCATACCCTGAAAAACGGAAGCTCCTAAAAATGAAGAAATCAAAAACCCATAACTTTCCGACTGCATGGCCTCATCCGCCCCATTCATAGTGAAAATACACAGAATCAATACAATCTCCATGATCAATATCAAATTTGCATCTTTCATTGGCCAACCCTTCAATTCATCCATTGTAAAACGAGGAAGCTTGAGCATATTTCTTCTTGCTAAGAAAGCAATTGTGCCAACAAAAGCGAGCAAGGATAGCAATTCGATAAAACTAATGATGAAAACATAAAAATTACCCAGAGAGGCTTGAAAAATTCTATGCTCACCTGTTATACCGTCAGCAATAATCTCAATGAGCTCAATTTGTGTTATAACGAACGCTACATACAGGGATAAATGAAGTAAGGCAACAAGGGGTTTAGAAAACATTTTTTTTTGGCCAAATGCCACAAGGATCATAGTTCTCCATCGTTTTGAGGTCTGATTGGAACGCATTTCATCTCTACCCAAACGGATATTGTGGCAAACTTTATAAACATTAAAGGCAAACCAACCAAAACCTGTTACCAGCAGAATGCAAAAGATAAATATTTCAAGCATTTTATTAACTCTTAATCTGGAATACTATCAAGTATGACCCTCAGTTTTTTCTCCTCTTTTTTTGAGATCGGCACTCCCTTTGTCTTGGCACCAAATAATGAAAAATTGATGTAACGTTCTGGGTGTAATTGAAAATCCGACACCAAATTTTGGAGTTCATTATTAGACTCAACCAATTCTAAATATAATTTTTCATCTTGCACTAATTTACCAAGAGTTCCATTGCCTTTTTCAACATCTTCAAGTACTAGATTTATTTTTTTAATTGCGGTTTGCGCATCGAGAATCACAGATTTGAAGTTTGCATTAACGAGATCATCCGATATTTTTTTTGAGTTTCCTATGATTGCACTGATTTGATCGTTGGACTTTTTAAGATTATTGGTTATTTGCTCCACATTTAACATAATTTTTGAAAATTGTATTTTCTCCTCAGCCACAAATAATTGGAGTTCATCAGCTACATTTCCTAATTTTTGAATGGTTAGTTTGACTTGCTTCAGGCTTCCCTCAATTTCGGAGGTAGCAGTGGAATCCCAAAACGAGGAAAGAGAATTTACCATTTTATCAATGGAGGCCATCATTGTTTGAAGTTTGTTTGTGATTGGATCTGTAAACGACTTGACTTGCGAAACCATATCTTTCGAGATTCTGCCAGGAATGTCAGAATTGGCCTCATAAAAACCTTTTGAAAGATCGCTTGGCATAATAATTATCAAACCTTTGGTAAGTAAATCTATATTTCCGATTTCAATGCAACTCCCTATTGGAATTTGAACTTCTTCGTTTTGAACATTGAACGTAATTCTTACTTTTTTGTTCGCTGGATTTTCTGGTACATATTCAATATCTTTTACCTTTCCAACCGTGACACCGTTGAGTGTAACATTACTCGATACCGTGAGCTGACTTGAATTAGGAAAATAAGCATAGAATTCTCGATCACCTCCAAAAATACTATTCCCTTTCAAGAAGTTGATGCCTAAAATAAGTATACTGATTGCAGCTATGGCAACTAAAGCAGCCTTTATTTCTTTTGAAAATTTCAATCTGTTTTATTTTCTGCTAATTTAATAGCTTTTTCAATACTAATACGCTCCCCGTTTAAAAAAGCCGCAACAAACGCATTATTAAATCCTTGCTCGATTAATTCAATTTTTCGTTGTCGAGCTCCTTGTAAATCAGATTTAAATTCTCCAGTGCAATATTTAAACAAACCGTCCTGATAATATTCATAAATGTCTAGATTTTTAAACCGAGAGGAATTCAATGGTATTTTCTTATCAGATGTTTCAATCTGAATTTTAAATATTAGCCCTAAAGCATCCTGTTGTTCTTTTATTGGTTCATTTTTATTACCCGGATGGTCTGGTAGAATATCTTCCTTTGAGGACTTGATCTTCACAACTTCCATAGTCTCTGTTCCAGAGATTTGTATGTAGTAGCGTTCAAACGCCTTAAACATTGCCTGTGCCATTTCAATTTGCCCATTTGCGGATGCCAAAAGTTTTTCTTCTGAAGGATTTGTTAAAAATCCTGTTTCAATAAGTACGCTTGGCATGGCTGTTTTGTAGAGAACATAAAACCCAGCTTCCTTTACCCCCCTGTCAAAACGACCCATTTTTTTGAACTCCTTCTGAAGTTGATCCGCAAAACGAATGGAGTAATCTCTGTAAACAGCACCTTGAAGCTGCATAGCGATTATGGCCTCGGGAGACATGTCAAAATTTTTGTATTTTGCTCCTTTATCTTCCTCCAACTCAATGATGGCGTTTTCTCTTTCCATTACTTTTTGTTGTGCCTCTGTTCGATGCAAACCCAATACATAGGTTTCAGAACCATATGCTGCATTGCTGCCGGCATTCGCGTGAATACAAATAAATAAATCTGCCTTTACCCTATTTGCGATATTTGCACGTTCTAGCAATTCCACAAATACATCTTTTTCTCGTGTATAAACAACTTTTATTGTCGGATATTTTTCCTTAATCATAGCGCCTAGCTTCAAAGCCATTGACAGGCAAACTTCTTTCTCATTTGAATACCCTCCATGACAACCGGGGTCTTTACCACCATGGCCTGCATCAATAACGACCGTTTTGATTGGATTAATTTGTGCTCGTGCGCAAAAAAACAATGAAATGAATAGGAAGAGGATTTTAATTCGATTGCTCAATAACAAAGCTGATTGTGCGTTCTTCATTAATTCATTAAATTTGAAAACTTTACTACTTAACAAAATTAGTCCCAAAGGTTTGATTATCTTGCGTCATCATTTTCTACTTTTCTTCGTTGCATTGTTAATAATGCAGATTTCAAACAAGGTTACTGCACAACAAGACCAAAATAAAACTATAAGTGTAGATGATGAGTCCGTGAAGTCAGTAATAAAATACAGCGCACGTGACAGCATATTCAAAGATGTTAAAACCAAACAAGTTCACCTTTACGGTCAGGCAAATGTTAGCATGGATGGCATCCAAATGAATGCAGGGTACATTTGTATTGACCTTGAAAAAAACGAATTACAAGCCAGATACTCTTACGATAAAGACAGCAACAAAGTTGATTTCCCCGTTTTTTCGGAAGGGAACGAAATCGTTCAATGTTTTTCGTTAAAATACAACACAAAAACTAAAAAAGGTTTTCTACAGGAACTTTCACTAAAACAAGAGGAATTGTATTTTAGAATGGACGAAGCTAAAAAGCACCAAGACGACGAGTTACATCTTCTTCGGGGGAAGCTGTCCACATGTGATTTAATAGAACCCCATTACCATTTTCAATTATCGAGGGGAGTAATTGTTCCTGATGAGCGTATTGTTACTGGACCACTCAATCTTCATATCAACGGAATACCTACGCCCCTTGGACTACCGTTTGCATTAATTCCCACCAAGCAGAAAGAGCATGTGAAGGGTTTGTTGATTCCTGAATTTGTTCCACTTTCAGCGTACGGTTTCGGAGTTCAAAATCTCGGTTATTACATGCCAATCAATGATTTTATTCAGACAACCGTGTATGCAAACCTATACAACAGAGGGAGTTGGGGCTTACGCAATGAATTTAATTATGCGAAAAGATACGGATTTACGGGTAATTTATCACTTGGCTTTCAGCAATTTCGATCTGGGTTTCCCTTCAATAATAATCAAAATAAATTCAGTTTTATCTGGTCACACCGCCAAGATGTAAAAGCGTCACCCTTTTGGAATTTTTCATCAAACGTAAATTTAATTTCTGATAATAACTCAAAGAATAGTCTAGATCCTATAAATCCCGAATACTTTAGTAACAGTTTCAACTCAGATGTCAATATCAATAGGTTATTTCCAGGGAAACCATTTTCAATGGGTTTGAAATGGTCTCTGCGTCAAAATTCTTTGGCAAAAAATATCGCACTAATAAGTCCCATTTTGAATGCCAATCTCACCCGGGTTTTCCCATTCAAAAAAATTACACCTTTCCCTAAAAATGAATTAACTAAAGCGATCAAAAGAATCGGTTTGACCTATAATTTTGAAGGACAGAACAGGTCGAGTTTCGCAGATACATTATTGAGTCAAGGAAATTTTCAAAAAATAGGACAACAGTTCCTAAATGGGATATGGCAATCCATGTCGATCCAAACTTCGGTAGGTTTATTTGCAAATACAATTAAAATAAATCCTGTTTTAAACTACGGAAACAAAATCAATTTCCAACAAACTAGAAAATCGTATGATTTTACCTCAAATTCCATCACATCAGATACTATTCAACAAGCAGGAATGGCTCACGAAATGAATATGAATGTAACTGCAACAACGATTATTTACAGCTACTTTGAATTCGCAGGGAAATCCAAGCCTAAATTAAGGCATTTAATGACTCCCTCTTTTGGTTATCGTTTCGTGCCTAAACTAAATCCCCTAATTTCGGACACGATTGGAGTAAACTCAGCTGTTGTTAATTACTCGCCTTACGAACGCAGTATATACACTGTGGGCAATTCTGTAGGGGCCTCTTTCTTAACATTTGGTTTTAATAATACGTTGGAACTAAAAATGAAATCTGAAAAAGATACGATAACAGGATTTAAAAAAATAAGATTGATTGATCAATTTTCTCTAACGGGAAATTACGATTTTCTAAAGGACTCCATGAAACTTTCCATGATTTCTCTGAATTTAAGAATCAGCCCAAAAGATTGGATAAATTTTGTTTCCAATGCTTCCTTTAGCCCTTACTCTTGGGACAGTACGGGTAAAAATTTATCATCTTTTGCTTGGAAGAATGAACAGGGTATTGGGCGATTACTTTCGGGAAATTTTACCACAACGTTACTCTTGGCTCCTAAAAAAAGCAGGAAAATTATGGATGAAAAGGTAGAAAGTGGAACAAAAGAATGGAACAGTGCCTTTACTTATTTTTCACTTCATCCAGAACAAGCGATTTATTTCGATATTCCTTGGAAAGTGAGCTTTTCACATATATATTCCCTCCAAGCAAACCAGGCTATTTCTTCATTCAATAATAAAACTTTCAATCAGGTGCAGACCCTATCGTGCAGTGGGGATGTAAGCTTCACTAAAACATGGAATTTAAGTGGAAACATCAATATCAATCTGATGGATCAATCCATAACCAATGCCTTTTTCACATTAAATAGAAATTTACACTGCTGGGCTCTGAGTTTCTATTGGGTTCCGATCGGTGGGAATAAAAGTTTTTTACTGAGTATTCGTAATATCTCCAATCTATTCAAAGATGCCAAGTTTGATTTTCGAAAACCCCCTGTTTTTTTGTAGTTAATTTTTTTTTCGCTGAGACAACAGACTTTAAATGCGTGGATATCTTTATTTTCTGAATTTAACAAAGATCAAATAATATTTTTTCTCTTGAGCTCAATAAATCTTACTTCGTCAAGTGGTCGTGTAGCATAAAGAACTATCAATCTATCCCCTTGCAGCATGTATGATTGGTAGAACCCCCCAATAAACGTCGCGTATTGAAAACTTACCGAAAGCCCTTTGTTTGGGGATATGTCGTATTCATCCGGACGAAAAAAATATATTCCCTCTCCGATTTTTACCTCGTTCACAGGACCAAATAGTTGAGCAATTGCTTTATTTTTAAGTTGATAATAAATATCCTTTGGTTTTCTTTTCTTTGATAGTTTTCCCTTTCTCAAAAAAACAACATGATCGCACAGCCCTAAAATATCCTGGGGGTCATGAGAAACGAGCAATATTGCCAAGTTTTCATGAAATTTCGATTTTAAAATCACCTCAGCTAATCTTTGCTTCAAAACCGCATCGAGGTGCCCAAATGGTTCATCCAATAGCAGGACATCGGGTGCGTGCGCAATAGCTCGCGCTATGGCCACTCGTTGTTTCTCTCCGCCAGAAAGAAGTGCGGCTTTTGTGTGTGCAACGTGCTGTAATTGGAATAATTTTATCAATTCGCCGACTCGTTTTTCGCGTTTTGAAAATGGATATCCAAGAATGGCTTCCCTAATATTTTCCTCGGTTGTATGGTAATTATCCAATTTAAAATCTTGATTAACGATAGAAATGTTTTTATATCCCGGAATTAATAATTCACTGGATAAAGGCATTTCCTCTTCATTCCAGGAAAAGGAGCCCATATTCGGGGGAAGCAGACCAGCCATTATTTTTAGTAAAGAGGATTTTCCTGCGCCACTTTTTCCGACCAATCCGATCAGCTCTCCACGTTTTAAGATTAAATTAACATTTCGCAAAATGGGGCGATCAAACGTCAAGCATATATTTTTAATTCGTAACATCAGCGAATTAAACTTGTTGGAAATTCTTTACTGGCAATATAAATACCGGGGATTGGATTAGCCAAAGGTTCGTTATCTTTAATGTAGAAACGGATAATTGAATCATAATTTTTAGTATCTATTTCCAAACGATCCAAAATAGATTCAGAGACGCCAACGGCACAATCTGGCGTATTTTCAGATGTAATAGTGATTAAACGCATGGCCTGAACCTCCTCTAAAAACTGATTCCCATTGGGTAAAATTCCTCTTAAATCATAAACAGCATTTTGACGTTCTTGGATTGACAATACAGTACCACTTATCACTAATTCATCTTCCCAAATGTATTTTTTATTGTCTGCACTTTCGTTTCCATTAAAGTTTTCATTGGCAATTTTCTGGGAAAATAACTCATTCAATAAATAAACATGTATGGTACATTTCATTTTTTCTTTATTTCATTTTCTTTAAACGCAGAAGGGGTTAAGTCAGGAACTATTTTGAGAATTAAAGGAAGTAAAAGTGCCCCACCAGGCAACAAGAATATTCCTACAGAGGGCACCGATTTTAGCACATCCATAAATTGCTTTTTTACCTTTTCCCTCTCCTCTTTGGAAAGTTCTTGATGGGCAGATTTATTTATCAACGCGATAAGCTCCTTACTTTCATTTAACTCATTGATAAGTTTATCTTTATTTCTACCCAGGATTCTTATCCACCTTGCAGAAAACCCCTTATAAATCAGTTTTACTTGATTATCCTCTTTAATCTGATTCAATTGAAGATTGTTATCAACTATAAATAAATCACAGACCAACCTACATTCTTCCATTTCATCGGCATTTAAACCAAACTGAAAACCGAGTTTTTGCAACTTAAGTTCCTCAAATTCTGTCACAATATGAGTCCCTTTCATAATAAACGAAACAAATTTGAAAGTAATCTTTGCCAGTTGTTTATTTTCAAAACTAAAATCTGACAAACTTTTCGTTTTATTCATGTAAAGTTCTAACTCGTGTTCCAATTCTTTTGGTAAGTCGGCGGAGGCGAGCAAATGGTTGAGAAGTCTTTGTTCTTTTGGTTCAATTTGTTCATCGGCCAATGCGCCAGCTAAGGCCCCTTTCACAACAGAAAATGCGTAATCATTGCGCTTTTCGTCAAAAAATAAGGTTTTTTCATCGAGAAATTCTATGAATAAGAGAACATCTAAAAAGCTCAAAACATTTGATAAATGATTGATCCAATAGTTGGTTCCAAAAATAGACGAATTTACTTTAACACGATTTGTTAAAACCTTCTCTAATTTTTGAATTTGGTTGCCTTTGAACCATTTATCTATCCATTTTTCCTCGACCCAAATCTTATAAAATTGACAGAGCGTTTGAATGAAAGCTTCTTTACTAAAGTTCCTTCCACTTTTCTGAAGATAGGCAAGCATTAAGGCCTCAAATAAAAGTAATTTTAAAGCTTCGTCTTGCGTGTAATGGTCCCTTTCAAGTTCATTTGAGAAAATAAAAGAATTAGCAACTCCGAATACCAAACCGGTTTTAGATGAAATTAATTCTACTAATTCTTCCAACTCATCATTCGATTCATCCAGTGAAAGCGTAATGATTCCGTTCTCTGCTAGCTCAAAATATTTGGCTATCCAATTTCTTGAACCCGGTGATATTTTTTCTTTATTTGAAGGCATATCGGACTGCTAAGCCACCGCCCCATCCAAAACCTATTGTGCTTAACGATAAAAATGGCCCTGTGTCAATTGATAAATTTAGAGGAAAATCTTGAAAAGTGTAATCTAATCCAACCACACCATTGGCGGTGAATAAGTAGGTCCCATTTGCTACACCAATGGTCGGGCCGACACCCGCATACCAGTCTAAACCAATAGGTTCAGGAAGTGCTTTTTGTAAATCCACTAATGCAGAAATTAACAAAATTTCTGAGCTGCCTCCGATGGTTCCTTCAACTGCAAAACCTGATTTTAAAAAGTGTTTAATAGCAAGCCCACCAAGTGATGGATAACCACCCTTTAATCCTATTGCTGTTTTGTATTGCTGCGACCAAGAACACGTTGAAACGGCCAAAAACAATAATGTTGTCAGGGATAACTTTTTCATATATCAGAATTTTAACAAAATTAAAGTTTACCTGCTAGGGTAACTGCTCTCTTTGTATTAAAAATTACACCACCTTTTGTTGAAAACGCCTCAAATAAAATTACGTAAACTCCAATGCTTGCTTTGACTTGTTTGTCCGTTAAACCATCCCATGTAAACGTTCCTTTATATCCTAAAAGTTCATTGCTGTAAAGTGTTCGAACCATTCTTCCCCTGTCGTCGAAAATGCTTGCTTTTCCGAGTAGTCCTGCTTCATTCATTTCGTATGAAATTTGAAGTATATCCTCAAACCCGTCATTATCTGGTGAAAAAACGTCGTTGGTCAAGGTGAGTGTTCCATTAGAAATAGCCGATAAAAATTGAGAATTAACTCTTCCTGGTGTAGCGAAACCGATGTCTTCGGCGGCGGAATGCCAATTAAAAGAACTGCTCGATTCTCCCTTAGGATCAATGCGCTCCAGAGAAACACCATCGGTATTATCT